>Ga0079217_10000171_pt1 | contig 14503 bp, 9 predicted proteins | sample NCAS200_FD_76343 | JGI IMG/M metagenome (GOLD analysis project Ga0079217, IMG submission 76343) | Agricultural soil microbial communities from Utah to study Nitrogen management - NC AS200 | ecosystem: Environmental > Terrestrial > Soil > Agricultural land | place: USA: Utah | collected 2014-06-11 | reverse complement strand
TGAGGATGCGCGCCGACTCCAGCGTCGAGGCGCAGAGAAAGACAACGCGCGCGCGATATTCGATCACCTGACGCGTGTTCGCGTCGATCACCCGCACGCCGCTCGCGCGGCGAGTCTGAGGGTCGAACCGTACGCTGTGCACGACACTGAATGGCCGAAGCGTAAAACGCCCAGTGGCGTGCGCGGCCGGCAGGGTCACGTGCACGCTATTGAAGTAGGAGAACGTGGCGCACCCGCGCTCGCACGGACCGCAGAAGTGACAGGCCTGCCGCCCGTTGTGCGCCTGGCTCAGGATCGCGACACGGGCGTTCGTGACCACTCGCTCGCTGCCGAAGCGCTGGCGTACCGCGTCGCGCAACCGGGCCTCAGCGCAGTTGAGGGGGAACGGCGGGAGGAACTGGCCATCCGGAAGGTGCGCGAGTCCTTCCGCATTGCCCTGCAGCCCGACGAAACGCTCGACGTAATCGTACCAGGGCGCGATATCCCGATACCGGATCGGCCAGTCGACGCCGATGCCTTCCCGCGCGTTCGCCTCGAAATCCAGGTCGCTCCAGCGATAACACTGCCGCCCCCAGGCGATGGACCTTCCACCAACCTGTCGCCCGCGGATCCAGCTGAACGGCTTGTCGACAGGCGTCGTGTAGGGGTTGTCGAGGTCGTTCACGAAGAACTTCCCTGAGTATTCGTCGCAGGCGTAACACGTCCGCTGGATGGGCTGCTGTCGCTCGAGTGCTCGTCGGTCGCCCAGCCCACGGAACGGCATCTCGTACGCGGGGACATGCTCCACGTAGTCGGTGGCGGGATTGATCGGCCGCCCCGCCTCGAGGCAGAGGGTGTTGAGGCCCTTTTCGCTCAGCTCCTTGGAGGCCCAGCCGCCGGTGATGCCGGAGCCGACCACGATGGCGTCGAATGTCGTCGATTGCACGGTTGCTCCCGTTAGGCGGGGGCACAGCCGTCGAACGCGGCGAAGACCATCTGAGTCCTCAGCACATCGCGTTGCACGGCCCCGGAGGTGAAGTACCCGTACACGGCCAGCGACTTCACCTGCCCGAAGGCATGCCCCGCCCCGCTGGTGGCCGCGCGCTCGACATCGAGCATGCGCAGCAGGCCTGCCTGACGAGTCGGGTCCAGGCCGACGAACGTCGCCGCACCCAGTGAACGTGCGCGTGCGTCGACGTCGGCGAGGCCGGCGAGCAGGACACGTCGCTCCGATTCGCTGGCCCAATCGGTGAGGACATGATCGATGAACTCCGGCACACGCACGTCGAGCGCTCCCGGCGTATCGGTCCGGGGAATGATCGCATCGACCAGTCGGGCGACCAGTTCCTGCTGGGCAGGGTCGAAGGTCCGGAAGCGCGCACTCCCCTGTAGCGCCTCATGCACTCGCTCGGCGAACGAGACATCCTCAGCATTCGCGGGCAGGAAGGGCACGGCGGCAATGGCGCCGAGGAGGCGAACGGCCTCGCGTCGATCCATAAGCGCTCCTCGCGAGTTGACTATGCGTAACGTAGGTCAAGGTCACTGCGAGGCCAAGTCAGGATGCCGAAATCCTGGATTGCAGCCGCTGCCCGGCTCACCCGGCTCTGGATGTCGTGATCGCGATCCATCAGCTTGCGGTAATGACCACACTGCTCGCCGATCTCGCCACTGACTTCCGGTTTGCCTTTCGCGTTATGCGGAAGTCGGTGGTGGCGTCCGTCACCATCATGGTTTGCCTTGGCTTCAGCGTCGGCGCCACCGGCGCCGTCTTTGTGTGGACACGCAGCATCGTCTCCAATCCGGTTCCGGGAGTCCAGCACCCGGAACGTCTGGTGTCCTTGCGGGCGCGCACCGTCGCCGGTGACGCACTCGTATCCCATCCGACATTCCGCGAGATCCATGACATGCGCGCCGACGCACGTCCAGCGTCGCTGGCCGAAGTTGCCGCGTTCGGGATCGAACGCTTCGCCATCCGCACCAGCCTCGCCACGGAGCTGCGTCACTCGGAGCCGATCTGGGGCGCGGCCACCAGTGCCAACTATTTCGACGTACTCGGCGCCACGCCCATTGTCGGCCGCACGTTCCTGCCTGACGAGGATCGCGTCGGGGCCAATTCCGCCATCGCGGTCATCAGCTACAACCTCTGGCAACGCAAGTTTGCCGGCGCGCCGGATATCAGTGGCCGGCGGTTCTGGATCAACAGCCGGGAGGTGACGGTCATCGGCGTTATGCCACCCAGATTCGCTGGCACAATTTCCCGGTTGGGACTGGAGATCTGGGTTCCGTTGGAGTTCTTGCGACAACTGGGCGACGCCCGTTTCCTCGAGGATCGCAGCATCACCTGGCTGGATCTCGTCGCCCGCCTCACACCCGAAGGTTCGCTGGAAACCGCCAACGCCGCGGCCAGCGGCATGGGCCGGCAACTGTCCACGCAATTCCGGGAGTTCCGTGACGTCGGGTTGGAAGCGCAGAAGCTCGATGTTGGTCCGGTCGAACGGATGGCGCCGCTGTTCAAGGTGATGCTCGGCCTGTCGGTGCTCGTCGTGCTGATCGTCTGTTCGAACGTGGCCAACCTGCTCCTGTTGCGCAGCGCCGCCCGCGAACATGAGATCGCCGTGCGACTGGCGTTAGGTGCCAGGGCGGGGCGTGTCGTCAGGCAGCTGATGACCGAGTCGGTGCTGCTTGCCGTGGGGGGTGTCATCCTCGCCGTGGCATTTGCCATCTGGTCGCGGAACACGCTCAGCTCCTTTGCCCCGGCGTCGCCGCTGCCGCTGGTTGTCGACACGCCGTTCGACGGGACCGTGCTGGCCGTGATCGCCGCCATTGGATTCTCCACGGTGTTCGCGTTCGGACTCGCTCCAGCGCTGAAATCGACGCGCATCGCGGTACGTGCATCGCTGACCGGCGGTGGAACGCGGGGCGGCACCTCGCAGGGAGGGCGCTTGCGTGGTGCCCTGGTCAGCGCGCAATTCGCGCTTTCGCTCGCCGTGCTGGCGACGGCCGGCCTGTTCATCCGGCGGCTCAACGACCTGCAGTTGATCGATCGCGGGTTCCGCGCGCCGGAACAGGTGCTGCTGTCGTCCATCGACTACGACCTGGCCGGCGTCAACGATCATGCGCTTCAGACGTCGCTTTCGGAACGGCTCCTGGAACGGGTGCGGCTGGTTCCAGGCGTGGAACATGCCGCCATCGCGTCGTTCGTCCCGCTCGGATTCCTCGGCTACTTCCCGATGACCACCGAGGTGCCGGGCTACGCACCGCAGCCGGGTGAGTCGATGTCATTCCTGACCAATTCGGTCAGCGACAATTACTTCGCGACGATGGGAATCACCATCGTCGATGGCCGCGGTATCGACGCGACTGATCGAGCGGAATCGAGGCCCGTCATCGTCGTGAACCAGGCGTTCGTGCGACGTTTCTGGGGTGACAACAGCGCGGTGGGTCGCGTGATGAAGGTCAACGGCACCGATGTCACAGTGGTCGGCGTAGCGGCGGACGGTAAGTACGAATTCCTGGCGCCGCTCGATGAGCCCTCCCCCCCGTTCGTGTACCTTCCTCTCACGCAGTGGCCACGCAACTCGCTGACGCTCCACGTGCGCACAACCGGTGCGCCACTCGCCATGGCGGATCCGGTTCGTCAGGCAGTCGAGAGTGTGGACGGACAATTGACGGTGACAAGTCCCTCGACACTGGACGCTTACAGCTCGGTGCCCTACGTCCCGATCCGCGTGGCGAGCCGGGTGCTGACGATTCTCGGCATCGGTGCGCTGATTCTCGCCACGTTAGGCCTGTACGCCGTCATCGGCTACGCCGTCTCCCAGCAACGCGCCGAAATCGGGATCCGCATGGCGCTCGGGGCATCCCCGAACCGCATCGTCAGGCACTTCATGCGCTACGCGGCGCTCTACGCAGGAGTCGGCGCGGCAGTGGGTACGGTGCTGGCGCTCGCCATCGCGCGCGGACTGGCGTCGAAGTTGCCCGGGAGCGTGCCGCCAATGATCGGGAACCAGGTCGGGCCATTCCTCGTGGCTGTGCTACTCCTGGGCCTCGTTGCGGTATTGGCGGCCTTCATTCCGGCACAGGGTGCAGCGCGCGTGAGTCCGACGGTGGCATTACGGGAGGAATAACTACGACCTTAGACTGCCCTGGACCTCACGACGGCCGGTAACTCCATCGGAATTAAAGCCTGGACCCCAGCCATCAACGCCAACACCGACTCCTCCCCCTCCGGGCGCCCGACGACCTGAAGACCCACCGGCATTCCGCCCGAATCCAGACCACACGGCACCGATCCCACCGGCAGACCCGTTAGGCTCAGCAGGAACGTCGGCGCCAGCCAGTCTACATACGTCTTCATCTTCTGCCCCGCGACAGCCTCCGGATAATTCTTTTCGACCGGAAACGGCGGCACGCACATCGTCGGCGTGAGCAGATGGTCGTACCGTTCGAAGAAGATGCGGAAGCTGTGCCACATCTCGCTCCGGATCCGCTCCGCCTTGCCAAGATCGAGCGTCGATCCACTCAGCCCCGCCTTCGTGTTGTTCTTGACGTTGACGCCGAATTCCTCGATGTGGCCGAGCCGTTCGTACATGTGCGAGACGAACCAGTAGCCTCGTAAGGCAAGAAACGCGTCGCGCGCCTTTGCGAAATCGAGGTGCACGTCCGACACCTCGTGACCGGCCGCGGCGAGTGAATCGACAGCGTCTCGACAGACTCTCTCGACGTCAGGCTCTACGCCGATGCCGGCGATATCGGGGCAATAGGCAAGGCGCAGGCCCCGTTTCGGTCCGGAACGAACGGCTCCCCCGAAATCGCGGCCGGCGGTCGGCTGTCGCAGCGGCGAATACGGACTCGGCCCGGCGATGGCCTGGAGCATGAGCGCAACGTCTTCCGCGTTTCGTGCCATTGGACCTGTGACCTGCAGCGTATCCCATACCCAGTCACTCGGGTGGGTTGGCACGAGACCCGGTGACGGTCGCAGCCCAACCACTCCGCAGAAGCTCGCTGGGATACGAAGAGATCCGCCGAGGTCCGTGCCCTCGGCGAGCGCAATCATTCCGGTGGCAAGTCCGACGGCACCGCCGCCGGTTGAACCGCCCGCGCTCTTCGTGGGATCCCACGGATTGTGCGTGCGACCAAAGACGTCGTTCCAGGTATTCCCGCCCGCCGCAAACTCCGGTGTATTCGTCTTTCCGAGGATCACGGCGCCGGCGTCACGCAATCGCCTGACGACGAGCGCGTCCTCGAAGGGGATGTGCTGCGTGTAGAACGGAGACCCGTAGGTTGTTCGCAGTCCCGCCACCGGCGTGACGTCCTTGATCCCGACCGGAACGCCGGCCAGCGGAAGGTTCTCGCCGGCAGCCACACGATCATCAACTGTCCGCGCGTCGTCCAGCGCCGTTGGGTTGAGCGTCACGATCGCATTGAGCTGTTCGTTGAACTTTGCCACGCGTTCAAGCGCCGCCTCGACGATCGAGACCGCGGATGTCGCCCCCTCCGCGACTCCGCGTGCAATAGCCGTCGCCGTCAGGCCTACGGATTCTTCGGCCATTGATCCACCCAGGCCACCGTCCGGCAAAACGCCGCTTCCCCACCTCGGAACTTCCACGGGAACACACCGATGATGCATCGCGTGTTCTGCAGCTCGGGCGCGCTGATCTCCCCACCGAGATTCTCGATGTGCATGCAGTCCTCCGGGAAAAGCGCGTTATGCGTCAGCTGGTACGCCGAGTCCGGGAACATCTTTGCAACGCCCTTCGGGCCGCCGAACATCTCCTCGGCTCTCGCCCGCACGCGGTCGCAATGACCGTGTGCGCCTTTCCCCAGGAACCGGCCGATGGGAAGGTTCATTGGATGGTCGGTCGACACACAGTCGACGCCCCAGATGTGCACCTTCTTCTTGAGCAGCCATGGGACCATGTGCGGATGTGCACCGGGATGCATGTGGATGTAGCGCTCCTCGTCAGCCGCCTTGCCGAACTGCGCATACTGCTCGAACCCGGTGTGAAGCAGGAGGATGTCGCCGTCTTTCACCTTCACCCGCTTCTCGATCATCTTCGGCGTGTAGACCGCCAGGTCACCCATCTCATCGCGCAGGTCCACTACGACGCCGGGACCGCATAACCAGTCCATCGGGATCTGGTCAATCGTTCGACCGTTGGTGACGAAGTGTCGCGGCGCGTCCAGGTGCGTCCCCATGTGGTTCGACGTCTGGATGTACTGCGCGTTCACTCCGTGCTCCGCCTTCCGCTTGATGTATTTCACCTCGAAGGGCGGATAATACGGCCAGAACGTGACCTCCTGATTCAGGTCCTGCGACAGGTCGTAGGTCTTCACGTGAGCTCTCCCTGGGAGGTGACGACGTCTGACGCAGGCGACGACCGCATCAGCAACGCATAGAGGACGAAGGCAACGGCAGCGGCCGAAAACCAGGCGCCGTCGAACAGGAATCGAACTGAAGGATGCAGGAGTCCGGCGAGCGCCGTCGCTACACCAGCGCCCATGGCGATCGTGGCGGCGCGGTTGATGCCCATGTCATAGGTGTACGCGCCCCGTTCCGCATACAAATCGGCTACGCGCAAGTATCCCCGTCGCACGACGAGGTAATCGCACACGATCACGCCACCAACCGCACCCAGAAGGCCGGAGTACGTGATCAGCCATGTCTGATAGCTGTCCAGCAACTTCCACGGCATGATGACGATCCCGATCACGGCCGCGATCAGGCCACCCATGCGTGTCGTGAGCCGCACCGGGGACAGGTTGGCGATGGCATTGGCCGGCGCGACGATGTTGGCGGCGATGTTCGTCGTCAGCGTCGCAATCATCAGGACGAGCAGCGCGATGAACCCAAGCACCGGGTTGTCGAGATCCACGGTCATGCGAGCCACCAGTGTCACCGGGTTCCAGATCGCTTCGCCGTAAATGGTCACGGTCGCACTCGTCACCGCGATGCCGATGAATGCAAACAGGGGCATCGTCGTCAGGATACCTGACGCCTGGCCGAAGGCCTGGTCGCGCTGGCTCTTCGCGAACCGCGTGAAATCCGGAATGTTGAGGGCAAGCGTAGCCCAGAAACCCACCATCGCCGTAACCCACGGCAGGAACAGGCCGAACGAGAACGGCTGCGCGCCGCCCAGTGTCGTCGCGCCGGCGAACATCCCGCCCAGTCCCCCAGCCCGCACCGCGGCCCACCAGAACAGCGCCAGCCCCGCCACGATGAGCAGCGGCGCCGTGAGTGTCTCGAGCCACTTGATCGACTCCGTTCCATTCCAGACGAAGTACAGGTTCATCACGAAGAACAGGAGGAAAGCGATGTAGTGAGGCAGCGTGAATCCCATCCACAGCCAGGCACCGCCGAACAGGGCCCAGTCCGGCACGAGGATCGTCATCATCTCGTGAATCGCCAGTCCGCCGATCCACGTCTGGATGCCGAACCAGCCGCAGGCGACCGCTCCGCGGAGCAGCGCCGGCACGTGAGCGCCGCGCGGACCAAATGCCGCCCGCAGGAATACCGGGAACGGAATTCCATAACGAGTCCCCGCGTGCCCGTTGATCAACATGGGGACAAGCGTCACGGCGTTGCCGATGAAGATCGCGGCCAGCGCCGCTGACCACGAAAGCCCGGACTGGATGAGCGCCGCGGCCAGCATGTAGGTCGGAATGCACACGCTCATCCCGACCCACAGGGACGCAAAGTGCCGCGCATTCCAGGTCCGTGCGCTCAGCGGCGTCGGCAGCAGATCCGCGCCTGCATAACGACTGGCGGGGATCGTCGGTGGTTCGACCAGGCCGGGAGGCAACAGTGTGCTCATCGTGATGAGACCGTGCGGTGAAACGCGCTGGTGAGGGCGCGGCGAGCGAGGACGACGCTCAGGTGTTTGCGGTAGGCGGCCGTCGCGTGAATATCCGCCGGCGGGTCCACTTCCGATCCAATGCCGGCGGCCGCCTCACGGATGATGCCCTCGTCAGGCATTGCGCCAGCTAAAATCGCCGTGCCCGCCTGGCTCAACACCGGACCGTCGCCGATTCCGAACAACGCAACCCGGGCGCCCGAGCAACGGCCTGACTCATCGACCGTCACCGTACAAGCGACGCCAGCAAGCGCGAAATCGCCGTGGCGGCGCGCCATCTCAACAAACGCGGAACCGGTGCGGGGGGCAGCCGCCGGAATCTCGATGCCAGTGACGATCTCCCCTTGTTCCAGCGCTGTCTCGAAAAGCCCCGTCACGAATGATTCGGCCGCGATCCAGCGATCTCCTTCCCGGGATCTGAGCTCATAACGCGCTCCCAATGCGGCGAAGATCGCGGGAAGTTCAGCCGCCGGATCCGCGTGCGCCACGCTGCCACCAATGGTTCCCCGTGTGCGGATCTGTGTGTGCGCCACCCATGGCATCGCCTCCGCGAGCAACGGCGCATGCGTGGCTACCGTGGTGCTTCGTTCGACAGCCTGCTGTCGGGTCATCGCTCCGATGCGTAGCGATCCGTCGGACTGCAGTTCGATCCCGGAGAGGTCCACGGCGGCGTTCATGTCCACCAACACCGCCGGACGTGCCAGTCGAAAGTTCATCGCCGGGATGAGACTCTGGCCGCCAGCCAGCGGTTTCGCATCGTTGCCGTATTCCGCCAGCAGTGCCAGCGCCTCGTCCGCGCTATTCGCGCGGTACCAATCGAACGGCGCCGGCTTCACGAATTATTTCCTTCGAACCGGCGCTTCATCTGCCGGTTCAGGGCCTTCAATCCCTGTGAACTCATCACGCGACTGGCAGAATCCAGCAGCCGCTGCCCGACGGCCGCGATGGTTCCGCCGACATGCAGGTCGGCATCGTACCGCATCGTGGTTCCGCCGCCAGTCCGCGGCGCGAGACGGACCGTCGCGGTACCGGTGACGAATCCAAGGCTTCCCCGGGCATCAATGGCCATCCGGTAACCCGCGTTAGGCTCGGCATCCTGAATGTTCACGCCAAGGGTGAACTCCGCGGCCGACACCGGGCCGAGCCCGACTTTCATGACTCCCTGGTACCGATCGGGGGCGACGCGGTCCAGGCGCTGCGATCCCGGCATCGCGCTGGCCAGAACGGTGGGATCGAGCAGCGCGTCGTAGACCGCCTCGACGCGAGCATCGAAGTCGAAGCTCCCAGTGACGGTGAGCGTGCGCGCGCCATTACGCGTTACGGGGACGGGCGCCGCGGTTCCGCCTCGCGCAATCAGCTCGAACAGCCTGTTAGGCGACAACGGCATCTCGAGGATTTCCACGCCGGTTCCCTGCAGTGCGTCCTCGACGGCCTGGGCGAACAGTGCTCCGGTTGGAATGGCGCCCGCTTCGCCGACGCCTTTCGCTCCGGTCGGGTTCAGCGGCGACGGCGTTTCGAGGTGGCCCAGCTCCACACGCGGGACATCCAGCGCCGTCGGCAACAGGTAGTCCATCAGCGACGCATTCAGGAGTTGCCCTCCTTCGTCGAAGATCAACTGTTCGTAAAACGCATTGCCGATTCCATGGGCCACACCACCCTGGATCTGGCCTTCGACGATCATCGGGTTCAGCTGCCGGCCGCAGTCGTGGACCACGACGTACCGCTTGATCTCGACGTTTGCGGTCTCCTTGTCCACCTCGACGATCATGGCGTGCACGCCGCTGGCCGTGCTCCCGCGCGCTGGTCCGAAATACGCCGTGGCTTCCAGGCCTGGTTCGGTGCCCGGCTTCACCGCTCCCCGGAGCGGGTTGGCCTTCTTCGCAAGTTCGCCTAACGCGAATCCAATGGACGGCGCGTCTTTCACGAAGACCCGCCCCCCTTCGAGTACGACGCGCCCGGGTCGTACATTCAGCAGCTCGGCTGCCAACGCGATCGCCTTTTCGCGAACCTTCTCTGCCGCGGCATGACAGGCGCTTCCCGCGACGACGGCTCCCCGGCTCGCAAATGTGCCGGTGCCCCAGTGAAACTCACGCGTGTCGCCGGTAATCACGTGCACGTCGCTGACCTTCACGCCCAGCTGCTCGGCGACGATCTGCGCGAAGGTGGTGAAATGTCCCTGACCCTGCGTCCCGACACCGGTCGCCAGGAGAACGCGACCGCCCGGCTCGACCCGGACGCGCGCCCCCTCGTACGGACCGATTCCGGTCCCTTCTATATAAGAGACGATGCCCAGCCCCACATGCTTCCCCTCGGCCCGCAACCGGGGTTGGTCCTCACGCACGAACTTCTCGTAGCCGATCAGTTCCGCGGCGTGCTGCATTGCGGGTTCGTAATTCCCCGAGTCGTAGACGAGCGGCTGGAAATCCTGGAAGATGATTTCGTGGTTATGCGGAAAGTCGCCCGGGTGCAGGAAGTTCCGCCGACGGATCTCTACGCGATCGATGCCAAGCTCGCGCGCGGCGATGTCGAGCAGCCGTTCGATGACAAACACCCCATGCTGCCGTCCCGCGCCGCGCACCGGCGTCACGATGGGCTTGTTGGTGAAGACCGCCGTGAATTCGGAGAAGTAGTTCGGGATGTCGTATTGACCCAGCAGCGTACATTGGCTGTTGATCGGCACCGTTAGGCCATACGGGTCGTATGCACCCGCGTCGTGCAGGAAGACGTCCTTGACGCCAAGGATCCTGCCGTTCGTGCCGATGGCGATTTCAGCGTCGTGAACCTGACCGCGCTCCTGCGTGGTGGCGGTGAAGTTCTCGCGGCGATCTTCGGTCCATTTCACCGGACGGCCGATCTTGAGGGCGGCCCACGGGATCAGGACCTCCTCCGGGTAGAACATCATGATTTTCGGCCCGAAACCGCCGCCAACGAACGGAGCGATCACCCGCACCTGCGAGTCTGAGAGGCCGAGCAGGTTTGCCAGGCCGTTGCGGATCGGGATCGGTGCCTGCGTGGTGTCCCAGATCGTGAGCTCTTCCGCCGTCGCGTTCCAGTCAGCGACGACGGCGCGATTCTCGATGGCGCCGGCGATGCCGCGATCGTACGTCAGCCGTCGCGTGACAACCGTGCGCGCCTTTGCGCGCGCTTTCGCGTAGTCACCTTTTGTCTGCACGACATGCGCCGCGACATTGGAGTCGAATTGCTCGTGAATCCGCGGCGCACCTGGTTGCAGTGCGCGTTCGAGGCTCGTAACCGCCGGCAACAGCTCAAAGTCGACTACGATGTCCTCGGCCGCGTCTTCCGCGATGTAGCGGCTCTCGGCGACGACCATCGCGATCGGCTCACCAAGATGGCGCACCTTGTCCTTCGCCAACGGAACCTGTGTCGCCTCCCGGAACAGGAGGTCCTTGATGGGAGGTGGTGACACCAGGAGCGGTCCGGGCTTCCAGTAGTCGCCAAGATCATGCGCCGTGTAGACAGCGACGACACCGGGCCGTCTCCGCGCGCGCTCGATATCGATGCCGCGAATTCGCGCGTGCGCGTGGTCGCTGCGCAGGAACGCCACATGCAGCATTCCCGGCAGCAGGACGTCGTCGACGAAGAGTGCACGGCCGGAGAGCAGTCGCGCATCTTCATTGCGAAGGACACGTGCGCCGACGAGACGCGTCATGCCTGACGAGTGGCCGCGGCGGCGGCGTGCAACACCGCGTTCACGATGTTCTGGTAGCCGGTACACCGGCAGAGGTTCCCCGACAACGCCTCGCGGATGGCCGGCTCGCTCGCTCCAGGGTGGTCCCGGAGGAACGCTACGATCGTGATCAGGATGCCCGGTGTGCAGAAGCCGCACTGCAGGGCATGGGCCTCGTGGAAGGCTTGTTGCAATGGGTGCAACTCCCCGTTCGGGGCGAGCCCCTCCACCGTAGTCAGGGAATGGCCGTCCGCTTGTACCGCGAGCATCAGGCAGGACCGGACCGGGTCGCCGTCCAGGAGCACGGTACAGGCCCCACACACTCCGTGCTCACATCCGACGTGCGTCCCCGTCAACCTCAGGTCCTGACGCAGGAAGTCGCTCAGCAGCAGCCGGGGCTCGACTTGGCGCTGGCACGACGTCCCATTTACGGTCACCGTGACGGAGGCAGTACGTGCGTTGTCCAAGCGCCCGGCCCTCCGCGGTTGAATTAGCTGATAACGCTATGCCGCGCCCCGTGCCCCGCAAGGCAGTTGACGGTCGCGGATTGCGGCATTGACAGACGGCCGCCGGCACCGAATTCCGACCGCTTGCAACATCGCCGCCCTCCCTCTTCAACCCTGCGCGCAACTTCTGCTGTCCTATCGACGTTCGATACGGCACCACGATAGGAGGACTCATGCAGCCACGCGTTGTTCGTGCACTCGTCGTCGCATTTTTCTTGTTCGCCCCTGCCGGCGCAAACGCGCAATCCGTTGAAGAGGGTCGGCGAAACGATCTGGTCGCGTTTCGTCGCGATTTCTATGCTCGCGACAGCTCGTATTCGATCGAGCACCGCGCCGAGGCAGATAGACGGCTGCGAACGCTCGAGTCGAACGTCGGCACTCTTACTGCCGCCCAGTTCGAGCTGGAGCTCGCCCGCATCGTCGCGCTGGCCGACAACGGGCACACGAATTCGCCCGCGTCTCTGAGGTCCCGTCGATATACACGCGTCCCCATCCGGCTGGTACCCTTCGGCGACCAGTTCTATGTGCTGAGCGCCGATACGGCGCACGCCGACCTCCTTGGCGCGCGACTCGTCGGGATCGACGGCAAGGCGCTGGCCGACGTCAGGTCGGCAGCGCATGTGTTGTCGGGAGGAACACCGGCCTGGCGCGATCGCCAGCTTCCCTTCCTGCTCGAGTCGCCGGAGCAGATGATGGCGCTCGGGATTACGACCGTGCCTCGAACGGCAGTGTTTCGTTTCGCGCTTCGCAACGGACGCACGATCGACCGGCGCATTACCGCCGACCCGCCTAACGCCAGTCGGGAGGCTTTCCCCGGCACGCGATGGTTGTATCCCGAGCCGCTGGACGGCGATCGCGGCGACTGGCGATTCCTGGGAACGAAGGAGAAATCGCCATGGGCGTTCCAGGAGCCGTCCCAGTTCTTCCGCCTCCGCCCGGCGCCCGAGCTGAACGCCTTGATCGTCCAGCTGCGAGCCAATCATGACGGCCCGCAGCCGATTCAGGAGTTCCTCGGAAAAGCCACAGACGAGATACACCGCATGAAACCCCGGAATCTCGTGCTGGACCTGCGTGTCAACGGAGGTGGAGACCTGAATAACACGCGTGACTTCGTACAGTCGCTCCCCACGCTCGTCCCTGGCAGGATCTTCGTTCTCACGAGTCCGTGGACGTTTTCAGCGGCCATCTCAACGACAGGGTACCTGAAGCAGGCCGGTGGTGATCGGGTGACGATTGTTGGAGAAGTGGTCGGCGACCGCCTCGAGTTCTGGGCGGAGGGTCGCTTGGCGCGGCTTCCGTATTCCGGCGCGGCCATGTCGTACTCGACGCAGCGTCACGATTACAAGACCGGATGTAAACCGTACACGGATTGTCACGGTGCGGTTGTTCGGAATCCGATCAGCGTGCCCTCACTTGCCCCCGACATCCCCGCACCATTCACCATCGAGGACTTCATCGCCGGACGTGATCCGGGAATGGAAGCGATTGCAAAGGTCGTGCTCCGGAAATTCTAAACGTCATCGCAAAAACAATTGACCGCCAAGGACGCCAAGGACGCCAAGGGAAAACCCCATGAGACCTTCGCGTCCTTCGCGTCCTTCGCGTCCTTCGCGGTTCAAAGGTCCTTCCCGTCTAGCGCGCGCTCCAGGACCCAACGAATTCCATCAGCATTGACTGGGCGCGGGTTGGGGAAGCTGAGCCCCAGTGCGATCTCTATGGCACGCGGAATGTCATTCGCTGAGAAGCCAAGCGCGCGCAATGGCTTGATCCCCAGTCGTTGCGCCAGGTCGATCAGCGCCGCCGCAGCATCACCAGTGCCTAACGCGGTCGCCATTCGCTGCATCGCCGCGGGTGCCGCCGGCGCGTTCCACGCCGTGACCCACGGCACCAACGCGGCATGGGCTTCCGAATGATTGAGGTGAAAGCTGCCGCCCATGATGTGCGCCAGCTTGTGCTCCAGGCCCATGGCGGTCATGTCCAGGGCACGGCCGGCGTAGTGTGCGCCAAGTAGAGCGTCGTATCGTGCACTCTGGTCGCGCGGTGATTCAGCAACGACCGGCAGGCTCGCGGCCAGATGCTTCAAGCCCTCGAGCGCAGCCGCTGACGTCACGGGACCTCGCTCCGGCGCGTACTCTGCTTCCACACAGTGTGCGATGGCGTTCATGCCACTCGCGACCGTGACCTCGCGCGAAAGCCCGTACGTCAGCAACGGATCATAGAGCACGAGGCGAGGCGCCACTTCCGTGTTGCGGAAGGTGCGCTTCACGGTGCCATCGCTGTTCCCCCACACGGCAGTCATTTCGGAACCCGAATACGTCGTCGCGACCGCCGCCAGCGGAAGTCCGGTAGCATGCGCCAGCGCTTTGCCCAGCCCGATGGCCGATCCACCGCCGTACGCCAGGAGCGATTGCGGCCGGCTGCGCTCGAGCGCCGCCCGCGCGTCAGCGACCACCTCCACCGGAACGTGCAGTCGCGCG
>Ga0079217_10000170_pt1 | contig 14504 bp, 14 predicted proteins | sample NCAS200_FD_76343 | JGI IMG/M metagenome (GOLD analysis project Ga0079217, IMG submission 76343) | Agricultural soil microbial communities from Utah to study Nitrogen management - NC AS200 | ecosystem: Environmental > Terrestrial > Soil > Agricultural land | place: USA: Utah | collected 2014-06-11 | reverse complement strand
AAGTGAATTCGAAAAATTATAACATTTTTATTATTTGTAACTCATAAGAAAGTTACCAGTAATGAATTCTTTATCATCCTGTTGGGTTCAGCATCTGTAAGAACGAGTTGAACCCATCAGTTTTTGTTTAAGAGGAAGAAATTTTATAACCTAAATGGCAAGTATCTATCGAAGATCAAAAATTATTAGTTTGTAGGTGTATATCGTCTTCATTACATTCGGATTGACAACAGCACGGTTGGAACCCCGAGGAATCCTGACAGAGGTCTCATTGAGAAAAACTCTAACCTCAGCTGTTGATATCTATATTAGAATCCTAATTTAGAACCGATAGCGGCGTGGGTACCGACGTATGGTCACTAAATTGATTACAGGTATGAAAGGTATTTTTCAATGATGCCATCCTATCTAGCAATGATTAATAGACTGATAAAGTTGAATTCATGGCAAGTGTGACCACATGAGATGTGAGAATGCTGTCATGAATCAGATCCTCAAAGCCTACAAACCAATGTGGTCGCTTAATCACGCCATTTCTCTCATGGGTTGGGACTTTGAGACGTATATGCCAAGTAAAGGCACGGAAGAAAGAGGAGTGGCCGATTCTCAACTTCACTTGCTGCATAAAGATCTTTTGCTAGGCAGCGATTTTGTTGGTCTTGTTGAGTCAGCCAAGAAACTGGAGGGCCTTAACGATTTAGAAAAGGGCATAGTGCGAGTACTCAACAGGGAAATAACCAAGCAGTTAAAGATACCTAAGGAGTTGACAGAAGCAGAATCTCTGGAAAGAATAAGGGGCAACATGACATGGAGGATGGCCAGAGAAAAATCGGATTTTATGATGTATAAACCCCACTTGGAGAAAATGATAGAGATAAAGAAGCAAATCGCCGAGAAAATAGGTTATAAAAAGCATCCATACGATGCGCTTTTGGATTCGTTTGAAGAAGAGCTTACAGTAGATGAACTGGATAACGTATTCGGTGATTTGACTCCACGTCTTCAGAAAATTATAAAAAAACTCGTGGATACAGGCAGCCCGTTTCTCAAAGAAAGTAAACTTGCAAAATCAAACTATGATATCCAAAGAGTTGATGAGCTCAATCATGATATTTTGACTCTCCTGCAATATGACATGAAACGTTTCAGAATGGATGTATCTACTCATCCATTTACTGAGACTATGAGCCTCAACGACGTCAGAATAACTACTCGATATGAAGGAATCGATTTCAAAAAATCGATATCCAGTACCATACATGAAGCTGGTCATGCCCTTTATGATCTGCAATGCGACCAGTCGTTATCTATGACTCCTCTTCAGGGAGGGTCTTCACTTGCGCTGCACGAATCACAGTCAAGGTTTTGGGAAAATATTGTGGGCAGAAGTCTGCCATTTGTTCAATTGATATCTCCACTGATTAGAAAGCAAGTAACTTTTGCAAACCGTGCAACAGATGACGAGTTGTTTCTCTATTTCAATAACATCAACGCTGATTATATACGAGTTGATGCCGATGAAGTTACTTACAATCTCCACATAGCATTAAGATATGAGATAGAGAAAAAAATATTTGGAGATGAACTAAGTGTCTCTGAGATTCCTGAATTTTGGAACGATAGAATGGAGCAGCTGCTTGGAGTGCGACCAAAAAAGGATTCACAGGGAGTGCTTCAAGATACACATTGGAGCAGTGGCCTCTTTGGCTATTTCCCAACTTATACTTTGGGAAACTTGGTTTCAGCTTTAATTGTATCCAAGATGCGCAAAGATCTGAAGGATTACGATGTAGAAATCAGAAGGGGTAATCTCAAGCCTATCAGAGAATGGCTAAGATTAAGAATACATAGATATGGATCTGTTTATGCTCCAAAAGCGCTTCTAAATAAAACCTTAAATGAAGGCTATAACCCCGATTATTTTGTTACCTACATAGAGACTAAATACCTTGCGTCCTGAATTCTAGCCTGTTTTGATTATAGATATATTCCTACTCTATCTAGCATTTTTTACAAGTTTAATGACCGACTCTGGGCGTTCATTACTTTCATCTAAAACAAATGCGCAACAGCAAACTTCATGCCTATCTTTAACCCTACGATAGATGGAATCCCAATTTAGAACCGATAGTGTCGTGGGTACCGACGCGTTACTGGTTAGTACTCTTATCCAGTTAAGAAGAGGATACAAATTCTAGATATCAATTATTACTTTGAACGAATATCTCTATTTTACATTTGCCTTTTACTTCTTTTAGACAGGTCGGACAAATTATGAAATAGAGGAGGATCAGTGAAGAAGGGAATAACCGTTGAACTATTCGTATTGTATTAATTTCAAACAATAAGATGGAAATTATTAGAGTCGATTTTAGGTCTTTCAGCTTGTCATCTTTAGTCTTTATTATATTATCAAGCTCATCAATAAAACGTATTGAATACTTTTGCCGGCAGGAGACCGTATATTCTTGTTGCACTCGCGGTAATCTCGGCATATTCTATGTTTGTTTATCTCCAATCGTTGCATGAAGAAAATATTTCCAATAGAGTTCTTCAAGAGCACAAGGCTCGGCAGGTGCTGTTAGTTCAGAGCATTACTCAGAATATTGGCTCAGACTTGGATAGGTCTTTGCAAAGGACAAAGGCTTTATCTGAAACACTTCGACTAAGTATTCCTTTAGGACTGGATCTGCTAAACCTTACTCATACAGTGTTCTCAGATGTCAGGTCCATTGCTCCATTTGACGAATTATTCATCGTCTATAGGGACGGCACTGGCGTTAGGATGACTGGAGCGTCTTTTAACAGTACTACAAAATCCATCGCCACGACACCGTTTAACATTACAAACGGCGAAAAAATCTTCAGAAGTTTTATTCAAGATTCACTTGCCGAAAAAACAACTCAATTATCACCGGGTTATAACATGAATGGTAAATGGAAAGTTGCTATGACAGTTCCAATTTTTGATTTTAGTAAGAAAGGGTATGTTGGTCTGATAGGGATTAGTATCCCAACCTTAGATTTAGTTGAGCGATATGGTAACGTATTAGATGCTACTAGATTGAGACTTGTTTTTTATGATAAAAACGCGACGCTCCTGGCTGGATATCCTTTACCAAATAGTATTATAGGAAAGAGCATGTTCTCTTCAGAAAACCAAAAAATAATCTCGGAGAATGGTAGGCCTTTGGTCAATGATTTGTTCCGCAAGATAATATCGGGACAGGCATATACTACCGAATTTGACATAGGCGATGGTCCGAGACTGGTAAGTGGTAGTCCGATCTACATAGGTGCATATCCAGCATACTTTCTCAATATTGCTACTCCATTTTCTCAAATTCTTTCGCCAGTTCAGGACTTGTTGCATACTGAGCTGCTCTTGAACGTTATTGTCCTTCTAGCGTTTACCGCAACTATGGGTTATCTAATTTTTATTATGTCGCAGTGGGGAAACAAGATGAACAGAGAAGTTAAAAAGAGGACACATGAAATCCAAGTTGCCAATAAGTCGCTCAGTGAAAAGGCAATCGAAATGCAGAAGTTAAATACGGACCTAAACGGTGCAAACCAGAAAATAAAGATAGCATACGAGAATCTAAAAAAACACGATAAGCTTCAGAAAGAATTTGTCAACATAGTTGCTCACGAATTAAGGACGCCTGTGCAGTCTATTATGGGATTTGTTGAGATGATGGATTTAAATCCAGAAAATAGACCAAAATATATGGAACGCTTAAAGCATAACACGGCAAGACTAGAAAGACTGACTGCAGATACTTTAGATATTGCAAGGATAGAAAGCGGGACTTTTAGACTATCCAAGGAGAAAAGTAACCTTAAGGAATTGATAAAAAATGCGATAGACGACTTAACCTTTACCATTCACAATAGCAAGAGAAATAATAAACTTGCAGTAATTTACGGTAAAGAAAATGAAGATTTATTCCTAAATATAGACAAGTCCAGAATTGCTCAAGTTCTTTCTAATTTGTTATCAAATGCTGACAAGTTTACTAAAAACGGAGATATATTAGTTAAAGTAACGAAGCTAAACCGGGAAAAAGAAATTGAAGTCAAAGTAATTGACAATGGTCAGGGAATCGATAAAGAGATTCTGCCAAAATTATTCGAGAAATTCGTGACAAAGTCGGATATTGGTACAGGTATCGGTTTATACATATCAAAGCAAATAGTTCTTGCCCATGGTGGCAGGATTTGGGGTAAAAATAACGAAAATCGAAAAGGCGCAGAATTTGGGTTCAGCCTTCCATATATCTAAGGAAGGGTACTAAGAATTAAAATATAATAGAAGGTAGTAAAACCCTACTTCATGCATGCAAGGTTAAAATCCTGATCTAGTCGTTCCCTTCAAATCCATGATTACTATAGACAACATGGATGAGGAAAAAATTTTTATCACTTTTACGCCTAGGGCGTACATCTACAACCTGTGCATATCCACTTTCCCGCGAATTGCTTGCATTCATCACATTTACAGGTCATCTTATCAGCAAACCCCTCGCTACTCCCAGGATCAATGATTAGCCATGTGAAAGGACTGTCAGGATTCTTACCGACTAATAGTACTTCATAAACGATATAACCGTTCCTTGTTGACAGTTTGGCATCTACGACGCGGGAATCATTACCTGTTAACTTCTCTGCTTTGTTTGCAGCTTCAATCAGACTCATATTTAATTGAGTTTGAGTAATATTTAGGATGCTTGGCTCCTTCACTGAGCCTGTAAATTTCTTATCCTCATCAGGTATTCTCCCAATGATGTTACTAATATTTAGAAAACCAGGTTCTGCCTTCACTGAGCCTGTAAAATTCTTATCCTCATCAGGTATTCTTCCATTGATCTCGGGGTAGAGGGCATCATTGGAAATTAAAATGACTCCTGAAGGTACATACCTGGATACTTGGCAGCTGACTTGGTTCCCTGCGGAAGAAGGAGAGAAGTAAAAGAAAAATAAAATCGCTACAATCGCGAATGGCAAGAAGCCTCTACTCATTGTATGTTATTTCTGTCAAAAAACATTTAACTTTTATGATTCGTTATCAGGAATGGAATTCCTGTAAACAAAATACTCAAGAAGTTAAAAAAGTTAAATATTCTGTTCTGGCTGGTAAGACCTATTTCATGAGATTCTATCGCTTCATCCAATCTTAAAATGCAACATTTTGACATCTTGGTGATGTGCGTTTTCAAGACCTTCAACTGCCGTCTCCTGCCATTTTATTTTTCTTGACTAATCCATTTGGAATATCGATAGGAAAGATTTTTTATTTAGGATGGGTTCTGGTTGAGTAACCAATAATGGCAAATTTACCTAACTATATAATAATGTCAGGTCTAGCGTTGTCGACATTTGGTTTGAGTTTTATAATAGCCTCTGCACCGTCCGCATTCGCACAAGCTACTCAAGGTATAACTATCTCAGCAGGTAATTCAAGCTTCGTGCCTCTCACAAACACTGATGCAAACCAAGTTCGAGTAAATATAGAGTATACTGTCGAAGATGAATCACTAAATAATCAAATGATAAACGCGGTGATGGCAGTGTTCGCTCCGAACGGAACACTGCTACGAACTACTTCGTTTCCAAGCGGTTTTACTGCTCAAGCTGATGGTGGTATAGAAACGCTTAGGACTACCTTTCCAGACAAGTCGCTAACAAGCGTAACGGCGAATGTTACACTCACTGATTTGTCGAAGACAAGGTCAATATCTAATGTGCTTACTGTCCATCTTGAGCTTGAACAGACACCAACTGTAAACTCACTACTGGGGAGCAGACCTTCATTGCAAAATTAAAATTCTGATCCCCACGTGACATTCGGATTGACAACAGCACGGTTGGAACCCCGAGGAATCCTGACAAAGGTCTCATTGAGAAAAATTCTAACCTCAGTTGTTGATATCTATATTAGAATCCTAATTTAGAATCGATAGCGGCGTGGGTACCGACGAGAGACTAGCACCGTTATCAGCACGAAAACGGAGAAGCGCTGGCATTAAGTCTTCTCTGCACAAATTTTTAATTGCCTTCATCAGGGTGCTTTTGAAATACCATCATATCCCCCGACTCGCCAGATCTGTTGATTACTGTAATCGAGTAAGGCACACTATCTATTACTAAGATGGATTCTCCTGTCTTGTATGGTAAATCTGGTAAGCTGGCAGCTGTTGTATTATCAAGAAAGGTAAAGTCATACTTTAGAAAATTTTGTTCTTCATCGTATTCAATGTTGTATAACTCAATTACGAGAGCATCGATTTTCTGGTTATCATCCTCAAGAAAAGTCAATGCGGCATTTGGAGGATCGATTTCAAAACTATCTTCACCTTGTGTCCAGTTACCAATAAATTCTTGAATAGATTGTGTGTCCACTATTCTATTCGGTCTGTCAGAAAATAAGATTACGTTTTCGGCTAAATCATTAAGTTGTAAGGAATAAGTGGTGGAATTAATTTTGGAAATTGAACCTGATTCCCCATGCTGTATAAAAAGAAATTTGACAATACTTGAATTTGTTTGGCCTTGGTCTTCCTGAGCAGATATTTGTATTGTTACGACTGAAGCAGTTAAGAAGATTGATAAAGATAGCGAAAGCAGGAATAGGTTAACGTATTTCCTCAATTGCACTATGTTGAATTTATAGAGCTACTACTTAAGAATTCGGGTTACCATGATTGTAAATCAGGATTGTCTAAACTACAATGCATCTTAACCAAGCGCTTTTACACTATGATTCAACTGTCGAGTTCGAGTTCAATCCGGTTAGAATTTTTTTGTAGCATATGTTGCAGTATACTCAGTCCGTTTAACTTAGATCAGAGTTTGGTACCAATTTAAAGATGGTTCCTTCAATTCCTGAAGCATATGGTATGCAATCTTTCTGTGGCCCTTCTTTAGGGCAATTATTCCCTCCTTCGTAAACTGAAAGAATATAGAGATAGCCGTCCGGACTCATTTGCATATCTGTGATTCCCCCGAAGCCTTGCCCAAATGTTATATCCTGAAGTTCCTTCGAATCATTTGCTATTTTATCTGCAAGAGATCCTTTCAGGACTAATTCCCGTCTGTCTTTATTGAGATCAAAGTGGTAAATGTTTCCGTTATGGAAATCGCCTACTAGCATATCATTTTCAAATTGTTTACCGTATTTGTCGGTATTCAAAAATTTGAGTGCAGTGGGCCCAACTGTGTCATTCCACACGAATTTAGGATCTTGGTATCTGCCTTCACCATTGAAATTCACCAATTTATCAACGACTTGGAGTTGTTTTGGTGATATACCGCTAACTATTTTCCACCCGCTGTTAAATCCTGGAGTAACAAAATTTATTTCGTCATTTTGACCGGCGGCATTTTCGGTGTCCCATAAATTTCCCGTAAGCGGATCAAAATCCATGCCAAAGCCATTTCTAATACCATATGCATAATAAAGATTTAATGGATATTCATCTCCCAATATTCCTTTTTCCTCAGTTGGTTTACCATCCTGAGTAATTCTCAGAATTCCTCCCCTGCCGTCAGCATCTGAACCATTTAAATCATTTTGCGTCCTAGTGTTGTAAAGTCTATGACTAGAATAGTCTGGAGACACGCTTCCTACTAAAATGTAGATATAATTATCTTTTCCCATGAGGAGAACGCCACCATTGTGAATAGATTGTGGGAAGGATGGTAAATGAAGCATTGGTTTTGGATTTATTAATTTATTATCCTCTAGTTCGTATCTATAGACATGATTGCTTGCAAAAGATGATTTTTTATTGATAAAATCATCATTACTCTGATTTGTATCAGGCAATGTATAATATAGAAAAACGTATCTCGGTTCTTTTTCTATAACGCTCTGTTCAACAGCAATTCCCAACATACCTCTTTCAGACTCCGTTGAGACGTTCTCTTTAACAAGTGGACCGGACGATATGATTCCATTCATTATTCTTTGTACTTTTCCCTCATTTTTTTCTAGAACCAGAATATCATTTGGAGCCAAAAATGCCATTTTAGTTGGAAATTTCAGGCCTTGATAAATTACCTGAACAGATATAGTTTCATCGTGAATAATAGGTTTGGAATTATTCATTGCAAACACGTGCTGTGACATTAGTGCTAGCATTGTCAAAATGAGCAAACATAGAAATGCGACAATGCAGTCCACGTATCAAATCGGATTTCAAATGACTTAAATGTTATTCTTAGGTGCCTATGAAGTGAAGTCTAATTCAGTTATTGTTGTGATGTAAGGTTCTCTATTCAAGGAATTTCGAAATTCTAAATTCAACTGATCTGAAAAATCACATCCACCCCTACGGCCGCATGTAAATACAAAAAATTAATCTCAAGCTAAAATTGGCAAGTTACATTTGCTCCAATCATGAAACTAAAATAAGTATGGTTTTACTTTTTTTCTTTACAGAAAATCAGCGATAGCATTTCTAATTTGGATATTCAATTGTTTCTAATATAGATAGTTCATTTTCACAAATCTTTTTGGCGTAGTATCTTTGGCAGGAAACTTCCTAAGTTACTTTTTGCCATGATCTTCAATATTGATATAAAATTTATGTTGACAATCGTTACACGTAATGAAGCCGTTAACGTAAAATGCGTTTGGAATATCAGTTAAACTAATTCCTGTCTTGGCGTTATTCTTTGTTACATTGGAAGAACCACAATCTATGCAATAAAAATTTATTTGACCAAAATTTTCTAACAATGTATTTAATTTCTTGTCTTGGCAGTCCTTACAATAAGACCTCTCGACATCCTCTAGCACCTTGGCTGTTATTTCGGTATATTTACCACAAGAGCTACATGTATCTTTTTCATATGTCATTAACTAGGACCTGTCTTTGGTGGAGTGCCGCCTTGTTGTCCTGGGATTGCGGGAGATAAAGATTGATTCCCAGTTTGGTTACCTGTTTGGTTACCTGTTTGGTTACCTGTTTGGTTACCTGTTTGATTCAATACCTGAGATAAATTATTTTTAGCGTATATCCATATAGTAGGCAATGTTGCTAATACACTCATTAGTGCAAATATTGCGACGGTTAAAAATAAAGACGACTGTAGCCTCTGTTGGGTTTTCATTACACAATATAGAATTTTATAATTTATAAAGTTAAATTAGTCACTATACATAAATTCTACAGCCATATTTTCAGAATCTGGCATGAAAAACTAGTTTGTTACTGTATGTGAATTTTTCAGGGATATACAAGTGTCGTATGCTTCTTTCAGCAACTTCTTTGTATTCTCTGCCTGCTCTTCAGTTTCTAATATGCATGAGACCCATCCTGCCTGAGGAGCATATTGGTGTTGAATAGCCTTTTGTGTCCGCGACGCTTCTTCTTGTTGAGGTTTTGAGAGCCTGATATCAATATGTCGTGGTCCGTGAAAATGGGCAAAATTTCTCAGACCATAGTAATAAGCTTCTTCACTCATAGGATCATGCTTTCGCTCGACATTTGGTAACGATTGTATGGAACTACTGATTTGTTCTTTCAAGCTGAGACTCATTGCTATTAAAAGGATACTCTTTATTGTTTATCTACCTATTTGCTCAATTTAGTCAAGTAAAATATAGAAGAGTCCTTAAAGATCACTTCTTCTTTTTATGTTGCTTTCGATCTACGACGGCAACGTATGCCTTTGCCCTTTCTTTGGAAATACCTTTCTTTTTGGCAACTGCGGCTACAGCTGTGTCGAAGCTTTTGTATTTCTTTTTTCCCATCTTAATAGGCAACGTATAATTATTGCTTCCGTTGTTCTTAGGTTTTCCGGTATCCAGTGCAAATGAAACCCATCTGAAAAACCAAATTCGCCCCGACGCAATTGAACTATTGGCAATAGATTTGGATTTTTATTTTATCTGGATCTAAAATAAAAAATGATTCCTTGTTAATTTTGTTACTATCATCCCCTAAGTATTTCCATACGCCGCAATTGAGATAGTAATTCCTCAAGATTTTCTTTAGATTCTAGATTTAAGGAAAAATGATCGAGACCTGGCTGCCTTGAATCGGCTTTAGCAATATCGTTACCTAACCATGTATTGGTTGCAATGTGATGATGATAAGAATCAGCACAGCAAAACGATTTCTTAAGAAATTGGATATACAGATATACCTTAATTCTGGATCCCATTTATTTAATTAGTTATTAATATTCGGATTACTCACTCTCTTAATATGAATCAAAAAACCGGATTACAAATAATGTTATGCACAATCATCAGCTTATCTGTTGTTACCGCAGGCTTTCGCCAAGGAGGATTTGCTCAGACTTCATCGCTTCCTGTATTGCTGGTGCATGGATATCTCGAGGACGCGACAGTATGGCGTACCTGGGAGAATCTATTGGCAGAAGATAACATTCGGTTTTATACGGTAACGTTTACCTATGATGATGAATGCGGTTCAGCTGCTGCTCACGCTGTTGAATTACAAAGGATAATTGAAAAGATTTTGAACTCGACTGGTTATAACAAAGTGAACATCGCAGCTCATAGTAAGGGAGGTTTAGATGCGCGAGCTTATCTAGCTACTGGAACAGACAATGTTGCTAATTTAATTATGATTGGGACTCCAAACGCAGGGTCTCCGCTTCCGCTGTTGAATAGCATTTGTGCTCCAGCAGTCTTGGATTTGAAGCCGGGGGCAAGTGTTCAGGAAGCGCCCAGGAATGTTCATGCTAAATACTTTACAATTAGTGGAGATTGGTTGCCAGATGTTTGGGGACCAGGCAATGGCGGAAATTTCTACATCCCTGGTCCTGACGATGGGATTGTACCTGTGTCCTCAGTAGAGTCCAAAAGCTATTTCAAAAGTCTCGGCCGAACCTCAGACGCCCATATGGATTTACTTGGTCCGGAAGAATATGCTATAGCAAGAGATACTTTAATTGGTAATCAATAAAATCGGTTACTATTTAGGCTCTTGCACGCGCTAATTATTGGTTGACCACTATTCCTTCTATAAGGTAGTCATTTTTCAAATCAACCATAAGTGGTAATTGATGATTAGTAAATCTCCTGTATGGTAAGGGGCTTTTTTCGGCCAGTCCCGTATTTGGCCTTTCCCCTTTACCGCAATAGTGCTTCGGGGAACGGGACCGAAACCCGAGACACCATTTATACAGAAGAATTAGGTTAGCACTCAATAGTTTAATAAGATTATAATCGGAATGTTAATTGCTTTTTTGATGTTCTAAACTATAACATAAGTTGTATACTTGAAATCCACATCTTTATAATTAATTTTTCAACTAATTAGATGAGCGATAATACCGAAATAATAAAAATATGAGGAAGAAAGAATTTAGTTATTTTTCCAGATTATATTTACAAGCCAGAATCTAGCGTTAGTCGCAACCATATTCCAAGAACACCAATATTTTTAATTAAATGTTCAGAAACTAAAGAGGTTAAATACCACATTTATATGTCAAATATGAATAGATTTACGGTCTTGACATCACATTATCTTCTTTTTTGTATTGGATTATCTTTACTGCCTATGATTCCTCAGTATACGTATTCAAGTTTATTTAACGTAGCAGCTGTCGGTGATTGGGGATGCAATGATAATTCCAAGAATACATTAAAAAATATTTTAAATAAAAAACCGGAACTAATTCTTGCACTCGGAGACCTCTCGTACCAGAGAACTGCAGAATGCTGGATTGAAATAATTTCGTCAGTAGATAACATAACTAGCATAGTCCGAGGAGACCATGACAATGATTTTCGTACCAGTCAATATATGGAGCATTTCAACATGTCAAGTGAATTTTATTCATTTAATCATTTCAATATTCATTTTATGATAATGTCCACAGAATTACCATATGAATTAGGCTCTAAACAATATGAATTTGTCAAGTCAGATTTAGAAAATGCATTAACAAATTCGTCTATCAAGTGGATAATAATCGCATACCATCAACCTGCTTACATATCACCAAATGATTGTCAAGGTTGTAGTCCAAGGGTAACTCTAAGAGAAGTGTACCATCCCTTGTTTGATAGATATAATGTGGATCTGGTGTTACAAGCCCATAGTCATAATTATGAAAGAAGTTATCCCATCCTATACAACAACGATGATTCAGAGAACCCTATAATAGTCAATTCAAGCAAAAATAATTACAATTACGATATTAATAAATTTCATGGATCCATCTTTGCTACCGTTGGAACCGGAGGAGCAGAACTTCATAATTTTGAACTAAGGGCTCCTTACATTGCAACACAGCACCGTGGTTTTGGTTTCTTGAATTTAGAGCTTACAAACAATGGTACTAGACTAAATAGTACCTTCTATGATAACAATGGAACTATATCGGACCATTTTATTATTGACAAATTAGTCAGCAAAGAGGGACAAAATTAATGAATCATAAGAAGTTGATCAATTACTTCGTTGGGAACTAATATTCACTTGAACCGATTCCAAATATGTTGTTGCATTAACCAACAAAGGTACTGCTCTATGGGGGCTTGGACAACATCAGGAAGCATTGATTTGGGCCGACAAAGCATTAGAAATAGAGTCAGATAACGCAAAAGCATTAGAATTAAAAGAGTTACTCCAAGAGATCATAAATTAATTTATCTAAGTTTAAATAAATTATCAGTAAAATCAGAAAAAAAATGCCCTGAATCCTTTAAAATTAGCAAAAGTCATGATTAGAAGTCTGTCCATGATTTAAAAAATATGAGATGACTAATAGTATGAAATTTAGTCAATTTTATGATCCTATAATGAGTTCCGAATGAATACTTAGTCGTATCCCGACGCCTGAGAATAAACTATGTCGATGGCTGACTCTTTTCTTCGACCTAATAGTTTGAACGAGGGAATTTTTATTGTGTTTTATTCAGGACCAAATCTCTATTTATAGAATTTGACAGTGCAGAAGTCTTGTTTAAATCTGTGAACAAGACAATAGCGTTAATTGTTTTAGGGGAAGTAGATGGCAAACTGGTAACGAAATGCTGAAATCCAGTTCTTTCTGCTTTGAATCCATTTGGAATTGAAGTTGTTTTAACTAATGTCCCGTTATTTGTAGATATTTGCATGATTCCATTAATTTGCTTACCAATCGTATCAGAGTCAGAAACAGAATAAGTAGTAGTGAACTTAATTTGATGAATGTTTTTTTCTGGTAATATTAAAAACTGGGCGTCACTAAACTTAAGATCAATCTCCTTGCCGTGGTTAGCAAAAATTGATTGTTGTAAGATTGGAACAAAAAATATACTGACGATGATTAGCACTATAAAATTCCTGTGAGTCCTTGTTTTTTTAGACCTAATCATTAATACACACCCATTTTTATTTCCGAGTATAATTTGAATTTTAAGTCAAACTAATATATTTTAGCTTTTCATCGACTGTTCAGCGAAAAATGCGAGGCGTTCTTCATGTAATCAATTGAAATAACCAATTCTTTGTATCGCTATTCAATCGATATTGGCCGTTCCCTGTATCTTGGATAAATTTTTGCCGACTTTGTTATTTTCCAAAACGCATTAAAATTAAATATCAAGCGGGAGAACCCTCCTACGTACACGGATCGAATCCCGATGAACCTTAAACGATTAGAAAACTTTATAGCTTAACAGTTAACTATTATATTTAGAATCCTCTTTTAGAACCGATAACGACGTGGGTACCGACGTGCTCACTAAGCATCAGGGTTCTTTACAAAGAGTATTGTTCAATTTATTGCGCCTTCATGGATTAGAAGAGTCAAGAAATTATGACTTCCTCAAATCCCACAATAATAAGGTATGAAAAGTAGGTGTTCAAAAAAATTGCCAGAATAAAGGTGTAGAAAGTTTTTTAGCGGAGTATTGTTCTCAATATCACGTACCGGTATTCTTAAAATCAAAATTCGGTTAAAATTTAATATCAAGCTTCTTTCGTACCTTTGGTATTATATACAATCCAAAAGCAATCAGTGTTCCTATTATGAAAACTATCAAAAGCAACCTTTGGAAATCAATAACAGGTTGAGCTAAAGCCTGTTCCATTTTTTTAAAATCCTTCGATAATATTTGAGCTTCGTCTATTGAAGAAATATTTTTGGTTGCAACTAATTTATCTAGCCTAGAGAGTGAATTATTAAAACTTGAAATAAGATCTGCTTCATTTCTTGATTCAAGTTCTTTTCTTACATTAGACCAATCGCCTCCCGATTTAATATCATCGATCTGTTCACTCGCTATAGTATGGTTCCCTTCATCAAGCGCATTGATAATGCCTTCTAAGTTTTCCTTAAGTAATGGAATTTCCTCTATTAGTAGCCTGTCCCACTTTTCCGGAATTCCATTATTAGCAGCCGCGTCCTGAATTAATCCTTGACCGTTGATAAATAAAATCAACAAAAGAAATAATACGTTACAAGTATTTGTATTAGTAGATGTATATCGACTTACTATCATTTGCTAAGACCACCGTGGGACAATGGTT
>Ga0079217_10000161_pt1 | contig 14782 bp, 15 predicted proteins | sample NCAS200_FD_76343 | JGI IMG/M metagenome (GOLD analysis project Ga0079217, IMG submission 76343) | Agricultural soil microbial communities from Utah to study Nitrogen management - NC AS200 | ecosystem: Environmental > Terrestrial > Soil > Agricultural land | place: USA: Utah | collected 2014-06-11 | reverse complement strand
GGCGCGCGGCATCGCGCGCCCGGTACGCGCCGTGGTGCAGAACGGCCGGCCGGTGCTCTTCGCGTGGTCTTCCGGTACGCCGGCGCATGATGTGGCCATCGGCGTCACCGATACGGGGGGCACGCACACCGATACCCTGCGCTTCGACGGCGCCGGGCGCGCGGCACTGTGGCTGCCGGTCGGCGAGTACCGCTATCGACTGAGCGACGGTGGCTCCGGGACGATCGCCGTCGAGTCGTACTCCGACGAGCTCCTGCCCAGGCCCGTTGCCCTGGTGGCGCGAGAGGCCCGCGCCCCGGCGCCGGTAGCGCGCACCGCAGTGCGTGACTGGGTATGGCTGTTCGCGCTTGCGGTGGCGGCACTGGCGGTGGAATGGGTGTGGCGGCGGCGGATGGGGTTGAGGTAGGAGCCGGGTATCTTTACGCATGTCCAGAGTTACCGAGGAAAAGCGCTCCCTGTGGCAGCGCATCAAGCGCCTGGCGATGACGGACGTCGGCGCGCTGGTTCGCGGGCTCAACGCCGACGATCTGGAGACGATGGAGCGACTGCTCATCGAGGCCGATTTCGGTGTGCCGGCCACGCTCGAGCTCGTCCAGACACTGGAAGACGGCGTTCGGGACGGAAAGCTGAAGACCGAGGCCGATCTCCGGAACGCGCTGGTGGACCGGCTCGTCGCGATGCTCGAATCACCGGGAGAGGCGGGTCGCATTGCGAAAGCGGATCCGGGCCCCACGGTAGTTCTCATCGTGGGCGTGAACGGAGTCGGAAAGACGACCACCGTGGCGAAGCTGGCGAAGCGGCTGCAGCAGGAGGGGAGAAAGGTCATAGTGGCGGCGGCGGATACATACCGCGCCGGCGCGATCGCCCAGCTCGAGGTGTGGGCCGCGAGACTTGGCCTCGCATGCGTGAGCGGCGCGCCGGGCGGGGATCCTGCGGCGGTCGCCTTCGATGCGATCGATGCTGCGGTGGCGCGCGACGCCGACACCGTCGTCGTGGACACCGCCGGTCGGTTGCATACGCAGGAAGGTCTGATGGCGGAGCTGGGCAAGGTGACGCGTGTCGTCTCCCGCCGCCTTCCGGGCGCTCCGCACGAAACGCTGCTCGTCCTCGACGGCACCGTCGGCCAGAATGCGATCCAGCAGGGGCGACTGTTCACCAGGGCCGTGAATCCAACCGGTATCATCGTCACCAAGCTGGACGGCAGCGCGCGCGGCGGAGCCGTGGCGGCGCTCCGGCGTGAGTTGGAGCTTCCCATCCGTTTTCTCGGGATGGGCGAGAGCGCCGACGATCTGGAGCCGTTCGATCCGAGGCGGTTCGCCGAGAGCCTGCTCACGGAGTGATGACCGAACGCGCCGGCGTGCGGCTCGATACCCCGGTCAAGTTTCTGAAGGGGATCGGAGAGCGGCGCGCCGAAGCGCTCGCACGGCTGGACATCCGCACTGCGCAGGACCTTCTGTGGCATCTCCCCCACCGGTATGTGGACGCCTCGACCGTCACGCCGCTCAGCCATGCGCGCGTGGGTGACGAAGTGGCGTGCGTCGGGCGCGTCGTCGCGAAGGGAGTACACCCCACACGGCGGGGGCTTCGGGTATTCAGCGCAGTGATCCGGGACGACAGCGGCGTGCTGGAGTGCGTGTGGCCGGGGCAGGGGTTCCTCGACCGGACCATCGCCGTCGGCCAGACCATCCTCGTCTCCGGTCCGGTTCGCTTCTACCATGGGCGCCAGATGGCGCCGCGCGAGTACATCATCCTCGCCGAGGCCGACGCCGAGTCGGAGCCACTCGCGTCGGGGAAGGTTCTGCCCGTGTACCCGGCGACCGAGGGACTGAGCCACCGCGTCATCCGCTCGCTCGTGGATCGACACCTCGATTCGCTCATCCCCCTCGCGGCCGACCTGCTGCCGGACGCGCTTCGCCGCTCGCTCGATCTGCTTCCGCTGGACGCGGCGCTCCGCGCCGTGCATCGCCCTTCCAGTACCGTCGAGGCGGAGCGGGGGAGGCGGCGCCTGGCCTTCGACGAGCTGTTCGATCTGCAGCTCACCCTTGCGCGCGCCCGGACGGTGGCGCGCCGGACCCGGTCGAGCGGCGTGCAGTTCGTGCTGCATCGCACGCTCACGGCCCGGCTGCGCGAGCGCCTTCCGTGGGAGCTCACGGATGACCAGCGGCGCGCCGTCGGGGACATCATGGCGGACATGACGTCGGAGCGGCGGATGCACCGGCTCCTCATGGGCGACGTGGGGACCGGAAAGACGGTCGTTGCCCTGTTCGGCATGCTGCTGGCCATGGAGAATGACTTCCAGGCCGCGATCATGGCGCCGACCGAGCTGCTGGCTGAGCAGCACGCGGCCACGCTCGAGCGGCTCCTTGCGCCGATCGGAATCACGCCGGAACTTCTCGTTGGGCGACTGGGGGCCACCGACAAGGCCGCGGTGCGGCAGCGTATTGCGAACGGGTCGGCACGACTCGTCGTCGGCACCCACGCGCTCTTCCAGGAATCAGTGCAGTTCCACCGGCTCGGACTGGTGGTCATCGACGAGCAGCACCGGTTCGGGGTCGAGCAGCGTTCGGCGCTGATCGGCAAGGGCGCCGCGCCCGACGTGCTGCTGTTGAGCGCGACACCCATCCCCCGGTCGCTCGCGCTCACCCGCTATGGCGACCTGGACGTCTCGGTCCTCCGCGAGAAGCCGCCAGGCAGGGGCACCGTTCGCACGGCGCTCCGCACCGAGTCGCAGCGCGAGCGCGTGCTGGAGTTCGTGGAGCGTGAATGCGTCGCGGGGCGGCAGGCGTACGTCGTGCTACCCGTGATCGAGGAATCGGAGCGAGCGGACCTGCGGGCGGCCACTACGATGGCCGCGAAGCTCGCGGAGCGGTGGAGCGGGCTGGAAGTCGGCCTCGTGCACGGCCGGATGCCTGCCGAGGATCGCGACGCCGTCATGCAGCGTTTCCGCGCGAACGGGATCCAGGTGCTCGTCGCCACGACGGTGATCGAGGTCGGCATCGACGTCGCCAACGCCACCACCATGATCGTGGAACATCCGGAGCGCTTCGGCCTTGCCCAGCTCCACCAGCTTCGGGGACGGGTCGGGCGGGGCGCGGCCGAGAGCTATTGCGTACTGATGACCGGCGAATCGACCCCCGAGCGATTGCGGGCGTTCGCCGCGACCGACGACGGATTCCGGATCGCGGAGCTCGATCTCGAGGAACGCGGCATGGGGGACCTGATCGGCGCCCGGCAGTCAGGGGGCTTCGAGGTTCGGCATGCGCGCCTGCCCAACGACGAGGACCTCCTGGCACGGGCGCGCGGGCTCGCGGAGGAGATCATCGAAAGCGACGCGGCACTCGTGCGTCGCGAGCACCAGCGGCTCCGCGAGCGGGCGCTGTCCCGCTTTCCCCGAGCTGTGGAATTCTTCCGGACCGGTTGATGGGCTGAATCGTCGGCGGCATTCCGCCGTGCGACGCGTGCACACTCAGCGGAGGTCTCCGATGGACGCTCGTTCCGTTCCAACCGGCGTCGGCACGCAGGGCGCGCTGACCAAGGCCACGCTCCTCGGCACCGTCATGCAGCTCGTCATGGTGATCGCCGGTCACTACAGCACACCGATACGCGAGAGCGGATTCGCGATACTCGGCACCGCGATCGCGGCGGTAACCGGATTCCTCTTCTCGCGCTGGGCGGGACGCGATGCCCGAAGGGGGTCCGCAACGGGAGGTGCGATCGCGGCCGGCGTGGGCGGCCTTATCGGCACCGTCGTTTCCGCCCTTCTTGGCGACGTTCCAGGACAGACGATCGGCTTGGGCACGATCAGCTCGGTCGTGGCAGGCCTCGCCGGCGGCGCGATCGGCCACCGGAACCGCGCGTAGCGGCTACCAGGCTGCGCGCAGGCCGATTCGCGTCGTGCCTGCGCGCACCGAGACTTCCGGCTCGAAGGGGATGTTTCCGGGTGGGGCCTTCGGCCGGGCAAACTCCCAGATGAACAACGCCGCAGCGCCCAGCAGCGCCGCCTCTCCGCCGAACAGATAGGATCGTGAGCGGCGGTCCAGACGGAGAGTCTGCTGGTAGAGGCCCTCGGTGATCTCATCCGAGTACCGTCCCCCCTCATCCACCGCACAGAGATCGCGATCGATCAGGCAGCGCTCCTCGAGCTCGTCGAAGACGCGCTCCGCGTCCGTGTGCGCATTCGCGGCGGCGAAGTTGAGTCCGACGGCGCCGGCGAGGAGCGCCCACTTCCCGTACCTGATGGGCGCGGGACTGCCCTGAGCCGCGGCGGGCGCATGAACCAGCAGCAGGAGCGCGAACGCCCCCCAGCAGGCGATCCGGTTCATTGCCGGAACCGGTGCACGTCGCCATCGCCGCCGATGGCTACGAAGCCGTCGGCGACGGGAATGGCGGTGACGGTGATGTTCCAGCTGAGTGTCGTCCGCCATGCCTCGCGACCGTCGCTCGCAAAGCCGCGGTGAACCCCGTCCGCGCCCCCGACGACGAGCTGATCCCCGACGCGGGCGATGCCCGACGTGACCGGCGCCGATACGCGCGTGAGTAGCTCCGCGCGGCCACCGTCGCCGCCCAGAATCCGGTAGATCGCCCCTGCGCGGGTCACTGCCCACACGGTATCGCCGGCGATCGCGAGGTCCGAGGTTACCGGCGCATCGAGCTTGACCTGCCAGGCGGTCGCGAGCGTGGAGGGCCGGATCGCCAGAATGAGCGAATCGCCGGTCGGCGCGACGAGGGTGCCGGCCACCTCGCGCCAGCGATGGAGCACCGCTCCCGGCGCCGCTCGCCGATGCGTCACCCGGCCTGCGGTAGTCTCCACCCGGAGGATCGAATCCTCGGTGGCGACGACGAACGCGCCGGCGATGCCGGCAGGGGCGACGCGCGACAGACCGATGCCTCTCCGCCAGCGGAACCTTCCGGTGCCGGCATGGAAGACCGCAAGCTCTCCCCGGCGGTTCATCACGCCGATGAGGTCGTCGCTGAGCCCGAGCCCCGACACCACATCACCCGGCGACGAGCGCCAGAGCTGCAGTCCCGTCCCGGGACTCATGGCGACGATGCGTCCTTCGGGACGCGCGGTCGCCGCGTACAGAATGGAATCGCGGAGCACCAGACCGCCCACGATCGCGCCGGGAAGCCGGCGACTCCAGAGCTGGCGCGCGGTGTCGAGCGAGAATGCCCGGACGTAGCGATCGGCGCCGCCGATCCAGATGCGCCCCCCGGCGACGGCGGCAGGATCCGTGATTCCGCGACCCGATGGCGTCTGCCACAGTTCGACCGGCACGGCGCCCCGCGCCTCTTCCGGCACCGCGCGCGCAGGCGGGCGGAAGTTGATGCACGCCGCGTTGACGGTCATTCCGAGCGCCACTAGACTCCACGCTCCAATTCGCAGATTCATTCGGATCCCGGGCAAGGCATGACGGCAGTACAGATCGCTCAACTCGGCGCGCATGCCGACGCGGAACTTGCGGTCCGTGGATGGGTGACGACGACGCGCTCGAGCGGCAAGATCGCCTTTCTCGTGCTGCGCGACGGGACCGGATATCTGCAGTGCGTGCTGTCCCGCAAGGAAGTCGGTGATGCCGCGTGGGACCGCTTCCTCTCGCTGACGCAGGAGACGAGCGTCGAGGCGATCGGCCTCGTCCGCGCCGACGCGCGGGCGCCGGGCGGCTTCGAGCTCACGGTCCGGGACCTCCGGGTGCTGGGACCCAGCTCCGATTTCCCCATCTCTCCCAAAGAACATGGGACGACGTTCCTCTTCGAGCATAGACACCTGTGGCTGCGCAGCCGGCGCCAGGTGGCCATAGCTCGAGTTCGCCATGAGGTGGTCCAGGCGATACGCGACTTCTTCCACGCCAGCGGCTTCACCCTCGTTGACACGCCGATCCTCACCGGCGCGATCGGCGAGGAGGCAGGCAATCTCTTCGCCACCGACTACTTCGACCTCGGAAAGGCGTACCTGGCGCAGACCGGCCAACTCTACGTCGAGGCGGCGGCGGCCGCGCTCGGAAAGGTGTACTGCTTCGGGCCCACGTTCCGGGCGGAGAAGTCGAAGACGCGCCGGCACCTCACCGAGTTCTGGATGGTGGAGCCGGAGGTCGCGTTCAACGACTCGAACGATAACATGCGGCTCCAGGAAGAATTCCTGGCGTATGTCGTCGGCCGGGCGATCGAGACCCGCCGGGCCGACCTCCAGGAGCTCGAGCGCGACCTGGCGCCGCTCGAGCGGGTGCAGGGCCCCTTTCCGCGGATCTCCTACACTGACGCCGTCGCGAAGCTCAACGCACTGGGGTCCGACATCCGCTGGGGAAGCGACCTCGGGGGCGATGACGAGACGCTCCTCGCGAAGGAGTATGACCGCCCCGTCTTCGTCTTCAACTATCCAAAGGGCGTCAAGGCCTTCTACATGAAGGAGAATCCCGACGACCCGCGCACCGTGCTCAACAACGATTGTCTCGCGCCGGAGGGGTACGGCGAGATCATCGGGGGGTCGCAGCGCGAGGACGACTACGATCGGCTGCTTGTGCGCATCCAGGAACAGGGGCTCGATCCGGCGGCCTACGGCTGGTATCTGGACCTTCGCCGCTACGGCACCTTCGTCCATTCCGGTTTCGGCCTCGGCCTCGAGCGGACGGTTGCCTGGATCTGCGGGCTGCCGCACATTCGCGAGGCCATTGCGTTCCCACGCCAACTTCACCGGCTATACCCATGAGACGTCCGAGCGAGCGCGAAAGCAAGGAGCGTGAGGTCAAGCCATCGGAGCTGAAGCCCCGCGTCGCGATGGTCCAGGACACCGTCAGGAAGATCGAGGAGGAGGTCGCGGCCGGCACCATTCCAGTGGAGGGCATGGAGGACTTCAAGCGTGCGATCGATGAGGCGCGCATGCGGATCTGGGCAGTGCTCACTGCCGCGAACGACGCCGACCCGGCTGGATTCCTCGAGCGATTCCGGATTCGCCGCGCGATCGAGATCTGCCGTGCCGTGCAGCGGGATCTTACCGAGGACTCGATGAGCACCCACCATCCGGAGCTGGACGAGCTGGCCGATGTGGTGCGCGAGCTGGGTGTCGCCCTCGTGCGGACGCGCTGAGCGCCGCTCAGCGCGACTTCGCCTCGTCCCAGAGTCGGTCCAGCGCGTCGAGCGACATCGCCGCGAGGTCGAGCCCACGCTCGGCGGCCGTGGCTTCGACGGCAGCGAATCGTAACCTGAATTTCTCGTTCGCACGTTCCAGCGCGGAGCGCGGCTCCACGCCGGCCTTCCGAGCCACGTTCACCACCGCGAAAAGCAGGTCGCCGAGCTCGTCGATGACGGCATCGGACTCGCCGGTGCGCATCGCGCCTTCCACCTCGCCGGTCTCCTCGCGCACCTTCTCGAGCGGTCCCGCAACGTCGGGCCAGTCGAAGCCGACAGACGCGGCACGCTCCTGAAGCCGGTATGCCATCAACAGGGGCGGGAGTGCCGGGGGCAGTCCGTCGAGCACGCCTCCGGTGCGCTCCTTCCGTTTCACCACTTCCCACGCCTCCCGCGGCCCCAGATCGAACAGATGCGGATGGCGCCGCCGCATCTTGCGCTCAACGTCCCCGGCGACATCGTCCGGCGTGAATTCCCCGAGCTCGCTCGCAAGCTCGAGCTGCCAGGCGAGGTGCAGCAACAGGTCGCCGACTTCCTCACGCACCACCGCCGGGTCGCCGCGGCCGAGCGCCTGGTCGAGCTCGAGGGCCTCCTCGACGAGGTACGGACGCAGCGTCTCCCGCGTCTGGACGCGGTCCCAGTCGCACCGCGCGCGAAGGTCTTTCACGATCGCCATCACGCGCGCGAGCGCCGATTCGTCTTGCATGCCTTCTCCGGAGCCGGATAGATTCGCGCCACCGTGAACAGAGCTGATTCGGCAAGTGCGAGCGATCGCCGCGCCTGGGTGGAGGTCGATCTCGCTGCGATCGTCGCGAACGCGCGCCGCGTGGCAGCGGTGGCCGGCACACGACTCATGCCGATGGTCAAAGCTAACGGTTACGGGCTCGGCGCCGTGACGGTCGCGCGCGCGCTCGATCCGATCGATCCGTGGGGGTTCGGCGTCGCCACCATGGCCGAGGCTGCCGAGCTCCGCGCCGCGCAGATCGGCAGGGCCATCCTGCTCTTTACGCCGATCCTTCCCGAGTGGATCGCCGCCGCGGCCCACCTGCGGGTTACACCGGTCATCTGCGACGTCGGCGCGCTGCGCCACTGGCTCGAGGCCGCGCCCGACCGCGCATTCCATGTCGGGATCGATACGGGTATGGCGCGAGCCGGCATCGCGCACGACGACCACGCAGCCCTCGCCGAGGCGCGCGAGCTCCTGGCGCGTCGCAAGGGATACGAAGGGATCTGCACGCATTTCCACTCGGCGGAGACCGATCCCGCTGCCACGGCCCGCCAGTGGGATCGCCTGCAGACGACCATCCGGGCTCTGGGGCCGCGTCCGCCGATGGTGCATGCCGCGAACAGCGTGGCAGCGCTTGCCGGACCGCAACTGGCGGGCGATCTCGTCCGTCCCGGCATCTTTCTCTACGGCGGGCGCGCCGGGCCGCACGAGCCGCTCCCCGCCGCCCGCTTTTCCGCCCGCATCGTCGCGACCCGCACCGTTCGGCGTGGCGAAACGGTGAGCTACGGGGCGACCTGGCGTGCCCCGCACGACGTGGTGATCGCGACGCTCGCCGCCGGGTACGCCGACGGCATTCCGCGCACGCTGAGCGGGGTCGGAGCCGTCGAGGTGGACGGCCGCCGCTACCCGATCAGGGGACGCGTCACCATGGACATGACCCTCGTGGAAGCGGATCGCGGCGTCGAGGTGGGCGCCGTGGGCACGATCTTCGGCGGTCTGGTATCGCTCGACGAGCAGGCCCGGAATGCTGGAACGATCAGCTACGAGCTGCTGACGCGGATCTCGCCAAGGGTGGAGCGGAGGTACTCGACGTGAGCCCGTCACGGCGCGCGGCGATCATCGTGCTCGACGGGCTCGGCATTGGTCCGGCACCCGACACAGCCGCCTATGGCGACGAAGGCAGCGACACGCTCGGCAATGTGTGCCGCGCCGTGGGTCTTCGTCTCCCGCGCCTCGAGAGACTCGGGCTGGGTCGGTGCGCCGACCTGCGGGGCGTGGCTCCGGTGGCCGAGCCCGAGGCCGCGTGGGGCGTGTGCGTGCCGATGAGTCCCGGCAAGGACAGTACAACGGGGCACTGGGAGATTTGCGGCGTCATCCTCGACCGTGCGTTCCCCACCTATCCCTCCGGCTTTCCCGACGACCTGATTGCGGCGTTCGCCGCGGCGACGGGCCGCGGAGTGCTCGGCAACGTAGCGGGGTCGGGCACCGCAATTCTCGATCGCTATGGTGAGGAGCATGTTCGTACCGGTGATTGGATCGTCTACACCTCCGCCGACAGCGTGTTCCAGATCGCGGCGCACGAGGAGCGGGTGCCGCTCGAGGAGCTCTACGCGGCATGCGTGACGGCCCGCGCGATGCTCTGCGGCGAGGACGGCGTCTCCCGCGTCATCGCGCGACCGTTTCTCGGCGCACCGGGCGCATGGGCGCGTACGCCGAGGCGACGCGACTTCAGTCTGGAACCGCCGGCTGCAACGCTGCTCGACCGCCTCGCTGAGCGTCAGGTTCCGCGCGTTGGCGTAGGCAAGGTCGACGACCTGTTCGCCGCCCGCTCGATTACCGCCGAGCACACCGACACGAATCGGAATGCCTATGTGCTGATCGCCGAGGCGCTGGCGTCCATGTCGCACGGGCTGCTGTTCGTGAACGTGATCGAGTTCGACCAGACCTGGGGGCACCGGAACGACGTCGCCGGATTCGCGAACGGCCTGCTCGAGCTGGACGCGGCGCTGGACGCCATGCTCGGCCAGGTACGGGAGAACGACCTCGTTATCTTTACGGCCGATCACGGCAACGACCCGACCACGCCGTCCAGCGACCATTCGCGCGAGGTCGTACCGCTCCTGGTCACCGGCCCCCGCGTGCGGCCGGTGCCGCTCGGCCGGCGCCGGACGTTCGCCGACATCGGGCAGACCGTGGCGGAGTTCCTCGAAGTCGCACCGCTCGGGGCGGGCGATTCCTTCTTGAGTGAGGTCTGGATTGACTGATGCGCTCGTCGCTGCCGCGCGCTCCGCGCAGCAGCGCGCTTACGCGCCGTATTCGAAGTTCCACGTCGGTGCCGCGCTCGAGGCCGAGGATGGCTCCGTACACCTCGGCTGCAACGTGGAGAACGCGTCCTACGGCCTCACGATCTGCGCGGAGCGCGCGGCCGTAGTTGCGGCAGTCGCGTCCGGTGCACGCCGTTTCCGGAGAGCCGTCGTTGTCACCGATACGGACCCGCCGGCCGCCCCCTGCGGCGCCTGCCGGCAGGTGCTGGCTGAGTTCGCCCCCGCTCTTCCGGTTACGCTCGTGGGGTCCCGCTCGGAAGTCCGCACCACGCTTCGCGAGCTGCTCCCGTACGCCTTCGGCCCGGAGCAGCTCGCGTGACGGGGCGCATCGCCGGAACGCTCGTCGCGCTGTCGCTGGCGGCGTGCGGCGAGAAGCTCACCGCGCCAGGAGACTGTCCGGGCCTCTGCCCGTCCGACAACCTGGTGGTCGTCGACACGGTGATCGAGGCACGGCTCGACAGCACATACACCGGCTTCGTGGAGGCCGGCGAAGGACAGCGCCTGCTCGTCTCGACGGGCGCCGCCGGCGGACGTCGGATCGGTATCGCGCGGTTCACACGCCGCGAGGACTCGGTGTCGGTCCGCGACACGCTGTTCCCGTATGTCGTGGACTCCGTGATTCTCGGCGTTACCGTCCAGGGGCGGGATAGAGCCGCGGCCGGGCTCGCCCTGGAAATCTTCCAGCTGCCTGCGACGGTGGCGGTCGACTCGACGACCACGTTCGCCGAAGTGAATGCGGCATTGACCCCGACGCGGCTCATCGCCACCGTGCCGCTTGCCGATACCCTGACGAATGGGTCGGTGCGCGTCTTCCTGTCGGGAGCGGATCTCGCCCGCATCGTGTTCGGCCCGGCCGACGACAACGTCCTCCGTCTTGCCTATCGCCTGACGTCGGCACAGCCGACCGGGATCCTGCTGGCGTCGTCCGGTCAAGGCCTCGCGGGGCCATCGTTCGTCACCTGGCTTCGTGTCGCGCGGCCCGACACGACGGTGGTGCGGAGCCTCCCACGGATCGTGCAGTTCGACAGCTTCGTAGACGAAACGCCGCTCGGCACTCCATCGCCGGACGTCACCACCGTCGGCGGCTCGCCATCGTCACGTGCGCTCCTCCGGTTCGACTTGCCGCCGCGGATCCGCGATTCATCCCAGATCATCCGTGCCACGCTGCAGCTCGTTCCGCTGGCGCCGATCGTGGCGCTCGCCGGAGACTCCGCGCAACTCGACGTGCGGGGGATCTTTTCCGATCTGGGGCCCAAGTCTCCCCGGATCTCGACCAGCACCTCGCTCCTGCTGACCGAGGAGCTCACTCCGGGCGCTACGGATACCGTATTCGTCGAGGTCACCCCGATCGCGCGGCTCTGGCACGCGGAGAATCGTCCGCCGACCGCGTTCTTCCTCGCGGTGGGGCGCGAAGCCGGAACGTTCACGTTCGCCCAGTTCGGGTCGAGCCGAAGCCCCGCCGGCCGGCCCACCCTCCGGATCACCTACGTGCTTCCATACCCCTTCGAGGCGCAGTAGGTGCGCCGCCTCCTCCTCGCCGCCGCCGTGCTGATGCCGGCTGCCGCAAGTGCGCAGTCTTCCCAGTTCGGCGTCAACGGACTGGGCCTTCCGGGACGGCAGACGTCCGCCCGAGCGGCGGGCAGCGGGGGCGCCTTCGCGTTCTTCGACGGCAACTCGAGCGTCAGTCCCGCGGCCCTGCTCGAGCAGGGCACGCTCACCGCGTCGTTCACTACGCTGCAGAACTACCGCACCTCCTCGAACGCCGCGGGCTCGCTGAGCGGACGGGATACGCGGTTCCCACAGGTCGCGATCGCGGGGCCGCTCCGCCGCATTCCACTTGCGCTCGGTATCAGCTTTTCCACGTTCACCGATCGCGATTTCTCCGTCGCCTCTTCCGACGTCGTGAACCTGCGCGGGGTTCCGGTCGCCGTCGCCGATACGCTCACGTCCGAGGGCGGGCTCAGCGACCTTCGAGTCGCGGGGGCGTACCGCTTTTCCGGCTGGACGGTAGGGGCCGGCCTCCATCTCATCACGGGGGCCAACCGGACCCAGGTACGGCGCACGTTCGAGGATTCGGCATACGCTCCGATCCGGGAGCGCGCCGAGATCGCGTATGGCGGTATCGGTGCATCGCTGGGCATCACGCGGCCGATTACGCCTGCGCTGTCGGTTGCGGCGGCGGTGCGAGTGAACGGCGACGCTCGCATCGACCGCGACTCGACCGAGGTCGCAGACGTCGACATTCCGCTGACCTTGGGTGGTGCCGTGCGCTGGCGGCCGTCACCACGACTCGATCTCGCCGCGTCCGCGGCGGCGCGCCGCTGGTCCGCTGCCGACGACGATCTCAGGGCGCTGGGCGGGACCGGCGCGCGCAACACCATCGAGCTGTCCGCCGGGGCGGAGCTGGCCCACAATGCCCGGCGCCCGCAGCAGCGACCGGTCCGGCTCGGCGTGCGCTACGCGACGCTCCCATTCCCGGTCGAGGCGGGGTCGCAACCCCGCGAGATCGGCATCGCCCTGGGCTCGGGAGTCCGCTTCGCGCAGGATCGTCTCGGCCTGGACCATGCCGGCGTCGATGTCGCGCTCGAGCGGGTATGGCGCAGGGCGTCCGGAGGGTACAGCGAGGGCGCCTGGCTCGTCAGCTTCGGCGTGCTCGTCCGTCCGTGACGGGCCGTACCCACCATCCGCCCGACTCCCTATCTTCCGGCATGACACGCCGGGTCTACATCGAAACGTACGGGTGCCAGATGAACGTCGCCGACAGCGAGCTGATGCTCGGGCTGCTGGCGCGCGACGGGTACGAGCGCACGGATGAGCCCGCGGAGGCGGACGTGATGCTCGTGAACACGTGTGCCGTCCGCGACAATGCGGAGCAGCGCGTCATCGGCAGGGTCGGCGAGCTGCAGCGACACAAACGGGCCGGTGACGTGCTTGGCGTGGTCGGATGCATGGCGCAGCGGCTGGGACCCGCGCTGCTCGAGCAGGTCCCGCGCCTCGATCTCGTCGTTGGTCCCGACGGCTACCGGAGGCTTCCGGAGCTGCTCGGACACGCGACGTCGGGCGTGCGGACGGCCGAGACCGCGTTCCGCTCGTGGGAGCATTACGAGGACGTGCCGTCGGTGCGCGAGGCGGGACCGAGGCAGTTCGTGACGGTGCAGCGAGGCTGCGATTACAAGTGCACGTTCTGCATCGTTCCGTACACTCGCGGTCCCGAGCGCAGCCGCATCTTGACCGAGGTGGTCCGCGAGGTGCGTGAGCTGGTCGGCCAGGGCACCAGCGAAGTGACGCTTCTCGGTCAGACGGTCAACAGCTACAACGACGGAACGCACGATTTTGCCGATCTGCTGCGCGCCGTGGCCGCGGTGGATGGCATTCGCCGGGTCCGCTTCACGAGCCCCTATCCGACCGATTTCACGCCGCGTGTCATTGCGACCATGGCGGAGACGCCGGCGGTCTGCGAGCACGTGCATCTGCCGGCCCAGAGCGGCTCCAACGCCGTTCTCCGCCGGATGCTGCGCCGGTACACCCGCGAGCAGTATCTCGACGTCGTCGCGCGCCTCCGGGCCGCGATACCGGGTATCACCTTCTCGACCGACCTCATCGTCGGATTTCCCGGCGAGACCGAGGATCAGTTCGCCGAAACGCTCTCGCTGGTGGAGGCGGCGGCATTCGACGACGCGTACACCTTCAAGTACTCGCTGCGCGACGGCACGCCCGCGGCCCGCATCAAGGGCCATGTGGACGACGGCGTCGCGAGCGAACGACTCGACCGGCTCATCACTGCCGTACGCAGCCAGGCTCGGCAGCGGAATGCCCTGCAAGTGGGCAGCGTTCATGAGGTGCTCGTCGAGCGGCCTGCGCGGCGCGGCCAGCTCATGCTCGCGCGTACGCGAACCAACCATCTCGTGCTGCTCGACGTCCCGCAGAGTGCCATCGGCGAGTATCGCCGAGTGCGCCTCACCGGAACCACCGGATCGACCTTCACCGGGTCAGTCGAGGCGGATACGCCGGCCCGTCTCGCCGTCGTATGATCAGGAACCTGGTGGAGGATCACGTCGCCGCGACGTACGATCAGCTCCGGCCGCACTTTCCCGACTTCTGCGGGTGTGCCGTGTGCCGGGGGGACGTGCTCGTGTACGCGCTGAATCGAACTCCGGCCCGGTACGTGAACACGCTCGAAGGATCCGTCGTGACGGAGTTCAATCTGGAGCGGGACCAGAGCAGGGCCGCCCTGGAGGTGACCATCATGGACGGTCTTCGCAAGGTGTCGGTCGCACCGAGGTGCGGGCGCAAGGCTGGCACCGGGTAAGGCGGCGGCCGGCTCCCGGATGATTTCCGGAGTGGCCGTTCTGATTCCAGCTGTCTATGGGGCCGGTCTCGCGACCGGCCTCCTGCATTTCGGGGTACCGGGCTGCCTCGCCGCGCTCCTGGCGGCGGGACTTGTCCAAGGCCGGCCCGCCGGGGTGCTCGCCGCCGGCACCTTCGCGCTCGCTTGTGTTACCGGTGCGGTGGCCGCCGCGCGCGACGCGAGCTCCTGCCGAGCCCGGCTCCCGGTGGGTCGGGTCGAGCTCACTGTGCGACTCATGGATGCTCCAACGGCTGCTCTGGT
>Ga0079217_10000158_pt1 | contig 14807 bp, 15 predicted proteins | sample NCAS200_FD_76343 | JGI IMG/M metagenome (GOLD analysis project Ga0079217, IMG submission 76343) | Agricultural soil microbial communities from Utah to study Nitrogen management - NC AS200 | ecosystem: Environmental > Terrestrial > Soil > Agricultural land | place: USA: Utah | collected 2014-06-11 | reverse complement strand
CGCGCGGCCAAGCGCGCGACTGGCACCGTCGGCGATGCGCCGCCGCGCCTCGGCCGGCGACACGCTGCGGGCGGCATATCGGCTCAACCCCTCCTTCACGCCGACGGTCTCGACCGCATCGCCCAACAGATCTCGAGCTTCGGCACCCACCGCGGCGTCGCCGCTCACGAGCACCACGGGCACGCCGAAGGCGCCGGCGATGCCGGCATTGAGTCCGAGCTCGCCCATGGGCCGACCGTTCACGCGCACTTCATGCACCCGGTCGGTGTACGTGTGATCGATGACGGCGGCGCGCGTCCCGGCCCGGCCGTGGTAGCCGATGAGCATCGCGGCATCGAACCCCGCGTCGATCCCCTCGACCATGGAGAGCGCCTTGGGACCGCCGCTGATCAGTTCGGCTTTCTCGTGCAGCTCCTCGGCGATGAGATTGCGCATGAGCCAGTGGCTATCGTTCACGCAGACGGCGGTGGCGCCCGCGGCGAGGGCACCTTCGATGGCGGCATTCGCTTCACCGGTCATGAGGCGGCAGGAGCGTCCATACGCGGTGGCACATCTCGGGTCGATCGGATCCGTCTGGTGCTCGTGCACGATACCGGCGACGCCTTCCATGTCCACCGAGATGTAGACGCGCATGCCGCTCCGGTTGCGAAGGCTCGGGACTACGTGCTACGCTCCAGTCTCAACTATAGGGAGACCCGGGGATGCGCGCATCTGGCCGCTTGCTGCTCTTCGCCGCTCTCGCAATGTCGGGAGGCTGTGCGGACGCGGGCCCCGACCGCGATGCGACCGAGAGCGGTCGGAGGTACACGGAATGGTTCTATGGGCAGGATTTCGATCGCCTGTGGGCACGCTTCTCTCCCGAGATGAAGCGGACTTTCCCGACGGCGGCCGAGCTTGCGCGATTCGCCGGCGAGACGGTGACCGAGCTCGGGGCGGAGCAGGGAGACGTGGAAGAGCAGGTGAGCCGGCAGGACACCGTCACCGTGTATTCGCGGACCGCGTCGTTCGCGCGGTCCCGCGAGCGGATGCTGGTCGAATGGACACTGGGACGCGATGGCTCGGTGACCGGCTTCGTGATCCGTCCCGCGCGGGATACGGCGGGGACGAGCTGAGTCAGTAGACCCGCCCCCCGAGCGGGACGTCCCGCTCGGGGATGAGCAGCACGACCCGTCCTTCCATGTCGGGAAGTCCGAGCACGAGGACCTCGGATTCGAAGCCGGCGATGTTGCGCGTGCCGAGATTCATCGCCGCGACGACGAGCCGGCCGGAGAGCGCGTCGGCGGTGTAGAGATCGACGAGCTGGGCACTCGATTTGCGCTCTCCCAACGGCCCGAAATCGATCCACAGCCGATAACTCGGCTTTCTCGCACGCGGGTTCAGCTCGGCGCGCGTCACCCTGCCCACCCGCAGCTCCAGCTCCGCGAAGGCCTCAGCCCCGCCCACCGCTCCCCCGCACTGCATCTACTTCGATCTCGACCAGCATGGCGGGGTCCACCAGCGCCACGACCTGCACCAGCGTCGCCGCCGGCCGGACCGTGCCGAACACTTCGCCGTGCGCGCGCGCGACTGCTTCCCATTGCGAGATGTCCGTCACGAACATCCGCGTCCTGACCACGTCCGCCGTGGAGCTGCCCAGCCGCTCCAGTGCGGCCGAAATGTTCTTCAGCGCCTGAACGGTCTGGGCGTACGCGTCGGTTTCGCCCACGATGTGCCCGTCGGGTCCGGTGGCGGTCGTGCCCGCAATCCAGATGGCGTCGCCCACCGAGACCGCCCGCGAGTACCCGACGATCGGCTCCCACGGCGCACCCGATGACAGCAGCTCGCGCTTCATGGGCCGAGATAATAACACGGCCGGCGCCCAGGGGACGCCGGCCGTGCACTGCAAATTTAGCGAACCTCGGTTCAGACGTCGTCGCGATCGGGGTTCGGGTCGAGCGACTGCTTCACGTTTCCGACGCCCTTCTGGATCTTCCCCTTCGCCTGCTGGCCGAGACCGCGGAGCTGCTCGCTTTCGTCATCGGCTGCATCGGCGACGCGCTCGCGAACCTTTCCCTCCACGTCCTTCATCTCACCCTTGGCGCGGTCCTTCGCGCCCTCGGTGTACATGTCCTTACCGGCCATCATTTGCCTCGCTTGCGTAAGGGTCCATCGCTCCCGGACCCGGGGGCGATACGGCAATATCGACCCGTCCCGAGTTCGAAACCGTGATGGTACTCACGGCATTGCCTCGGATCTCCAAGTGGCGCTATTCAAACAACATCAGCCCCCAGCGTTGAAGCGATTGCTGAAGTCTCCGCGTAGTGACAGGCAGCCAGCGTTCCGTGCACCGGGCGGAGTGCGGGAACCTCACGACGGCACCGCTCGTCGCGGAGCGGATGAAAGCAGCGGGTATGAAACGGGCAGCCGGGCGGAGGATTCGTCGGACTCGGCGGATCGCCGGCGAGTACGATACGCGCGCGGCGACGCGTCGGATCGGGCTCGGGCACAGCGGAGAGCAGGGCCTGCGTGTACGGGTGGCGGGGATCGGACAGCAGGACTTCCGCCGGGCCGGTCTCGACGATGCGGCCGAGGTACATCACCGCGATGCGATGAGCGATCTGCCGTACGACCGCGAGGTCGTGGGCGATGAAAAGGTAGGAAAGTCCGCGCCGCTCCTGCAGGTCCTTGAGCAGGTTGATCACCTGCGCCTGCACGGAGACGTCGAGTGCCGAAACCGGCTCGTCGCAGACGATGAAGGACGGTTCGACCGCGAGCGCTCTCGCGATGCCGATCCGCTGCCGCTGGCCACCCGAGAACTCATGCGGATAGCGGCGGGCGTAGCTCGCGTCCAGTCCGACTTCCTCGAGCAGCGCGGCCACTCGCGCGTTGCGCTCCAGTCGCGTCGGCGCGAGGCGATGGATCTCGATGCCCTCGGCAACCGCGTCGCCTACGGTCATGCGCGGATTGAGTGAGCTGTACGGGTCCTGGAAGACGATCTGCATCCGGCGCCGGAGGGCGCGCAGGGGCTCGCGAGCCAGTGCGAAGACATCGTGCCCATCGAAGATCACGCGACCGGCGGTCGGCTCCTGGAGCCGGATGATAGTTCGGCCCACCGTGCTCTTGCCGCACCCCGACTCGCCGACGAGCGCGAGGGTCTCGCCTCGTGCCACCGCGAGTGCGACGCCGTCCACCGCCTTTACCGGTGGCGCCTTCGCGGCAAAGAGTCCTTCGGCCTTGTAGTGCTTGACGAGGTCGCTCACCTGGAGCAGCGGCGCGGACGCCGCGTGGGGCACGCTCATCGTGGACCGTCCCCGGCGAGCCAGCATCGCATCTCGTGGTCCGGCTCGACCCGAAGCAGCGGCGGCTCGGTCTCACTCCGCTCATGCACGACCGGGCAGCGCGTACGGAAGCGGCAGCCGGTCGGCCAGCGCCCCGCCGGCGGGACGTTTCCCGCGATCGGGGAGAGTCGTGCGAGCGGGCCGGTCAGGCGCGGGACCGATCCGAAGAGTCCCTGCGTGTACGGGTGGGACGGGTTCGCGAAGAGCGTCGCCGTCGGGGCGGTCTCGACGATCTGGCCTGCGTACATCACGGCGACGCGGTCTGCGCGTCCCGCGACGATGCCGAGATCGTGCGTAATCAGCAGGACGGCCATCCCGTGCGACTCACGGAGCCGGTCCAGCACCTCGAGGATCTGCGCCTGCACCGTCACGTCGAGCGCCGTCGTCGGCTCGTCGGCGATCAGGATTTCGGGCTTCCCCGCGAGTGCGATCGCGATCATGACCCGCTGCCGCATTCCGCCGCTAAGCTGGTGGGGATACGCCTTGAGTCGCGCCCGGGGGTCGGGAATCCCGACCTCCTGAAGGAGCTCGGCCGCCGCGTCCCGCGCATCCCGGCGCGTGATGGTGAAATGTGCGTGCATGACCTCGGTGATCTGGTCTCCGACGTTGAAGACCGGATTGAGGCTCGTCATCGGATCCTGGAAGATCATCGCGATGCGCCGCCCGCGGATCCGGCGCAACGCTTCGCCTTCGAGCGCGAGCACATCGACGTCGCCGAAGCGGATGCTGCTCCCCGGATCGATTCTGCCCGGCGAGGGAACCAGCCGCAGGATCGCGAGGCTGGTGAGACTCTTGCCGCATCCCGATTCGCCGACCAGGGCCAGCGTCCGACCGCGCTCCAGCGAGAAGCTCACGCCGTCCACCGGGCGGACGCGCGCACCGTCGCCGTCGGGGAAGGACACGTGCAAGTCGTGGATGTCGAGAAGGGTCGTCATGCGCTCCGCGGATCGGCGGCGTCGCGCAGCGCGTCGCCGAGCAGGTTCACCGACAGCACCGTCGCGATGATCGCGAGACCGGGGAAGATGCTCACCCACGGCGCCACGGTGAGCACACCACGTCCGTCGAGGATCATCCCGCCCCACGACGGCGTGGGAGGCCGGACGCCGAGTCCCAGGAACGACAGGCCGGCCTCGAGGAGGATCACGTCGCCGACCGCCAGCGTCGCCGCGACGAGCAGCGGCCCGAATGTGTTGGGCAGCAGGTGGCGAAACATAACGCGCCCGCTTCCGGCGCCGAGAGCCTCGGCGGCACGGACGAAGTCCGCGTCCCGAAGGCGAAGCACCTCGGCGCGCACGAGCCGGCTCGCACCGAACCAGCCGGTCATTCCTATCACTACGACGAACGCCGCGAGCGGCATCCGCTCCCATGCGGCGAGGATGAGCAGCAGCAGGAAGAGCCGCGGGATCGCCAGCGCGCCATCGACGAACCGCATCAGCAGCGCATCGACGATCCCACCCCGGTATCCCGCGACCACACCGATCAGAGCCCCGACGGACGCGGAGAGCGCGACGGCGAGGCCGGCCACGGCAAGCGATACCCTCGTGCCGGCTGCCACGCGCGCGAGCACGTCACGGCTCAGCTCGTCGGTGCCGAACGGTGCGCTCACCGAGGGCGGCTGGAGGACACCCTCGGCGAGGTCGGGCTGGGCCGCAGGGTCGGGAAGCGCCAGCGGGGCCAACAGGCCGAAGAGGACGATCGCTCCGAGTGCCATGGCGGCGGCGCGCCCGCGGCCGGGGCGAAGTGCACGCCGCGCGAGGACTCGAATCCCTCCGGTCACGGCCGCCGTACTCGCGGGTCGAGGGCGGCGTACGCGGCGTCGGCCGCGAGGCCACCCGCGATCACGAGCGTCGTTACGAGGATGGTGGCGCCCATGAGGAGCGGGTAGTCGCGTGCCCCGATGGCATCGGCGGCGAGGGCGCCGAGTCCTGGCCAGGCAAAGATCTTCTCCACGAACACCGACCCGGTGACCAGCAGCGGCAGCCAGAGACCGAAGAGCGTGACCACGGGGAAGAGCGCGTTGCGCCAGCCGTGCCGCCAGGTGACCCGGCGCTCGTCGAGCCCACGCGCGCGCGCTGCGCGGACGAATGGCTGGGCCAGCGCCTCGAGCATGGCCCCGCGCTGGTGCCGCATGGTCGCGCCGATGTTGACGCATGCGAGCGTGAATGCGGGAAGCACGAGATGGCGAAGGACGTCGGCCCACCGCTCGAGCAGAGTCGCCGACTCGGGAAGGAACGGGTCGCGCATGCCGGCTACGGGAAGCACTCGCCACTCGACGCCGGCGATCCAGGCGAGCACGAGACCCAGCCAGAAGGAGGGCATGGCGTAGGCCGTGAGGGAGGCTGTGCCGAGGAAGCGGTCGAGCATCGAGTCGCGACGGATGGCCTGCACGGCGCCGAGCCACGATCCGAGGGCGAACGTGACCAGCAGGACCGTTGCGCCGAGCAGCAGGGAAGCCGGAAGGCGCTCGATGACGAGCTCCGACACCGCTCGCCCGTGCTCGATCGACACGCCGAAATCACCGCGGAACGCGCCGACGAGGAACGTCGTAAACTGACGTCCGACCGGCTGGTCGAGGCCGTAACGCGCTTCGAGTGCACGCACCTGTTCCGGAGTGATGCTGCGGTCGTCGCCGAGCCGCGCGAGCGGGTCGCCAGGGGCGGCACGCATGAGGAAGAAGGCAAGCGTAACGGCGACCGCGCCCGTCACCATGGACTGCAGCAGGCGCGTGCCGAGCCAGCGGAGCATCCTAGCGGGCGGCGTCCCTGGGAAGCGCGGCGCCGCGGCGGACCCGCCACTCGTGCGCCAGCAGCCACGGCGAGTCCGCCCGGAGCTGCACGCGCTCGAAGCGACGATGCACCGCGACCACGTTGACCGGGGCGTAGAGGAATGCGGCCGGCGCATCGGCCTCGATGCGGCGAAGCACTTCCCGCCAGAGCGGTGACGGGTTCGACTGCGAGAGCACCGCGGCCGAGATGAGGGAATCGACAGCCGGATTGCAGTAGCGAGCCACGTTCGTCCCCCCGCGGCACGACCAGCTCTGCGACAGGCCGGACGGCGACGGAATCTGCGTCGCGGATCCGAAGCTGATGTCGAAGTTCCCCGAGCTGTGCCGTCCGCCCCATACCGGGCCCTCGAGGGCCTGCACCTCCAGCCGCACGCCCAGCTGCCGAAGCTGCTCCTGCGCCTGCGCGGCCATCTGCCGTCTCGGCTGACTGGTGGTTGGGAGCGTGACGGTGAGCTCGAGAGGCCGGCCATCGCGATCGAGCACGCCGTCGTTGTCGGTGTCCCGCCATCCGGCCTGGGCGAGGAGGCGGCGCGCTCGCGGGAGATCGCGCGGCGCCGCCTTCGGCGCCAGGGCGCTGATCCAGAGCGAGGTCGATGCCGGTCCGTACGCGACGCGCGCATACTGACCGAACACGGTGCGCACCATCGCCTGCCGGTCGAGCCCCGCGACGAGGGCCCGGCGCACGCGGACGTCCGAGAGAATCGGGTGCGGGCGCGTCGAATCTCCCGGTGCCCGCTGATTGAACAGCAGGTACGCGACCGTGTTGGACGGAGTCGTGACGAGTCGCATCTCGCCGCGAGCCGCGATCCGGTCGCGGTTGGTGAGCGGCGGAATCACGCTCGCCATCGCGTCGCCTTCGCCGCCGAGCAGCAGGTTCATCCGGGCATCGGCGTCGGTCACCGTACGGAAGACCATGCGGGACGTGCCCGCGCGACCGAGGTGGAAACCGTCGAATGCAGCCAGCTCGATGAACTGTCCCGGCTCGCTCCGCACCCATCGGTAGGGCCCGCTGCCGACCGGGTGCCGTGCGTACGCCGACCGGGCCATCGAATCCGGGGGCAGCGACTCCAGGAGGTGCGCCGGGATCGGGGCGACATAGAATGCGGCGTCGAACAGCTGCTCGGAGTACGGGCTGCGATAGCGGAACACGACGCGACGCTCGCCCTCTGCCGTCACCGATTCGACGTTCCGGAGCAGGTTCGAGAGGGAGGGGGCGATCTTCGGATCGCGCGCGCGACGGAACGTGAATACCACGTCGCGCGCGGTCACCGGCACTCCGTCGTGCCAGCGCGCGCGCGGATCGATGTCGAAGACGAGCGTGACGGAATCGCGACGCTCCCACCGCTCTGCGAGCTGCGGGATGAAGCCGGCGTCGCCCGCCGTAGGGCGCCCTGGAGCGGTGATGGCCAGGTGGAGAAAGAGCTGGTCGGCGAGCTCGTAATTGGCCGTCGTCGCCGCAGGGCCCTCGATCAGCGTGGGAATCGGCAGCGTAGCCTGCTGACCGGTGACGATCACGATCGTGCCGCCGGGCGCCTGCGCGGCTCCGCGAGCGACCGGCGCCAGCAGCAGGATGGCGGTGAAAAGGCGCGACAGGCGCATGATCGTTGGCTCCGTTGGCGGGCGAGTGCCCGGAATGTAGTGCGGGGGATTCACCGGCTGCAGCGTGACCCACCGGTCCGACCGGCCGTCTACCGCCGCCAGGTCCAGTCAGCCGACGAAAACCGCTCGAGGTGTGGCGCCGCAGCGGCCAGCTCCTCTCCAGGATCGTCGAGCGTGTCCCACCCGCCGCTCCACGCTCGGGCAGAGTCGCCGATTGCATCGGCGATCTCGTCGAAGGTGACACGGCGCTCCAGGAACCGCCCGAGCGGCGCGTCGAGGGACGGAGCGGCCGGACCGCGGGTGACGCGCTCTACGATCCGCTGCGACCCCGCGAGCAGTACGGACCCGTGCTGCAGCATCGCGTCTCCATGGCGGAGCTGGGCGCTGCCCACAACTTTCCGCCCGTACGCCATGACCTCTCCTCCGGCGGGGCTCCCGAAGCACGCACCCGCGTCGAGTCCGACGACCGCGCGGCCGGACCCGGCGAGCGACACGGTGACACCCAGTTCCGCGAGCGCGCGCGCGATGGTCTCGTGGATCGTGCGGTACGCCGTGGCCAGGGCGCCGAATCGGTCGCCGGGGCAGGCGACGGCGTACGTGAGCTCGTCCGCGTGCCAGACCGCTCGGCCCCCGGTGGGGCGGCGCACGGTATCGAGCCCGAGCGCCTCGATGCGACCGCGATCGTAGCGCCGACCGGCCGGCTCGTTCCGGCCGAACGACAGGCAGGATGGATGCCACCGGTAGAGCCGGAGACACGCCGTCCCCCGTCCGGCGAGGTCGAGCAGGCCCTGATCGATGGCCATGTTCGTCGCACCGGCACGGGGGACGGCGTCGAGCCACAGACGCCAGCGGCCGGCCGTCAGCTGTAGGCCTCCATGCCCTCGCACGTGCAGACCAGGTTGCGGTCGCCATACGCACTGTCGATACGGCCCACCGTCGGCCAGACCTTGTGATCGCGCGAGGCCTCCGCGGGGAACGCCGCGCGCTCGCGGGAATACGGGCGATCCCACTCATCCGCCGTGCATTCCGCGAGAGTGTGTGGCGCGCCGGTGAGCAGGTTTCGCTCGCGGTCGGCGGTGCCGCGCTCGATGTCGCGGATCTCCTCCCGGATCGCGATCATCGCGTCGCAGAAGCGATCGAGCTCCTCGCGGGACTCACTCTCGGTGGGCTCGACCATCAGAGTGCCCGCCACCGGGAAGGAGACCGTGGGCGGATGAAACCCGTAATCGATGATGCGCTTCGCGATGTCCTCGACCTCGATGCCCGCGCTGGCCTTGAAGGGCCGCGTGTCGATGATGCACTCGTGCGCGATGAGTCCGTGCGCGCCGCTGTACAGCAGGGCGTAGTGCCCTTCCAGCCGCTTGGCGATGTAGTTCGCGTTCAGGATCGCGATCTTCGTCGCTTCCGTCAGGCCCTCGGAGCCCATCAGCGCGATATACGCCCACGAAATCGGGAGAATGAGCGGGCTTCCCCATGGGCCGGCCGACACGGTTCCCGATGGGGCCGCGTGGCCCAGATCCACCACCGGGTGTCCCGGGAGATGATCGGCGAGGTGCGCCGCGACGCCGATGGGCCCCATTCCGGGCCCACCGCCGCCGTGCGGGATACAGAAGGTCTTGTGGAGATTGAGGTGGCAGACATCGGCGCCGATGTCGGCCGGGCGGCAGAGTCCCACCTGCGCATTCATGTTCGCCCCATCCATGTATACCTGCCCCCCGTGCTCATGCACGATGCGGCAGATCTCGCGGATCGACGATTCGAACACCCCGTGCGTCGAGGGATAGGTCACCATCAGCGCCGCGAGGGTATCGCGGTGGTGGGCGGCCTTCTGCCGCAGGTCCTCGACGTCGATGTTCCCACGGACGTCGCTCCTGATTGCCACGACGTCCAGTCCCGCCATGACCGCGCTCGCGGGATTGGTGCCGTGCGCCGACATCGGAATGAGGCACGTGTTGCGGTGGGCGTCGCCGCGCGCTTCGTGAAAGGCACGGATCACGAGGAGGCCGGCGTACTCGCCCTGGGATCCGGCGTTCGGCTGCAGCGACACTCTGGCGAACCCCGTGATCTCGGCCAGCTGCTCCTCGAGCTGGTTGAACAGCACCTGGTATCCCTGGGCCTGGTCCCGCGGTGCGAACGGATGCAGGCGATTGAACTCGCGCCATCCGATCGGGAGCATCTCCGTCGTGGCATTGAGCTTCATCGTGCATGACCCCAGCGGGATCATCGCGGACGTGAGCGAGAGGTCGCGCGCCTCGAGCCGGCGGAGGTAGCGCAGCATCTCGGTCTCGCTCCGGTACCGGTGAAAGACCGGGTGCATCAGGTAGTCGCTGCTGCGCCGGAGCGGCTCGGGCAGTGCCGGCGAGTCCGACCCGCCGAGATCGTCGAGCATGAACGGAAACGCGTCATCGAGCGAGAAGATCGTGATGAGATCGGCGAGATCGCCGAGCGTCACGGTCTCGTCGAGGGCCACCGCGATCCGCGTCGGCGACAGCACCCGGAGGTTGATGCGCCGCGCCCGTGCGGCATCCACGATCCGGGCGACCGCCCAGCGCTCCACCTCGACGCAGACCGTATCGAAGAACGCCGAGTACACCACGTTGAGCCGGAGGCGACGCAGCGCGTTCGCCAGCAGGACCGCCCGGGAGTGCACCTGCTCGGCGATGCGGCGGATGCCATCGGGTCCGTGATAGACGGCATACATCGCCGCCATCACCGCCAGCAGCACCTGCGCCGTGCAGATGTTGCTGGTGGCCTTGTCGCGGCGGATGTGCTGCTCGCGGGTCTGCAGCGCCATGCGAAGCGCGGGCCGGCCGGACCGGTCCTTCGATACGCCGATGATGCGGCCCGGCAACTGCCGCTTGTAGGCGTCCTTCGTGGCGAAGAACGCCGCGTGGGGCCCGCCGTACCCCATCGGCACCCCGAATCGCTGGCTGTTCCCGACGGCGATGTCGGCGCCCCATTCGCCCGGAGGGGTAAGGAGCGCGAGCGCCAGGAGGTCGGTCGCGGCGGTTACCAGCGCGCCGGCTGCGTGCGCGCGTTCGGCGAGCTCGCGGTAGTCGCAGACCTCGCCGTCGGTAGCGGGATACTGCACCAGACAGCCGGCGACGCCGGTGGTGAACTCGAAGCGCTTGGGAGCACTTACGTGGACGGTGATGCTACGTGCCGCGGCGCGCGTCTGCACGACCGCGATCGTCTGGGGATGGCAACGCTCGTCCACGAGATACGTGTGCGGGCCCCGTCCGGAGGCCATTGCGACGGTGAGCTGCATCGCTTCGGCGGCAGCGGTCGCCTCGTCGAGGAGCGACGCGCTCGCGATCGGCAGCGCGGTCAGATCGGAGACGACGGTCTGGAAATTGAGCAGCGCCTCGAGACGACCCTGCGCGATTTCCGCCTGGTAGGGCGTGTACGCGGTGTACCACCCGGGATTCTCGAGCACGTTCCGGAGGATCACCGGCGGCGTGAATGTTCCGTAGTAGCCCATTCCGATATAGGAACGGAACACCTGGTTCTGCGCGGCCATGGCGCGCAGGGCCTGAAGCACCTCGCGCTCGCTGCGGCCCGGCGGGAGTGCCAGTGGCCGTCGGAGCCGGATGTCGTCGGGAACCACGGCGTCGATGAGCGCGTCGAGGGTCGGGTAACCAAGCGTGTCGAGCATCTCGCGGACGTCGGGCGCGCGCGGTCCGATGTGCCGGGCGGCGAAGTGGGTCTGGCGTGCCGAGACGAGCGGGTCGTCGCCCCGCCCCTCGGTGGGCCGGCGCGGCGGGGCGGGCGTGGCGGTGGTCATCAGGGGTCGGGCTCCTGCAGGCGGTGGCCCACCGGCGTAGTTATTCGCCGATGTGCGCGCGGTAGGCTGCGGCGTCCAGAAGGCTCTCGAGCGCGCGCGGGTCGCTCATGCGGAGCTTGACCATCCATCCGTCGCCGTAAGGGTCGCGATTCACGACCGCGGGATCGGCATCGAGCGCACCGTTCGTCTCTACGATCTCGCCGGCGATCGGCGTGTAGAGCTCGGAGACGGCCTTCACCGCCTCGATAGTCCCGAACGGCTGGTGGGCGTCGAACGTCTCGCCGGCCTTCGGCAGACTCACGTACACCACGTCGCCGAGCTCGCCCTGCGCGTAATCCGTAATCCCCACGACGACCGTCCCGTCGCCACTCTGCCGCACATACTCGTGCTCGGGGGTGAAACGGAGATCGTCCGGGACGTTGGACACGGCGGCTCCCTTCGAGGGTGGACGTGCGAGAGGATAGGTGCGCCCGCCGGTGAAATCAAGCGAGAGCCGAAAGGGCGCGCCAGACCTCATCGGCTCGCGCCTCCAGCGCCTCCGGGCTTCCGTCGTTGTCGATGATGAAGTGACTGCGCGCGCGTTTGGGACCGCTCGTCGCCTGGGCCGCAATCATGCGGTCCGCGGTCGCGGGATCCAGACCTCGCAGGCGCACCAGACGGGCCCGCCTGACCTCCGCCGGCGCATCCACGAGCACGATGCGGTCGAAGCGATCCGGATTGGATGCTTCGAAGAGCAGCGGGATGTCGCTCACCACGATCCGCTCGTCTCGCGCGCGAGCCGCCCGGAGGATCTCCTGCCGCCGCGCCTCCACCGCGGGATGAACGATGGCATTGAGGTCGGCGAGCGCGGTCGGATCGTCGAAGACCACGTCCCGGAGCCGGGCGCGGTCGAACGTCCCGTCGGCGGCGACGATCCCCGCGCCGAAGCGACGGGCAATGGCGGCGAGCACCGGCGTGCCCGGGGCCTGCACTTCGCGGACGAGCGCGTCGGCGTCGATGACCACGGCGCCCCACTGCCGGAACAGGTTGGCGACCGTCGTCTTTCCGGAAGCGATGTTGCCGGTCAATCCGACGGAGAGCATCAGACCGCCTGCAGTCGGAGCTCCGCCTGGTCCTCGTCCTTGCGGGGTACTTCGTGGCAGTGGCGGCAGCGCGCCTCGTAGCTCTCGCGGCCACCGATCATGATGGTGGGAGAATCGTAGCGGGCCGGCTGCCCGTCGATGAGCCGCTGGTTCCGGCAGGCGAGGTCGCCGCATCGCACGCAGATCGCACGGAGCTTGTCGACGGTTTCCGCGACGCACATCAGGTCGCCCATGAAGCCGAACGGCTCGCCGCGGAAATCGGTGTCGGTCCCGGCGAGGATGACCCGCTGGCCGCGGACCGCGAGCTCGCTGCAGACTCCGACCAGCTCGCGATCCAGGAATTGCGCCTCGTCGATGGCGACGATGTCGGTGTCGGGCCGCACCTGCCGGAAGATCTCCGCCGCGGAATCCACCGGCGTCGCGTCCAGCTCGGTCCCGTTGTGACTGGCGACGCTGTACAGGCCTGCGTAGCGGGCATCGAGGTGCGACTTGAAGACCTGCACGCGCCGCCTCGCGATGATCCCGCGCCGCACGCGGCGGATGAGCTCCTCGCTCTTGCCGCTGAACATGACGCCGCTGATCACTTCGATCCAGCCGGGGCGCGAGGGTTGATGCATCGGGGGTCCTCAGTGCGGGGGCGGGAGAGATTAAGGCGAGCGGCGAACGCGGTCAAGCGCCGCGTAGCGAGCCTTGCGGCGCTTCCTCGCGGCGCCGCATATTGTCGCCCGCTCGAACGCCCTCAACGTGGAGTGACCGTGAACCGCCAGGACATGATTCGCGCGGTGGCGAAGAAGATGGGAAGCTCGAAGGCGGCAGCCACCGATCTGGTGGATCTCATCTTCGCGACCGACGGGCTCATCGCGTCGGAGCTGCGCCGGGGCGGACGCGTGCAGATCAGCGGATTCGGGAACTTCGAGACACGCCGCCGCGCGGCGCGCAAGGGAAGGAACCCCGCGACCAACGAAGTGATCTCGATCCGCGCGTCGGTGATTCCCGCTTTCCGACCCGGTCAGGCGCTCAAGGATCTCGTCAACAAGCGGCGCTAGCGGGGGGCGCGGCGGCGCGGCGGCCGCTCCTGCCGGGCGCCGCTCTCACGATCGATGCGGGCCGTGAGCCGCTTCCGGCGCACCGTTGCGCCGTTCAGCGCGCGCGCGATGGCCTCCGCCTCGGCCGCGGGCACTTCGATCAACGAGTAGGCGTCGCGCAGCTCGATGCGCCCGATCGAGGCGCGCGGCACGCGCAGCTCCTTCGTCATCAGCCCCACGAAGTCGTTCGGCGAGACCCCTTCCGATTTCCCGATGCCGACCCAGATCCGCGCCGGCTGCGACGGCGCACCGCCTCCCGGCGCGGCGGCCGGCGCAGCGGGCGCGGCGCGCGTGCTCCAGAGATCGTACAGCGCAGCGGCGACGCGCGTCGCGTCGTAGCGCTCGAGGAGCGGAGCCAGCGTAAGCAGGGAGGTGCTCGCGTCGCCGTTGTCGATCGCCGCCGCGATCTCCGCGCGGCGCGCCGCGGCCGCGCTCGCTGCGCCCTCGAGCACGCCGGGCAGCCGGAGGGGACGCGCCGCCGGCGCCATTCGCGCCAGGTACGCTTCCGTGCCGGGTGGTGCCAGGAGCACGAGGGATCCCGCGTCCCGGAGCTGCACGAAGCGCTCGGAGTCCGGCGGATCGAAGGCGATGACCAGGTCGGAATCCGGAGCGTCGCCGGTCACGAGCTCTACGCCCGGTGTCCCGACCGGGAGCGCCCGCCCGATCGCGTCGGCCTCGGCCCGGTCGAGAGCCCAGACGCAGACGGTCGCGGGATCGAGCATCTCCACGACATCCGCGAGCGCGGCCGCGCGGCGCTCCCATCCGACCGACACGATGCGCGGCGGCGCGCCGCTCGGCACCGGCGCCGGCACGAGTCCGCTTCCACTCCGCACCGTGAGTCCCTTCCGCGCGTACCGCTCCACCAGATCCGCCACACGCTCCGGCGTGGCGGTGAAGACGAGACGCTGCGCATCGCGCGGAATTTCGTGCATGAGCTCGGTGAGCGTATCGCCGACGTCCAGCCGTTCCACCCATCCGAGCACCACCGCCGTGAACTCGGCCGGCGCCAGCACCGATCCGCGCACGAGTCCGAGCGCCGTCTCGGGGTCGGCGAGCACGATGTCGGCACCGCCGCGGCGGAGCCGCCGCGTCGCGCGCGGGCCGGTCCGCGCGGCCAGCACCGACCTGCCCGCGGTCGCGCCGAGCGGCTGCGTG
>Ga0079217_10000157_pt1 | contig 14823 bp, 15 predicted proteins | sample NCAS200_FD_76343 | JGI IMG/M metagenome (GOLD analysis project Ga0079217, IMG submission 76343) | Agricultural soil microbial communities from Utah to study Nitrogen management - NC AS200 | ecosystem: Environmental > Terrestrial > Soil > Agricultural land | place: USA: Utah | collected 2014-06-11 | reverse complement strand
GTCGGCTGTGTTGCCGCGGGAATTTGCTGGTCGCCAGCAAAAGTGTTAACGGTCAAAGTAAATACGAGCAGTCCCGCAAATACCAGGTTTTTCGCAAGTTTCATTGATCTTCTCCTCAAGATGTTGTAATCAAAGCCCGTGAGGTGGTGTGTGTTAACCAAGTAGATTAATTGGTTGTTGCTGATAATATCCGTCCCTTGACAGCCTTTGCAAGGTTTCTTGCCTATCAAGGAAACTGGAGACCTTTTATGGATTTGCAAACTTCGGTGTTCGAAAACCAGAGCGATGTTTCGGTCGTCGACAATGTCCTTCCGCTTTGCGAGTTAGCGAAAAACTTAGAGGAGGCTGGCGAGTTTGAACGTGCCGCCGAAGCCCTTCAACCTTTTTGGAAAGGATTACCGAACCGGCCCGATACAGAAAGCCTGGACGCCGAAGCCCAAGCCGAATTACTAATGCGGGCTGGGACGTTGACCGGATGGATCGGTAGTGCGAAACAAGTTCCGGGTTCCCAGGAGATCGCAAAAGATCTCATCAGCGAAGGTGCCGCTCTGTTCGAGTCACTCGGCATGAGCGAAAAAGTCGCTGAAGCGAGAGTGTATCTGTCGACGTGCTACTGGCGCGAAGGCGCACTTGATGAGGCGCGTGTTACCTTACAACTTGTCCTTGAGAGTCTTGGAGAAAAGCATAGTGAGCAGAGACTAAGGGCAATCTTGAATCTCGGAATCGTGGAGAAGGGCGCTACTCGGGATCGCGACGCTTTGCGTCTCTACACCGAAGCCGCACCATTGTTCGACCAGAGTTCGAATCATTCGATTAAGGGTAAGTTTCACAACACGTATGCGACTGTGTTGAAGGCATTGGGAACTGCCGAACAGCGAGAGGATTATATTGATCGTGCTTTGGTTGAATTTGCGGCCGCTAGTTTTCATTTCGAACAGGTGGGATATCGGCGGTTTCAAGCGCGCGTTGAGAACAACGTCGGTTTCCTTTTCGCAAGCATTGGTAGATTTGCCGAGGCTCAGGAACACCTTGCGCGCGCACGTTCGCTACACTTAAGCGTTGGTGACCACGGTGGCGCCGCAGGTGCCGAAGACACTCGCGCACAAGCGTTCTTGCTTGAACGCAAATACGATCAAGCAGAGAAAGCTGCTCGTACTGCGGTCCGCGCCCTGAAGCGAGGCGGTGAACAAGCACTGCTCGCTGAAGCTCTCACCACTCATGGCAAAGCCCTGGCACGACTGAAACAAACTCACGTTGCGAAGTCGACGTTGGACCAGGCCATCGAGATCGCCCAAACCGCCGGCAGTCCCAACGCCGGAGGCATCGCCGCCGTAACGGCCATCGAAGAGTTGAATTCTTATCTCTCCGCAAACATTCTGCAAGAGTATTACCGAACGGCTGAGTCGCTGCTCACGAACTCGCAAGATCGCAGCCTGATGACGCGACTCGGTCAATGCGCTCGACACGTCCTTGCGGCTGCTGCCAGCGAAGACACCAGCGAGAACACGACGGCAGCGGTGCCGGTATCAATGCCTCCTGGCTTCTCGCTCGACGCAGAGGTGCTAAGGTACGAAGGCAACTTGATACGCAAGGCGCTTGAAGAATCAGGGGGCAGCGTTACCCGCGCAGCGCGACTGCTAGGAGTGACGCACCAGGGACTCGCGTTCATTCTCAACGGGCGCCACAGCGATCTGCTGTCGATTCGAACGCCTGTAAAACGCCGGCGCCGAAGCATCATTCGGAACCATTAGACTCGTGCCAAACGTCGCACGCTTGGTTCGCTACCACTGATTTGTTCGTCACGTGTGCTCCAACTGATTGGCGCTGCTTTTTAACCAAAGGCAGCGCCAAACCTGTATTTGTGCTCTAACCAAAAGTTCTTCTAAGATCCACATAAAAAAACAGTGAGTTTTGTATGAAAACTGCCCTCGGCGCCCTGTCATTGATTCTTTTCCTGACGCTTTCAACGATCTGCGTCGCGCAAACACGGCGACGCGGAACTACGCCCCGCAAAGCGCCGCCGGCAGCCGCACAGCCCGAACCAGTGGCGCAACCAACAGCACCGCCACCGGTCGCAACATCGCGCCCGCCAGTTGGACCAGTGAGCGTAGTCGAACTAAATGGCCAAACGCTGAGCACTGCAGATCTCGACCCGGCAGTACGCCAGCAACTGGACCAGGTCGAAAACAAGATCGACGCGGCAAAACGCGAAATACTCGATGTCCAGATCAACACGATTCTTTTGCAAGTCGAAGCCAACAAACGCCGCATCGACACTCGCCGACTGTACGAGACAGAAGTAACCAAACGCATGCCCGTTCCCACTGCCGCGCAGATCAAGCAACTGCTCGACGCGCAAGCTGCACAGTTGGCAGGCACAGATCCAACTACGGCGAACCAACAAGCCACAGCGTACCTCCTTGCCCAATCAGAGTCGAAACTTGCTGACGATCTCGTCAACCGTTTGCGAAAGACAATTCCGGTTGTGCTGGGTGTCGACGTCACGACCCCCAATTTAAACCACGAAGCGGTAGTCGCGACGATTGGCGGTCAACCTTTGAAAGCCGCGGTCATCATCGAACGACTAAAACCGATCGTCTACGGGATGAGACTCCAGGCTTACGAACTCACGAAGCATCAAGCTGAACAGACAGTCAACAACCTGCTGCTTTTGGAAGAAGCACGTCGCCGGCAGATTGGACCAGAGGAGATAATCCGCACGGAGATCAGCGATAGAGTTCGTCCACCGACTGAAGCGGAAGTAGCGAAGTTTTACGAAGAGAATAAATTACGCATCAACGGCGACCTCAACACGGTGCGCAATGAGATCGCCGACTACCTCCACGAACGCGAACGCAACCGTCTCGAACAGGAACTTTCAGCACGTCTGCGTAAAACCGCGAAGATTCGCTGGCTAATTACTGAGCCGGTGCCACCAGTGCAGAACATCAGCGTCGACGACGATCCATCGCGCGGTCCAGCGAATGCGCCCGTTACGATTGTCGAGTTCACTGACTTTCAATGTCCCGCATGCGCGGCGATGCATCCCGTCATCGAAGAGGTTTTAAAGACCTACGGCGACAAGGTCCGCTTCATCGTCAGAGACTTTCCTTTGGACCGCCACGATAACGCACGCAAAGCAGCGGAGGCCGCGAACGCCGCCAACGCTCAGGGCAAGTTTTTTGAATACATCGCGCTACTCTTTAAGCGACAAAACGCGCTCGACGTTCCGTCGCTGAAGAAGTACGCGACCGAACTCGGGTTGGACCGTGTAAAGTTTGATGCGGCGCTGGACCGCGGCGTGTACGAGGCCGAAGTTAAGCGCGACATCGAACAGGGCGAAATGTACGGCGTCGGCGTCACACCAACGATCTTCGTGAACGGCGTGCAGCTGAGAACCCTCAGCGCCGAGGGTCTACGTGAGGCCATAGATCGCGCCGCGACGACAAGGAAGTGACACAAATCGGTGGAATAATCGGGCCATGGCAGTTTCGCTAAAACCTGAGCGACTCAAGCGATACACGGACGTAGCCAAGCTTCTCATCAAATACGGTCGCTCGGATCTAATCCGGCCCGCCGGGCTCGAAGACAGCGTCCTACCCGACGAAATTGCTGAAGAAGCAGGCGCTGCTGCGCCCGCGGAAGAGCTTGCCAAAGACCTTGAACGACTCGGTCCTACGTTCATCAAACTGGGCCAACTATTCTCCACGCGCGCGGATCTTCTGCCTGGTCCATACCTCGACGCTCTCGAGCGACTACAGGACCAGATCGAACCATTCCCGTATGAAGAAGTAGAACGTATCGTTTCAAGTGAACTCGGCGTTCGCATCTCAAAAGCATTTGCCGAATTCGATCCTAATCCACTCGCCGCGGCTTCGCTGGCCCAGGTGCATCGCGCTTACATGCGCGACGGCCGCGCCGTAGTAGTCAAAGTTCAACGCCGCGACATCCGGGAACTTATCGTCGGCGATCTCGAAGCGTTGAACGAGATCGCGCACTTTCTCGACGACCACACTGAACTCGGCAAGCGATACGAGTTCGAAAACATGCTGGTTAACCTGCGCAAGAGCCTTTTGCGCGAACTTGACTTCACGATTGAAGCCAACAACCTGCACACCATCGGTCAGAACCTCGCCGAGTTTGAGAACATCGTCATTCCGGAGCCTATTGACGACTATACGACTACGCGTGTTCTCACGATGGAGTACATCGAGGGAAAGAAGATCACCGCGCTCAATCCGTTGCGACTGCTCGAGGTTGACGGCAGTCTGCTTGCCGACGAATTGTTCAGCGCATATTTAAAACAGTTTCTTGTCGACGGAATCTTTCACGCCGACCCACACCCCGGAAACGTTTTTGTCACCGACGACGATCGGATCGCGTTGCTCGATCTCGGCATGGTGGGACGCGTAACGCGCACATTCCAGGACAATCTTCTACGTTTGCTGCTGGCGATAAGCGAAGGACGTGGCGAGGTTGCGGCCGAAGCGGCGATCAAAATGGGCGAGGCGAAAGAAAACTTCGATCGCAGAACTTTTCATAGACGAATTACAGATCTTGTCGCCGAGAATTCCGACGCCGTTCTCAGCAAAATGAACGCCGGCAAAGTCACACTTGAAATCACGCGTATCTCCGCCGATTGCTGGTTCAGCCTGCCTGCTGAATTCACGATGATCGCCAAGGCGTTACTGAATTTGGATCGTGTTGTCTACACGCTCGATTCAACCTTCGATCCCAACGCCATCATACGCGAACAAGCCAACGAGATTCTGCAACGCAACATCGCGAAGAGCATGGCGCCGAACAACCTGCTGGCTGGAGTCGTGGACCTGAAGGAGTTCGCTGAAACGTTCCCGCGCCGCGTAAATAAGATTCTCGACGCGATTGGCAACAACGAGGTCCGTATCGGCGTTGATGCGATCGACGAGAAGGTGGTGTTGGAAGGACTTCAGAAGGTAGCGAACCGGATCACGCTGGGGTTAGTGGTCGCTGCGTTGATCGTGGGGGCGGCGTTACTGATGAGGGTTGAAACCTCGTGGCGAATCTGGGGCTATCCGGGCTTGGCGATGATCCTATTTTTACTCGCCGCGGCGGCCGGAGGGATGCTCATTTTCAGCATTGTTTTTTACGACGAGAAGCGTCGTAAGGGCGACAAGCACAAACGCTAAACCCACTCGGTTGCTTATCCACCTGTTGCGATCAACTCCTGCAACACCTTCAGTTTCTCTTCACTTAAATCCGTAAATGCGAGTCCAAAGCCGACGCCGTGCTGGTAAGTCGCGACGTAACCATTGAGTTCAAACCATTGGCCCGAACGGCGCAGGATCTTCAATTCAACCAGTTCGCCAACTTCTACTGGTCCATACGTGTTCACAAAACAACCGCTCATGCTTATATCGTCGACGCGCGCCTCGTGCCGTTTCGAAAGACTCCCCCATCTTGCGTCCAGAAGAACTTTCAGCCGCTGGTTACGGCGTCGTTCGTCAGCCATCGCACGGACCCTTACCGTTACGAAGATTTTGAGAGACGGCCATAAAAAACCCTTGTCTCATAATCGAAATTGACATAGCCGTTTTCCTGATGCTTGTCAAAGATTGCCTTTAGTTGACGCATCATCGTTTCGAATTTCGGCTGGTCGGGTTCGGGGGTGTAGGAGGAAGAGCGTACGCGTCCCTCAAGGCCGTCGTAATCAAATACCTGCCGGTTGGGAAAACTCTTGAAGGTAAACGGCTCGGGAGCAAAGAAACCTTCGATTCCTGCTTCAGATTTCTCGTGGCGAATCTCTTTATAGTCGGTGCCGAACTCGAGGAGGAGCTTTTCGTAGTCGTGCAGAAACGGCGTGGTCTGCAACTGTCGAGCATTCCAGATCAGCACGGCCCAACCCGACGGCTTTAGAATGCGGACCCATTCGACACGCGTCTTCGGCAGATCGAACCAGTGAAACGCCTGTCCCGCGATAATCACGTCAACACTGGAATCCGGCAGCGTTGTCGATTCCGCAGAGCCGTCGATGCTTCGGAACCGCGGTTCGTTGTGGAAGAGTCGTTCCGCGACAGCGCGCATCGAAGCGTTTGGTTCCACGCCAAACACCACGTTGCCATTTACCAGAAACATCTCAAAGCTCTTGCCTGTTCCGGAACCGATATCTGCGACGATCGACTCGGGAGTCAGACCGCATTCATGCTTGAGTAGATCAAGAATCTCGCCGGGATATCCCGGACGGTATTTGGCATAACTTTCGACGCGGCTGGTGAAGCGTTCAACTGATTCTGACATTTGAGGGAAAATACTTCAGCAGCAGGCGATAGCCAAGTAGAAACAGAATGATGAACGCAAACGTCAGCGGCAAACGAATGTCAGACTTCACCAGCATCCAGAAGTGCACGACCCCCGCGATCGCGGCCAGATAGACGAGGCGATGTAATCTGGCCCAACCTTTACCACCAAGCCGTTTTACCATCCTGTTGGTTGACGTAATCGCCAGCGGCACCATCAACACAAAAGCCGTCATTCCAACAAGAATGAAAGGCCGTTGCACAACGTCGCCCGCCACGCTCACGAAGTTGAACAGACGATCAAACCAGACGTAGGTCAGCAAATGCAGCATTCCGTAGAAGAACGCGAATAGCCCGAGCATCCTTCGAAACTTTCCCAGCGAGTTGAAACCGAAGATCCGTCTGAGCGGCGTGATCGCAACGGTCAAACTCAGGAAGACGAGCGTCAGCATTCCAGTCGTCCGGGTTGCGAACTCAAGTGGATTTGGCCCGACTTGCTTGCGGTACAAATCCCACAAAAGCAAAAGGAGCGGAATTAGCGCGTTGATGAAAACCACGACTTTGGGAAATGAAATCTTCATCGGTCAGAAATTCGCGACCAGATCCATTCCCTGGTAAAGGTTGGCCACCTGTTCCCCGTATCCATTGAAGAGCTGCGTCTTGCGACGGCCGAATTCGCCGATGCGCCTTTCCGTAGCCTGGCTCCAGCGCGGGTGGGAAACAGCGGGATTCACGTTGGAATAGAAACCGTACTCGTGCGGCGCCTGATTGTTCCACGTTGTCGGCGGCTCACCCTCGACAAGCGTTATCCTTACTACTGACTTGATACTCTTGAAACCATACTTCCACGGCACGACTAACCGCACTGGCGCTCCGTTCTGCGGCGGCAATACTTCGTCATACAAACCCGTGGCAAGGATTGTCAGCGGGTGCATCGCCTCATCGAGACGCAATCCCTCGACGTAAGGCCAGTCGAGCACACCTGTTTGTTGATTTGGCATTCGCCGCGCGTCGAGTAGCGTCTGAAATGCGACGTAACGAGCCTGAGACGTCGGCTCAACCTTCTCCAGCAGTTTCTGCAACGAAAAACCGATCCACGGGATTACCATCGACCAGCCTTCAACGCACCGCAGACGATACACTCGCTGCTCGAGCGGAAACTTCAGCAGTTCGTCAATATCAAAAACCCTCGGCTTATGGACCAATCCGTCGACCGCGACTGCCCAGGGTCTCGTGACAAAGCCCTTCGCAGCCGAAGCGACCCCATCCTTCGACGTATCAAACTCGTAAAAGTTGTTGTAATTCGTGATAGCTTCAATCGCTGTTAACTGCTCGCCCGTGTTGAATCCGTTTTCATCATTCGTTTTGGCGACGTCGTTCAGCTTCTCGCCTTCGACAGGTACCGGCGGCGGTGGGTTGAGTCGACGATAAAGGAGCGTCGTGGCGGTTGCAGTACCGGCGAGCGCCGCAACACGCATGAACGTCCGGCGATTCAGGTACGTCGCCTGGTCCGTTATTTTGTCTGCGTTCATCTTTTCCGCCATTTTTCGTCCCGTGCCATTAGAATACGCCTATTCGTCGCGGACTTCGAACTCCACATTACATCCGTTCAACTATGGCCACACCTGAAACCGACGCAGCCGCCGATCCGATCGGCTGGAAGTCTAGACTTTTGCGCTGGGCAATTGTGTTGTTAGTCGCCGGTGGGATCCTGTTGATTCCCGTTCCGGAAGGTGTCACACCGCAGTCCTGGCGCTTGCTCGCGATCTTTGCCGCAACAATAACCGGATCGATAGTGCAACCCATTCCGGGCGCCGCCATCGTTCTGCTCGGAGTAACCGCACTCGCACTCTTCAACGTGCTGCGAATCAATGACGCCCTTGCGGGTTACGCCGATCCCGTAGTGTGGCTCGTCCTTGCCGCGTTCTTCATCTCGCGCGGCATGATCAAGACCGGTCTCGGCCGTCGCATCGCTTTTCTCTTTATCAAAGCAATAGGTCGTCACTCGCTCGGCCTCAGCTACGCGCTTGCCTCAACCGAGACGGTCCTCGCAACGGTGATACCGTCAACCGGCGCGCGCTCAGGGGGAATCATCTTTCCCATCGCCAAGAGCCTCGCGGAAGCTTACGAATCTCGTCCTGGACCGACCGCACGTCGTCTTGGCGCGTTTCTAATGACAAGTGTGTACCAATGTAACGTTATCGTCTGCGCAATGTTTTTGACGGGTCAGGCGTCGAATCCGATCATCGCGCGATTCGCGCAGGAGGTAACAGGTATTGAGATCACTTACGCGCGGTGGGTCACTGCGTCGATTCTTCCCGCGTTGCTGAGTTTGTTGGTAGTTCCGTGGTTGCTGTATCGCGTTTTCCCGCCTGAGATCAAACACACGCCGGCCGCGAGTGACTTTGCCTCGAAAGAGTTGACGCTGATGGGGCCGATGAAGTGGTCGGAACGTTTGATGCTAATGGTCTTCGGCCTCGTCGCGATTCTGTGGATAACTACGAAGCTGCACGGCATCGATTACGCGATCGTCGCGATGCTCGGTATCAGCGTGCTTCTGGTTACCGGCGTGCTTGATTGGGAAGACCTGATTAGCGAGAAAGCGGCGTGGGCGGTTTTTATCTGGTATGGCGGCTTGATTCGCATGGCGGAAGCCCTGGGTCAAACAGGATTAACAAAGCGATTCGCGGAAGCAGCAGCCGGGTTAACGACGGGCTGGAAATGGTGGCTCGCGCTGGCATCGCTGTTATTGATCTACTTTTACGCTCATTATGTTTTTGCGAGCATCACCGCGCACGTGACGGCGATGTTTGTGCCGTTTCTGATCGTTATTCTGGCCGCCGGTACGCCCGTTCACCTCGCGGTGCTGTCGTTGGCTTACTTTTCCAATCTCGGAGCATCACTGACGCATTACGGAACAACACCGGCACCGATCTACTTCGGCGCGGGCTACACTACCCAGCGAACGTGGTGGACACTCGGACTGATAACGTCTGTTGTAACGATCCTCATTTGGAGTGTGGTCGGCTTCGCGTGGTGGAAAGTACTTCGACTCTGGTAAACCAATGGCTGGATACTCAGGAACACCATTACCAAAGAAACTCGGAATAAAAGAAGGTTCGCGCGTCGCTTTGATCAACGCGCCGAAAGGCTTCGCACGTCAACTAGGCGAGCTGCCTGATAACGCGCAGATCGTGACGCGCGTCACAAAACCGCTCGATATCGCCCTCCTGTTCGTTCTCACCGAACGGGCGCTGCTTCGTGATTTCGACAAACTCGCAAAGAAGCTTGCGTCGACCGGCATGATCTGGGTCGCGTGGCCGAAGAGGAGTTCAGGAGTCGCAACCGATCTCTCCTTCGAACGAGTACAGCGCATCGGTCTCGAGAGTGGACTCGTCGATGTAAAGATCTGCGCGATCGACGATGTATGGTCGGGACTCAAGTTCGTCATTCGTCTAAAAGACCGTCCACAGCGCTAAACGTTTTCCACAGATTCTGAGGAAATCTTTGTGGAAATTAGATACCCGAGTTTTACAAAGCTGTTACAAACGCACACTTAGAACATTTTGCACACATGAGCGGCGCGACAAAAAAGCTTTACGCATGAACGTGTTGACTGTCGAAAGCAGGCGAACGCTCGTCACATGGTCCAACATTAAATGTTGCGACGGTGATGCAAGAAACTAAGCAAACTAAGTGTCAATGATGCCCAGTGTTTTATCTCGCGAGGAACGATCTACTAATTGTGGGACCATCAAAAACGCATACGAACCAATTGGGCGAAACAGACGGCGAACGCTTTTTGGAAGATCGCTCTCACGTCGAATTTGCTAAGGAATTCCCACAGTCGCATCGACACGTTCGCGACACTAAAGACATAAAACCGATCATGAGGAAGTGCGTGATGTGATCATCTATCCTCTCGTGTTTGAGTTGTTTGCATTCCTCGAAAGTAAGGTTTTCGGATCGATCGATCGCGAAAAAATTCAATGTTGCTTTCATCTGAAACAAATCCGAAAAAGGTGTTGCAAAAAGAGTGTCGATCACTATAATGCGATTCCCTTGCTGAACATTGATTGCCATAACAAGTTTTATTGATCAGCGAAGCCTGTTTGAATTCGTATTTTAAGGTTTGTAGTTCTCATCGCTTACTTCGCAAGACAAACCTTTTGTCGAACTCACTCAGGTATTAGTAGTGGGGCGCGGCTCGTGCGGACAGTTGCGTAAGGCAATCTAGGCGATGCCCTTGGGCATCTTCGCCAGAAAATAATTCCAATCAGTGGGATGGTCCTGACCGGAGTGGTTTAGGTTCCGGAAGCGCCAAGGTGTGTTTGCAGTACTGTTCGTATGAAAGTTTGAAGCCCAGTGGAGTGCGGAATGAAACATGAGATGGAATTACCCCCCAACGTCAAACATTGCCCAATTTGTTCTTTAGAACTTCCCATTTCAGAGTTTGGGATTTGTCGTGCACGAAAAGACGGTCGCAATCTTTATTGCAAAAGCTGGATTCGTCAAAAAGTGACCCAGAGCAGACGCGCTTTGAAGGAGTACAAGTCGGCGCGCAAGAGATACATCTCGCAGCAGGTTGAAATTAGCGAACTGATCAACGGCGATTCAACAAACGGCACGCACTACACCGCCAAATCGTTGAGCAAGTTGTCGCCTGTCGAGCGCGTACGCGATGCCATTCGCCGCGGATCGCGAACGCAACGTGAGATCGCCCAGGAAACGAAGTTGGGCAAGGACGAAATCGGCGACGCACTCGCTAACCTGCTGCTCTGGACACACGAAATCAGGACTCAGGTCGTCGACAACACGCGACTGTATTTCATCAACGACGCCACTGAGACTGCTGGAGTCGAAGAAGCTTTGCGGCTGCCTGCGCGCAAGCGCGACGTCCCAAGTTCATTTAGTTGTTTGCACGGATTGATGCCCGGAAGGAACCCGGAAGGGGAACCCGAAAAGATCGGAGGCTGGGTGGCAGCCTAGGGGGCTACATGGGTAGCCCTAGCCTCCGCGTTTTACCAGCGCCCGTCCGTCGTTTAGTCAGCAAAAGCCTCAAGGACCTCACTGGCGTGATCCTCGGGTTTTACCTTTTCGAAGATCTTTCTGATCTTGCCCTTCTCATCGATGAGGAAGGTGGTTCGATGCACGCCCAAGTAGGTTCGTCCCATGAACTTCTTCTCTCCCCAAACCCCATACGCCTCCGCGATCGAGTGATCTGTGTCGGCCAAAAGCGTGAACGGGAGCTGGTATTTGGTCACGAACTTCTTGTGCGCCGCTTCCTTGTCGGGTGAGACCCCGAGCACGGTTATGTCCTTTTTCTTAAACTTCGAATAGGCATCGCGGAATGAGCAAGCCTCCTTCGTGCATCCCGGTGTGTCGTCTTTCGGGTAAAAGTACAACACGACCTTTCGGCCGCGCAGGTCTTTCAAACTCACCGATTCACCATTCTGATCAGTTGTTTTGAACGCGGGCGCAGTGGTTCCCTCTTTCAGCATGTTTTATCCTTTGGCTTTTTGATTGAAACGAGATACACAGATTACCAAAATCAATTCATGGAACGACAGCGATGAAAAAGTCGACTAAACACCATTATTGGATGGTCAAGCAGGAGCCTGAAACTTATTCGTGGGACGACTTCGTAAAAGAGGGGAGCACCGATTGGACCGGCGTACGAAATTACCAGGCCCGAAACAACTTGCGCGGAATGAAAGTTGGCGATCGCGTGCTCTTTTACCATTCCGGGACGGGAAAGGAAGTAGTTGGCTTGGCTGAAGTGGTCAAGAGCGCATATGCGGATCCGACGGCGGACGATCCGCAGTGGGTGGCAGTAAATCTTAAGCCGGTCAAGCCTTTAGCCAGCCCGGTCCAGCTGGCTGCAATTCGATACGACAAGCGGCTCAGCCAGCTCCCATTGATTCGCCAGTCGCAACTCTCAGTGATGCCGCTGACAAAAGAAGAATTCGACGTGATTGTGACGATGGGAAGCAGCAAGGCACGCAAGCGATAGGGAGTCAGAAATGTTCAAACAAATTGATTACACGATGATCGTCGTTTCAGACATTGATCGTTCGGTCGAGCTTTATCGCGACAGGTTGGGGATTCCGCTGAAAGTTTCAATCGCCCGGATGGACTGAGTTTGCTACCGGTGCAACCACCCTTGCCTTGCATGGCGGAGGCGTACCGGCTGAGGGACCACCGTCGGGCGACCCGTCAAAGCGCGCCGGCGCGTGTTCGATTGGTTTCAGTGTTGAGAACGTGGATAACACTTACGAGGAATTAAAAGCGAAGGGAATCAGGTTTGAGATGCCGCCGACGCGGCAAGAAGCCGATGGAATCATACTGGCAGTGGCCATCGATCCCGATGGACTGCCGGTATCGTTCGCGCAGGCGATTGCTTAATCTGCGTGTCACTTAAAGAGTGTCGGTGACCCGCCTTCATCCTTCGTTGCTGACTCTTCCAGCCGCGGATAATGCTGAAACAGTGGATCGGGCGCTGGAACGGGCTCTTCTGCTAGCGCCGCTTTAATCTCCAGCGCATTGACCACAGCCTGGCCGCGAAAGTGATTGTTGGTGATCACGTAAGTCTCGCGAGTTTGCTTCGCAACCTGCTTGATCCGGGTGAGCCACGGGTCGAGCTCGTCGAGGGTATAGAGGTAGTTGTAACGCTCATCCCGCCCCGCTTTATCGCGAAACCAGTCCTGATAGTTCCGGCCATGCATGCGGATGTACCCGACCGGTGAAGTTGTCATTGCGGCCGGACGAATTGATCTCGAAAACACCGGCTGATCGATGTTGCAGATTCCCACGCCTCGTTCTTCCAGCCACTCGTAAATGTGCTCCGTATTCCACGATGAATGACGCACCTCGAGCACGAGGGGATACGCGCGAAACGTCTCGAGTAATTTCGTGAGATATACCCGATCTTCGTCCGTGTTTTTGAACGACCAGGGAAACTGGAGCAGCACGGCGCCGAGTTTTCCTTCTTTTACGAGCGGCTTCATCCCCTCGCGAAACGCCTTCACGTCTTCTTTCGTCGACTTCCCGCGTTCATGAGTAAACACGCGATGCAGCTTGGCGGTGAAGGTGAAAGCTTTATTCTGCGCGACGCGTCTCGCCCATGATTCCGTCGTGGTCGTTGTCGGCGGGCGGTAAAAACTGCTGTTGATCTCAATCGTATTAAAGAACCGGGCGAGGTATTCGAGCGGGTCGAAGTTCTTTCCGGGCTTCTGTGGATAGACGACGCCTTCCCAGTCTTTGTACGACCATCCTGCCGGTCCAATGCGAATGATTGGTTTGGGCATTAATTAGTTGGTCGTGGAGGCTGATACAACTCTGGAATCGCCGCAATCACTTTATCCGAAGGTGGTTTCAGCTTCAGTTGCTCGGCGAGAAACGCGATTCGGTCACGTCGTGCCTCAGCGTTGAGCGCGTGTGGCGCTTCGTAGAGCTTGAAACGTTTCGGCTCGCTGACGACCTTCTCATATTCACGGGCGCGGTCCGGTGTTAAGAAAGCCTCCTGCGTTGCGAACTGAAGAAAAACAAACGCCGGAGCTGCGTGCGACACATACAGACCCTGATCGGTGTATGGGTGCTTGGCGACATACGCGTCGAACTTCTCTGGTCCGATTTGCTTGCGAAACGCGTCGAAAGCGCCGCTCTTAAAATCCACCTGGTCTGACATCGAGCCCGCCATTAGCACGAACGCTTTAAAGCGGCGATCCACGCCGCTCAGAATCGCGCCAACCGTTGCGTTGTAGCTATGACCAACGTATGCGAGACGCTTGGCGTCAACATCCTTGCGTGCCAGCAGCAAGTCGGCGCCGCGTCGCATGTCAATCACCTGCTGTACCAGTTCTGCTGGTCTCCGGTCGTCGAGCGGCTCTTTGAAGGGCGTGTAACCCGGTCGTGCCACAGGCCCGTCAGTCAGAAGTGAGGCCACGCCAGTCGGCGCCAGGGCCACAGCTTCGTCCAGAAACTGTTTGCGACTGCGCATCGGCGAGTTTGACCAATACCAGTGACCCCAGATGACCCCGGCAAATGGTCCATTGCCTTTCGGAACGACGAGATATGCGGGTACCACCCCTCCTTTTGGGCTCGCATACGTGATGTCGTAAACGGTGACGTCGCCGCGTTTCTGCGTGCCAATGACCTTGGGATCGATCGGCGCAGCCTTGTCATAATCGTAGTGGCGCACCATCTCCGGGTCTTGCGCGCAGAGCGTTATCCCGGAGAAGAGAACGATTACGATTCCAACTAAAAACTTGTTAAGCTGAACTCGCATGGTCGAAACCTCCGCCATCAGTGTCTTCTTTGATGTCTGGGGAAAAGAGATGATAGCCAAACCTGTCCTCTTGCGGAAAGGAGGTGACAACAGATGCGTCTGACGGAGATGGTGTCGTGTTCTGGTTGAGCGGCGAAGCTTAGCCCGAGCTTACTCGCTCAGGTTCTGAGCGGGCTACCGAAACAACCTGCGAATCCAAATGTGATTGTCGGCTTCGACACAGCCGACGACGCGGGAGTATTTCGCCTTCGCGACGACCTT
>Ga0079217_10000149_pt1 | contig 15115 bp, 15 predicted proteins | sample NCAS200_FD_76343 | JGI IMG/M metagenome (GOLD analysis project Ga0079217, IMG submission 76343) | Agricultural soil microbial communities from Utah to study Nitrogen management - NC AS200 | ecosystem: Environmental > Terrestrial > Soil > Agricultural land | place: USA: Utah | collected 2014-06-11 | reverse complement strand
TCCTTGTCGGAGCCGTTAACGCCATTGTCACCGCCTTCGGCAACGGCAATAAATTATTGATCTTCGGCAATGGCGGCAGCGCGGCCGATGCGCAGCATATCGCCGCGGAATTCGTCAATCGCTTTCGCATCGAGCGTCCACCGTTGCCGGCGATCGCCTTGACGACTGATACCTCAGCGCTTACGAGCATCGCCAACGACTATGACTACGGTCAAATCTTCGCCAAACAAGTGCGGGCTTTAGGGAAGCCAGGCGACGTCGCTCTGGCGATCTCCACCAGCGGCAACGCAGCCAATGTACTGAACGCCGTGCGAGTTTGCAGTGAGTTAAAAATCCTCACCATCGGGCTCACCGGTGGTCAAGGCGGGAAGCTGATGGGTGAAGCGGATCTTTTGCTTTGCGTTTCGGAAACCACAAATACCGCTCGTATTCAGGAGACCCATATACTCATCGCCCACGTCATTTGCGAGCTTGTCGACGCGCAGCTTTTCCCGGCGAGCTGACATAACCGCGCGCATGCCAAAGAAAACCTTCAAGACGCTCGATTTTTCCAAGGTCCGAACCTTTCCGGTCAAAAAAAGATTCAGCAAGGTGCAAACTTCGCTACTCGGCAAAAAACTCAAGAAGGGCGCGAGCGTGCGCTCGCTCTTGCGCGGTCTGCCGGACATACTCGCGGCGCAGAATTTTACGGCGATCGCGCGCAAGATCGCCGACAGCAAACGGAGAAGCAAGACGGTGTTGCTCGGTATGGGCGCGCACCCTATCAAAGTCGGGCTGAGCCCACTAATCATCGATTTCATGGAGCGTGGGATTATTCACGCGGTCGCCCTCAACGGCGCCGGCGTGATTCACGACTTCGAACTGGCCTACATGGGGGAAACTTCGGAAGATGTAGCCGCGACATTAAAAGACGGCAGCTTCGGCATGGGCGAGGAAACCGGCGCATTCATCAATGAAGCGATCACCGACGGCTCAAAAAATCACCTCGGCGTCGGCGCCGCGGTAGGGGCGTTGATCCTCAAAAACCGCCTACCCCACCGAAATTTAAGCATTCTCGCCAGCGCGGCTAAATTAGGAATCCCGGTCACTTCGCACATCGCTATTGGCACGGACATCATTCACATGCACCCGAAGGCCGACGGCCGGGCGCTCGGCGATTGTAGTCTAAGAGACTTTCGCACTCTTACTTCCGTGGTCGCAACACTCGGTGGCGGGGTTTATTTAAATTTCGGTTCGGCGGTGGTGTTGCCCGAGGTGTTTCTCAAGGCGGTGAGCCTGGCGCGAAATCTGGGCAACCCGGTACAAAATCTGACAACGGTGAATTTGGACTTTCTTCAGCATTATCGGCCCTTAACCAATGTGGTAAACCGTCCGACGCTCGGCAGCGGCAAAGGCTATCATCTGACAGGCCATATGGAAATCATGGTGCCGCTACTTTTTGCTGCAGTTCTTGAAGAACTATAGAACCGTCCCAATCGGTGCCGTTGATGTGACGCCATTAAGGTAAACACCAAGCCCTACCGGCGCCGAGCGAGACGACAACGCCCTCATCAGCCGGATCCTGGTTCATCAGGAATACACTAATAACGGTCGAGTAACTCTCGCGGCGCTACGACCTGGATCCAACCGGCTCGCGGCGCGGAAACAGTCTGCATGCCGCCGAAGACCCGGCAGTAACTAGCGCCGGCTTTGCGGTCCGACGGATTTTTACCTAGATTAGCGATAAGTTATCCCTTTGCCCATGCTAATCACGTTAACCACGGACTTTGGCCTACAAGATTCCTTCGTCGGCATTATGAAAGGCGTCATCGCCGGAATTAATTCGACGGCTGCCGTGATCGATTTGACCCATAATATTCCAGCGCAGGATGTCATGGCCGGCGCATTGACGCTACGCCACTCGATCCGCTACTTTCCGCGCGGGACCATTCATGTCGCCGTTGTCGATCCCGGCGTCGGTAGCGCGCGCCGGCCTGTTTTGATTGAATGTGACGGCAGCTACTTGATCGGACCGGACAATGGTGTTTTGAGCTTGGCGATCGCGGGCAAAAAGCCGGGATTGATCGTGCACCTTGCTAATTCCGCTTACCATCTACAACCAATGAGTACCACTTTTCATGGCCGGGACATCTTTGCTCCCGTTGCCGCTCATCTATCGCTGGGTGTGCCGGCAACCGCATTGGGCCGGAGTCTGCAAACGTTCGATCGGCTCGCCCTTCCAGAAGTTATCCGCGCGGCCGCTGAAATAGTCGGGGAAATCGTTTACATCGACGGCTTTGGCAATCTGTTTACAAACATTGAGGAGCATGATTTGACAGGACTGCCGCGCCAGGAAATTGAAATCACCCTTGGCGCGATTCGCATCTCCGGTCTTGCTTCCAACTACGCCGCGGCCAACGCTGGCAACTTTGTCGCTGTCGTAAACAGCTGGGGCTTGTTGGAAATTGCCGTCAGCCAGGGAAGCGCGCAGCAGAACACCGGCGCAAAAATTGGCGATAAAGTGAAGGTTAGAATTGCGAGTTATATCGCTGGAGGTCGGAAATGAGTGAACGCTTGAGCTGGGACCAATATTTCATGACCATTACCCACCAGGTCGCGGAGCGGTCGACCTGTACTCGCGCCAAAGTTGGCGCGGTGATCGTTCGCGACAAAAACATACTTGCGACCGGCTACAACGGTGCTCCAGCCGGCATGCCTCACTGCACCGATGCCGGCTGCCTTATTTATGAGTCCAAGACCCCTAACGGCGATACCGAGCAGAATTGCTTCCGGACGATTCACGCCGAAATGAACGCGATAGCTCAGGCGGCGAAGAATGGGGCGAGCATCAAAGATGCGGCGATTTATATTACCCACACGCCTTGTATCCATTGCCTCAAAGTCCTGGTCAATACAGGAATCAAGGAGATCCACTACCAGAAGCCCTATAAGCTGCACACCCTCGAGGAGCTGCTGCGTTATACGCAAGTCCAACTTTACAAGGTGGACCTTCCAGGACTCTAACAATCAAGAGTGCGGGCCGGTTCAACCCGGGAGCGGTATAGCAGCTGGCTATTGGCTCGATCCCGTTGCTGTGTTTCGTTGCACACGGCGTCAAAACACTGCAGCTCAGCCTGCACTCGTCGGAGGAAATAAAAAAGGGCAAGGATGAATTCCTTGCCCTTTTTTCACACGCCGCAAACCGGCGGTCAGATTTTGCCTTGCAGCAAGATCGCGATGACGAAGCCGTACAAAGCCAAAGCTTCGAGCAGCGCGAGGGTCAGCACGAGCGGCAAGAAAAGCTTATCGGCGGCATTGGGATTGCGGCCAATGCTTTCCATTGCGGCGGCGCCGACGCGGCCTTGGCCCAGAGCGGCGCCAAAAGCGGCGATAGCTACGGCAACTCCAGCAGAAATCGCGATCGCGACGCTCTTCGAGTCAGCGCCCGCGCCTTCTGCGGCCATGGCCACTCCGGTCGCCAGCAAAGTCAAAGAAAACGTTGCGACAAATGCAAACAGCTTTTTCATTTCCCCTCTCCTTTCCAGCAACTTCAGCCTACCTCTCATCTTTCCTCATCCTCTCCACGCAGGCCATCGCTTAATGATGTGATTGGTGTGACGAATGCGCTTCGTGGCCATGCTCTTCGTCGTGACCGTGGCTTATCGCCAGAGCGACGTAGATCATGCTCAATAACGTGAAAACAAAGGCTTGAATCACGCTCACCAGGGTACCCATCGCGTAAAATGCCACCGGCACCACCACTTTGGTAAGTTTGATGAATGCCGTGATGACCTCGTGATCGCCCATCATATTACCGAAAAGACGCAAGGACAGTGAAACCGGCCGAAAACCGTGAGAAAAAATCTCAAGAATAAAAAAGAACACCGCGGACAACAACAGCACGGGCAAGAAAGCCAGTTTACCCAAAATACTACTGGCGGGAAGACCCGTCATCGGGCCTATGAAATGCTTGAAATAGGATCCACCCTGTTCGCGCACACCGATCACGTTGTAACCGATGAAGGAACAGATCGCCAAACCCAACGTCGTGTTGAGATTACCCGTGGGCGGAGCGAAGCCGGGTAAAAGACCGAGCAAGTTGCTTAATAATATAAAGATAAAGAAGGTTGCAAAGAAAGACACATACTTCCTGCCTTGCTTGCCGATAATCTGGTCGCTTTGGCTAACCACGAGCTGGAGCATAAGCTCGGCAATGTTCCTTGAGCCGAGCTCCGCCGCCGGTACGAGCGGATCGGCAGCCTTAGCCAGCGCACCCCGAGCGGCAAAAGCGAAAAGCAATAACAAAACCGCTGCCACGAGGGCAAAAAACGTATGTTCACCTATCTCATGTTGGAGGGCCGAGGGCATCAAATTATACCAGGTAAACGGATGTTCCATTTTTTCCTTCTGAACTAAGCTCCGACGTGCACAGCGTTTCTCACGGATTCAAGAACGATCGCCAAGATCAAGGTCGAAAAACCCAACGCAAAAGAGATGGCATCAAGCTCAAAGCGAAAGAACAACGTCGTCAATAGGGCCAAAAAAATTACAATTTTCAAAACCAACAAACCAACGCCTGCTTTAACACGGCCCTTTCCGGCTAATGGTGTAAGCACCCATGCGACCCCAAAACTCAGTAGCAGAAAGTTTACGCCGATAAAAATGCCGCCTGCCAAAAGCGCGGTTGGATCCACTACCTTCGCCGGCGCAAGGATGGCCAAGAGCACCAGCAGTAGTATTATATGCCAGAGCTCAATTCGTAGAATCGTTTTTCTGGCGGCTGCTTCCATCACGCTGGCGTGTAAAAACCCTGACCCATTGCAGCAGTCTAATGAATGCTCCAATAAATGCGACCGCTGTGCAGGAGATCAGCAACCACGGCGAGCTTCCAAAATAGTCGTCCGCGAAGTAACCCACCACCAATCCGCCAAGAATGGTGCCCGGGAGTTCAAAAGCTACTCCTAAATATAAGCCCGCTCGGCGCAGTATGGGACTCTGGTTTTCTTGCCGGTCTCTGGAGCCGCCCGCAACTTTCCCCACTGCGCTAGTCTTCTAGCATGGCAGGTTATGGGGTTCAAGTTTGCGACTCCGTCGCCGCCCATTCGCTAAAGGCGCGAATTGTCGCATCTAAATCAGATTGAGAGTGGGCGAGCGAGACAAACGTTGCTTCAAACGGCGCCGGCGGAAGGTAAATTCGACGACTTAACATGCCATGGAAAAAACGAGCAAATTGGTGCCGGTTGCATCTTCGTGCCTCCTCGGCGCTGCGCACCTGGTCGACGCCAAAAAATAAAGTCATCATGGAGCCGACTCGATTGAGCGTGGCCCTTATTCGGTGTTGATGCAGAATTTCTTTGAATCCAACTTCCAACCGGCGACCTTTTTCTTCCAATATTTCATATGTGCCACGCCGGCGCAGTAAATTCAGTGTCGCCAGTCCGGCGCTCACCGCGATCGGATTTCCTGAGAGTGTCCCCGCTTGATACACCGGCCCGGCCGGCGCCAGTAAATTCATGATCTTGCGCCTTCCGCCAAAAGCGGCCAGCGGAAACCCCCCTCCAAGTATCTTGCCGAGGCATGTGAGGTCCGGCTTGACGCGAAAAACTTCTTGAGCGCCGCCGAGAGCCACACGAAACCCAGTGATGACTTCGTCGAAGATGAGCAGCGCGCCTTTCTGTCGCGTGATTGCGCGCAAGGCGCGGAGAAAACCGGGTTGCGGCGGAATCACACCCATATTGCCGCAAACCGGTTCGACGATAATGCCGGCAATATCTCCGCCGTGAACGTCAAAGATTCTATGCACGGATGTAATGTCGTTGTAATTAGCTGTCAGAGTTTCGCGGGCAAATCCCTCAGGAACGCCGGGACTATCAGGAAGGCCAAGCGTGGCGACAGCAGAACCGGCTTTTACTAGCAGGCCGTCCGAATGACCGTGATAACAACCATCGAATTTGATTATTTTCCGCCTACCTGTATAGGCTCGCGCCAGCCGAATGGCGGTCATTGTGGCTTCCGTGCCGGAACTCACAACGCGCAATGATTGGATCGACGGCAAAATCTGCGACACCATTTCGGCCAGCTTTACCTCTGCTTCCGTTGGCGCGCCGAAAGTAAAACCTTTACTCGCGCGTTGTTTTACCACTTGGACGATCTTTGGATGGGCGTGACCCAATATGAGCGGCCCCCAGGAGCCGACAAAATCGATGTAACCTTTGCCGTCGGCGTCAAAAACCAGACTTCCTTTGCCGCGGTCGATGATTAATGGCTTGCCGCCCACAGAGATCCACGCGCGCACGGGACTGTTCACGCCGCCGGGAATTTTCGCGGTTGCACGATGAAAAATTTTTGCCGACTTGCTCATAAACCGGAGCAATCGTAGCTAACATCGCACTGCTATGCTGTCAACATAATTGCAGAAACGAAAAAAAAAATTTGATCGTTCTTTTTTCTTGCAAAGAATTTTGAAAAGGACTATTACAAACGCTTCCGACTTTTTAAGCGCGTCGCCATTAAATTCTTTTCTGGCCGGACGAAAAAAATTTCCAAGAGATTCATCGGCGGAAATTTTTTTCGGCGTAGGTGCAAGGCTGATGAATTTTCATCGGCATCTTACGGACCACCATGGCGTCTACTTCACGCAAAAAGAAAAAACTCGAACACGTTTTAGGTTATCCACAGCTGTGGATAACCTTGTGTGTAACTATTTGTCTCATTTGTCCTAGGGTTTCAACAATATAGCGGTGTTGACTATGAGTGAGCAGTGGACTGAAGCCTTAAAAAATATCAAAGATCAAATCGGCGCGCAGAATTTCGACACTTGGATTGCGCCGGTTCGGTTTGTGTCGCGCAATAAGAATGAAGTTGTGCTCGATGTTCCGAACAAATTCTTTCGCGACTGGCTAACCGAACATTATATCGGCAAGCTTGAGGATGTATTGAGTTCCTCAGCCAAGCACGCAGTAAGGGTCGTTTTTCAGGTCAATGAAAGAGCTGGGAAACAGGCGCGTCCGGAAAAAATCGCAATCGCCAAGAAAGAGGATAATGAGCGGGATAGGCCGCAACGCACCAGCAACCTTGTATCGAAGTATACCTTTAAAAACTTCGTGATCGGGGCAAGCAACCAATTTGCCCACGCCGCCTGTGTTGCGGTCGCGAACCAGCCGGGTGACAACTACAACCCGCTTTTCATTTACGGTGGCGTCGGTCTGGGCAAGACTCACTTAGTCAACGCCATAGGACATCACGCCACAGAACAGCGCCCCGGGCTGAAGGTCGCTTATCTCAGTTCAGAATCCTTCATGAACGAATTGATCGCGTCGCTCCGGCGCGACAAGATGGATGAGTTCAAACGAAAATTCAGAAACGTCGACATTTTGATTCTCGATGACGTCCAGTTTATTGCCGGGAAAGAACGGACCCAGGAGGAATTCTTTCATACTTTCAACTCGCTCTATGAATCGCACAAGCAAATCGTCATCACATCGGACAAGTTCCCAAAAGAAATCCCGGGGCTCGAGGACCGGCTCCGGAATCGGTTCGAATGGGGTCTCATCGCGGACATACAGCCGCCGGATATGGAAACGCGGGTTGCGATCTTGCAGAAGAAGGCGGAAGTTGAAGCGGTGCAGTTGCCTCACGACGTCGCCATATTCTTGGCTTCGAATATCGATTCGAACGTGCGCGAGCTAGAAGGATCGCTGACTCGTCTCGGCGCGTTTGCGTCGCTCACCAAAGCGACCATTTCGGTGGAGTTGGCTAAAGATGTGCTGCGCAATACGCTAAACGGTGCAAAAAGAGAGATAACCGTTGAAAACATTCAAAAAACGATCTGCGATTATTTCAATATCAAAATCGGCGACCTGAAAGCTAAGAGGCGAACCCAAAACATCGCGTTGCCGCGCCAGGTGGCCATGTATCTTTGCCGCAAGTACACTGAAGCTTCGTTTCCGGGCATCGGCGACAAATTCGGCGGTCGTGATCACTCGACCGTGATTCATGCATCAAAGACGATCGAAAGAAAAATTAAGGAAGACCCGCAGATGCAAAATACTGTTGAAAAGATCGAAAGGAACTTAAACGTCCGCAAATAGATGTGTGTATCCTGTGATTAAGACTGCGAACAACTGTGGACGAGTATGCGCTAAGACGGCTATGAGCCGAGAGAAGTGAGAAAGACAATTAACATCTTAAATCTAGCCACAAGATAGATTCTTGATTTAGCTCGCCAAAACAAACTTTCCCGCCTTGTCCACAGCCTCTACTATTACTCCTTGAATTTATATATATATAGGACAACGGAAGTCGGACGGAGGCAGTATGGAAATTAAAGCCAAGCGGGAAAGTCTTCTCGCAACGCTTTATTGGACGCAAAGCATCGTGGAACGGCGCAACACCATGCCGATCCTCGCCAACGTTTTGTTTGAAGTCGCCAAAGGGTCCATTCGAGTCACGGCAACAGACTTGGAAGTTGGCGTTAGGGGCGAAGTTGAAGGCGATGTGATCAAGGAAGGCGCGGTCACCGTCAACGCCAAAAAAATCTATGAAATTATCAGAGAAGTGCCCCATGATATGGTGCAATTAAAGCGTCTAGAAAATGACTGGGTGGAGATCCGCAGCGGCAAATCGGTTTTCAAGATTGTCGGCATCGATGCTAAGGAATTCCCCCAGTTTCCAAAATTCGACAGCAAAGCGCTGTCGACCACGCCGGCCTCGACGATGCGCGAAATGATCGAGCGCACGATTTTTTCCGTATCCACCGACGAGACCCGTTATAGCTTAAATGGGGTGTTTGTCGAGCAAGGCGAAGGCGGAAATGTCAGGATGGTCGCCACCGACGGGCACCGCTTGGCGTATGAGGAGAAGGCTGTTGGCTCTTTTGGTTTGACGAAAGGCGTTATCCTGCCGAGGAAGGGGCTATCCGAGCTTAAAAAGCTCCTTGAAAGCGGTACTGATGGCGCCGTCTCTTTGGGTTTCAAAGAAAACATGGGGCTCGTAACCAAAGACAAGATAGAGCTCTTCATGCGGCTCATCGACGGCGACTTTCCCGACTATACGAAGGTCATTCCGAAAGGCAATCCGAATATCGTGAAACTCGAACATGATGAGCTTCTTCAAGCCTTACGCCGCGTTTCGATTCTCTCCAGCGAACGCTATAAGGGAATTCGCATGGAGTTTAGCGATGATAAAGTGGCGATTTCAGCGAATAACCCGGACTTAGGCGAAGCGGTCGAAGAGATCGAAGCGGAATATAAAGGTAAACCGCTCTCGATCGGTTTCAACGCGCGCTATCTAATCGATGTCCTAGGAGTGCTCGGCGGAGACGGCGAGATTGACATCGAGCTCAAAGACGAGTTGAGCCCAAGTGTTATTCGCAAGGCAGGCATCGATAGCTATCTTTACGTGTTGATGCCAATGAGGTTGTAAGACGATTCGAATCAACTTCGATACTTAGCGTCGAGCGCGTACTTTTCATCCAACCCGACGATATCGTTAAATTCGTTGAACGGCATCAGCCGATCCAGAATTGCGAGAGTCGATCCATCCCGGCGCAAAGTCGAGTAAACTTCGGTCAACGATTTGGCAACTGAATAAAGCGGCGCCAGCGGCCAAACAATCAACTCAAAGCCGAGATCTTTCAGCTCTTTGGGTCCCATCAGCGGCGTCACGCCCCTCTCCAGCATATTTGCCACCAAAGGTCCGGGCACATGCCGGGAAATTTCTGCCATCTCGTTCTTAGATTCCGGCGCCTCAATGAATACCGCGTCTGCCCCGGCTTCTTTGAAAGCAACGCCCCGTTTGATTGCTTCATCGAGACCCAGAGCTTGGCGTGAATCGGTCCGCGCGACGATAAAAAAGTCTTGCTCGGCTTTGGCCTCCACGGCCGCTCTCAGTTTTTTAAGTTGCTCGTCGAGGGGAATGACCTGTTTGCCCTTCATATGCCCGCAGCGTTTCGGCCACACTTGGTCCTCGAGAAACATTCCCGCAGCGCCGGCGCGCAGTAAGTCCTCGACCGTCCGGATAACATTTATAGCATTACCGTAACCGGTGTCGGCGTCGACGATGACCGGAGTGTCGACGACCGAACAAATACGCTGAGCGGCCTCGACAACCTCGGTTTGTGTAAGCACACCAAAGTCAGGTTCACCCAAAAGGGTAGCCGACAGGCTGTAACCGGTTATAAAAATGACTTCAAAGCCAGCCCGCGCCGCGATCTTTGCGCTCAAGGCATCGTAAACGCCGGGCATAATGAGCTGGCCATGCTGCGCCAAACCGTCGCGGACAAGCTTAGCTTTTTCCATGCTGCCTCGGGTTATAATAATTCCCTGCGATTGAACGCTCGGTTTTGCTTGCGGCCTTTATCTTCTTGAACCACGCCCGAAACCGCTGCGCTGCGCCGGGGCTTCCGGTTTTGGTGCGGCACGTAAAATTCTAGCTGCCTTCAGACCGAGAACATCATCGCCGTAGCGGGATTTATCAAGGTGGTCGCAGCGCGCCTTGATCTTGTGCCGAATCTGATGGCGCCGGACGGTATCCGCGCGGGCCGCTTTGAGGTCCTCTAGGTCAAGCACAACGTCGGCTTCATGGCCGCGCAGTTTGACATGTACCGTGAAGCGAGTGCCAGCCCCTTCTTTTGCCGAATAATCGACCCTTTTATCAATGCTGCGGATAATGTCGCGCAGCAAATTTTCTTCTTCTTGAAATACTCCCTTGCCGAACATACAACCTCCTTCGCTGGCAGTCTTCTCTGTAACGCTAAAGACGCTTCCTAGGATGGGTCAAGATTTACGATAATAACGTGGCAAGATCAACGTCATGTTTGGGTGCTAAAACGTTTCTAGGGAGGGCCGCAAATCGATCTCATGCGACCAACCGGTGCGGGGTTGGCGGAGGCAGGAAATGACGGCTTCGGCGATGGCGCTCGGCGGAATTACCGTTTCATTCGAACGATTGGGTTCTCGAGAACGGAGCCTTGGGGTGTCGATCTGGCCGTCAACGATGACGTGGACGACATGGATTCCTTTGGGATGAAACTCTCTGGCCAAAGACTGGCCGAGCATACGCAAGCCGGACTTGCCGATCGCCAATGGCGCGAAACCGGCTTTTCCGCGCAGCGCAGCTGTAGCCCCGGTTAGAGAAATAAAACCATGGCCAACCTTGAGCATATCTGGAATGACCGCTTGGGCGAGATGCACCGCGCCCATGACATTAGCTTCAAATGATTGGCGAATCTGCTCCGGCTCCATTTGCAGAAAATCGCCCCGGCCGTAACCGCTGGCATTATGGGCCATTGCGGTTATCGGTCCCAACCCCTGACGAATTTGCGCCACCGCGGCTTGAACACTGCGGCGGTCGGTGACATCGGCTTGAACAGCGAGCGCCTTGCCGCCGGCGTTGCGAAGCTCCTCCGCCACGGGATCGCTAGATTCACGGTGTCGTGACAGCAACCCGACAGCATAGCCTTCTTTGGCGAAGGCGCGCGCTAAAGCCGCACCGGTTCCGGGACCGACCCCGGCTATAATTGCTGCTTCCATAGAATAACGATTACGAGTGCGCCTCGGTGGCGATGAACAGCTCGTCCAAGGCCATTTTGCGCCCGATCAGTCCCTGTTCCTGCGAATACTGCATCAAAGTTTCCAGTGCATTCTGGTTGATTTCTCCCAGGCCGTAAACCCATGGGTCAGCGCCGAGTAGCTCTTCTTGTTCTTCCCAGAAATAACGGAACCAGGCAAGCGGCACGATGCGCGGGTTTTCCATCCGCTGGTAAGCGACCTTCTTGGATTCTTCGAAGGCCTGCATCAAATTGATCGGCACCCAAGGATATTTATCGACGACCTCCTGCTTGATTGCGGTCGTGTGCATTATCGGAAAAATTCCGGTGCGCTTGTAATAATCGATCTCCAAGTCGCGATAATTCGTAAACAAACGGGTCACTCTTTGGTCTTTTTCAAGAATCGGCTGGATAACGTCCGGATGGATCAGCGCATCGAGCTCGCCCTCGACAAGCATTTTCTCGACGCTCTTGCCCGGCGCGATGCGCTGGATTTTCAAATCCTGCGGCGGGGTCCAATCGACTTCTTCGTCATCTTGTTTGAACCAGTGGATGCTGCGGTGCGGCAAGCCGTATTCATGTTCCAATATACCGCGAATCCATAAATTCGCGGTCGCCTGAAAGTTCCGCAGGCCGACTTTTTTGCCAATCAGATCAGCCGCTTTCGTGATACCCTTGCCGGCGTTCAAGAAGACAAAGCCGTGGCGGAAGCGACGATGCAGGAAAACCGGAATGGCGACGAAAGGCAAGCCGGTATATTTGGCCATCAAATAATTCGACATGGATAACTCGGCGATGTCGAACTCCCGATTGCGCAGCATGCGCCAGTGGCGGATGTCCGAAGTCATGTCGGTCAGCACGGTTAGTTCAATACCATCCGGTTTAACTGTTCCTTCTTTCAAGGCGCGAATGCTTTCGTAATCGCCGGTTGCTAGAGTGAGGTGGATTTTCTTGCTCATGGCGCCTATCTACCATGCCTGCCTTGCTTTGCCAAATATTCCCGCGGGTGAATGAATTGACTCGGTCTAACGTCTCTGTTAAGAGCCTTTGGGCGCAGAATTCTACAGGAGTGATTTTCATGAATTTCCGATTAGTTTTCTCGATCCTAACCATATTGTTTGCCGCGACCGCGGCTCCCGCTTTAGCCCAATCACCGGTGCGGATAAACTGGACGGCGGTGACCGGCGCCCAGAGCGGTATGTTCATGGCGCAGCAGGAAGGATTGTTCAAGAAACACGGGCTCGTCGTCGAATTGATCCACATCCCCTCGAGTTCCCGTGGTATCCAGGCAATTCTCGCTGGTGAGATAGCGTTTTCGTTTATGGACGGGGCGAACGCGGCCCAAGCCAATTTGAAGGGCGCAAATCTGTCACTTGTTGCAGGCGCGACCAATCGGCAGGTTTTTTCGCTGATGGCAAAGCCTGAATTCAAGCGTATCGCCGATCTTAGAGGAAAGAAAATTGGCATTACCCGGGTCGGTTCTTCCACCCATACTTCAGCGCTCTATGCTCTCGGTTCCGCTGGCTTGAAGACCGCGGATTATCAGTTGCTGCCGTTGCTCGAGGTTCCGAATATTTATACCGCATTAGCAGCCGGACAGATCGATGCTGGAGTCATGTCGCCCCCGACCAACGCGCGCGCGAAGCGCTCCGGCTTTGTTGAGATGATGAATGTTGCGAAGGAAGGTCCGGAATTTGTTTCTGTCGCCGTCGGAACCAGCCGATCCTACATCAAGGCCAATGAAGACACCGTCCGGCGCGTAGTTCGGGCATACGCCGAGGGCGTGCAGATCTTCAAAAACAACAAGCCGGCGGCGCTCAGAATGATTCAGCGGCAACTCAAAGTAAGCGACCCGGAAATTCAAGAAGACACCTATAGCCAGTTTCGTGATTATTTGGAGTACCCGCCGTACGTCAGCCGCAAGGGAATGGAAGCGGTGCTTGCCGAGGTCGCGGACAAAGAGGCGGCCGCAAGAAACATGAAACCTGAAGATTTGATGGATATGCGGTTCGTCGCTGAGCTGGATAAGAAAGCTGGCGGGAAGTAGCGATCAGCCAATCGGCAGCGTCATCCGAATTGGTAAGGCAAAAAGGGTGCTCATTCCTAAAGTGCCACGCTTTGGGATACTTACAGAGAGGAATTGATTTATAGGATAGCCTCACGAAACTCGTTCGCGCTCTCAAATCACCCGAGCCCATTGAGCTGTGATCTGTAAACGTGGCGGCAACGACCTCGGACGTATTTCTCGCGCAGCTTAGAGAAAGTGACGCTCTGAAAGCCTGCGCTCCTATTTACTGCCCAGGTACTTTTTTAGTTTGAGCAAAACGTCTTTGACTTCGGCCGGCACCAACGGAGAGCTCACGGCGTTATCGATGGCAAACGCTAAATCGTTAAGCTCAGCGGTGGTCGCATCAGAAAAGGTGGGCATAGCAATCCATGTCTTGCCCTCCCAGCGCCATTCTCCCGGCGTGAGTTTAAAGTCGCTCGGGACAGACATCTTTACCTCACCCGGCGCATTTTTCTCGACGTAGCCGACCGCTTTCAACACACCCGTCGTCGGATCGATAAAAGCGTTTCGCTCCTGCGCCATGGATTGAATCGGGAAAGATAGCAAGCACAATGCGAAGATGAACTTATTCATGATCTCTCCTTAAGTATTTTAAGAATCATTACCCTGTTTGGTTTTCCTGCATCGGCTCCGCTACTCACCACCGTTCGGAAGTGTGTAGCCGGCTACATCGAGCACCATTGTCTGTGAACTGTCCTTCATAAAGATGACGGTCTCATTGACATTGGGCAGGCTGACCGAGCCGGCAAACCTTTCAGTCGAAGCGTTGGTCACGTTTCGAAACTCGATGTGATCAATCCCTGTTAAGAAGCGAAAAATGATCCCTGTGTTAGTGGTAGCACCAAAGGCCGCGTTCCAACTCAACTCGACACCGACGGCGTTGGGAGGAACGAAACCAGAGACGGTTATCGAAACTTCGGCCCCTGCGCTGGGACTGCCGTTATAAACTTCTGCGCGGACGGCATAGGCGCGGGAGCCTTGAATGAATGTTTTGACGAGTTGAGAGGTTGCGTTAAGCCGCACGGCTCCGGCGTAGGACCAATGCGTGTATCCGGTCGGAAGCGTGGGTCCGGAAGGAGGCGCGCTGGCGCTGGATACGGTTGCCAAGGTCGTGCCGTTCCAGATCCAATAGAAATGCACCCATGACGAAGCGCTGAAGCCTAAGGATTGATCGCGTCCATTGACGATCGGACCGGCCAACCCGACGTTGTTCGTGATCGTGCCAGGATTATAGCGTGTAACCGTGCTCTGATCCGAAGGCTTTGAAAGTATAACTACGTCGGCCTTCAGGTCGTACTGACTATCGGGAGCGCCGGTATTGTTTTTTGAGAATTGCCCGCGCGAGCCGTACCCGCCGGTTCCCCCCGCCCCGCCGCCACCTCCCGGAAGGTTGGTAAGCTGCGACCCGTCGCCGCGAAAAGATGTTGCGTTGACCGTGCCGGTCACATCCAGTGGATACTGAGGACTCGTCACACCGACGCCGACACGGCCGGTGAATGGCTGCACGGTAAGCGGCGAGC
>Ga0079217_10000148_pt1 | contig 15125 bp, 10 predicted proteins | sample NCAS200_FD_76343 | JGI IMG/M metagenome (GOLD analysis project Ga0079217, IMG submission 76343) | Agricultural soil microbial communities from Utah to study Nitrogen management - NC AS200 | ecosystem: Environmental > Terrestrial > Soil > Agricultural land | place: USA: Utah | collected 2014-06-11 | reverse complement strand
TTCATGCTGTTCCTCGCGTCGATCGGCGCGTGCGCGGCGTATTACGTCCAGGCGTTTTGCCGCCAGCGAGGGATTCCCGTCGATGGCATTCGCGTGCTACAGCGGAGCGATCCGGGACCCTCTGGCCTGGTGGAGCGCGTGCACCTCTCGGTCGAGCTGCCACCCGAATTCCCCGAACGATACCATTCGGCCGTGTTGCGGGCGGCGGAACAATGCACGGTCAAGAAGCACCTGGAACGGCCCCCGAGCATCGACATCGGGGCGCTGGTGCTCGAGCATTCGTAGGTCGCTTCAGCACCTGGCGAACAGGTCAACTCCGAAGCCTAACGCCGCTGCGGCGCGGTGAGGCGATTCAGGAGAGTCAGGAACCCTACGATGATTGCACCGCCCAGGGCACCGACGGCGGAACCAGGAATAATGAGCCACCACGGCGCGCCAGTCGGCTTGGGCTGCATGTAGCCGTCAGGGTTGAACGCCATCATCCCGGCGAGGCCGCCAACGAAAAGGGCACAGAAGCCGATGATCGTCCAGGCACCTTCCGCCGGTAGTGGCGCCGGTCTCGCCGAATGATCCCGCTGTCGTAGCTGTCGCAGGACTACGTAGAGAACGGCCAGCACGATGACGGCACTGAACGGACCAGGCCCGGGCATCGACCATGACGAGACGTGCCCAATGACGACGGCCAGCGCCGTAGCAAGGAAGTACTGAATCGATTTCAAAGCGGCTACCCCGGTTGCTGATCACAGAGAACACGAGCAACGACCGGGAACCGCAACGTCATATCGCCAGGAGCCTCAGGGAACCACTGGCCTCGGTCGCAGGCGCACGATCCAGAGGCCGCTGATCATGTCATTGACGTACGCCAGGCCATCCCGCACCACCACGCCCCAGGTCATCGTACCGTTAGGCACGACGCCGTTCGCGGCAGACGGGCGCATGTCCGCGATGACCCTGCCCTGCGCCTTGAGGTCGCCGCGCAGTTCGCCGCTCACGTCGAGCACGTGGAACCCCGCGTTGTACGCCCCGATGTACAGCGTATCGCCCTCGGCCCACACGTTATGCACTCCGCCAAACTCGGGCTCGTACCATGCCACTGGCTTCGGTTTCTCGATGTCGGTGACGTCCACCACCTGCAGTCGACCGTAAGCGCGAATGGAGGGGATGTCCCAGTTCCCGGTCGGCGCGTATGGCGGGAAGACCTCGTCGGCGATGAAGACGTAGTTCTTGTGACGCCAGGCGGTGTGCGTGCCGCTGATGAAACCCGCACCGTAATCGGCCTTCGCGCCGGGATACAGCTTCTCGGCGTTGTAGCGATAGTTGCTGATCAGTTTCGGGGACGCGGGCGTACCGCCCTTGAGTCCATTCCCGACGTCGAGGATGACCAGGCCATCGCTCCAATAGCTGACGTACGCGATACCGTCCTTCACGTCGATGTCGTGCAACGCCCGCCCCGCCGTGATTTCCCTCGGCCGCCATTCGCCAACAAGACGCGGCTTTGTCGGGTCGTTGATGTCGACGATGTTGAGTGATCCGGTGCCGCTGTTTGTGAGGTACACGTGCGTTCCGTGCCGCGGCTGCGTGTAGACGAACGCCGAGTGCACGCCGGCCGTGACACCTTCGGTGAACTCGGCGACTGGCTTGGGGTGCGCGGGATCGGCGGTCGACGCGATCACGATGCCATTGCGACGATCGTTGGCGCCCTCGCGCGTGAAGACCAGCCACTTCCCGTCAGCCGTCGTCATCATGTCATTCATCGACCGCGAATTGGCGACGATGGAGTCGGTGATGACCGGCCCAGCCGGGTTGCTCACATCGATGGCGTAGATCCGGTCGCCGCCGATGGTTGTGCCGAGGTAGAGGTGCTTCCCGTCGGGGTGGAGCCAGACTTCGCTGGTGAAGAACGCCGACCGCGGCAGGCGACCTACGACATCGGCACTCCGCCTAACGTCCCTGTCCGTGAGGGTGACGACTGCTTCCGCACCACGCGCGCCCAGGTCAGCCGTGATGACGTACGTACCCGGCACATTCCCGACAAACGAACCGTCGTGGTCGATGGTGCCATTGCCAGGAGAGAAACTCCAGCGCGGCGTCAGGCCGGCTACGCGCTGGCCGCGGGCATCGCGCACGTCAACCGAAAAGCGGACGACATCACCCTGGCGTGCACTCAACCTGGAAGGCGAAAGGTTGACCGTCAGGCCGGTGGCGGGAATGACCTGGATCGACCGGGCTTCGCTCGCCGCGCCGGCGCGCGCCGTCACCGTCGCCGTGCCGGGTGAGACGGCCGTTGTCACCCCGCCTGACACGCGGAGCACGGCGGGGTTGGAACTGGTCCACGTCACCACGTCGCCCTCGCGTTCGTCGCCAGACGCCGTTAGGACTCGCGCATCGATGTGAAAGCGTTGCCCGGCCACCAGCCTGGTCACCGCCGGTGTCATCGTTATGCGCGCCGCCGGTCCAGGCAGCAACGTCACTTCGATCTTCTCGGAGTACGGTGAGCTCTTCGGCGATGTGACGAGAATGGCAATCGGCATCGTGCCCGGCGCTCCGGCGCGGACCATGCCCGTGGAATCGATGGAGCCCTGAAATCGACCGCCCTGCGGTGTGAAGCGGACGGTGACGCCTGGAACGACGTTGCCGCGCGCATCGAGCGCCTCAACGCGAAGCTTCAGCGAGTCACCCACGGCGACCGAGCGGACTGCCGGCGTTATGCGAAGGCGGGTGACGGTCTGGCTGGTTGTGGGGGTCTGCGCTGCAATGGGACCAACAGTCAGTGCGGCGAGCAGCGTCGCGAGGAGTCGGGTCATACGCCAGCGGGTTGGGGTGATTGAGGGGAAACATGCCCTCCTCCGCGTCGGCGGCGAGAGAGCTATTATCTGGCGATCTCGACCAATAATGGCAATGAACCGACTACCGCCCTGCTTACCGACGTGACGGACGACCTCACCCGACTGCGGGCTGCCCTTGCAGACCGCTACATGGTCAGGGCGGCCATCGGTGCCGGCGGGATGGCGACCGTGTACCTCGCGTCGGACCTCAAGCACGATCGCAACGTCGCGCTCAAGGTCATGCACCCCGTCTTCGCCGAGGCCATCGGCGCCGACCGGTTCCTCGCCGAGATCCGGGTGACGGCCGCGCTCCAGCATCCGAATATCCTCCCGCTGTACGATTCGGGTCAGGTGGGCGACCTGCTGTACTACGTCATGCCGCTCGTGGAAGGTGAATCACTGCGTGACAAGCTGTCCCGCGAGCGGCAACTGCCGGTCGAGCAGGCGATCGCGATCGCTCGCACCGTCGCCGCCGCGCTGGACTACGCGCACGGACGCGGGATTGTGCACCGGGACATCAAACCCGAGAACATCCTGCTGCAGCACGGACAGGCACTCGTCGCAGACTTCGGAATCGCTTTGGCGGTGAAGGCGGCGGGTGGCAGCAGGCTCACTGAGGCGGGCGTGGCCGTCGGGACGCCGAACTACATGAGTCCTGAACAGGCGCTGGGAGAGTCCGCACTCGACCAGCGCGCCGACGTGTACGCGCTGGGTGCGACGCTGTACGAGATGCTCGCCGGCCGGCCGCCGTTCAGCGCCGCAACGCAGCAGGCGGTCATCGGCAAGATCATATCCGAACCCGCGCCGTCGGTCGTCCTCGACCGTCCCACCGTTCCGCCTCACGTCGACGCCGCCGTTCGTCAGGCACTCGAGAAAATTCCGGCGGACCGGTTCCCGTCGGCCCAGGCGTTCGCCGATGCCCTGGTGAATCCGTCGTTCCAGTCGACCCGGACGTTCGCGGCCATCCCGGTCCGGAGCTCCTGGCGTGAACGGTTTGCCATCCCTGCCCTGGCGACGGCCGGCGTCGCGCTTCTCGCCGCGGCCTGGTTCGCTACGCGACCCGCCGGTCCGCCGGCGGGCCCGGTGCTCCGGTACCGGCTCTCGCTGCCGCCCCAGGGGTCCCTCACGACTCGTTATGCATCGCGCATCGCGCTTTCGCCGGATGGCTCGCGGCTGGCGTACATGGGACCGAGTGCCCAGGGCGTCCAACTGTGGGTCCGTCGCCGCGACCAGCTGGAGGGGACACCGATTCCCGGCACCACCGGCGCGGCCGCGCCGTTCTTTTCGCCCGACGGGTCACAGGTCGGCTTCCTCAACGTGGGGCGCCAGTCGCTCCACGCGGTGTCACTCGACGACGGCGCCATCACCACGCTGGTCGACTCGGCTGTCGTACGTGTCGGCGCCGCCTGGGGGGAGGACGGCCTCCTGTACGTGGACGCCCATCGGGGACTCGTCAGGCTGCCCGTCAACCAGCCGCCGGACAGCGCCGAAGTCCTGGTTGGCCTGGACCGGGTCCCGGATCCGAAGTTCCCGCAGTTCGTGCCTAACGGCAAGGGCGTCCTGTTCACGCGCTCGGTGGGAGGGCACGGCAACGAGTTCGAGATCGCCGCGCTGCCCGCCGGGTCCCGCGAGGCACACACCGTCGTGCGGGGCCGGGTGGCGGTCGCGGCCGGGCCCGACGCGATCGTGTTCGTCACGGCCACCGGCCAGTTGCAATCGGTGCGCATCGATCCCGACCGATTGCGCGTGATCGGCGAGCCGGTGACGATTGCCGAAGATATCGAGATCATGGTGGACGCCATGGACGTGACCATGTCGTCACGCGGGACGCTGATCTTCGGGACGCGCTCGACCATCGAGGACCGGGCCGAACTGACCTGGACTGCCCGGGATGGCTCGTCACGCGTGATCGACCCGGCGTGGTTCGGCGACTTCCAGTCCCTGGCATTGTCGCCGGATGGGAGTCGCCTCGCCGTCACGCTGATCACCGGCACGCAGAAGATGGACATCTGGACCAAGGCGATCGCGGGGAGCCCGCCCGCCCGCCTCACGTTAGGCTCGAACCGATCGTTCCGGCCGGCGTGGACCGCCGATGGCAGGTCGGTCGGCTACGTCGTCGAACAGCACGACCAGCGACACCTGTTCGCACGCCCCGCGGATGGCTCGGCGAGTGAGCGGCGGGTCATCGACACGCCGGTCAACCAGGCATTATGGTCGAAAGACGGTCGATGGCTTGTCTACCGCACCGGGCGAGTCGACGATCTGGACATTTACGCGCGACGGACCGCGGGCGATACCAGTGCGGTTGCGATCGCGGCCGCCGTCGGCGTGAATGAGCATTCACCCTCGCTGTCGCCGGATGGAAAGTGGCTGGCCTTCGTGTCGGACAAGTCCGGGGCGTGGGAGGTGTACGTCAGGCCGTTCCCTGATGCGTCGGCGGGTGAATGGCAGGTCTCGGAAGGCGGCGCCAGCGAACCACTCTGGGGCCCGAACAGCCGCGAACTGTTCTACAAGCATGGCAATGAACTGGTGGCAGCGGAGATCCTGACGGCGCCGGGGTTTTCGGTTGGCCGCCGTCGCGTGCTGTTCACGATCGATGAGTACTACAACTTCTCCTTCCACCCCACCTACGACGTCGCACCGGACGGCCAGCACTTCGTCATGATCCGGTCGCGGCACTTCGGGGAGACGTTCGATCTGGTCGTGATCGAGAACTGGTCGGCACCACCAGGGAGTCGTTAAGCCTGTTTCGGGAATCCCCGTGAAAATGGCTCTTCGGCGATTCCAGCGTCGCTGAACAGCGATGGCGACGTGGCCCGAGGCTCTTCGCCCGGCGGCTGCGGCGAGATGCTCTGCGGAAAGTGGAAGAAGTTGTCCGGATCGTATTTGTTCTTCACGAACAGCAGCGTGTTGAACGCTTCTCCGAAGAAGAGCCATCGATAGTTGGTCTGCGAGCGTCGCGGATAATCCTGGTTGGCGTGCCCATTCAGGTACGGTTGCCACGCCCGGACCATCTCGTCGAGGAATTGCTCAGCCGTTTCACGTTCCGCGCCATTGGTCCAGAAGACGTCCTGCACCCAGTCGCAGTACACGTTGCGGTGCACGAAGGCATTGCTGTTCACGGGGCGCGCATTGATGGCGCCACCATAGACCTCGAGGTTGGCGAACGCCCAGCCCAGCGTGTCGCGTTGCGCCGCATCGGTCAGCCCCTTCCACTCGCCGAGATCGAGGGGCCGCGCGAGGTAACCGGAGAGCTTGTCCTCCTGCGCGTTATCCGGGATGTCGGGATACGAGTACGGCTTGTCGATCAATCCTTCGTTGAGACTGTTGTAGGTATCGATCGTGTCGACTTCGTTCGTCGCACCGGGGAGCTTGACGAGTGGAGCGACCAGCTTGCGCCCGGCGTCGGGATCGCCGTGGTACATGCCCCGCACCACGAGCCGCTTCTCACCGTTCCGCGTGATCCACGCGACCTGGTATCCCAGTTCCCGAGGGCCCGCGTCGAGCATGTAATCGTTCTGCAGGAGATGGAGCGCCGCTGCGGCCTGGTTCATCGGATAGGAAAATCCGAAACCCCACACCTTCCACAGATCGAACAGTTGATACTTCAACTCGAGCAGCACTCCGAAGTTGTTTCCGGTACCACCACACATCGCCCAGTACAGATCCGCATTCATGTCGGCATTGGCTCGCACTGTGCGTCCGTCGGCGAGCATGACAAGCATCTCGATCACGTTGTCGCAGTTCATGCCGAATTCACGCGACGTCCATCCGTAGCCACCGCCCATCATGTGGCCCGCGACGCAAACGTCGGGACACGCGCCGCCGGGTGTATGGAGCTGGAACCCGTCGAGCACCGCATTCAGTGCGCCGAGGCTCGTGCCCGCACCGACGGTTGCCACCCGATTGGACCAGTCGACGGCGCAATAGGCGATGCGACTCGTGTCGAGCACCAGCGCGTCGTCGTCGACCGAAAAGCCCGCCGTGCTATGCCCTCCCGATCGACACAACACGTGCAGGCCGAATTGTTTCGCGAAGGCCAAGGTATGCCACACATCATCGAACACCTGACAGTAGACAATGATGGACGGAAAGGATTGCCAGACCGGATCGGAGAGCTGTCGGCCGTTGTTGTAGTCGGCTGATGTCGGAAGGACGACAGTGCCGACGAGGTTTGCCTGGAGCGCGGCGGCATCGGCAGGCGTGAATCGCTGGCGACCCCCGCCAGCCGGCGGCGTCCCCGCCATCTGCGCAATGTGTGCCTGGCGTGCGCGAACGGCGCGACTGCGGCGATGGGGCATGCGGGATCTCAGTAAGGAGTACGGTCGAACGCGGCCGACAGATATCGCGCCACTCCGTAAGGCTGTCAATCACGAAGGATTGCCTTGCGGCGGGCACCGGTGGATCGCACGTTCCGGCCCCCATCGTCCGACCATGGAGATCCTGTGACTTTCAGCTCGCCCTACGTCACCATTCCCAGCATAACGATTTCACAACTGATCATCCGGTACCTGCAGCTCGAAGGCGTGACCCGCGTGTTCGGGATTCCCGGCGGTTCGTTTCCCAACCTGCTGGCAGACCTGAAGCCGCTGAGGGACACGCTGCCGTTCGTGGTCTGCAAGCACGAGACCGGAGCCGGGTACATGGCCGATGGATTCCATCGCGTCAGCGGAAAGCTTGGTGTGGTGCTGGTGACCGCGGGCCCGGGCGCCACCAATGCACTGACCGGGGCGATGAACGCGCAGTCGGGGTATTCGTCGGTTCTCGTCATGACGGGTGAACAGCCGCAAACGAGCCTCGGGATGGACTGGGAACAGGAGGGCGTCGACCTCGATCTCGATGTCCTGCAGGTCTACAAGAGTGCCGTTGGCTACAGCGCGATCACGCCGAACGCACAGGACTTCAGCGTCTTGTTCCGCCAGGCGCTGCGCATTGCGCTGGGACGTCCGGGGCAATGCGCGCACCTCAGCATCCCGCACGACATCATGGCGTCCACCGCCACAAACATCCGGTTTCCGACGAGTCCCGCACTGTATCGCGCCACCTTCGATGCAATCGCACCCGCGGATGTGCAGACCGTAGCCCAGGCGCTGGCGACAGCGACGCGGCCGATGATCCTGGTCGGCAATGGTTCTCGTGACCTGCTCATCACACCCGACGGACTGTCGCAGTTCACTGCGATGGTAAAGCGGTTCGGCATTCCCGTTGGCACCACGGCGGACGCGAAGGCCCTCTTCCCGGAAACCGATTCGCTGGCCCTGCGGAGTTGTGGGTACCCCTCGTGCACATGGCCCGGCCTGTACTTCGCGCCTCCGGCCGGCAGCCCTAACGCGGCGCCATTCGATTGCCTGGTCGTGCTGGGATCGAGCATGGGCGATTTCGCCACGAACCTGTGGGATCCGGCGATGGTGCCCGCGGGACCGTTCATTCAGGTCGACGCCAGCCAGAAGGTGATCGGACGGTCGATGCCCATTACCCAGGGCATCATTGCCGACCTGGGCGCGTTCATTCCCGCGCTCGCTTCCGCCATGCAGGCGATGGAGCCTAACGCGGACACCGTCCGGGACCGCCTGGCCTTCCTGTCGTGGATGAAGCAGCAACATTCACCGTACGCGGATCCAGCGGCCCGGGCATCCGACGCAACGCCGATCAGGCCGGAGCGGGCCATGGCCATCGTCAGCGAGATGCTTCCCGCCGGGAGCCACATCTTCCCCGATGCGGGCAACAGCTGCGGGTGGACGGCGCACTACCTGGAGCTCGACCCACCCACGAAGATGCACGCCGCCCTCGACGTGGGCGCGATGGGCTACGCGACGGCGGCCGTCGTTGGCGCGAAGATGGCTGATCCATCGGCCACATGCCTGTCGATTGGTGGCGACGGCTCGTTCCTCATGCACGGCAGTGAGGTCACGACCGCGCGACAGTACGGCGTGGGCCCGATCTGGATGGTGTGGAGTGAAAATGACCTGAACATGGTCACACAATCCATGGCCGCGAACTTCCCCGCCCCGGGCTGGGACGACTATTACGCGCTGGGCAATCCCGATCTCGTGAAGGTGGCCGAGGGATACGGCGCCGACGCGTACGCGGTGACGTCGCCTGACGAGTTACGCGACGCGCTGGGCCGCGCCATCGCCGGGGGCCAGCAGGGGCGCCCGCAGGTGATCGTCATTCGCGAAGATTCCTCGGCGCGGCCACCGTTCAATTTCCCACCGCCACCACCACCCTCACCACCGGCCAAGTCTTAACTCGTATGCAGTCCCGGGTGGGCGGCGAGCATCTGGTCGGCGGACCGGAGCGCGCCGTTCACCCACGCCTGGTCGTCCGAATAGCTCTCGCCGCACGTATACAGGTCCGGGAAAGGATTCGTTAGGCGCTGGCGGATGTCCGGATCGAAGGCGCCCATCCGCCACTGGTGATCACCATCCCCTGCCGACGGGACGCCCCACCGCCGGTACGTCGCCAGCACGGGCGCGGGAATGGAGGACAGACCGAACATCTCGCACATCTGTGCCGTGGCCTGGGCCACGACGAACGTGCTGGCGGCAATGGCGTCCGGTGGCAGCGGTGGACCGTTGGCGACGCGATACGGTTCGCCAATGGCCTGTAATTGCGCCCAGTACGCGGTGCGCGTGTAATCGGAATAGAGGGTGACCGACGCTGGCGTCGTTAGGGGCGTATCGGGTTGCCCGAAGCAGTAGAACTGCGCGAGCGGAAGGTCGGTCCACGAACCGCCGTTGACGACGTTCGACGCCGGTGTCCACCAGTTGTGGTCGTAGTACAGGTTGATCTTTCCCAGCTCCATATCCGTGAGCGAGTTGACGTCGCTGGTGAATTGCGCGCTGTCTCGGAACGCCGGGACGAAGGGGATTAACTTCTGGAACGCAAGCTGCGTCACGGCCATGACGACGTGGCGCGCCTGAAAGCGCCGGGTCGTCCCGTCAGCGGTGCGGGCGGTGGCAGTCCATCCGCGGCCCGGCTCCTGGTTCATCGCGACCACTTCGTGTTGCAACAGGATCTCCGCACCAGCAGCTCGCACGCGCGCTTCAAGGGCATTCGGAAGGGTCTCGTATCCACTGGCGAGCGTGTGGAAGCTCGGGTTCACGAAGTCCACAAGCAGCTGCAGAGCGCACCCGGCGTTGACCTCCTGATCGAAGGGAGCGATGAAGCCGCTGGACTTGTACAGCATCTCGATTCCGTCGGCGCTCAGTCCGTAATCCGTCAGCAGCGCCCAGAATCCCCACTTGTACAGCGGGATCCCGCGCCACGTGTATTTCGTTCGCAGCGTGGTCCATGCATCCGGCGTAGCCGGCCACGTTTTCGTATCGACTCCGTTCTCCTTGAGGACTTCGGTGAGCAATCCCGTAAGGACATCCCCCGGCTGCTTTCCTGTCTCCTTCGCGTTGAGCGCGTAGATCCGGCTCCATATTCCGGGATCGCGCGTCGCCTCGCCGCGCGTAAAGCGTTGCGTGCGCAGGTAAAAGAGGTTGTGATCGTCCCCCATCGGAAAGTCCACGACCTGGGTCCACAGACCGAGCTCCTTCAGGAGCGACACCAGTTCCACGTGCGTGACCAGAAAGCGCATGCCGCCTTCCTCGGTTTTCACGGAAACGCCGTTGATCGTCACGTGGTCCGTCTCGAGCCGGCCGCCGGTGCGCGGCAACCGCTCGAGGAATCGGATGCGAAGCTTTGCGTTGGCCTGTTGCAACCGCCACGCGGTGTAGAGACCGGCCATGCCGGCTCCCACGATCAGGACGTCGGAGCTGGTGTGTGGATCGATGGAGTCCATGCGCGCGAGATGGATGGGATGACCGGAGTTGACGGCGACGGGACATTCGCCCGGAGATGGCCTAACGGGTGCTGCCGGGTGAGGACTGTCACATACAGCAGGCCGGCGTGAAGCGCGACGCGCGCCAGCGGCAGAAGGACGGTGCTTCCCTTCAGGTTGACCTGCCCCGGTGCCGCAAGCCTCATGATGACTGGACCATTCTCGCGTCCGATGGGCGGCTGATGAAGACTCACGGCGAGCAGGTCGCTTGCGGAAATTCCCTTCACGTTGACGTGGTATTCCAGTGTGCCGGTTGACGCATCGAACACGAAGCGCACGGTTGCCCGCATCGAATCCGACGTAATCGTCGCACTCACCGATCCTGGCGCAGGAGCGGTCACGTCGTGGAGTTGAGGCGTGAAGAGTGGTGGCCGCCGCGGCGAGGCCAGGTGCTCCCAGGCGTACCCGATGGCGACGAGTCGCGCATCGGTGAGCGGCGCGCCGAGTAGCTCCATCGCGACCGGCAGTCCTCGCTGCGTGAAGGCCACCGGAATGCTCAGCGCCGGGAATCCCGAGTTGGCGCTGATTTCGCAATTCGGGTCATCCTGCGGGTTACCGATGAGCATCGGCTCATACCGGACCGTCGGATACACGAGGGCGTCGAGCCGGTTGGTAGTCAGCAACTGTTGTAGCTGCGCCTGGAGTGCCCGACGCTTGGCCATCGCGGTGGCATAACCGGGCGATGTCGTATCCGGGGATGAATTGAGCATCATGAGGTCGCCCTGCAGTTCGGCGAGGAAGAGGCCACTGGCCAGGATGTCGCCGAGTGAATCGACCGGAGCGCGACGTGTCGACAGGTAGCGATTAAAGGCGTTACGGAACTCGAACGCGATGGTGCTGGCAGCCAGCGCCTGGTCCTCGAGCGCGGGCAGCGAAAACTCCTGCACGTACGCGCCGGCGTCGCGCATGCGCTTAACCGCCGCACGGACGCTGTCCGACACCTCCTGCGAGAGCAGGCCGTGTCCAAAGAGCTGCTTCACCATGCCGATGCGCGCACCGCGGAGCGCGTTGGTATCGAGCGCCGCGACAAAACGGGGGAGTTGCTTCCCGGCCCAGCGCGCCGACGCCGGATCCGCCGGATCGAGCGCCACCGTGGCGTCGAGTGCAATGGCGAGGTCGGTCATGGTCCGGGCCAGCGGACCGGCGACATCCTGTGACGGGCAGAAGGGGATAATCCCCGTCATGCTCGTTAGGCCCTTGGTCGGCCGCAGGCCGAAAAGCGCATTGAACGCCGACGGAACGCGGATCGAGCCGCAGGTATCAGTCCCCCACGCCACGGCAGCGAAGCTGGCGGACACCGCTGCAGCGCTGCCGCCGCTCGAGCCCCCGGGATATCGCGCCGGGTCGAATGGATTCCGCGTCTGCCCCCCGAGTGAACTGTTGGTGGTGATCCCCATCGCGAATTCCATCATGTTCGTCGTGCCCAGTATGACGACGCCGGCCGCACGCAGCCGGGCGACGATGAAGCCATCGTGTGTCGGTGGCGCGTTTGCCAGGCTGATCGAACCCGCACTCGCCGGCAGTTCCTCGGTGTCGTAGTTGTTCTTGAGCAGGATCGGGATTCCGTGGAGCGGGCCGCGGGGTCCTTTCACAACACGTTCGGAGTCCAGCGCCGCCGCCTGACTTAGCGCGCGCGGATTCAGGCGCACAATCGTATTGATTGCCGGTCCCGCCTGATCGTACGCCTCGATGCGGTGCAGGTATGCCTGGACGAGCTGCTGTGATGTGACCTGCCCCGCCGCCAGCGCTTGTTGGAGCGTCAGGATCGACGCCTCGTAGACAGCGTATTGGGGACCGGGCCGCGGTGGCGTGAGTTGCACGGCTTTCCCCCTGCTCGTCGCCGGATCGTCAGTCGGCCGGGAACAGGCCCCGAAGAAGAGGAGCGCCGTTACCAGTGGTACGATCGAGCGTGGGTTCACGTGGACTCGCGTGATTCAAGGGGTGGAAACCGCGGTCCAGAGAATCGCACAGAGCCGCCGAGTGTCAATAGTCCTGACTGTGGCCGATTCGCGTCAGCGTCACGATCAGTGTCGTCGGAGGCGTGTTATCGCCGTCCTTGCAGGCGATCGCGATATCCGTGCAACACGTACAACGTGCCAGCAGCCTAACAGTGACTCCGCGCCGGTATGCCACCGCCTTCGGGGGACCAGATACTCAGAAAGGCCACCAGCCTTTCTTCGCGGCAACGTTTGGCCGCGACTTGTCGATCACGTCGGTGATCCCAACGCGTTCGAGATGCTGCAGAATGACCTCGGCTCCCTTGCGGAGCTTCAGGTTCATTTCTTCAGTGTACAGCGGATACAAACTCCAGAAACGCACCGTGGTATTATCCGGCCGGTCGAGCTCATGGAATTCCGCGGGAAGCGTCACCGATGGAAGCAGCATAACGCCGCTGAGCTGGGTGTCGGGCGCGTACGGTTCGGCGGGATCGCCATTGGGGATACTGTGGGCCGATCCGAGCCACGTTCCGTATTCATGTGGCAGTCTGGCAAGGAATTTCAGGAGACGAACCGGCCAGTAGGTCCGCTCATCCTTGAATGCCGCCTCCGAGACTCCCCAATCAGCCGGAAGCGAGACTACCAGTTCGGCGTGACGGCAATCGTCCGGCACTCCCTCCGGCGTCGTCATGGGCCGACTGCTCATGCCTGTCGTTACCAGGACATGCCACGGCCGCTCTGGCGTCGGTTCAATGTGGTGTACGTCCACGTGCACGTAGGGCGAAATCAGTTCATGGAACACCATGCTGATGGGCCCGACGTGTTCTTCGATGTGTCGGCTGAGGTCCTCAATCAGATCTCCATCGCCGATCGCCAGCTCGGGTTCTCCGACTGGTGCGGTGTGCCGGTAGACCGGCCCGTGAGCGTTTTCCTCTTCGTCTTCTCGCATTCGACCGCCGTGAGCGTTCTTCTGAAGACTCGCGATCGTTTCGCGGGGTAACTCGCCGGGAGTTCACTTTTCGTCAGTTTCCACGAACGCTTTCAGCCGGCCGATTGCCTGATCCCACATCCGCGAAATGCGGTTGAGGTAGTCGTGCGCATCCGACAGCCGGTCCGGGGCGAGATCCAATACGCGTTCCCGCCCGCGTCGCGTGCTGCGCACGAGTCCCGCGTCCGACAGCACGTCGAGGTGTTTCGAAATTGCCTGACGAGAGACTCTCGCATTTACGCTCAGGCTGGTGATCGACGCGGGCCCCTCCGCCGCGAGCCGCATCACCAGCTGGAGACGCGTCTCGTCTCCGAGCGCCGCGAACAGTGGCGCCGCATCGCGAACCGCGGACCGACTGACCGCGCTACTTCTCGACATGGCGACGCAGCTTTTCGACCTGGCTCTTCCAGCCACCCTCATTCATCCGGTACGCCTCGTCGCGGCGGTGCGCAGGTATGCGATCGAATCCGGATTCGGTCACGGTGAGCTCCGTGCCGTGCGGCACGGTCTTCAACCGGAACTCCACGAGCGTCATGGGCTCGGTGGAATAATCGGTCTTGGGGTCGATGGCGTAGGGGTGCCAGCGGTACGCAAAGAGCTCTTCGGGATCCATGCGCTCGATGGCAAAATCGATCGTGAACTGCTCGCCGCGCATGGTAAGCTGGCCCTGGACTGAACGGCCGACGACGAACGGCTCGTCCAGCTTGATGCCGAACCACGTGGCGAACTGCGTGGCATCGGTGAGCGCCTGCCAGACGCGGCTCTGGGGCGCTCGGAGGAAGGTGGTCTTTTCGATCCGGTCGGTGGTCATGGTAGTCGTGGACATAGATATGCAACCGTTGAGTTGCATATCAGTGTAGCGGCAACCGCGCCGATGCGCAACCCTTTAGTTGCGCAATGCTATTTTGTTCGGTGGGTGACGTCGGCGATTTTATCGTCTCTTCACGTGTCGTACGTGAAAAACAACGTGAAGAAGAGCGTGAAGAAGAGCCGAACGAACACCGTCTTAGAAAAAGACCGGCTCCCTATACGCCCCAAACACCTGTTCCATCGCATGCCGGATCTCGTACAGCGTCGCTCGCGCGCGTGCGCAATCGAGAATGTGTGGAATCAGGTTCTCGTCCGTTGACGCCGCCGAGCGGAGTGCGTCCAGCCGCTGCCTGACGAGCGCCTGGTCGCGAGTCGCGCGGAGGGTTGCGAGCCGCTCCCGCTGCGCTGCGTCCACGTCAGCCCCCACCCTCAGCACCGGGATCGCGAGCTCCGGTTCATCCGTCACGAACTCGTTGACGCCAACCACCAGCCGCCGCCGCTGCTCGATCTCCCACTGCTGACGGGCCGCCGCCTGGGCAATGCGACGCTGGAACCACCCCTGCTCGATCCCCCTAACGACCCCGCCTTGCGCTTCGATCTCGCCGAACATCTCCTCCGCTTCGCGCTCGAGCTTCTCGGTCAACGCTTCCACGTAGTACGACCCGCCCAGCGGGTCCATCACGTTAGGTACGCCGCTCTCGTAGGCGAGGACCTGCTGCGTGCGGAGCGCCACCTGC
>Ga0079217_10000145_pt1 | contig 15205 bp, 10 predicted proteins | sample NCAS200_FD_76343 | JGI IMG/M metagenome (GOLD analysis project Ga0079217, IMG submission 76343) | Agricultural soil microbial communities from Utah to study Nitrogen management - NC AS200 | ecosystem: Environmental > Terrestrial > Soil > Agricultural land | place: USA: Utah | collected 2014-06-11 | reverse complement strand
GGTGTCGCGACCCTCGAGCGGGCGGGAGTGGTTCTGGCTCGTCGCGGGGTCGGTGCTGGTGGTGCTGTCGGTAGTTCCCGGCGACGGCCTCTCGGCCGGATTCGTGCGCGCCACCGGCGTGCTCGCCACCGGGGCCTTCGTGGCGCTCTCGATCTGGCGCCCCGACGAGCTTTTCCGGCGCGCGGCGTGGGCCGCCGGCCTCGGCCTTCTGGCCGCGCTGCTCTGGACGGCCTGGCTCGGATACGGGTGGAACGATGTCGAGCGCGCCATCGGGACCGAGCTTCGGGAGCTCTTTCTGACGCAGGCCCGGGCGGCGGAGAGCCGAGCGCTCGGAGGAATCCTGACCCAGAGCCTGCGCGAAATGGCGGACGGTGCGCCGCGCAGCGCGGCGTTCTACCCCGCCCTGCTGACGCTCACGACGATCGCCGGACTCGCGATCGCGTGGCGGGGCTATCACTGGATCGCGCGCCGTCCGCTGGGAAGCGAAGGGGGCCCGTTCGCGAGCTTTCGCTTCAGCGACCAGGCGGTGTGGCTCCTCGCGTTGAGCCTTGCCGTCGTGCTGCTGCCCGATACCGGTGTGGCGCTTTTCGGCTCTCCCATCGAGCGGTGGGCGGCCAACCTGCTCGTCGTGGTGGTAGCGCTGTATGTGGCTCGCGGGCTGGCGATCTTCGCTGTTGTGGCGAAGCGAACGCCGCGCGCGGTTCTGATCGCCGTCGCAATCGCGTCGGCCGTCCTGTGGCCGTTCGCGGCCAGCGGGCTGGCGCTGCTGGGCCTTGCTGATTCATGGGTAGATTTCCGGCGACGCCTGGAGTCGCCGCCAACCGGAGGAACGGAGCAATGATGGAAGTGATTCTGCGGGACGACGTGCGGTCGCTGGGTAAGGCCGGCGATCTGGTGCGCGTGAAGCCGGGATTCGCCCGGAATTACCTGCTCCCGCAGGGACTGGCGTACGAGGCGACAGAGGGCAACAAGAAGCGGATCGCCGCCGAGTCACGGGCGCGCGACGCGCGCCTTTCGACCGAGAAGTCCGCTGCGGAGGCGTTTGCCGAGAAGCTCGGCGCGCTCAGCCTCACCCTCGGCGGAAAGGCCGGGGAGGAAGGCCGGCTGTTCGGCTCCATCACCGCGCAGGACATCGCCGATGCGATCGAGGCCCAGGGGCATACGGTGGACCGACGCCGGATCGAGCTCGACCAGCCCATCAAGTCGCTTGGCGAGCACACCGTTTCCGTCCGCCTGCATCCCGAAGTCCAGGCCAGCGTGCGCGTGACCGTCGTGCCCGAGTAGAGGCATGACCGTCGGGATCGCGTACGTCGACGGACCCCGCCTCGCGCGATCGCTCTTCGCCGCGTCCGACTGGGTGGCGGCGGGACGAGACGAGATCAACCGGATCAATGTCTTCCCGGTCCCCGACGGCGACACCGGCACCAACTTCAGCTTGACCCTCCGCGCCGTCGCCGACGCCCTCCGGGCGCTCGGCGACGCGTCGCTTCCGGACACCGCGCGCACCGCCGCTCGCGCCGCCGTGCTCGGAGCGCGGGGCAATTCCGGGATGATGCTCGCCCATTTCCTCCTCGGCTTCAGCGAGGAGCTGGCGGATGAGCCCGAGGCCGATGCCGTCCGGGTCGCGAGCGCCATCAGACGGGGCGCGGACCAGCTCTACGCGTCGCTGGACGATCCCCGGGAAGGAACCATCCTTACGGTCGCGCGCGAGGCCGCAGCCGCGGCCGAGCGTGCCGCCGCGCGAACCAGCGATATCGGCGAGTTCATGCACGCCATGCTGCGGGAAGGCGAGGTTGCGCTGGCGAACACGCCCGAGCTCATGGTCGCGCTCAAGGAGGCCGGAGTCGTCGACGCGGGAGGGATGGGCTTCGTGCGGATGCTCGAGGGCGTGGTGCGCTGCATCGAAGGAGATCCGATTCTCCCCGCGGAGTCGCTTCCGATTCCGGAGGAGATCTCGCCGGCCGCGTTCGCGGACGTGGCCACGGAACGGGACTTCCAGTATTGCACCGAGGTGCTGGTGCGCGGGGCGTCGCTCCCGCCGGCGAATGAAGTACGGAGTGCGATGCACGCCTTCGGCGGATCCATCGTCGCGATCGCGGCGGGGGATGCGCTCAAGATCCACATCCACACCGACACCCCCGACGCCGTCTTCGCGTACGTGGAGAGGTGGGGCCGCGTCGAGACGACCAAGGCGGAGGACATGCGCGCGCAGCACCGTCGGCTCGCGCACGACGAGCGCCGGCAGGTGTCGGTCGTCACCGACAGTTCCGCGGACCTCCCGGATACTATCCTCGACCGGCACCGCATCACGCTCGTGCCGCTCCAGGTGGTCTGGGGCGATGAGACGTTCCGTGACCGGGTTCAACTCAAGCCCGAGGATTTCTACCGCCGGTTGCGCACCAGCCAGGAGCTGCCGACGACCTCGCAGCCTACACCGGGTGATTTCGTGAGGGTGTTCCGTGACGCCCGGCAGGAGGCACATGAAGTCGTTGCCGTCCTCCTGTCGTCCACCCTCTCCGGCACCTACCAGTCCGGCGTCGCAGCCCGCAAGGCGAGTCAGCTGGACGGCATCCATATCGTGGACAGCCGCTCGGCCTCCCTGGGCGTCGGCCTGCTGGCGCTCCGTGCGGCCGAGCTCGCCGACGCGGGCTGGCGCGCTCCCGCGATCGCCACCGAGCTCGAGCGCATCACGCACCAGTCCGGCATGATCCTCACGGTCGACCGCTACGACAACCTGATCCGGTCCGGGCGGGTGAGTCGCGGAAAGGCGTGGCTCGGCGGGATGCTGGATGTGAAGCCGATCCTGTCGCTCGACGAGACCGGGCGCGTCGTTCCGCTCGACCGGGTCCGCGGCAGGGACAATCTGGTCCCGCGCGTCCTCTCCATTCTCGAGCGCCGCCTCTCCCCTCGGCCTCGCACCGTGCGCTTCGGCGTCGTCCATACCGACGCACCGGAGGCGGCAGAGCGCATCCGTACCGCCCTGGTCGCGGCATACCGGCCCCGGGATTGCCTCGTGTCGCTGGCGACGGGGGTGCTCGGAACTCACGTGGGGATCGGGGCCTGGGCGGTGTTCTACCAGGTCGAGGACGGGGCGCCGGAGACGAATGGGCGAAGCGCGGCCTGACGTGCGTCCCACAACGACTTGCACGTCATGGTGAGGAGAAAGCTTCCCGAAAGCCTGCAGGTCGCGCTGGACGCGATCGAAGACCTGAAGGCGCACCAGGTGATCGTGCTCGACCTGCGCGGGCTCAACGACGCCACCGACTATTTCGTCATCGCGTCCGGCACGTCCGATGCCCATGTCCGCGGCATCGCGGAATCGGTGATGGAGAAGATGAACCGGCGCGGCTTTCGCACCCACCACGTCGAGGGAATCACCGCGGGACGCTGGGTGCTGCTCGATTTCGTGGACTTCGTGGTCCACCTTTTCCATCCGGAGACGCGGGCCTTCTACCAGCTCGAACGGCTCTGGAGCGATGCCCAGGAGCTGCTCGCCGGCTCCACCTGACGAGGTCGTACTATGTGCCGTCGCGCACGCGCCCTGCTACTGCTGCTCCCCCTGCTCGTCGTCGGCCGCGAGGCCCACGCCCAGTACTTCGGACAGAACAAGGTCCAGTACGAGGCGTTCGACTTCAAGGTCATCGCCACCGAGCACTTCGACGTCTACTTCTACGAGCGTGAGCGCCCTGCCGCAACCGATATTGCGCGCATGGCGGAACGCTCGTATGCGAGGCTCTCCCGCGTCCTGAACCATCAGTTCAAGGAACGGAAGCCGATCATCGTCTATGCGTCACACTCGGACTTCGTGCAGACGAACGCCACCCCGGGCGAGGTCGGCGAGGGCACCGGGGGCTTCACCGACTTCCTCAAGCATCGGAACATCTTCCCGCTCACCGGCTCGTACGCGGAGAACGAGGAGGTGCTGATGCACGAGATGGTGCATCAGTTCCAGTACGACATCTGGTCGGGCGGGAAGGCGGGCGCGGGGCTCGCGACGCTCGTGGCGGTGAACCCGCCGCTCTGGTTCGTCGAAGGCATGGCCGCCTATTTCTCGCGCGGCCCCTACGACACCGAGACGGCGATGATTCTCCGCGATGCCTCGCTCGAGGGGAAGCTTCCCACCATCGACCAGATGGCGAACGACCCGCGGATCTTCCCGTATCGCTTCGGCCAGGCGCTGCTGTCGTACATCGGCGAGCGGTGGGGCGACGAAGCGGTCGGCGCGATCCTCCAGGGGTCCCGGGTCGGTGGGCTCGAAGCCGCCTTCCGGCGGACGCTCGGCCTCAGCATGAAGCAGCTCTCCGACCAGTGGCGGGACGCCGTCCTCAAGAAGTACCTCCCCGAAATCGGGAACCGGGTGAAGGCGCGGTCGGTCGCAAGCGCGCTGCTCACGGAAGAGAAGAGCGACGGCACGCTGCACCTCGCGCCCGCGTTCTCGCCCGACGGAAAGCAGGTCGCGTACTTCAGCGAAGCGGACTTCTACTTCGTGGATCTCTATCTCGCCGACGGCGAGACGGGTGAGCGCAAGCGCCGCCTGTTCAAGTCCACGTTCAGCAGCAACTACGAGACGTTCCGGTTCATCAATTCCGCGGCCAGCTTCTCTCCGGATGGCCGCTTCCTGGCCGTCACCGGCAAGCGCGGCCCCAAGGACGAAATCCTGATCCTCGACGTCCAGCGCAACCGCCAGGTGGGCCGGGTGAAGCCCGAGACGGACGGCATCACGACTCCGTCGTGGAGCCCGGACGGTTCGCAGCTGGTGTTCACCGGATACGTCGGAGGCATCTCGGACCTCTTCGTCGTCGGCCGCGACGGCCGGAACTTCCGGCGGCTCACGAACGACAAGTTCGCCGAGTTCCACCCGGTATGGTCGCCGGACGGGAAGTCGATTGCATTCTCGACCGACCGCGGCCCGGAGACGAGCTTCGAGACGCTGAGCACGGGCAACTGGCGCGTGGCGCTCTACGATCTCGACATGAGCACGGTGCGGGTGCTGGATCACATGGACGTGGGGCGGAACGTGAGCCCGCAGTGGGGCCCGGACGGCCGATCCCTGGCGTTCGTGTCGGACCGGAATGGCGTGAACAACGTCTTCCTGTACGATTTCGCGGACTCGCAGGTCTACCAGCTCACCGACTTCTACTCGGGCGTGCAGGGCATCACCCCGCTGTCACCGGTCCTCTCCTGGGCTCGTGACGCGGACCGGCTGGCGTTCGTCTACTACGAGAACGGCAAGTACGACGTGTACTCGATCGACAAGCCGCGATCACTGCGTCGCGAGCCATACGTGCCGATCTCCCAGGAGTCGTACCTCACCCTCGCGGCAACGAGCGCGGCGACGCCGACGGCGCAGCGCGCCGCCGCAGCCGCGGCGACGCCCGACACGACGCGCGCCGCCGGCGTGGGAGTCGGCGGATCGCTCTACCGCTCCCAGCAGGGCATTCGGTCGGCGGGCCAGCTCGCTGCCGGCGACTCGGGGCGCCGCCGCGGCCCGGTCTCGATCGTGGCGTTGCTCGACTCGGCGACGCTCTCGCTGCCGGACACCAGCGAGCTCGCGGAGCGGCCGTACCGGGTGCGCTTCTCGCCCGACTACGTGTCCCGGCCGTCGATCGGCTACACCCGCGACAATTTCGGCCGCGGCTTCTTCGGGGGGAGCACGGTGTCGCTGAGCGACATGCTCGGCAACCACCAGCTGGTGTTCTCAGGCTATGTGAACGGCAGCCTCGTCGAGTCGCAGATTCTCGCGGCGTACGCGAACCTGTCGAAGCGGATCAACTGGGCGGCCGGCGTCGCGCAGGAACCGTACTTCTTCCTCGAGCCCAGCGAGATCCGGGTAGGCACCCCGTTCCCGAACGAGAATACGTTCGTCACCCACCTCCGCCGGATCGTGCTCCGGCAGGCGTTCGTGCAGGGCGCGTACCCGTTCAGCCGCTTCCGGCGTGTGGAAGCGAGCCTCCGGGCGGTCAACGTCACCGATGACAATCTCGAGATCCGCGAGCCCTACAATCCGAGCTCCGGCCTTCCGACGGAAGAGCCCTCGCTCGTGACCATCGATCGACCCGGCGCGAATTACGCTCAGCCGGCGCTCGCGTTCGTGCACGACAATACGGTCTTCGGCTATACGGGACCGCTCTTCGGCCGCCGGTGGCGGTTCGAGGGGGCGTACAACATCGGCACGTGGCGCTTCTCGCAGATGACGGCCGACTACCGCAGGTACGACCAGATCGTCGGCCCGGTCGTGTTCGCGACGAGAGTGCTCTACTTCGGCCGCGTCGGGCGCGACGCGAACCAGTTCCGGCTCTTCGCCGGAACGACCGATCTCATCCGCGGCCACACCTCCGGCTCGTACCGCCGGAACGAGTGCATCGACGGTGACGACTTCGGCACCAGCACCGGGTGCGTCGAGCTTGACCGCCTCGTGGGAACCCAGATCGCGGTCGGCAGCGCGGAGCTTCGATTCCCGATTCTCACCCAGCAGATCTTCAAGGGGCTGCCCCTCGGCGTACCGCCGCTCGAAGGCGCCCTGTTCTATGACGTCGGTCTTGCATGGGACGAGAACAGCACGCTGCGCTGGAGCCAGGAGGACGGCGACGACACCAATCCCCTGGTGCGCGTCCCACTCCACACGGTCGGTGCCTCACTCCGCACGAACCTTCTGGGTTTCGTGGTGCTCCGCCTCGATTACGCTCGGCCGGTGAACCGCCCGGGGGTGGGAGGGTTGTGGACGGTGAGTCTGGGGCCGACGTTCTAGGTGGTCGAGAGGGTCGCGAGGGTCGCGAGGGTCGCGGGTCGCGGGGGTCGCGGGAAGTTCCGCGACCCCCGTTCCGTTCTGTCAGGTGGTCGACATGCGGAGCAGGCCTGCGAGCATCCGGCTGAGGCGCTGCACTCTACGGTCGAATACCGCCCACTCGTCGCGAGTGAGCAGGTTGAGATCGCGTGCGAGCATGAGGTGCTGCTCGAGCTCGTAAACCGAGCCACGCGCGATTCGGAAGCAGCGCCTCATGTCGCCGGCGCCGTCTCGGCCGCAGCCCTCTGCGACATTGGCTCCGATTGACGCCGCCGCCCTCCTTATCTGCGCGGTCAGCCCGAAGCGCTCCAGGCTGGGAAACCGGCTCGATCGAGTGTAGAGATCGATGGTCAGATTGTGGGCCTCGTTCCAGACAACGAGTCTCTTGAAATCTCCCATGACCGGATGATGGCGTGCGGGCCGTCGCGAGCTTGGACCGCTGAAACGCGATGCGGCGCACCATTCCTCCCGCGACCCTCGCGACCCGCGACCCTCGCGACCTTCATTACTCCCACCCCCACCCCTATCTTCCCCACCGTGACACGCCGACGCGCGCGCGCCGGAGCGTGCCTGGCGCTGCTCCTCTCGTGCAGCCGCTCTCCGGACGCTCCGACCCAGGCAGCAACCGCAACCCCACCGTCCTCGCCACCGCCGAGCCTCGTGCGCATTGCGCGCGACGGCGGCGCCGCGCGAGTGTACCGGCTCCCCGGCCTCGACGCCCTCGAGTGGAAGGCCGAGGGCCGCATGCCGCCGCTCGACTCGCTCGTAGGCACGAGCGATGATCTCGCGCTCGTGTTCTTCCGCGACCGCCGCGGCAACCTTGCGGCGATCGACCTCGAGGGTCGCCGGGTGCGCACCTACGCCGGCGGCGTGAGCGCGGCGGCGGTCGGCGCCGATGGCGCGCTGTACGCGGTGGATACGGCAGGCGTTGCGATGAATTTCTCGCGGCGCACACCCGAGCGATTCCGCTCCCGCTTTCCCCGGGTCCCTGAGCGGCTGTTCGCCGCGCTCGGTGGCGGTGTGATCGGACTCAATACGACCGCCGGGCGGCTGTCGGTACTGGGCCCTCGCGATACGCTTCGCGGCTATGCAGTCGCGGCCGGGCCCATGACCGTTACCTCGTGGGGCGACCTGGTAGCCGTCGCGGCTGATTCCGCCCTCGTGGTGTACGATCCCGCCGGACGTGCCGAGCCGCGTTCCGTGCGCTTTCGTGCCGGCGCCCAGGCCGTCGCCTTCTCGCCTTCCGGCCATCAGATCTACGTCGGTCAGGGCGACGGTGTGCTCGCCGTGATGGACCGGTTCGGGCTCGAGGTGCTGCGGCGCATCGAGCTGCCGGGTGTCGCCCGCGACGTGCGCGCCGGCCCGATGGGACGGTGGTTGCTGGCGCGCCCGATGACCAACGACTCGATCTGGATCATCGACCTCGAGACGTCGACCGTCCGCGCCGCCGGGGGCACCTGGAGCGACGATCTTCCGACCGTGGGCGTCCCCGACTTCCTCGTGTCTCGGGAAGGCGACGATGTCGTCGCTCGAGACCTTTCGTCCGAGGCCCTCGCCGAGCACGGACGCGTCGCGGGCGGTGCGCGCGACGCCTGGGCCGTGGTGCGGTGGCCCCGGCCCGAAGCGACCGACGGTGACGGGTCCGCGGCGTCCCTCGATGTGCTTCCGGGGGACTCGAGTGCCGCAACCGCAGCGGCCGATTCGGCCGGCGGTCGCGAACGCCTGTTCCTTCAGGTGAGCAGTTCGCGGAATCCGGATTGGGCCCGGGAATTGTCGGCCAAGCTGGTCGAGGCCGGATTGCCCTCGTCCGTTCTGCCACCCCAACGTGAGGGCGAGGCCTATCGCGTCGTGCTCGGACCTTACGCATCGCGTGAGGAGGCGGAGCGCAGTGGGCGGTCGCTCGGCATGCCCTACTTCGTGATCGGCGCGGACAGCGTCGCGCGGTGACTACTCCCTCTCGTCCGGAGACTTTTCCCGCATGAAGCTGACCAAGCTCGAGCTCTCTGGCTTCAAGTCATTCGCCGATACCGTCGAGCTCACGTTCGAGGAAGGCGTGACCGCCATCGTCGGCCCCAATGGATGCGGCAAGTCGAATGTGTCCGATGCCGTCCGCTGGGTGCTGGGCGAGCAGTCCGCACGGCTCCTCCGCGGGGGCAAGATGGAGGATGTGATCTTCCAGGGATCGTCGGGCCGCCGGCCGGTGAACGTGACTGAAGTCTCGCTTTTCCTCGACAACTCCGATGGCGACCTGCCCATCGCCTACCAGGAGGTGGTGGTCACCCGGCGACTCTCCCGTTCGGGCCAGAGCGACTATCTCCTGAACGGCGCCCCGGTGCGGCTTCGCGACATCCAGGACCTGCTTCGCGGAACTGGGCTCGGCAGCGATGCCGGCGTGGTCATCGAAGCGAAGATGATCGACCTCCTGCTGTCGGACCGGGCCGACGAGCGCCGGTCGCTCTTCGAGGAGGCCGCCGGTATCGGCCTCTACCGGGACCGGAAGCACAGCACCGAGCGGCGGCTCGAGGAGACCGCGCAGGACCTTCAGCGAGTCGAGGACCTGATCGCCGAGGTGCAGTCCCAGATCCGGAGTCTCGCCCGCCAGCGGGGACGCGCGGAGCGGCATACCCGGCTCATGGAGGAGAAGTTCTCGGTGCAGGTGACGCTCGCGCGCCGGCAGCTCGAGCGGCTGCACGCAGAAGTCGCCGGTCTGGAAGCCCGCGACATCGAGCTGGAAGAGCAGCTCCCGGCCCTGCGGACCGAGCTGGGCGTTCGCGAAGTCGCGCGCGAAGCCGCTGCCGACGCGCGCGCCGAGGCCGAAGCGGCGCGGGCCGCGCTGGCTGAGCAGGTGAGCGCAAGCCGGCTCGAAATCGGCCGCCTCGACGGCGAGCTCAACCTCGCGCGTGAGCGCCTCATGAATTTCGAGAGTCGCCGCACCCGCGCGGCCGAGGAGAAAGCGGTGATGGCGGTCCGGGCCGAACACGCGGCGCAGGAGGCGGCCGGCTCGGTTCGCGAGCATGACGAGGCCGGTGCCGAGCATCAGCGGATTCAGGCCGAGCTCGCGGCGCGGGCGGAGCGTGAGGAGGAGAGTCGAGCGCGGCTCGCCGAAGCCCGCTCGGCCGTTCGCATCGGGGAGCAGGAGTTGCAGGACCTGATCCAGCGCCAGCGGTCGCTGGAAGGCGAGCGGATCGCGCTGACCGGCGAGATCGAGTCGCTGCGCGACCGGTCGGCGCAGGCCGCGGCGCACCGGGAATCGCTCCAGGCCGAGCTCATCATCTCGCAGCGGAAGCGGGATCACCTCGTCGAGCGCGCCGGCTTCGAGGCGTACGAGGCGCGGCGTGCCGGGGAACAGGCCGATGCGGCGCGGCGTCGGGTCGCGGAGCTCCGCGAAAAGGAAGCCGCGGCGCGCGCGGCACGCCGGAATGCCGCAGAGACACGCGCGCAGCTCGAGGCGCGCCGCCTCGCACTCGAGGAGCTCGAGCGCGACCGCGTCGGGCTCGCTCCCGCCGCCGCCGCTCTTCTGGCCGCGCGTGACCGGTTCAACGATCAGGTGCTCGGACCCCTGAGCGACTTCGTGAGCACGGGGCGCGAGGATGCCGAGTTGGCGGAGCGGCTCCTCGGCGAATGGATGCACGCGGTGCTGGTGCGCAACGAGAGCGCCGTCGCCGCCGTCCAGGCGTGGCACGCCGAGACGCAGCCGGGCGCGCTCGTCCTGCTTCCGGTGGACCCCGGGCCGCTCCTGCACGGGCTCGACGAGGCGCCCGAGCACGCGCTCACTGTCGTCGCCCCCGCGCAGGATTGGGTTCGCGCGGCGCTGGCCGGCTCGCGCGTCCTCGATGGTGCCGGACGCGTGCTGCGGCGCGCGAGCGGAGCGATCTTCCTCTCCGGTGCCGGAGCCCCGTCGGGCCCGCTCCGACGGCGTGCCGAGCTCGCCGCCGTCGCGAAGGACGGATCCTCGGCCGAACGATCGCTCGAGGCTGCAGCAGAGGCGCTCGCGGCGGCCGAATCCGAGCTCGTCCGTGCAGAAAAGGCGCTCGCGGAGTCGGCGGCGACATCGGAATCGGCGCGCGACATGGAGCGCCAGGCCGTCGCCTCGCGAGAAGACGCGGTGCGGATGCTGGCCAACCTCACGCGCGAGTTTGCCGACTCCGAGACCCAGCTGGCGCGTCTCAATGAGCGCCTCGCCGCGACCGAGGGGCGCGTCGCCGAGATCGATGCCGCACTTGCCGAGAGCGCCGAGGTGCGAACGAGAACCGAGGAAGTGATCGCATCGGGCCGGACCCGCTTCGGGGAGCTCGAAGGCGAGCAGGAGTCGGCGCGTGAAGGGCGGGCACAGTGGCAGGTACAGGAGGCGCATGTCGCCGCGCGCGTTCGCGCCGCCCGAGAGCGTCATGAGCGCGCCGAGCACACCCGGATCGAGGCCGAGGCGGCGGTCACGCGCCTCGCTACCGAGCTCGAGATGATCGCGGCGGAATCCGCCCAGCTGGAGACGCGCCGTGTGACCTGGGAAGCGGAACGGGACGGCCGGCGCCGCGCCCTGCTCGAGCTCGAGCAGTCTGCGGCCGCGGCGGAGCAGTCGCTCGCCACGGCGGCGGCGGCCCTCACGGACGCGGAGCGCGCGCTGAGCGGTACCCGTACCCGTCTCGACGCGATGAACGAGGAGCATCATACGCTGCGCGTACGGCTCACCGAGGCTGCGGGACTCCGCCGCAGCATTGCCGAGCGCGTCGAGGCGGAATGGCGGAAACCGCTGGACCAGCTGCTCGAAGGTGCGTCCCTGCTCGACCTGGACCTGGAGACGCTGGAGTCGGAGTCTGCACGCATCGTTGCCGCGCTCGAGGCGATCGGTCCCGTAAACGCTCTCGCGGTGGAGGAGCATGCCGAAGAGAGCAAGCGGCTCGACTTTCTCATCACGCAGCGCGATGACCTGGTGAGTGCACGGCAGTCGCTCATACTCGCGATCCGGGAGATCGACGGCACGGCGCGCGACCTCTTCGTGCAGACGTTTGCGGCGGTCCAGGAGAATTTCCTGCGGGTCTTCACCACCCTCTTCGGTGGCGGCGAATGCGAGCTGCGCCTCGCAACGCCCGATGACCCGCTCGATAGCGAGATCGAGATCCACGCGGCGCCGCGCGGCAAACGCACGCAGCGCATCCATCTGCTGTCATCCGGAGAACGGACGCTCGTAGCCGTCTCGCTGCTATTCAGCATCTACCTGACCAAGCCGAGCCCGTTCTGCCTGATGGATGAGGTGGACGCGCCGCTCGACGATTCCAACGTCGGGCGGTTCACGCGGCTGCTCGAGGAGTTCAAGCCGCAGACGCAGTTCCTGGTCATAACTCACAATCCGCGCACCATGCAGTCGGCCGACGCCGTCTACGGTGTCACCATGCAGGAGCCCGGAGTGTCCACCATCGTGGGCGTGCGCCTCGGCGAGCGCGAAGTGGCGTGAAGCCGCCGGCGGCATACCCCTTGCCGAGCGAGGGCCCGTGCTCGTCGTGATGCGGCATGGTGCCACACCCGCAGAGATTCAGCGCGTGGTCGAGGCCATCGCGGAAATGGGATACGAGGCGCGGCCCCTCGTCGGACGCCAGCGCACTGCGATCGGGGTCGTGGGAAACGACGGCCGGGTGGACGGCTCACGGCTCGCGGGACTCGAAGGCGTCCAGGAGCTGATCCACGTCACGAAGCCGTACAAGCAGGTGTCGCGCGAGTGGCGCCCGGATTCGACGGTGGTCCGGCTTTCGGGCGGCATAGCAGTCGGTGGGGAAGATGTGGTGGTGATGGCGGGCCCCTGCTCCGTCGAGTCGGAGCGGCAGATCCTCGAGGCGGCCGTCGCCGTACGGGACGCCGGCGCCGTGATACTCCGCGCCGGTGCCTTCAAGCCGCGGAGCTCGCCCTACTCGTTTCAGGGTCTCGGCAAGTCCGGTCTCGCGCTCCTCTCGCTCGCGCGCCGGGAAACGGGTCTGCTCATCGTCACCGAGGCGATGGACGCGGAGGGCGTCGATGCGGTTGCGGGGGTGGCCGACATCATCCAGATCGGCGCACGGAACATGCAGAACTACTCGCTGCTCCGCAGCGCGGGCCGTTCGGGAAGGCCCGTACTGATCAAGCGAGGTTTCGCCGCGACGATCCAGGAGCTGCTGCTGGCCGCGGAATACGTCCTCGCGGAGGGCAACAACGACGTGATACTCTGCGAACGCGGCATCCGAAGCTTCGACAGCGCCATGCGCAATCTGTTCGACCTGAGCGCGCTGCCGCTGGTGCATTCGCTTTCGCACCTGCCGATCCTGGCCGACCCGAGCCACGGCACCGGCCGCCGGGACATGGTGATACCGATGGCTCGCGCCGCAGTTGCGGCCGGGGCCGATGGCCTGCTCGTCGAGGTACACCCCCGGCCGGAGCGCGCCCTCTCGGATGGCGCGCAGAGCCTAGATCCCGAGCAGTTCCGACAGCTGATGCGGGAATCGCGACTCATCGCTGACGCGATCGGCCGGCGGCTCGCTGAACCGATAGGAGTGAGGACGTGAAGCGATTCATCATTCGGCTTGGAATCGTCGTGCTGTCGTCGGGCACTATCGCACGGGACGCATCCGCGCAGAACGCGCAGAACGTCGTCGGGCGTGCGGCGCGCGCCTACGCTGCGCTCACGTCCCTCCACGCCGACTTCGAACAGCGGATCGAGGATTCGCTCATCGGCACGTTCCACAGCCGCGGCGTCGTCGCGCAGGCCGGACAGAACCGGCTGGCGATGCGCTTCTCGGACCCCGATGGCGACGCGATCATCATCGACGGCAAGCACGTCTGGGTCTACACCCCCAGCACGGCTCCCGGTCAGGTGATCAGGATGCCGGTGCCGAACGGGCCGATCTATGGCTTCAATGTGCTTTCGTGGATTCTGGACCGGCCCTCGGAGCGCTATCGGATGCGGTACCTGCGCACTGACCGCGTCGCCGGGCGATCCGTGGACGTGGTGGAGCTGATCCCCCTGGCGCCGGAGATGCCGTTCAGCCGGGCCGTCGTGTCGATCGATCGGGATGACGCACTCCCGCGGCGGCTGGAGATCACCGAGCGCCGTGGCGGTACCCGCACGATCACACTATCGCGCATTCGCGTGAACGAGACGCTGCCCCCCGCGACGTTCCGCTTCGAGCCACCCGCCGGAGTTCGCGTCGTCGATCAACGCTAGTGGCGCGGCCGGCGTCATCGGCGGAGGACCTTTTCGATAGCCTCCGCCGACGCCACATCGAGCCCCGAGTCTCTCGCAAGCCTCACGGTCACCACACCCAGTGCGACGTACACCTGCCGCTCGTCCGGTTCGAGCGCGGCGAGGTGGGCGGCCACCGTCTCCGCGTCCCCGCGGCGTATCGCCCCCGTCAGCGCGGCTGCCGCCCCATGCTGCTCGACGTTGGAGACCGATCCTCGCAGCAGCGGCAGATACATGCGCTCCGCGAGGTCGGGGGGCACGCCAGCCGCTTCAGCAATCCGGCGGGCGACGTCTGCGATCGCGACGGTGTAATTGGATACCAGCGCCGCAGCGGCATGGTAGGCGGGCTTCGCGCCAGGCTCGAGATCGATCGCGGTCATTCCGATTGACTCGCTGATCTGGCGGGCAGTGGCGCGGGCTCGGGCATCTCCCTCGATCGCCGCGTACGCGCCCCGAAGCAGGCCCGGGGCGCTCGCCGGATGGGCGACCGCCTGGAGCGGATGCATCGATCCCAGTGCGGCACCCGTGGCCTCCAGAGCAGCGAGTGCGGTCCGGTCCCGGAGACCCGAAAGGTGGAGCACCGCGTGGGACTGCGTAACGCTGCCGAGCGCCGTCAACCGCTCCGCGGCGGATTCGATCGCCGAGTCCGGTGTGCCCACGAACACGACGCCCGCATCGGCGACCGCGCGACTCCACGCTGACTCGCCAACGCAAAGCCCCACGCCGGGAGGCGCGGGGCGAGAAGTGCGAACCAGTAGAACTACGCGGCGTCCGGCGGCGGTGAGCGCGAGGGCAAGGCCCGCACCCATCCGGCCTGCACCGACGACGGCGACCGAATCAGTCAGTCGGCGGCCTTGCTGAGTTGCGTTCGCGCGGCCGCCAGACTCAGCAGATCCTTCGGCGTCTGCGCCTTTCCGAGCAGTCCGAGCGCTTCCTGTACCTGCCGGTCGTCCTTCGCGCGCCTCCGGAACTCGGCGGCGCGACCGAACACGTAGCGCGTCGCCTCATACCCGAGCTGGTCGCTCACCAGCTGGCTCGCCCCGTCGAACACCTCGGATGACACCTGAACGCCGCGCGACACCAGCCGCGCCTGGACCTGCCGCCGCATCTCGGGGGTCACGGTGCAGTCGGGTGAGCTCAACGCGCGATTCCTCTTGAGCTCCAGCGCGTAGGACGTCAGCACGTCGCGATAGATCGCGACCTTCTCGCCGAGGACC
>Ga0079217_10000144_pt1 | contig 15219 bp, 13 predicted proteins | sample NCAS200_FD_76343 | JGI IMG/M metagenome (GOLD analysis project Ga0079217, IMG submission 76343) | Agricultural soil microbial communities from Utah to study Nitrogen management - NC AS200 | ecosystem: Environmental > Terrestrial > Soil > Agricultural land | place: USA: Utah | collected 2014-06-11 | reverse complement strand
GCGCTCCCATGAGGGGGTGGACATCTTCGCCCCGCGCGGCACGACGGTGGTCGCCGCGCACGGAGGTGTGGCGGTCTGGGTAGGCCAGAATGAGCTCGGCGGCAACGTGGTCATGATCCGCGACCGCGAGCGCGGCCTCGGGCACTACTATGCCCACCTGGATTCGCAGCTCGTCGTCGAGGGCGAGGTCGTGACGCGCGGCCAGCCGATCGGGCTCGTGGGAAACTCCGGCAACGCGCGCACCACGCCGCCGCATCTCCACTTCGGGATCTACGAGCGGCGGCGCGGCGCGATCGATCCCGCTCCGTTCATCATTTCGCCGGATTCGACCGCGGATCCGGTGCGCGTGGATGAAGCGCTGGTCGGGAGCTGGATCAGAACGAGCCGGGCCGCGTCGCTGCAAGCGGCGCCGGCGGGAGCCGAGGTTCGGGCACTCGAGCCGGGGATCGCGCTTCTCGCGCTGGGAGGAAGTGGCCGCAGCTTTCGCATTCGGCTTCCCGACGGCGTCGAAGCCTTCGTCGCCGCCGACCGGGTCGAGGCGGCCCGACCATTGAGGCGGGTCGAGACGGGCACCATTCGCGAGAGCCCCGATACGGCGAGCGCCGAAGTGGCAAATGCGACGAAAGCCTCACCCGCGGAAGTCATCGCGCGGTATGAGGCGTTCGATCTGGTACGGGTGGCCGGCGTGGAGGGCTGGCGGCGGCGCTAGGGCGGGGGACGCCTCGCGCGGCGGAGGATGAACCACGCCGCGAGCACCACTCCGACGAGCACCCCGCCGATAATCTCGATTCCCATCTCCACCTCCGCCGCAGTTCCCGTCAATACCGCCCGCCGCGCGCCCTCACGGCGTGCGCTCCGTCACACGGGCTCGGGGTGCGCGACCGGCTCGGCGTAGAGCTTCTCGATCTGCTCGCGGTAGTTCCGCTCGACTACATGGCGCTTGACGCTCATCTTCGGAGTGAGCTCACCGCTGTCGATGGTGAAGTCGCGCGCGATGAGCAACAGCTTCTTCGGCATTTCGAAGTGCGCGAGGTCGCGGAGCGTCTTGCGGACCTCGCGATCCATCTTTTCCTCCACCTCCGGACGCTGAAGCAGCGCCTCGAGCGTGTCACCGGCGATGCCCTTGTGCAGAGCCCAGGCGCGGAGATTGTCCGCGTTGGGGACGATCAGCATGATCGGGAAGCGCCGCTTGTCGCCCAGCATCACCGCGCTCGCCACGAACTTGCTCTTCTTGGCCATGGCCTCGATCGGCTGCGGCGCGATGTTCTTGCCCCCCGCGGTCACGATCAGGTCCTTCTTCCGGTCGGTGATGCGCAGGAACCCGTCGGTGTCGAGCATCCCGATGTCGCCAGTGTGGAACCAGCCCGCGGAATCGATCGCTTCCGCAGTCGCCTCGGGCTTGTTGTAGTACCCGCGCATGACGTGCGGGCCGCGCGTGAGAATCTCGCCGTCGGGCGCGATCGACACTTCGACGCCGGGCAGTGGCGGGCCCACCGTGCCGAGCCGGGTGCGGCCCGGCTTGTTCACCGATATGACGGGCGAAGTCTCGGTGAGTCCGTACCCCTCGAGTATCGGCAAGCCAGCGGCATAGAAGAAACGGGCTACGTCGGCCGAGAGCGGCGCTCCGCCCGAAACGAAATAGCGGATCCTGCCGCCGACGCGGGCCCGGAGCTTCGACAGCACCAGCCGGTACGCGACGCGATATCTCACGGCCAGGCCGGGTGGCACGGAGCGGCCGGCCAGCGTGTGATCGACCCATGTCTCGCCGACCCGCTTCGCCCAGAAGAAGATCGAGCGCTTGAGCGCTGAGCCGGACACGCCGGCATCGAGCACCCGGGCATAGATCTTCTCGTACAGCCTCGGTACCGCGAGCACGAACGTCGGCCGCCGCTCGAGCATCTCGGCGGCGACCGTGTCGATGCTGGTCGCGTAGTTGATGACCGCGCCACCGCCCAGCATGAGGTAATGGCCGGCCATCCGCTCGAAGATGTGCGAGAGCGGGAGGAACGACAGGCATTCGTCGTCGTTGCGAAGCGGCAGGACGTTGAGGGAGCCCGCAACGTTCGAGGCGATGTTGCCGTGCGTGAGCATCACGCCCTTGGGTTCGCCGGTCGTTCCGGACGTATAGATCAGCGTGGCCAGGTCGCCCGGAACCGCCTCGAGTGCGGCCGCCCGCCACGTCCCGGCACGCTCGACCTCCACGGCGCGGCCCTTCTCCTGGACGGCGGCCAGCGGAAGGACGTTCGGTCCGCCGGCGGCGGCGTCGAACGTGATTACGTGCCGGAGTGCCGGCAGCTCGGCGCGGATGGCAAGGATCTTGTCGAGCTGCTCGCTCGACGAAACGAAGATGGCCGCGGCGCCAGAGTCGCGCAGGATGTAGGCGATCTGCCGCGGTGGGAGCGTCGGGTATACCGGCACATCCGCGCAGCCGGCGGTGAGACACGCATAGTCGGCGATCGCCCACTCGGGCCGGTTCTCGGAGACCAGCGCGATGCGATCGCCCCGCTCGAGCCCGAGCTCGGCGAGCCCCAGGCTGAGTGTCCGCACCTGGGCCAGCAGCTCCTTGTAGCTCAGCTCCTGCCAGGTGCCGCCGCGCTTCGCGCGCATCGCGACGGGCCGTTCCCCGAACTCGTCCATCGCCTGAAAGAACAGCTCGTTGAGCGTCCGGGGTTCGGTCACGATCATCTCCGTTCGGAGCGGGTCAATCGAAGCGTACGACGAACCGCTGTCCGGATCCTGGCACCGGAGCGCCGCTCCGCCGCAGTACCCGCACCTCGACCAGGGCCTGCGCGGGGGCGGTACGGCCCGCAATGCGGCTCAGAGTCACCGGCGTCGCGGGAAAGCCGTCCCCACCAGTGACCACCGTGTCGGCGATTCCGTCACCGGTGATCTCGACGGTGCGCGCCGCGGCATCGGGGAACGGCGGCTCCACGATCGAAAAAATCACACTGCGGCCGCCGACTCCAGCCAATCCGCCGGGGGCCGCCGCATCGCGCGCGGCCACTCGCACCGCGAGCGGAGGCGACGTCGCAACTGCCGCGCCCACGACGAGTGTATCGGCGGGTACCAGCACGGTGTCCGCGCGGCCGACGACCGAGAGGGCGATGAGGTCGGATGCGAGCGAGCCGTCGGACACCTGCACTCGTCCCGATGTTCCCGCGAGCAGTCCGGTCACGCGGCCGGTCAGCGAATCCACCGCGACGTTGAGCGGATCCGCGGTGCGCCAGCGGAGGGGTGCCGCCACGCTGTCCCCGTTCCGGTCGAGCGCCCGCGCCGAGAGCTGCAGGGTGTCCCCAGCCTCGACCTGCGCGGGCACCGGTGGCCGCACCTCGAGGGCGATGATCTCGGAGCCGCTGGTCGGGATGTCGCTGCAGGATGCGAGGAGGACTGCGAAGCGGACTGCTCCGGGAAAGCGCAACAAGGCGCGGTGCCGGCCCGAGGCCGGCGCCGTCACGTCGTCTCCTGCGTGGGTGCCGTTGCGAGATCGCGCAGTGCCGCCTCAGCGTGGTGGACCCAGCGCTCTCCGTCAGCTCCTTTCGGCGGTCGCGACAGAAATGCGCGGAGGTGCTCCGCGGCCTGCTGCGTCTCGTTACGCTTGAGCAGCAGGAACGCCAGCCCGTAGTGCGCGCCGCCGAGGGTGTCGTCGATCTCGAGTGCGCGGCGGTAGTGGCGGATCGCCTCGTCGGGCCGATCGGTCTTGGTGAACGCAATGGCCATGTTGAGGAGGATGCGCGGATCGGTCGGGTTGTCCCGGTACGCGAGGCGGTACGACGTGAGCGCTGCCTCGTACTCGCCCTGGCGCTCGAGCGCGAGCCCCTCGTTGAGATAGTCGAGCCGCTGCGGACGAGGTGCGTCGGCCGGCTGCTTGCCGGTGATTCGCTGCCAGAAACTCATCGATCCGGTGATTTCCCCGCGCGGAAGGTCAAGGCAATGCACGAGATAGCTCGTTTCAGCCTAAGATAGCCCGCGCCACGGAGAGCGGCAACCGTGCGTTGCGGCCGGGACCGGCGCTCCGTACCTTCACCGCATGCGCAAATCGGTGTCGGACGTGCCGAACGGCACGATGGAGGTGGACTGGATGCTCTTCGGCGAGCTCTGCCGCGCGCTCGCCATGCGCGTCGCCCGCGAGTACGAGCCGGAGGTGGTGCTCGGGATCGCAAAGGCGGGCGTCATCCCCGGCGTCGTCGTCGCCTCCATTCTCCAGTGCGAATTCGCTTCCATGGTCGTGACGCGCGTCGAGGCCGACACCGACCCGGTGCTGGTGTCCGGACCGCCCTCGACCATCCGGGGCCGCCGCGTGCTCATCGTGGACGAAACGTGCGACACCGGCAGCACCATGCGCCTCGCGATGAACGAGGTGCAGGCGCTGAAGCCCGCCGAGGTGCGCACCGCCGTCTCGATCCGCACCGGGAAGTTCAAGCCCGACTTCCATGCCTTCGAGACGGAGAGCTTCATCATTCTTCCCTGGGATCGCGAGATCATCCAGGACGGCGAGCTCGTCATGCGCCCGGACTACGCCGCTCGCCTCGCCTGACAACCTTTCCCGAACCGCGCCTGTCCAACGCTTCGGACCCCAAAGGAGCGTTTCCGTTGAAGCTCGCCGCCGCATTGCTCGCCGCAGTCGCCCTCACGTCGCCGCTTGCCGCGCAGCAGGCCACACGCTACACGATCGCCGGCGATGATGTCGCCATCTACAATCTCGCCGGCTCCATCACCATTCAGCCCGGCTCAGGCTCGGGCGTCGTCGTCGAAGTTACGCCCCGAGGCAGTGACGCTCGCCGCCTGTCGGTGGAACAGTCGGGCCGGACGCTGACCGTCGTCTATCCAGAAGATGAGATCGTCTACACGCCCATGGGACGGGGCTCACAGACGGAGCTCCAGGTCGGCGCGGATGGCACCTTCAACGACGGGCGGAACAGCCGTGGCCGGCGGGTCCGCATCATGGGGCGAGGCGACGGCCTCGAGGCGTATGCCGACATGCGGATCAGCGTGCCGACCGGGCGGGCCTTGACCGTCAACCTTGCGGTCGGTTCCATGACCGCCGAGAACGTCGACGGCCGGCTCACGCTCGACGTGGCGTCCGCCGACGTGGACGTGAGCGGCACTCGCGGCGCTCTCACCATCGATGTCGGGTCCGGCAACGTCACCGCGCGGGATGTCGAAGGCGAGCTGCTCTTCGACACCGGCTCGGGCGACGTGACCGTAACGGGGGCTCGGGGCCGGACGCTGACGCTCGACACCGGCTCGGGGAACGTGACCGTCACCGATGCCCGCGCTGAATCAGTGGATCTGGATGCCGGCTCGGGCGACATCCGCATCGAGGGAGTGTCGGCGCCGGTAATGCGTCTCGATACCGGGAGTGGCAGCGTGGACGTGACGCTCACCGGCGACGTGGACCGACTGGAGCTCGACACCGGCTCGGGCGACGTGACGATTCACGCTCCCGCGAACATCGGGGCGCGTGTCGACATCGAGACCGGGTCGGGGCGGATCGGGGGCGACTTGATTCGCGGCCTGAGACGTGATGAGGACGAAGGCCGCGTCACGGGGACGCTCGGCGACGGCCGCGGGACCATCACCGTGGACGCCGGCTCGGGTGACGTGACGTTCCTGCGGCGCTAGGCGCTCCCACCGACGCCAAGGGCGTCGGCGTAACCCATGCCCTGGGCCATCCGGTCGTAGAGGGTGGCCATCGTATCCGGGGAGCCGGCCAGAAACCGGCAGCGGTCGTCTCCCCGGCTCCGGCACTCGACCTCCATCACGGCCACGGCATCGCCCGACATCCGGCCGAGAAAATCGGCCAGCAGTCCGCACGACAGATGACAGGATGGGTAGGCGGCGTTCCCCTGCTGCGCTTCCGCCCATTCCGGCGCATCGAGCGCGAGCACAGCGGTAGCCACCGGATCGACCGACAACTCCCCCCACCCCGTTTCTGCGAAGAACCGTGAGAGCACCGCGCTCAGATGCTCGGCGTCGAGATCGGCGGGCTGTGACACGCCATACGTCGTGGCGAGCCATGCGGTATATGCGGCGTACAGCTCCTCGCCGCCGGCGAATCCCGCTTCCTGAAGGTAGGTCGCGGCCTGCAGTCCAGTGTCGCGCTCGAGGCTCGTCCGGAGCTGCTGCAACGCCCGGCGGCCGAGGCCCACGCAATGATGCGCGGGCAGCAGTGCGGATGTCGTCATGATGCCATCAAGGTAGCAGTCACCCTCAGTTCGCGCGAGCGCGCCGGATCAGCTCCGCCTCTTCGATGATCTCGACGCCGAGCTCCTTCGCCTTGTCGAGCTTTCCGCCGGCATCGTCTCCGGCCACCAGTGCGTCGGTCTTGCGGCTCACGCTCGACGCCACCCGGCCGCCGGCCCGCTCGATGAGCTCCGTGGCCGCGGTCCGGCTGAGCGTCGGGAGCGTGCCGGTGAGCACGAAGGTGAGCCCCGCGAATGCGCCGCCGGTCTCGGTCGCCGCGGCCTCGGTGAAGTTGAGCCCCGCGGCGCGCAGCCGCTCGACCAGGTCGCGGTTGGCGGGGGCGAGGAAGAATGCCGCCACCGCCGCCGCGATGATGGGACCGATGCCGTTGACGGCCGCGATCTCCGCTTCGGATGCCGCCACGAGTCGATCCATGGTCCCGAAGCGCCGCGCGAGGATCTGCGCGATCGTCTTGCCCACGTGGCGGATGCCGATGCCGAAGAGAAGGAGGGAGAGAGGCTGGCTTCGCGACGCATCGATCGCGGCGACCAGTTGCTCGGCCGACTGCTTCGCGAACCGGTCGAGCTCCACGAGCTGTTCGAAACGAAGCGCGTAGAGATCAGCCACGTCGCGAATCAGCCCCGCGCCAAGCAGCTGCCGCACCCGCTCGTAACCGAGTCCGCGTATGTCCATTGCGCCGCGCGAGGCGAAATGGACGATGCCCTCCAGCACGCGGCCCGGGCAGGACGCGTTGGGACAGTACCGCATCGCCTCGTCTTCCGGGTGCTCCACCGCGGTGCCGCACGCGGGGCAGCGGTCGGGCATCACGAACACCCGTTCCTCTCCTGTCCGGCGCGCCGGGAGCGGCGCGACGATCTGGGGAATCACCTCGCCGGCGCGGATGACCTCGACCCAGTCGCCCTCGCGAATGTCCTTCTGCGAGATCAGCGCTTCGTTGTGAAGCGTCGCGGCCGACACGATCACCCCGCTCACCTCGACGGGCTCCAGCTCGGCGTACGGATTCAGTGCGCCGGTGCGGCCGACATTGATCCGGATCGCACGGAGACGCGTCACCGCCACTTCGGGCGCGAACTTCCGTGCCACCGCCCATCTCGGCTCGCGTCCACCCACCACGCCCAGCTCGGTGTGAAGCGCCAGCCGATCGACCTTGACCACCATCCCGTCGGCCTGGAAGGGCAGGGTGCCGAGCAGCGCCTCGAACTCCGGCACCGCGGTCTGGACGCCGGCCAGGGAATCGAAGCGTCGCCGGTGCGTCTCGACGGGGAATCCCCAGTTCTCGAGCCGCTCCAGCACGTCCCAATGGCTGCGCGCGTCCAGCCGGCCTTCCAGCGGCTCGATGCTGAATGCGTAGAGCCGGAGACGGCGCTTCCGGGTGATCGCCGGATCGAGCTGCCGCAGACCACCGGCCGCCGCGTTCCGCGGATTGGCGAAGAGCGGCTCCCCGTCGCGCTCCCGCGCGGCGTTGATCCGCTTGAACCCCTCGTAGGGAAGGTAGGCCTCGCCCCGCACTTCCATGAGCGCCGGCCAGTCGCTGCCGCGAAGCATGAGCGGCACATCGGCCACGGTGCGGAGATTGGCGGTGACGTCCTCGCCGATGATCCCGTTGCCGCGCGTGGCGCCCATCACGAACCGGCCGTTCTGATACGTGAGGTTCACCGCCGCGCCGTCGATCTTCACTTCGACGGTGTAGCCGCCGCTCCGGACCTCCGGGCTGATGCGCGCGTTGCGATCCTCCCACTCCGCGAGCTCCTCGGCACTGAACGCGTTCGCGAGCGACAGCATGGGACGGCGGTGGGGATGCTTGGCGAGGGCCGACGCAGGCTCGGCCCCGACTCGGAGGGTGGGACTGTCGGGCGCCCGGAGCTCGGGATGGGCGAGCTCGAGGGCCTGGAGCTCGCGAAAGAGGACGTCATACTCCGCATCGGAGATGGTCGGAGCATCGACGACGTAGTAGGCGTGATTCGCCTGGTCGATCAGGCGCCGGAGCTCGGCCGCACGAGCGCCGGCTCCGGTGCCGGGCCCCGCCTTCACCGACCGGTAGCTTCCTGGGACAGCACCGCCATCGTGACGCCGACGAGGCGCTCGATCTCCTCCGCGCTTGCCTTGGCGAGCGAGTCCTCGATCCACGGCCCCTCGCGGTCCGCGAAGGCGTCGAGGAGGCGGCGGAGATAGCCGACGAGAGCGGCGCGCTCGCGCTCCCGGTTCCGGAGGGGCGCCGGCTCTCCTTTCCGCTCCTGCAGGCGCTCGAAACGGTGGGCGTTCCGGAGTGCCCGCGCCGTGAGACTGGCGACGACCTGACAGAAGCGGACGTCGGCGTCGGAGAACGCGGCGCCGTCGCGAAATGTGCGGAGGAAGATCGCGCCGATCGCGGCCCCCCTCCAGGTGATGGGAACCACCGTGATCGACTTGACGCGCCGCGTCATCAGCGCGCCGCGCACGTGGCGGAGCGTCGTGTCCGTGGTGACGTCGTCGATGTGGACAGTCTGCCCGGTCTGCAGCGCCTGACGGAGCTCGGGATACCGCTCCAGGTCGACCACGTAATTCCGGATGCTCGGATCCTCGTAGCTCGCCACGAGCCGTACGGTGCGGCCGCCGCGCTCCGCGAGGAAGATGGACGACCGGTCGAGGCCGAACGCCTCGCCGAGGCGCCGCGCGACCGCCTGCACGATATCCACGAAGTGCAGAGAGCCGCCGATCTCCTGGAGGATCTCGATCACGGCCAGGAGGTGCCGGCGCTCGTGCTCCAGCGCGTTCACGCGCGACTGAAGCCGATCGATGTCCTCGTGATTCGACTTGGCGCTAGCGGTCATGGGCCCCGGTTTCCCACCGGTGGAATGGGAGTCCAAAAGGTAAGGTAGAAGGTTCGGCGCGGAAACGGTGGCACGGACGCCTCACCGGTGTCAGGAAACGCACGGTGTACGCTTCATCGACATGACCCAGCGTGCGCGGCTGCAATTTGTGGTTGACGCGTGTTCCGGCCAGACTACGTTCCAGAACCGCGGAGGAATCACCAGCGAGGACACATGGACGACAAGGATACGGAGTACGAAGCGACGGACGGAGGGTCCGGCAGTCTCGTCGCCGGAATAATCATCGGTGCGATCATCGGCGCCGGCATCGCGCTTCTCGCCGCGCCACGCACCGGCGAGGATACCCGCCGGCAGCTCTCGCGCCGCGCCCGCGAGCTCCGGGACGAAGCGACGGACCGCCTCGAAGCGGCGTCGCGAAGAACCCGCCGTGAGTTGCGCCGCCGGCGCCAGCGGCTTCGCGACCAGCTCTAGTCGCGGCTCCGGATACGCTCGAGGAGCGCGGCGGCGTCGGCCTTCAGCGTCTCGTCGCCGTGGTCGATGAGCGGCAGCGACGCGATCTGCTCCAGGTGGGTGCGCGCGTCGGCGAAGCGGCGGCGGTCCACGTAGATCGCCGCGAGATCGAGTCGGTGGGTGATGCGACGGGGGTTGAGCGCCACCGACTTCTCCATGTTCCGGATCGCCTCGTCCCACGACGCCTTACCCAGCTCCACGCCGCCAAGGAACGCCTTCGCGAAGAAGCGCTCGACGCTGCTGAGGCGCTTGATCTCCGCATGCCACCGCCCGAGCACGTGATGGGCGCCGTCGTGCGTCGAATCCAGCCGGATCGCCTCCATCGCCTCCTTTCTGATCTCGACCGCACGCCTCACCCGCTCCTTCTTGCTCTTCGTCAGGGCGGCGCGCCCCGCCGCGAAGGCCAGCGCGAAGTGGCCTTCCGCATCGTCGGGGTTCACCGCGACGGCTCTCCGCGCAAAGCGCTCGGCGAGCGCGTAGAGCGAATCACGCTCCCGCGATGGCACGCTGTCGGGCGTCATCTTCCCCAGGTCGATGAGCGAGAGTGCGGCGGCCCAATTGGCCACATAGTCGGACGAGTCGATCGCGAGCGCGGCCTCGAAGTGCTCGACCGCGGCGCGGGCGTCGCGGGCTTCCCTGGCCGCGAGGCCGGCCTCGCGGCGAGTGACGACGTCCTGCGCCGGAAGCACCGACGGCACGAGTGCGGCCGCCGCGAAGACGGCGCGCGTGAAGGATCGCATGTTCGGATCTCCTCCTCCGGCCGGGTGTCTCCGGAAGTCGTATGGTGATTCCGGCGCTCATCGAGCGCAAGCGCGATGGCGGCGCGCTCGAACCCGGCGAGTGGCGGGCGCTTGTCGACGCCTACGTCGCCGGGGCAGTGCCTGACTACCAGATGTCGGCGCTGCTGATGGCCGTGTACTTCCGCGGCCTCGAGCCCGCCGAGCTCGAGGCGCTCACCGACGCAATGCTCGAGAGCGGCGATCGCCTTCCATTGGACGCTCTGACCGGTCCGATCGTGGACAAGCACTCGACCGGTGGAGTCGGGGACAAGACCTCGCTGCTGCTGGCACCGATGGTCGCCGCGTGCGGCGTCTACGTGCCGATGATGTCCGGACGCGGGCTCGGCCACACGGGTGGAACACTCGACAAGCTGGAGGCGATACCGGGCTTCCGGACTTCCCTGACGCTTCGGGAGGCGGCCGCGCAGGTCGAACGGGTCGGCTGCGCCCTGATCGGCCAGACCCCGGAAATCGCGCCCGCCGACAAGCGCATCTACGCCTTGCGCGATGTGACCGCGACGGTGGAGTCCATCCCGCTCATCGCGGCGAGCATCATGTCGAAGAAACTCGCCGAGGGTCTGGGAGCGCTCGTGCTCGACGTGAAGACCGGCAGCGGCGCCTTCATGACCCGGCTCGAAGACTCGCTCACGCTCGCGGAGACCATGATCGCATTGGGCGAGGCGCGTGGGTGCCGCACCGTTGCGCTGCTCACCGCCATGGACCGTCCGCTGGGGCGCGCCTGCGGCAACGCAATCGAGGTCGAGGAGTCGATCGAGGGACTCCGGGGGAACGGGCCGCCCGATCTGATGGAGCTGACCCTGGCGCTCGGCGCCGAGATGCTGCTCGCGGCGGGCGCGGCAGCGGATCTCGCGGCGGCTCGCCAGGCGCTTCAGCGCGTGATCGCGAGCGGAGAAGCGCTCGCCCGGTTCGCCGCGATCGTCGAGGCGCAGGGTGGAAACCCGGCGATCGTGGATGATCCATCCATTCTGCCGCAGGCGCCGGTGCAGCAGGTGTGGCGTGCCCCCGCGAGCGGCGTTGTTTCCCGCATCGAACCTAGGCGAATCGGAAGGGCAATCATCGGACTTGGAGGCGGACGGCAGGCGGTGACCGACGAGATCGACCCCGCGGTCGGCTTCATGATCACCGCGCGGCCCGGCGATCGGGTGGAGCGGGGCGAACCGCTAGCGACGATCTACGCGCGGACCGACGCCTCGGCCGAGCGCGCCGCGACCGCGCTGCTCGACGCCGTTCTCATCGGCGACTCGGCCGACGTGCTGCCGCTGATGTCTCACCGCCTGACCGCGTCAGGCGTCGAGGTGCGCTGAGCGGCTCGCCAGATCGCCACGGCGATTCCGAGCTGGAGCGGAAGGGCGAGCGCAAGGATCTCCGGGTTCACCTGCTGGGGCAGGGGGAGGAACTTCCAGAGCAGGCCCAGCAGCGCGAGCGCGGCTACGATCGTGGCGAGCGTCCGCGTCCATCCGGCACGAGGGCGATGTGCAGCGAAGCGGGGCAGCATGACGGCGAGGGGCAGTGAAAAAGGCGAGAGCTGAAAGAGGTTCTGGTTGGCGTGCGCCGCCTGGTGATCGGTGAACAACCAGAGAAAGGCGAGCACGGCCCCGGCGATGCCGGCGACGAGACTCCACACTCCGCCGACGATGCCGAACCCCGCGCGCGACCCCCGACTGGTCGTGAGCCGCTCGCCCCAGAAGACCAGCAGCGCGCCGCCGATGGCTCCCGTCGCGAGATAGAGCGGCCACCAGGTCGGCGGAATCGCCGGCGGCTCCGGAGCCGAGCTCTCGAACACCGTCTGCTCGGCGCGGACCAGCGGCTGCGGCCTCCCGTCGGGACCCGCGACGGTGATCGTCCGCAGGTGCTCCCGAAGCGCGAGTGGAAGGAACATCTCCTCCCAGCGGGAGATCGGGCGGTCGGTCGCACCGGCGAGGCCCGTCTCGAGTCCGGTATAGACGAGCACGTCGTTCTCGGTCAGGCGCCGGGTATGAAAGCGGTAGGTGGTGCCGGCCGCGCTGGTATCGGTAGCCGACCGGATCACCCCGCCGAGCGCGCGATCGAGCGCATCGCGCACGCGGGTGGAGCAGTTGTCGCGGTAATAGTCGTAGCGGTAGTGCTTGTTTTCCTCCCGCGCGTTGTCTTCCAGGAAATCGCGCAGCGCGAGACGCTGGCGCGGCGTCAGGTTCAGCTCCTGCAACCACACCGATCGGTTCGCGCGTCGGTAGCTCCGGATTTCGCTCGTCGCCGGGTGCCCTTCCATCCAGTACAGCATCCGGCCCTGAATGAACCGCAGGATGAAGTTTTCCTGCTCGAAGTCGAACATGCCGTAGTTGTACGTGACATCACGTCCGGTACGCGTATCCGTGACGCGAATCGCGTTGTGCCCGAACCGCTCCCACACCAGCTGGCCGGGCCCCATCGTCATCACCGAGATCGTGAGCTCGGATCCCGGCTCCCCGGGGCTCTGCGAGCGGACGGGCGACTGGACGAGAGCCGCGGCGATCAGGAGTGCGCGGACCATCATGCCGCGTCCGCGAGACGATCGGCGCCGAGCGTGGGGCGCCGCGCGAGTCCGCGCTCGAGCGCCTCGACGTCGGGCCGGCCGCCATGTCCCCAGATCGCCAGGGCCGCCATCGCGCCGTAGATCGGCAGGTGTCCGACCAGCTCCTTCCAGCCGAAGGCCGCGAGCGTGATGTTGAACGGAAGCCAGAGCACGAGGATGCCCAGACGGACGTACACGTTCGCGAGCAGCAGCAATCCCGCCGTCAGCTCGACCGTGCCCGCGGCGAGCAGGAATCCCTCGTTGCTCAGGGGAATCCCCAGCGCGGGAAGGAAGTTCACCGGGTAGCGCTCCAGGAAAGCGAGGCCGAGCGGCAGGTTCCAGAGCTTCTCGGTGAAGGCGAGTGTGGCGAGCGAGAGGCCGGTACCGATCCGGAGCGGCGTGAGCGCATGAGGCAGGTGCCGCCGGACTGCCCGTGCGAAGCGATGGCCGAGCAGCGCATCGACGGCGAGCGACCCGCGACCGGTGATCCACAGGGTTGCGGCAGTGCCCGGAACGATGGCGTGCTCGAGGAGCAGCACCGGTCCGAACCGGATAGCCCCGGCGATCCAGAGCGCCATGAGTGCCAGCGCCGCGGGCCGCGCGAACGCGCCGTAGAACAGCGCGAGGCCGATGCCGATCTGACCGACGGCGGCGATCGCGGCGAACGGCGATCGGAGCGGTACCGACCCGGGCTCGCGCAGCACGAGATTCGGCGCGAACAGCTCCAGGTTGATGCCGCTCACGAAGAGCGGAACTGCGAGGTGGAGACCGAGAATCAGCGGAAGGGCGCCGAGCAGGACAGCGCGCGAGTCGGGCCCGGCGCCGAGTGAACCGGGACCAGGGACGACCGGGTTGCGACGGCCCCGGCGCCAGAGCCAGGCAGCGGTCGCCACACTGACGGCCGCGATTCCGGTCGCCGCGAGCGCCCGCGGGTCGGCCACGGCGGCCCAGCGGAGCGGGAACGCGGCGCTGTCGATGAACCACCGTTCGTGGAGCGACGTCACGCCTACCAAGGTAGCAGCGGACGGCTCGACCCGAAACGCGAAAGGCCGGCCCTGGAGGGGGCCGGCCCTTGCAGCTTCAGAGCTCCCGATCCCCCGGCCACCTACACGTCGAGGTTGCTCACGTACTTTGCGTTCCGCTCGATGAACAGCCGACGCGGCTCCACCTCGTCGCCCATGAGCTCGTCGAACAGCTTCGAGGCCTCCACCGCGTCCTCCATCGTCACCCTGAGGATGGTCCGCGTCTCCGGGTTCATCGTCGTCTCCCAGAGCTGGCCCGGGTTCATCTCGCCGAGACCCTTGTAGCGCTGGATCATGATATTCGTCTTGCCGTCGCCGCCGGAGAGCCGCTTCACCGCCTCCTCACGCTCGACTTCGGTATACGCGTAGATCGGTTGCGCCTTGCTGGAGCCGCCCTTCGCGACGCGGTAGAGCGGTGGCTGCGCGATGTAGACGTAGCCCGCCTCGACGAGCTCCTGCATCTGCCGGAAGAAGAACGTGAGCAGCAGCGTCCGGATGTGGGCGCCGTCCACGTCGGCGTCGGTCATGATGATGATCTTGTGGTAGCGCGCCTCCTCCAGCTTGAAGTCCTCGCGTACCCCCGTGCCCACCGCCGTGATGATCGCGCGGATCTCCTCGTTTCCGAGAATCTTGTCGATGCGTGCGCGCTCGACGTTCAGGATCTTGCCGCGCAGCGGCAGGATCGCCTGGAACTGGCGGTCCCGGCCCTGCTTGGCGCTGCCGCCCGCCGAGTCGCCCTCGACGAGGTAGATCTCCGAGTGGGCGGGGTCATCGATCGAGCAGTCCGCGAGCTTGCCGGGAAGCACCGCGTTCTCGAGGCCCGATTTCTTCCGGACGAGATCCCGCGCCTTCCGGGCCGCCTCGCGCGCTCGGGCGGCGCTCACCGCCTTCTCGACGATGGCGCGGAGCACCGGCGGATGCTCCTCCAGGAAGCTCCCCAGGTGCTCGTTCACCACCGTCTTGACGATGCCCTCGACCTCCGAGTTGCCGAGCTTCGTCTTGGTCTGCCCCTCGAACTGCGGCTCGCGCACCTTCACGTGGAGCACGCAGGTCAGTCCTTCACGGATGTCGTCGCCCGAGAGCGTGAACCCCTCCTTCTTGAGCGTGCCGGAGCGCTTGGCGAGGTCGTTGATCGTGCGGGTGAGTGCCGCGCGGAAGCCGGTGAGATGCGTGCCGCCTTCGTGGGTGTTGATGTTGTTCACGAAGGTGAACGTGTTCTCGTTGTATCCGTCCTCGTATTGCAGCGCGAGGTCGACGTCCACGCCTTCCTTGGACGTCGAGAACGCCACGGGCTTCGGGTGGAGCGCCTTCTTGTTGCGGTTGAGCCACTGGACGAACTCGAT
>Ga0079217_10000142_pt1 | contig 15241 bp, 15 predicted proteins | sample NCAS200_FD_76343 | JGI IMG/M metagenome (GOLD analysis project Ga0079217, IMG submission 76343) | Agricultural soil microbial communities from Utah to study Nitrogen management - NC AS200 | ecosystem: Environmental > Terrestrial > Soil > Agricultural land | place: USA: Utah | collected 2014-06-11 | reverse complement strand
TCACTGTAGATATCAGTGCCGGCAGGTAGATCGATCTCCGGACGCGATACGTGAAGAAAGCTCAGCTCATTTCCCCTCGCGAGTGCGCGCGCCTCATCGGTGTTGACCACGTCGTATGGCACACTCGCAACCGCCTGGGCGCGCTCGGCCGGTGGACGCAATGCGCGAAAAGGACGAATAACCGCCACAGACCCTCCTTATTCGAGTGAAGGCGCCGGTCAGTGATGGGCCTTCTTTCGGTTAACTTGCGGAATTTATTAAGGCTTATGACGATTAAGACTATCCGTTTAGATGTGAAAACTCAAATGAGCTAGAATTCGGTAACACGGATTGAAATGAAAGAACGGATTGTCACTGACAACGTTTAGATTGAGAAAAACTACAGCTCTAATCTATCGCGCGACGCGCAAAATCGTGTTCCATCCGGGCGAAGCGTTGCTGTTGTGCCGCATGGCGTGGTGGGTCTTGGTCCTGTCGATCGCGGCGCGCCGATATTCGTTGCCGCGTGCCCTCGAAATCGTCGCGGGACGCCAGTCCGATCGACCTGTGTTGACAGATCCAAACGCTTGGGAACGATTCGCTCGCGCGATTGATCTTTTACTGTCGACAGATGTTTGGGTGTTTAAGCCGATCTGCTGGAAACGCGCGGCGGTGCTGCACCGTTATCTCGCACGAAGCGGAACGCCGACGCGCATCATTTTTGGCGTGCGAAACGACAGGTCCGGAACGGTGACAGGACACGCGTGGCTTGAGGCCGAAGGACAGCCGATCCTCGAAACAACACCGCCCGAATACGTGGCGACTTACAGGTTTCCTTCAAACGAACGCTTCGATCCCCAACTCGCCACGATCTCGCTCGAATAAAACAAAAGGGAGAGGCGAACCTCTCCCTTTCGAAAAATCAATTGCTTGTTAGGTCTACGGCAATGCTTCGACGTTGATATAGAACTTGAAACTTCCCGTTTGTTGAAGGCCAAGCAGGAAACGCACATCGAGGGTGGCGCCATTAGCGAGCGGCGTCGCCAGGGTTACTGTTCCCGAGGACATCGATGAGTTGAAACCACCACCATTCGGCTGTGACGGCGGTTGCTCGAGAGTCGTTCCCTGAACGGTGACGTTGCTCGTACCGCTGCCGCACGGCGGACGATCGACAGTGACGACGACGGCCGTAGAAGTTCGTGGCCGCAAGTCGGCAATGCCACTCGGCGCTGGGAATGTCGTGAGATCGATCACGCGCCAACGCATGCGCGTTACGTTGCCTCCGGTGTTATTCGTGACGCTTCGTCGAATGTCCAACGTTCCGAAGGTTGAGTTGTTGGCCGGATCCGACGTGAAGTCACGAACGCGGTTCGGCGGCGATGCTGCGCCGACGCAGATGTCAAGCAGGTTTACCGCAAACGATGCGTTACGCTGAATCGGTGAGCTCAGATTCTCCGGTCCGGGTGCGCCAAGACGCTGTCCAGCGCCCGCCGACGTACCATTCGTGTCGACGAAGACAAAGTCAGCCGCGTTGTTGTTCGTATCTTTAGGGGTAGAGATCGGACAAGCACCAAAGGTGGTAATGGAACCTGATTTACCACAGTCGTCGCGATAAAAGGAATAGTCGATTGAGAAAGGTGTGAGTGCCGGATAGCCAGTACCTTCTTTGTAAAGCGTATTCGCTTCCGAGGTTGACCCAACGGCGTCCAACCGGTTTGCGAGTACGAAGTTGGCCGCAACGCTGGTATTGAAGATCGCGATACCAGCGTTATCGGGAATGTCAGTCGTATAGGTGGCATCGCCGGTGGCAGTGGTGCCGTTACCAGCGGGATATGAAGCAAGGCTGTATCCAACGCTGTTTACGCAAAGATAGTGACCTCTGTTGGGGATGACCGTACCGTTCGGAATAACGCAACGAGCTACTCCGTTCGAAGCCGCCACGGCATAACCGGTTCCGCCACCTGTGACGGTATGGTCGGCTCCGCTGTTGTTGTAGATTTCAATAAACTCGTCGTTCGCTCCATTTGGACCACGAACACGGAATTCAGAAATGATCAATTGTGCTGCGGCGATCTGCGAGACACCCAGCATCATCGCTACAAGGCCGGCGCACACGAGGGAAACGCGAAATGCTTTTGCCATGCATCTATCTCCTTTTTCGGTGGGCCCACGATGTTCAGTGCGGCGTGAAACCCTAACATGCTTATTTGAATGCAGTCAACGAAATTTAACCTAAAGGACGGCCCGGGGTTTTACGGTGTTTGCTGAATATCTCCTTTGGTTTCAGGGAGTTGGCCGGACGGTACGGGAAGGTACAGTGAATCGGCGTGCGAGCGCGTCCCAGTCGACGAACATCAAATAAAGCACCAGTTGATGAGGAAAAAAGATGTTCATTACGAACAGCGTCGAGAGGTGAAACACCACGCCCACGGCGAGGAACAGCCAGCGCGGACGTCGACAGAAAACAGACAGTGGAAAGAGCAGTTCCCATAGCAGAACCAACCCAACTGCGTACGGTAGAACGGAACGAATCTGCGGCAACGAGAACGCCAGTTTGAAATGCGTGTCGTGAAGATTGTCGAGCGAGTGGAAGATCGCGAGTGCAGGTAGATTGTCGACGCTGAGATACTTGAGTCCCGCTACTCGCAGCTTGATCAGGGCGGAGCTGAAGTAAGTCCACGCCATCAATAATTGCATCAGCAGAATCGGATAGGCATACGCCCACAGTGGACGCCTTTTTTCTGTGCGCCGCAGCCAGTGGTCCAATGAAAAATCATCGCCGCAAGGTGTAAACGCCAGGACTGCCAAACAGTAGACGCCGAGCATTTCATCGTGATTGAAGTGGCCGAAGCTGCGAAGCAGACCCTGGTAAAAGAGAATGAGGAGGAAGGAAGTCTTCGTTGATATGGAAGTGAGAAATCCGGCGGTGCTCAGGGTCAGCGAGATCACCATCGCAGTTTTCAGAACAAGCATGCCGGATGGGTGTAGGAGTTGATAGTAGAAACTCCACGGCAGGAATTTCATCACACCCGTAGGGCGCATGATCGTTACGGGCAGCGTTCCGAGGGCGGAAAAGGAAGTAGCGAGGACCGAGATGAGAAACGTGCCGTGAACGATCGAACGCAGAACGCCCAGGGCGAAGGCGCTCTTCGGAACCGGCACGAAGACATGGGGAAGGGGTGAAGCGGAGACACGGGGAAACGGCGACACGGAGTCTTTCCTTCCCCGCGTCTCCGCGTCTCCCCTTCTCCCCGTCACCCTTTCTCGAATTCCTTGCGCCACGATTCGATGAAGTTGTCGTAGTTGGAGTACGTGCCGCCTTCCCAACGGTACATGTCGAGCCGGATCGCTTTCAGACGTTGCGGGGAAGAGGCAGGCAGGCGATCGTTGTAGAGACGTCCCCAGGTTTCGAGAAGATCAGGTATGCGTACGCCGGGAGGGAGGTTTTCGACTCCTCCAGCATCGTTGATAAGTTGTGTGTTCTCGGGATGAATCGATTCGAGGCGAAAGCTTTGGTTAGCGATAGTCGCATTCACCATGGTCCAGGTGCGGCTATACAAACCGTTGGTGAGTTCGATCGCGTAAACCTCGACAGTCTCACCAGAAACTGTTTCGCCGCGCAGGATGCAGTAACTACGCCCGCGTTCGAGATCGCCACCGGCCATCATCACGTTCCAGGCCGCGATAGGATACAGATTGCGCACAGATGCGAACGCCCAGATCAGTGGCAAGAAGATCGCCGCTGTGAGAACGGCGTATTTAACAATCAGGCTACGCTCATTCGGCGCTGAGAAGTTTGTAGGTTCGGAAGTTATCAACTATTCGTTCCACGCTGCGGGTCGCGTTGGCCAGCGCAATCTCATACTTGCCCGTAATATCGTCCGCAATCTCGCCCACGGACTTGCCTTGTTCGAGACCCTTCCAGACGACCATCGCCGTTTCATTCAGTTGGAAATACTTCTTCGTATTCAGGTCGACAAGGATTCCCTCTCCGCCATCGAAATCAGTAACTACGACATGTTTACCAGGTGTTAGGTTCATGATCTTTTTAGTTCGAGTAATGAATATGGCCCGTTGGCCCATCGTTCGGCGGTGTCGCGAACGACTTCTGAAGCATGTTGCCGTTTAATCTCGGTATCAGAGACAAATGGCTGGTCTTCCGTATTTTTAGAATAGAAACGGCCGCGGTTGTTAATAACATCTATTTCAGCAGCCGTTGGCTCGACGCCAAAGAAACGCAACACGTTACATATCACAGGTAAAGACAGTTGATTGTAATTAAGCAACATGCTGTTGTCGTTCGCAAGCGTGTGAGCCGTGGAAAAGAAACTGCCGATACTGCGCGCGCAAAGTTCTTCAAGCGGCATCTCCGCCACCTGCGCAGGCGACGTGCCGGTGATGTGCGCGAGAATGCGATAGTCCTCATCGAGCAGCCACGCGGGCGGGTCCGACACGTTCGAAACGATCGTTTCGATCGGATCGCGGTAAAGAAAGATCCACGGAACCTCCGGCCAGATGCGCCTGATACGTTCGAGTTGCGAGACGCCGCAACACGCAAACTTGATGAAGACCTGTTGCTCGCCGCGTTCACGTTGGCCCAACGTATTTACAACCGCGCGAAGCAATACTGAATACAGCGTCTCTTTGACGCGGTCATTCGCATCGGTGATGAACCTCGCGATGAGTTTGTCGACCGGGTTTGGTTCAGAAAGAACGATTGAATGGTTTACACACCGGCAAGCGTTTGCGAGCAACGTCGAACCGCAACGGGAGGAATGGAAGATGAATCCGGCGGGCTCGACGCGCGGCAGACTCTGGTCCAGTTGCAAGAGCGCGTCGAATTCCGTGAATCGTTCAGGGCGGTTGGGGTGTTCAGTGCGAACCCGATCGACAGTCTGCTGAAAAAACGGTTCCGTGAAAGTCACGTCCGCCATCTGCATCCACAACAGACCCGGACGTCCATCGACGACGACCGCATCCACAGGCAGCCAGCCCGGATCAATCGTTAAGTCGTGCACGGATCGATACCAGTTCGGGTTCCGTTGAGCGATGCCATGGCGTCTTGCCGAAGCTTTGCAGACAAAACAGACACGGCGAGCCGGTGAAAAGATCCGGCGTGACACCTTGCGCACGCAACGCGGCCAGCGCCTCTCTACGCTTTTTCAACTGCGCAGTCGCGACTTCCTTCAGTTTCGCGAACGCAGACGCAAACGACTCGACATTCAAATCGGCGACGACATCCGTCTCCTCCGCTGCGCCGCGAAAACCGGAGAGATTGCAGCAGAGCGACAAACGTCCACGATAATCAACATTCATGCTCGTACCGGCCAACGGCGAACACGGCGCGCGGTCTTCGTCGATATTGTAGTAACCGACGTCGACTGCGATGTTCATCTTGAAGATACGGGCCAGAATCGCGACCTCCTCCTCCACCATGCGCCGCTCATCGAGACCCAGTGCGGCCTCGTCTGCCAGCGCGGTTGAAGTGGGCATCACGTGGGCGAAGTTCAATGCCGCAGCGCCCATTCTCGCCGCAAACATCGCGATCTGTTCGAGTTGGTCCATGAGATCGCGCCGGACCGTGACCTTGATCGCAAAAGGCATCTGCGACATGTAACAACGCGAAAACGCGCGCACAAGACGATCGAACGAACCCTGGCCGCGCCAACCGTCGTGACTCTCTCGCGTGATACCGTCAAGACTGAACGCCACGTGCGAGATCGACGGGCGATTTGCCGCGAGCGCGGGCCAGACGCGTTCGAAGTGCCAGCCGTTCGTAACAAAGCTAACCGTCATATTCGCTGCGGAAATAGTTTCGATAGCCGCTGCGAACTGCGGATGAAGCGTCGGTTCGCCGCCGGTGAAAATAATCTTCGTCGCGTTTACGACGTCGCGAGCTTCGCCGATCACACGTCGCAACAGTTCAACCGGAAGGAATTCAGCCCGCGAGCTATAAAGATTATCTTCAGAGCGGAGGCAGTAACTACAATGCAGATTGCAGATATTGGCCAGTTCCACACTCAGCCGCTGTGGACCATAATCGTTGCTGAACGTGGTGTCAGTCTGCATTAGTTTGATTTTAAATGACGGCTCAATAACTCCGCGGCGCGCGCAGGTTCGAGTAAGTCGGTACCAGCGGCCACAGCGAACGCTTTTACCTGACGTGCGAGCCGCGAAAGAAGTTCAAGGTTCGCGCCTGCAACGGACGTGTCGTAAGTGGCCCAGGGACATGCGCGAATCAGTCGACTCATCGTTTCCGCTTGCGACAACTCAACGAAGCGCGACTCCTTTTCGCCACTCACCGTCGTGAACAGCATCCAACGTGGTACTACCTGCGTTACTAACCCCGACGCAAAAACACCCGCCGGTTCAAACACATTTCTAAATCCTGCACCCGCAGTCTCGCGCATCGCAAAGAAACTTCGAAACCCGCGCGCCTCAACCACTCCGTCCTGCGAACTCAACAACACCTCGTCGTCTGAAAGATACGACCATCCGGCGCTCGCAAGTTGAAAGGTCAGCGTAGACTTGCCGCTTCCCGACGGGCCAATAATTAAAACGCCCGCGCCGGTTTGCGGCTGGACTGCTCCTGCGCTGTGGAGATCAAACAATCCAAAGCGCCGCAACGCCGCGCAAACGGCGAATGACGTCACTCGCGCAAGTTCCGCATCAACAGCGTCCCGTACATGTTTGACCCAAACATCGACTCGCCCAGGAACGTCCTGACGCAGGCGCATCAATGAATTCGCGAACTGCAGATAATACGCGTTCGCTTCGGTGTAACACCGGCCGCCTTCGGCAATGTCGAACTGGTTCAGGTTGGGAGGAATCGATGGCCCAGGTTCGTCGCCAAAGAACTTGATCTCAATTTCGGCGTCACGCGGGGGCGGCGAGGTTGGCGTGAGCTGCCATCCGGCGAAGAGCTCTTCGACCAGCTGGGCTAATCGGCGATCGACAGCCTCAACAAATAGAAACCGACCGGCGACCGTATAAAAGCTTCGGGACGCCGGTCGGTCAAAGACCTGAATAACTTCCATGCAGCCGGAAATTCTGTTTGTTAATTCGTCGCGCCGCTTGTGGCAGATTGAAAGAATGTGGTCGCTTCCAAAACGTCAACGGGAACCGAAATCGCCGGTTCGACAAAGGGTTTACGGTCAGTCACTTCCCTGCCGATGCCTTCAGTTTGAAGTCCAGCTTTCTCTTCGTTAAGAATCTCGTTCTGTTTAGCCAAGGTTTGCCGCCTCCTCGAGTCAGGTGTAGTTAATATATGGTCTTGCTAGAGCGCGTGGCAACCGAAATTTCGGATGACGTGTTCTGGCCCATAATCTGGTTAATCAATCCACGCCGATTTCAACGACCCTCATTGGACCGTCTTCGGTGGCTCCGCTAGAACCAGCCGCAGGGCGCGTCGTTCGGACCGCGTTAGATCAGCTCTGACGAACAAAATGACATTCGGCGAGAGCTGTCGAACAGCGTCCTCCACAGAGAGCTTTGAGATATCGGCATCAATCAAATCCATCTTTTCGTTGCGTATGTCGACTGGGATTCCGATGGTTTCGCCAATCTTGAGCATGATCAGTGGGAGTGGTTGCTGTTTGGCTTTAACACTCAACTGGTAGTTCAAGTAGGTAACACGGAGCGGCGGTTCCTCTACCTTCTGCTTGTCATCCGACTCCGTTGCGACTCCATCTTCGGTATCGCCTTCAATCAACATGGACTGTGTCGAGCCATGCACAACTGCTGACACGGGGGGTTCACCTTGATTGGCATCGTAAAGAAAAATTCCTAATACGCGTGGCGGGGTTTGGCCCCCGCTGTCGATCTCGTAATCGACATAGACCGTTGGCGAGAGTAACTGAAGCGCTGGTTCCAGCGTCAGTTCGCTGAACTCAATCGAGAGCGGTTCCTTCTGTCGCTCAGTTCCGAGAAACACCGGTATCTTCAAACGTTTCGACAGATCCTGGGCCACTTCGACCATGTTTGCCTTTTCGGCTTTGAGAGATATGTTCAGGATCGGTCGGGTTTTGACCGTTAGTGTATATGCCGGCTTGACGCCAGGTTTCGCCGTCTGTGTTTTGCCGTCTTTTTCTGCAGGTTTTTTATCTGCCTGCGGCTGCTCCTGTGAGAAGGCGGCGATGGTGCACGCGACGGTGCACACAAGGAGCACCAAGGCAGCAAACAGATTTTTGACATGCGCACGGTTAACTACTGGTTTCAAATCTGTCTTTTCCTTGACCTGCGGGTGGAACACATTAAGTCGGACGACTGACCCCGCTCTTGATTGTCGTGAAAGCTAGCACGTGCGAAAAAATCCGTCAAATTTTGATTAACACTATCCGGATTATTACTGATTGCCGATCCTGAATATGAAGCGAAACGGGCGCATTAGGTAGTAGGCGAAGTGCAAACTGGCGGGGAGGGAACGCCGGGCGACGTCTCCGTCGGTGGGGCGCAACATGTGGACGACGTAGCGTGCGCGGGCGCTGAGGCTCTTTCGCACGCCAAGGTTGTACTTAAAGATCTCGCGGGGGGTAGCAGGAACGTGCTCGGGACCGTTGAAGAGATGTTCGACGATCTTTGCAGCCAGCGGCGCGAGACCTTTGTCCGCATCGCAGCGACGTTTTACCTCCGGCGGTAGCGGTGCATCGAGAAGTGTTTCGGCAAGATGCAGTCCGAGCAGAAACATGCGTTCGCTGTCTGCTTTGGCGGCGCGGTCAAGGAGTGCAGTCGAGTTTAGATCGCGGCGCGAGATCAGCTCGGCGACGTCGCAGATCCAACCGAGTCGTTCCCAGAGGTGTCGTGAGCCGTGGACGCACAACGAAAACAACAGATCGTCCGCGGAGAGCGTCTGGACAGTCGTTCCGTTCAGGTTAAGAGAAACGAGATGTTGCCAGAGTATTTCGCTCTGCACTGTTGAAGCGAACAAGTGTGGCGCAACCTCCCAGTGCAGCTCGACGATCAAACGGCGATTGTCTTTGGTGAACTGGAGATTGTGTTGCGTGCGGAGTAGCAGGTCCTGTTGTTCATTAGTCAGCGGTTTCGAGAGCGCGTAGTTGTCGGCGAGCAGAAGATCGCGCGCGCGTGCGACGTCCTGCTTCTTGACGATCACATCGAGATCGACGAAACGTCTCAGAGCTAGATCGTCGTAGGCGAAGAGCGCGAGGATCGGACCTTTATAAGGAACAGCTTCAATGCCTTCGTCCGAGAACAGCTTAATCAGCCGGCAGAGCTCCGCGGTCAATACGACGTTGCGCGCTGAGTTCTCGAGAGAATGTTTTTTGAACTGTTGAAGTTTCTCCGGCGAGACGTGATGTTTCAGTTGCTTATAGACAAGCGGTACGATCGCGTGGCGTCGAGCCAATAGAAAAAAATATTTCCAATCAATCGGTGTCTCTGTAAGCGATCGTATGCGTTCGGGCGAGGCCTTCGTTCGTGCGCAAGCTAATAATAATTCATCGATTGCTCTATTCATTAACTTTCAAAACAGCCAGGAACGCTTCCTGCGGAATCTCGACGCGCCCGACTTTCTTCATCCGTTTCTTGCCTTCCTTCTGCTTTTCGAGCAGCTTGCGTTTGCGCGTGATGTCGCCGCCGTAACACTTCGCGATAACGTTTTTCCCGAGTGCCTTCACCGTTTCGCGCGCGATCACTTTGTTTCCGATTGCGGCTTGAATCGGCACCTCGAATAGTTGTCGCGGAATCAACTGCTTCATCTTCTCCGCGAGTGCACGGCCCTTAGGCGTCGCCGTGCTGCGATGCAGAATCAACGACAACGCATCCACGGGTTCGCCCGCCACCAGCACGTCCAACTTCACCAGATCGCTTTCCCAATATCCGGCCAGGTTGTAATCAAGCGACGCGTAACCGCGCGAGACCGACTTCAAACGATCGTAGAAGTCGAGCACGATCTCGTTCAACGGCAACTCGTAGGTCAACATCACGCGACTCGACGTTATGTACTCAAACCCCTTCTGCACGCCGCGTTTTTCTTCGAGCAACGGCAGGATGCCGCCGAGATGTTCGTCGGGCGTTAGAATCACCGCGCGAATCACCGGCTCTTCGATCTTCGCGATGCGACCGGGATCGGGCATTTTCGCCGGCGAATCGATCTCCACGACCGCGCCGTCGGTAGTCGTCACGACGTATCGCACACCGGGCGCCGTCGAAATTAGATCCAGATCGAATTCACGTTCCAAACGTTCCTGCACGATCTCCATGTGCAGCAAACCGAGAAAGCCGCAACGAAAGCCAAAACCCAACGCCGTCGAAGATTCCGGTTCGTAGAAGAACGACGCATCGTTCAAGCGCAACTTGTCGAGCGCGTCGCGCAGTTCTTCGTACTGGTTCGTGTCCACCGGGTACAAACCTGCAAACACCATCGGCTTGATCTCCTGGTAACCGGGAAACGGCTGCTTCGTGGGTCGTGCTGCTTCGGTGATGGTGTCGCCGATCTGCACGTCAGCCACTGCTTTGATCGACGCGGTTAGAAAACCAACCTCGCCCGGGCCGAGTTCTGCAATCGGCGTAGGCGTGGGACGATTAACGCCGAGCGTCTCGACCTGGTAGTCGCGACCTACGTTAAAGAACCGAATCTTCATTCCGCGTCGAATCGAGCCGTCGATAACGCGGAACAGAACGATGACGCCGCGATACGAGTCGTACCACGAATCAAAAATGAGAGCTTTGAGCGGCGCGTCCGGATCGCCTTTCGGTGGGGGAACGTCGCGGACGATCGCTTCGAGCACTTCTTTGACGCCCTCGCCGGTTTTTGCACTCGTGAAGATCGCGTTGTGCGTTTCGAGACCGATAAAGTGTTCGATCTCTTCAACGGCCCTCTCCGGTTCAGCGCCGGGCAGATCGATTTTGTTGATTACCGGAATCAGTTCCAGGTTGTTTTCGATGGCGAGGTAGGTGTTCGCGAGTGTTTGTGCTTCGACGCCCTGCGACGCATCGACGATCAGCAACGCGCCTTCGCACGCCGACAGCGACCGCGAAACTTCGTATGAGAAGTCGACGTGACCCGGTGTGTCGATCAGGTTCAGGACGTACGACTGACCGTCGTTGGCTTTGTAATCGAGCCTGACCGCGTGGGACTTGATCGTGATACCGCGTTCACGTTCGAGTTCCATGTTGTCGAGCACCTGATTTTCCATCTCGCGCTCGGACAACGCGCCGGTCAGTTCGAGCAGGCGGTCGGCGAGTGTCGACTTGCCATGGTCGATGTGCGCGATGATCGAGAAATTGCGAATGCGAGAAGGATCCATCTGGTGCTTAGTGTTTGTACTTAGTGCTTTGTTTTCTTGCTTCGAACAAATTACAAAGTACCAAGCACCAAGCACAAAGTACACAAGCGCATGGCATCGAATTGGGAGTTTTCAGCGAAGATTCTCGTTAACGTAAGCGCGCCCCTTTTCCGGCGTGTTCATGGATGTAACCCACTGGTAGTTCTTCACACTCCACGGGCCGTGAGCATCAATAAAGTCGGCGTATTTTGATCCGGGCGTGAAATCATCGTCCACGATGCCGATCTTGACCCAAACGCGCCGCTGCAACTCCAGATCTGCCGTCATGGCCGCCGCCTGAAAGAGCTTGTGCTTCTCGTCCTCCGTGTAGTCATCTGAGGAAGACGACGAAGATGAGTTTGACGAGGATCTGTTCGTCGAATCGTCGTTAGTATTGTCGTTGCTGTTCAGGTTTAAATTGTCGTTTGAATTGGAGTTGTAATTGGCGTACGAATCAAAACTTCCGGCGTTACGCCAACCGAAATAAAAAATCAAAACACCCGCGATTCCAACCACGATCAAGCCCAAACATCCGGCGCCACCGCAACCGAGTGCGATCTTCTGATTACGAGTCATTGTTGTTTGTCTCTTTTCAGCTGGACTGAAACGAACTAAGTAAGCACAAAACGCACAGACGAAGCCCACAAAAAGGCAGAAGTCTTCAACGGGTTTTCATCCACACTACGCATTCCCCCAACTGCCGCTGCATCGTCCGTGCGTCAGTGTGATGAATCTCGCCGTGACCGGGCAATACCCACTCAAACTGGTAGTTCAGAAGTTTTTCCATCGAACGAATCTGCTCCGGCCACGAGTACCACGACACGCTGCGAAACGCAGTCAGCGCATTTCGTTTGGCCGAGCCGGCCAGATGATCGCCTGTGAAAAGAAACTTGTTGCGATAAAGGAAGACCATGTGCCCGCGAGTGTGACCCGGTGTTGGGATCACGAGCAGATCGCGGTCGAATTGAACCGGATCGACGCCGCTGATGACGCGTTCGACCTCGTGACGAACTGCACCATCGTCGGCGTGCATGATTCGTTCGCAGCCGAATCGTTCGCGAAACAACTTGTGATCAGCCACGTCGTCTTTGTGCGTCAGCAACATTTGGCTGACGCCGCCCATCGCGTCGATGCGTTTGATCAGTTGCGTGGCAAAGCGCGGCGAGTCGATCAAGATGTTGCCGCCTTCCTCTTGCGGCCTGACGATCAAATAACTCCACGCGCCAAAACTGTCTTCAGAAGTGAAGCCGCAGAAGTAAACGTTGTCCGCGATTTGAGCGGGAAAGGCGTCGATGCCGATATGCGCATCGTGTTTTTCCGTGGAACCGATCGAGCCGGTCGGGCAGGCCACGAGGGCCATCATTGCCTGGCGCGTTTCGTCGCTGGTCTCCGGTTGGTGATAGACGCTGCACTGATCGCCGTGATCACGAAAGATCCCGGGCGCAAGTTGACTACAGGTGTCGCAGTCGATGCAGGTGGAATCTACAAAAAAATCACCCGGTACATTCTCCGGTAAACGCTGTTGCAAACTTGCCATGTTTAAGAATTGCGAATTTCGAAATTCGAATTGCGAATTTAGCAAAACCGTAGCTTACTCCATCAAAATCCGCAATCCGCAATCCGCAATTCGCAATCCGCAATTCGAAATTCTTCAGATGTCAAACTCGTTGATTAACCGGTGCAGGTAGGATCGGCTGATGCCGAGTTTTTTGGCGGCGGCGACTTTGTTGCCTTCGCTTTGCAGGGCGGTCTTGATCATTCGCTTCTTGAGGGCTTCGACAGCGCCTTCGAGCGTCGACTCGTCTCCCGCGCGCGCGCCAGAAAGCACGCGCAACATCTTCTCGGGAACGAATTCGAGTCCGAGAGTGGAATTGCTGCTGAGCACGACAAGTCGTTCGATCAGGTTTTCGAGTTCGCGAACGTTGCCCGGCCATTCGTATTCCAGGAGCACTTCAATTAGAGCAGGTTCGAGCTCGGGAGTTGGCTGGCTGTATTTTGCGGCCGAGGAGCCGGCAAAGTGCGCCGCGAGTAGTGGGATGTCGTCCTGACGTTCACGCAATGGCGGCAACGTAAGCGGCACGACGTTCAACCGGAAGAACAGATCCTGCCGAAACCGCCCGGCAGCCACTTCTTTTTCAAGATCGCGATTGCTGGCGGCGATAAGTCTGATATCGACCGTGAGTGTTTTAGTCCCGCCAACGCGTTCAAACTCACGCTCCTGCAAGACGCGCAACAGTTTCACCTGAACCTGCGCACTCAGTTCGCCGATTTCGTCGAGAAACAGCGTGCCGCCGTTCGCCAATTCGAAACGACCCTTGCGAGTTTGAGTCGCCGACGTAAACGAACCTTTCTCGTGACCAAACAGTTCCGACTCGATCAGCGTTTCCGGAAGCGCTGCACAGCTTACTGCGACAAACGGACCCGTTGCGCGCGGACTTTCCTGATGAATCGCGCGCGCCAACATCTCTTTGCCGGTGCCGTTCTCGCCGAACAACAACACTGTCGCGCTGGTTGCGGCCGCCGAACGTGCCTGTTTCAACACGCGTTCCAGCGCCTGACTGCCGCCGAGTAAATGCGTGAATCCCGGTGGACGCGCTAACTCTTCGCGCAACCGTCGATTTTCAATTTCGAGCTGCCGCATCCGTGCGGCCTGACTGACGATGTGTAGCAGTTCGCCGGGATCCAACGGCTTCTCAAAGAAACCATAAGCGCCGCGTTTAACGGCTTCGAGTGCGGCGCGTTTCGAGTCGCTGCCGGTGATCACGACTACTTGCAACGGCGGATCCTTCGCGCGCGCGACGTCGATCAGCGCCAGACCCTCGCCGATGTCGTCAACGTGCGGCGGCAGGTGCAGATCGCTCACGACGACTTCGATCTCCTCGTCGTTGATCAGCGCACATGCTTCATCGCGCGAGGATGCCTGGAGAACGTGATAATCAGAAGCGAGCGCCCAGTACAGTCCGCTGCGCACAGCGTCGTCGTCATCGACAACTAGGACGGTACCTTTCGGCTCTGATTGCATCGTCATTTCCGGTTTCGTCTTTCCATACAGTAATCCACCAAATGCACGGAGCTTGGGGATACCTGGGCAGGTACTACTAGAGGAGCGTAACTGGGCAAGCTTAAAGAAGGAATCGCCGCACCCTTCTTGGTTACGCCTTTCTTTGTGTGGCCGATGGTAGCACGACGCGAAATGTCGTTCCAGCGCCTTCGACCGACTGCACGTCGATCGTTCCTCCGCTGGCCCGCACCACCTCGCGGCACGTGTACAAACCGAGCCCGATACCGTTTTTCTTAGTGGTGGCGAAAGGACGAAACAGCCGGTTGTCGATAAAGTTGCGACTCATTCCAGGACCGGTATCGCTGATGGAGAAGGATGGCGCGCCGCTGGTTGTGTAACCGGCTTCAATAGTGAGCGAGCCGCCGGGTTGGACCATGGCTTCGAGCGCGTTGAGTACGAGGTTTTCGATCACTTCTTCGATGCGTGCGGCGTCGGCGAGTGCGTAGACACTTTCCGGGAGACACAACACGATGGTGTGCTTCGTTCGCATCGGTTCCGCGGTCATTGCGCTGACACGTTTCAGAATGGGAACGAGATCGGTATTTGTCGGACGTTTGTGTTCGCCGCTCAGGCTCGTCAAAGGCCTGCTCAGTCGCGCGACGATCGCTTTTAGTTTGTCGGTCGCGTTTGTCAGGCCTTTCAACGCATCTGTTCGAAACTGTGGATTGTCGAAGTGGCGTTCCATGTTACTGACTGTCAACGATAAACCTTCGATCGCGTTCTTCAGGTCGTGCGTGAGCATCGCGGAGAGTCTCACGAACGATTCGAACTGCCGCGACTCTGCTTCACGTGCGACCTGTGCGCGCAAGCGTTCGGTGACGACGTTGATGTTGTCGGCGAGACCGCGCGCGTCGTCGCTTGATTTCAACAGGATGCGGCGATCGAGTTCGCCCTTCGCGATGGCTGACACATCTTCCGT
>Ga0079217_10000132_pt1 | contig 15612 bp, 13 predicted proteins | sample NCAS200_FD_76343 | JGI IMG/M metagenome (GOLD analysis project Ga0079217, IMG submission 76343) | Agricultural soil microbial communities from Utah to study Nitrogen management - NC AS200 | ecosystem: Environmental > Terrestrial > Soil > Agricultural land | place: USA: Utah | collected 2014-06-11 | reverse complement strand
TCGATCCGCCTCAACAACGACGCCGCGCGGCTTCATGCGAGGACGCTGCTCGACAGCGCGCAGGTGATGCGGCTCGACTCGCTCATCGTGCGCGAACGCGGCACGATCGGCGGACGCCGGCCTCCCCCACCGAGTCCCCGCCGTTCCTCTCCGTTCACTGATCGCAGGTCGCCGGTCGCTCGTTAGGGTGAACGAACACCGGCTGGTCACAAAGCGCCGCGCCAGGTATTACACGATAGGCGGCGGCGCGCCGTCGGTGGACGAGGCCTGGATCGTCCTGCATGGCCACGGCCAGCTCGCGTCCGAGTTCGTCAACTACTTCAAGTCCATCGCGACACCTGCCCGCTTAGTGGTGGCACCCGAGGCGCTGAATCACTACTACGTGGAGCCCGGCACGTCGGGCCGTACGAAGGACGCGAAGGTCGGCGCCACCTGGATGACGCGTCTCGACCGCGAGAACGACATCGCGGACTACGTCGACTTCCTCGACGCGGTCTGGGGTGAAACGGCTGCCCGCGCCGGGCGCGTGGTCACGTTAGGCTTCTCGCAGGGTGTGGCGACGGCGTGTCGCTGGATTGCGCAGGGCACGTCCCGCGTCGATCGCCTGATTGCGTGGGCCGGCCAGCTGCCGCCTGACGTGAATCCGAAGGAGTTCGCCAAGCTGTCCCACGGGCTGACGCTGGTCTCCGGCATGACGGACGAATACGCGGCCTGGATCGCCGAGGGAAATAACTCCGGGCGCCTGGAGAGTGCGGGAATCAAGCCGGAGGTGGTGACCTTCGACGGCGGTCACCGGATGGATCGGCTGACGCTGGACGCCATCGCAAAGAGTTGATCAGCGCTCGGCCGAAACTGTTGCACAACGACGGGGGTAGTTGGCTCCGGATGGTGTACCTTCGATCAGTTCTCCGAGGGAGTCGGTCATGGGTCGCCTGGCACATATCATCCGATTCGTTGCTCTGCTTTCGCTCCTCGTCGTGGTATCCCACGGTCGTGTGCCGACCACCGAGGCGATCAAGGGATTCCGTGCGGTGGTGTTCTCCGGCGCGCTGCTGCATGAGCCAGTTCGCATCGGTGACTTCGACACAGCCACGGCGCTGTATTTGCGCGTCATGCGTGGAACAGCCGTGTCAGGTGATTCGCTCGCCGCGCTCGAGGGACGCCGGTGCGTGATCATCAGTGCGTTTCTGGCCAACGATCGGAACATGAACACGCCGCTCGAGACGCTTCCCGAGGGTCAGGGAGACTTCAACTACCGGCTGTACGTCTTCTCGCAAGGCGTGCGCCCCGTCATGGCTGCCGGTCAACACCGCTGGCGATTGACGCAAGAAGTCACGCAGGATCTAGCAGCGTTAGGCGTCCCGATTGCCGATACAAATGGCGCGACCGCCGGTTGCCAATAGGGCCCAACGCCTTCTGACCTCTGACCTCTGACCTCTGATCTCTACCTCTGGCCTCTGGCCTCTGGCCTCTGGCTCTGGCCTCTGGCCTCTGGCCTCTGGCCTCTACTTCCTGCCCCTCCACCGGTCAATCTCGCGGCGTTCCTTCTTCCCCGGTTTCCCCTTTTCGCGGAACACTGGTGGGCCGAGCGCCTTCATCTGCGCGGCAAGGACCTCTCGCGCCTTCCGGCTCTCCCCAGTTTCGACGTAGAGCGTTGCCGCCACTGTCGCTGAACCGCGCTGTTCCGATTCTCCAGTGACTTCCACGATCTGCTCGAACGGCGGCTTTCGGATGCGGATCGTGTCACCCACGGTGACGGCACGCGATCGCTTCACCCGGTCGCCGTTCACTTCCACCCGACCCGTGTCGATGGACTCGGCAGCCAGCGTCCGCGTCTTGAAAAAGCGGGCCGCCCATAACCATTTGTCGAGTCGAACAGGCATCGCTACAAAGTGGGATGGCGGACGGGAGATGGCGGATTTCCGACGCGCGTCATTCAAAGCTGTCCGCTCAATACCCGTTGCAGCGTGGACGAGTCCACATTGGCTCCACTCAAGACGATTCCGACGCGCTTGCCTTCGAGGTTCGGTGCGAGCTTGCGGAGCCCGGCCAACCCCGCCGCGCCGGCCGGTTCCACCATCGAGTGCGTCGTGCGCAGCAACATGCGCATCGCGTCCGCAATCTCGGCGTCAGTCACCGTTATGAAGTCGGCGAGACCATCGAGCAGCGTCGGAAACGTCATTTCGTACGTGGAGCGAGTCGCCAGGCCATCGGCGAACGTGTCGGCACGGTCTGTCTGCACCGGCTTCCGGGCGTGCCAACCTTCGTGCGCCGCCGATGCACCAACTGCCTGGACGCCGTACACCTTCGCGTCCGGCTTGAGTCCGGCGAACACCGTCAGCGCACCTACGGCCTGCGAGCCACCCCCGATCGAGATCACCATCGCATCGATCTGCGGCTCCTGCTCGATGACCTCCAGGGACAACGTTCCCGCGCCCGCGATCACGTGCGGGTTGTTCGTGGAGTGGGCCAGCGTGGCGCCTTCTTCCGTCACGATCCGGTCGGCCACCTGCACCGATTCGTCGTAGTCCCGGCCTTCTTCGATCAGCCGCGCGCCTAACGCGCGCATCCCCGCGTTCTTCTCCGGGTTGTTCCCGACCGGGACGCAGACCGTCGTGCGAACCCCGAACGCCCGGCCGGCATAGGCGACGCCGAGGCCGTGGTTTCCCCGCGTGGCGGCGACGACACCGCGCGCCCGCGCCTCGTCAGGCAGTGCGGTCATGAAGGCGAGACCGTTCCGGACCTTGAACGAACCCGTTGGATTGAAGTTTTCGTGCTTGACGTGAAGACGGATCCCGTGGCCGACGGCGTCATCGAGCTCGCGATACGTACGCAGCGGCGTCGGAGAGAGCAGGGGCGCCAGCCGGATGCGGGCGGCGCGGATATCGTCCAGAGTTACGGACAAGGTGGTGCCTGAATTGGAGGACAGTGTGATCCGAAAAAATCGCCAGTGGCGAAGATAATCCCCTGACTGCCACGCTGCTGTCTAACCGTGAAACTGCGGCACACAGACTGCGTATAGTCCGCCGCCAGTAGTCACGACCTCAACAGGATTGTCTCATGCAACCGCGTTCGCGTCACGCTCTCCTTACGCTCACGTTCCTCGCGCTTCCCGCCGTCGCTTCGGCGCAGCGTCCCCGAATCAGCCAGCGTTCCTTCGACCGGCCGCCACGTGCCGCGGTCGGCGCGAGCTTCAGCTACGGCCGACCCGTTGGCGACTTCCTTTCCTACGTGGATCAGGGACTGGGCTTCGATGCATTCTTCCGCTGGAACGCTGACCCGCAGGGCATCGTGAGCTTCAGGCTGGATGGTGGGCTCCAGATTTACGGGAACGAAACGTTTCGCGTCCCGTTGTCCGGAACCATCGGTGGTCGAGTCCTCGTCGACCTCACGACCTCGAACAACATCGTCTGGATGGGATTCGGGCCGCAGCTGACTGCGCCCAGCGGCGTAATCCGGCCGTATGCCAACGCCAGCGTCGGGTTCTCGTATTTCTTCACCGAGTCGTCGGTGGAAGGATCGAACAACGACAACGATCCGTTTGCGAGCACGACGAACTATTCGGACGCGACGTTCCGGTACGGGTTCGGCGGGGGATTCCTGATTCCGTTCCAGACTCGCACATCCGAGTGGGCGATCGACCTCGGCGCGATCTATCACGGGAATGGCCAGGTGCGTTACCTGCGCGAAGGCGGCATCGAGGACCTGCCCGACGGTTCGATCATCCTCCATCCGATCCAGAGCGACGCCAACCTCCTGACCTACCGGCTCGGCTTCTCGATCGGGATCCGGTAGCTGCGTGACGCGGTGGTGGCTCGGACGGTCTGGAAGCAGTTGCCGGTCACGAGCCACCAGCCACGGGTCACGACATCCGCTCCGACGACGACGCACAGGACCTCTTCGAGCAGCTGGGCAAGAATGCGTACGGCATCCTGGTCGGGCTGGTTTTCGGCGTCCCGTTAGGCTGGCTGCTTCAGCTTCGCGGGATCTGGCTGTACCTGTTCGTCGTGGTAGCGGTCGTGGTGATCACCCGATCGGTCAGGTACATGACGACCGCGCTCGTGGACGGTACGGCGAACGTGTTCCTGCGAATGGTCTGGCCGACCGGGAATTCAACGCCGTATACGCCGACGTATTCGATGGAAGAGTCGATGGTCGCGCGCGGCGATGTCGACGGCGCGCTGGCGCACTACGGCGCCGCGATGCGACTGCACCCGACCGATCCCGACCTGCGATTCCGCGTCGCCGAGCTGCTGTTTCGCAGTCCGTCGCCGGCCAAGGCTGCGACGTATTTCATCGAGGGCCGCCAGCTGGCCGGGGACAAGCGAGGCAAGGAACTCTATGCGACGCAACGGCTGATCGATCTCTACCTGGGTCCGTTAGGCAATCCGGTCGGCGCATTGGTCGAGCTGACACGCCTGGTCGACCGCTTCCCCGGAACTCGTGAGGCCGAATCCGCCGCCGCCATGATCGCGCGCCTGAAACAAGGAACTATGGAATCGTAGTTCACGCTTCAGATTCACGATTCATTCACGCTTCCTTTCACGATTCATTTCACGCGGCATTTCACGATTCATGATTTTACTCGATATCCCCTGACCCCCGTTCCCGCTTTCGCCTGCCGCGCAGTTTCTTGAGCCGCAGCCGCTCCTCTCGCGACGCATGTGTCGGCGCGGTCTTGACGCGCTTTTTCCGCACCTGAAGCGCGCGCGCGACCAGGCCCGCCAGCCGCTGCTCGGCCAGGAGCCGGTTCTGCCGCTGGCTCCGCGTGTCACTGGCCGCGACACGGACCCACCCCTCGGTGTCGAGCCGGGACGCCAGCCGCAGCGTGACGCGATCCTTCTCGTCAGGCGTGAGCGCCGACGACTCGGCGGGATTCCACTGGATCTCCACGCGCGACGACGACGTGTTGACGTGCTGGCCGCCAGGACCGCCAGACCGCGTCGCCCGCACGATCAGCTCGTAGCGGGGAATCGAGTGCGTGTCGTCGACGACGATGACGTCGGTGGTCAGTTGGTTCGTCCCCGGTTCACGCGGACTCCGGCCACGCGACGGCCATCCATCGCGATCACCTCGAGATCACCACCGGGGAAATTCACATGGTCACCGACCTTCGGCACCCGCCCGATGCGCGCGAAGACAAAACCGCCTAACGTGGTCCAGTCCCCCTCGGGAATCGAAACGCGGTGGTCAGTCCGCACATCGATCAGGGAAAGGTTGCCCGCCAGTTCCAGCACCCCATTCACCTCGACCGATTCCTTGGACACCATGTCGTATTCGTCGGCGATATCCCCGATCACTTCCTCGATCAGGTCCTCCATCGTCACGATGCCGGCAGTGCCGCCGTATTCGTCGAGCACCACCGCCATGTGGGCGCGCGTCTTTCGCAGGTCATCGAGAACGCGGACAGCGAGCCGCGTGGCGGGGACATACAACGGATCTCGCACGAATTGCTTCAGCGAAAACGCCGACTTTCTGTCGTGCAGCCAGAGATCCTTGGCCAGGAACACTCCCACGACGTCGTCCAGCGACTCCTGGTAAACCGGGTACCGCGAGTACCGTTCCCGGCTCAATGTCTCCCGTACCTCCTCTTCATTCGAGTCAATCGACAGGGCCGCCATCTCGGTCCGCGGGCGCATCACGTCCTGCACCTTCTTCTCATGGAAGTCGAACACGCCGGCCAGCATGGCGGAGTCGCTTTCGTCGAGCGTCCCGTGGGCCCGCGCCTGCATAACGAGCATACGCAGCTCCTCGGGCGAATGCACGTGCTGGCTTTCGCTCATGGGCTTGATGCCGAACAGCCGCAGCGACGCGTTCGCGGTTCCGTTCAGCAACGCGATGAACGGGGACATGATGCGGGCGAACAGCATCAGCGGGAGGGACACCAATCCGCTCAATCGCTCGGGCATGAGCAGCGCGACTGTCTTCGGCGCCAACTCGCCGAACACGACATGAAGGAAGGTGATAACCGCGAATGCCACGCCAATTCCGGCCGCGGTGTGAACGGCACCCGGGGCGGGTCGGATGCCAAACACGCCGAGAATCGAGTCCATCATCGCCGCCACGACCGGTTCGCCTACCCACCCCAGGGTGATGGTCGCGATCGTAATTCCGAGCTGCGTCGCGGAGATGTACCGGTCCAGGTTCGCAATCGCCTGCAGGCTGTATCTCGCCAGCCGGTCCCCCGCGTCGTGCATTTCCTGAAGCTTCGACCTTCGCGCCCCCACCAGGGCGAATTCGGCTGCCACGAAGAAGCCGTTCAGGAGGACAAGCGCCAGAACGGCCGCGCTCCGGCCCAGAACTCCTTGCCATGTCAGATGATCCGTCACTTCCACTGAGAAACTCCAGGTGACGCGAATCGTCCAAGTTCTAGCAGAATGCGACGGTCAGGCACCGACCCGGCTCGTTGCACGTTGCAAGACGCCCTCCCCCAATCGTGAACACGCCACTCCCGCTGCCCCGACCAGCCGTCCACGCCATGAAGGCGCTCGACCCCCGGCTCCTCCTCCGAGCGAGCTACGTGGGCCGCGTCGCCATAACGCTCGCAATTTTCTTTGCCGTCGGTTTTGTCTTCCAGGATTCCGCTCCTGAAGATCGCCTCATTGCGACGGCGCTGTTGGTTGCTGCCGCTGTGTTCACTGCGATTTCTGCCGCGTGGAGTGAACTCCAGCCCGGCTCGCTGAACGACCGCTTTCTCGGCGGACAGATCCTTTTCGATCTCGTGCTGGTTACGGGACTTGTACACGTTACTGGCGGCGCGGCTTCGCAATTCGGTGCGCTGTACATCCTGGTGATCGCAGTCGCCGCGCTCATGCTGACGGCGTCGGCTGGACTTCTTGTCGCGGCACTCGGATGTGTTTTCTATTTCGCCGACGTCATCCTCGCGCATCGGTCGTCGCTGGATCTCGGATACTGGTTGCAACTGGGAGTGTTTGCTGGCGTTGCGCTGAGCTCCGGGTACATCGCGTCGCGCCTTCGCGAGGCACGCGCCGGACGCGAAGAACTCGCGGCCGAACTGGTCAAGGTGAGACTGCAAGCCGAGGACATCCTGCGCAACATCCGCAGCGGCATCGTAACCGTTGACGCCGCCGGCTATCTCGTATATGCCAACCCCGCAGCGAGTTCGTTGCTGGGCATGGATTTATCCAGCAAGGCCGGGCGGCGGGTGCGCGACCTGTTTGGTTCGATTTCGCCCGAACTTGTGTCGGCGCTCGAGCAGGCGGCCGGCTCGGGGATCCGGACCGTCCGTGCTGAAGGCAAGGTGATCACGGCCAGTCGCGGTTTTCCGATCGGCCTCAACACCACCATTACCGCCAGCCACGAGCAGAATGGCAGCGACAATGCGAACGAAACCAGTCGCACCGCGACGGCGATCTTCCAGGACCTCACCGACCAGAAACGGCTCGACGCGTTGCGCCGTCGCACACAGCGACTGGAAGCCGTCACGGAGCTCAGCGCCTCGCTGGCGCACGAGATCAAGAATCCGCTGGCGTCCATCCGCAGCGCAGTGGAGCAACTCAGTCATTCCACACACGCGACGCCTGACGAGCGGACCCTCTCGTCGCTCATCGTGCGCGAATCGGACCGGCTGGCACGCCTTCTCTCCGAGTTTCTCGACTTCGCGCGCGTGCGCGTAAACCGGATTCAGAAGATCGACATCGGCCGGCTGACGCGGGGTGCGGCCACGCTGGCCGCGACGCACCCATCGTGCGCGGAGCATGTTCGGGTGTCGATCACGGGCGAAGCCGGCGTCATTGAAGGGGACGATGACGTGTTGCATCGCGCCGTCTTCAACCTGGTGCTGAACGCGGTGCAGATGTCGCCCGTCGGCGGTGAAGTACGCGTCGAGGTCTCTACGCTACGCGCCGACGACGCACCGCCGGGTGTTCGGTTGCAGGGCGGTGGAGTGACCATACGCATCTCTGATCGCGGCCCGGGCATCCCGCCCGACGTCCGCGAGAAAATCTTCGACCCGTTCTTCACGACCCGGCCGGGTGGAAGCGGACTTGGGCTGGCGGTGGTACATCGCGCCGTCGAGTCGCATTCCGGCTTCGTCTTCGTGGACACGGAAGTCGGCAACGGCACGAAAGTCACCGTGCTGCTGCCACGGGATCACGACCACCCCGCCGACGAGGGCAAATGATCGATACCCAACGAGCGAACGTCCTCGTCATCGACGACGAGTCGAGCATCCTGGAGTCGCTGCGCATCCTGCTGCGGAACGAGGGCTTCACGCCGCATATCGCACAGGGCGGACGGCAGGGGCTGGAGCAGATCGCGTCACTGTCGCCGGACATCGTGCTGACCGACGTGCGCATGCCTAACGTCGACGGCATCGAGGTGTTGTCGGCGGCGCGGCGGCAGGATCCCGCCATCCCTGTCATCCTGATGACCGCGCAGGCGACGCTGCAATCCGCGGTCCAGGCCGTCAATGAGGGCGCCTTCTATTACATACAGAAGCCGTTCCGCAATGACGACCTCATCGCCATCCTGCGCCGCGCCGCCGAACATCGCCGGCTGCGCGTCGAGAACCAGTCGCTGAAGCAGGAGATCCGACGGCGCGAAACTTCGGTCTCCGGACGTCCCGTCGGAAAGAGCAAGTCCTGGATGGAAGTGCTCCGTCTAGCCGAAACGGTCGCGCCCACGGAATCGACAGTATTGATCCAGGGTGAGTCAGGCACCGGTAAAGAGGTTATTGCTCGCTACATCCACCAGCTCTCTGCGCGCACCGAGGGTTCGTTCCAATCGATCAACTGTGGAGCGCTGCCGGAAAGCCTGCTGGAGAGCGAGTTGTTCGGCCACATCAAAGGCTCGTTCACCGGTGCCGTGAAGGACAAGCAGGGGTTGTTCACTTCTGCCGCCGGCGGGACGTTTTTCCTCGACGAGATTGGCGAAACAACACCGGCCACGCAGGTGAAGCTCCTGCGAGTGCTGCAGCATCGTGAAGTCATTCCTGTCGGCGCCACGGAATCGATCCCGATCGACACGCGACTCATCGCCGCGACCAATCGCGACCTCGAGGAAGCGATGCGTCGTGCGACGTTTCGGCAGGATCTCTACTACCGGCTCAACGTGATCGCCCTGCACCTGCCGCCGCTCCGTGACCGGCAGGATGACGTTCCGCTCCTCGTCGACTCCTTCCTGCAACGGTTGTCTTCCACGCGTGGCGGTGAAGAGAAGACGCTTTCCAGCGAGGCTGATGAGGCCATCCGCGCCTACCAGTGGCCTGGTAATGTCCGGGAACTCGAAAACGCGCTGGAGCGCGCCTGGATCATGTCACCCGGGGAGCGCATCGAGCTCAACGCGCTGCCGGAACGGGTCACGTCACCGACGCCCTCCCGGCTCCTCGACGACCGCGCCGCCCCGAATCCGACGCTGGAAGCCATCGAGCGCGCCTACATCCTCTGGGTGCTGAATGCCGAGGGGGGAAACAAGACACGAGCGGCCGAATCGTTAGGTATCGACCCGTCCACGCTGCACCGGAAGCTGTCCCGGTTCGGTTCGGAGGGCGCGTGAGCGAGCGGACGATGCCGGGGAACGAGACATCGCTATTGACGCGAGACCGGCTCATTCCACTCCTGCTCGCGATTTCCGCGACCCTGGTCGTGGTGGTATCGATCGCGCCGTTCCCGGTCGGCGTCTTCCAGGACGATGGGATCTACACGGTGCTCGCCAAGTCGTTGGCGACGGGGCAGGGATATCGCTACCTCCACATCCCCGACGCGCCGAACGCGACGCACTATCCGCCGCTCTATCCGCTCTTCCTGGCCGGTTTGTGGAAGGTCTTCCCGGCATTCCCGGCCAACGTCACGCTGTTCAAGTTCGCCAACGCCGCATTCATCGGGGTCGGGGCCTTCATGGCGTGGCACTTTGCGCGCCGCCAGGTGGGCATGAGCCACGCCACCGCGGCCCTCTCGACCGGCGCCTTCATGATCTGCGCCCCGGTCGTGCTGCACGGGGTGATGGTGTTGTCGGAACCGATGTTCCTGGCAGCCCTGTTCCCGGTGCTGATGGCGTGTGAGCGTGCCGCCCGCACGGGGGACAGGCGTGATGCCCTGATTGCCGGCGCGGCCGGCGGTGCGCTGGCGCTCATCCGCACGTTAGGCGCCGTTGCCATTCCCGCCACGATCCTGGTCCTCGCCTGGCGCAGGCGATGGACAGCCGCGCTCCTCGTCCTCGCCGCCAGCGTGGCCATCATGTTGCCCTGGCAACTCTGGATTGCCACCTACGATGACAACCTCCCCGCCGTCTTTGCTGGTCGATACGGTTCCTACTCCGCCTGGCTGATCGGTGGTGTGAAGGAGGGCGGAGTGCCGTGGCTACTGCAGCTCGTGGTATTCAACCTCCGGCTTGTGGTCAACGGCGGATGGCAGCTCCTCGCGATTGAACCGCTACCCGTGGCCGTGAAATGGCTGGCAACGGTTGCCGTGACGGCGTTCTTCGCAGGTGGATGGTGGCTGATGTTGCGACGCGCGCCGGTGGCAGCGTGGATGGTCGCGCTCTACCTGCTGGTGATCATTTCGTGGCCATTCGAACCTCCGCGATTCATTTTCGCGCTGTGGCCGCTGGTCGGCATCATCGTGGGGCTGGGGATGCATGCGGTGTTCACCTGGCGGCCCGCAGCGCGTCCGCGGCAGTTCGCGCGCGCCGCGGCGATTGCAATGGCATCGCTGCTGGTGATCGGCTACGTGAGATATAACTATATCGCCGCGGAAAGCCGCTGGCCGTCGATGGTGCAGTCGTTCGTGGCAAATCGCTCGAAGCCTATGGCCGAGTGGGTCATGGCCAACACGCCTGACGATGCGTTGCTCTCGACCGACGATGACGTGCTGATGTACCTCTACACCGGCCGCCTGACGATCCCGAACACGACGTTCACGCCGCAGGAGCACATGAGTCCACAAACGCCGGCGTTCGCGGCGAACGCGTTGCGAACGATCCTCGGCACATACGATGTCGATTACGTCCTGACGGCGTCCAACAACGGCATCTACGCGGCGCGTGGTCTCGTGCAGGCGAATCCTCCCGAGCTGAGGGTCGTCGCCGTGTTCAAGTACGGCGCGGTCTTCAAGCCGCAGTCGCGGGGCGAAGGGCAATGAACTCTCTCTTCCGGAGCGACGAACAGTGGGAGCGGTTGTTGCCGTTTGTCCTGGCCGCGTTGTCGATGGCGGCGGTAGTGATGTTCATCGAACCGTTCCCGGTGGGCGTGTTTCAGGACGATGGCGTCTACACTGTCCTGGCCAAGTCGCTGGCGACGGGGCAGGGGTACCGGTATCTCCACCTGCCGGACGCGCCTAACGCGACGCACTTCCCACCGGCATATCCGCTCTTTCTGGCCGGACTCTGGAAGCTGTTTCCCTCGTTCCCGGCCAATATCACGCTCTTCAAGTTCGCCAACGCGGCCTTCATCGGCCTGAGCGCGATCCTGGCCTGGCGCTTCGCGCGAGGACCGCTGCAGATGGGGCAGTGGGCCGCGGCCATCACCGTGGCGGTGTTCACGGCCTGCGCCCCAGTGGTGTTGATGAGCGTCATGGTCATGTCAGAACCGCTGTTCCTGGCCGCGCTCTTCCCGGTCCTGATGGCGGGTGAGCGAGCGGCGAAGACCGGCAATGTGCGCGACGCGGTCATCGCCGGCGCGGCCGGCGGTGCACTTTCGCTGATACGAACGTTAGGTGCCGTGGCCATACCTGCCACAGCGCTGGTGCTCCTGTGGCGGCGACGCTGGCTGGCGGCGTTCTGCGTCTGCGTAGCTGGTCTCCTCGTCATGGCGCCCTGGCAACTGTGGGTTTCTGCGCATGATGCGGAAGTGCCGGCCATCTTCCTCGGTAAGTCCGGCTCGTATTCCGGCTGGCTCTTCGGCGGCATCCGTGAGGGGGGCGTCGAATGGCTGGCCACGCTGGGCTGGTTCAACCTCCGGCTCTTTGTGGGCGGCGGGTGGGACACGCTGTCGGTCGATTCGTTTCCTGTACCGCTGCGCTTTGTCGTCACGTTCGTCGCGACCGGTTTCTTTGCAACGGGCTGGTGGCTGATGTTGCGACGAGCGCCGGTTGCCGCACTGGTTGTCGCAGCGTACCTGACGCTCGTCGTGCTGTGGCCCTTCCCGCCCCAACGATTCACCTTTGGCGTCTGGCCGCTGCTGGGTATGTGCTTCGGCCTGACGGTGGAGTCGATACTGCGTTGGAAACCGCAGGCACGCGCATACGTCACGTTACGCTGGGTTGGCGTCGGACTCGCTGCGCTGCTGATGATTGGCTACGCCCGCAGTAACTACCGAAGTGTGTCCCGCGGCTGGTGGACGCAGGTCCAGGGATACGTCGCCGATCGCGCGAAGCCCGCGATGGCGTGGGTGGCGGCGAATACACCCGAAGATGCCGTGATCGTCACCGAAGATGACGTGATGATTCACTTGTACACGGGCCGGCGCGCGGTTCCCATCGGCACGTTCACGCCGCAGGACCATATGTCAAAGCAGACTGCGGAATTCGCGACCGAGGCCCTCCGCTCCATCCTGCGGAGCTACGACGTCGACTACGTGGTGGCCACGACCCCCTTCGGCGCACAAGCGGCGCAGGGGCTTATTCGCGGGTCAGCGGAGCTGCGGTTTGCAGGAGTGCTGGAGCTTGGTGCGATCTACCTGCCGGTGGCGAGGGCTGGCACACCGTGACGGTGCTTCCGATGCCGGTGATGGCAGACGTCGAGCGGCGGAGCGAACGATTTATTCCTTTGCTCCTCATGGTGGGCGTGCTGGTCGCCGCCATCGTCAGCATTACGCCATGGCCTGTCGGCGCATACGAGGACGACGCGATCTATACGCTGCTGGCCAAGGCGTTGGCCACCGGCGACGGCTATCGCATGATCAATCTGCCGGGCGCGCCTCACGCCACGCATTACCCGCCGGGCTATCCGTTCCTGCTCTCAATGCTGTGGCGCATCGCGCCGGGTTTTCCGGACAACGTTGTCGTCTTCAAGTTCGCGAACGCTGCATTGCTCGCGATCGCGGCCGGTGGACTGTACCGATTCCTGCGCACGCGCCTCGAGTTTGGCGTGCACGCCGCGGCGGTTGTGGCAGCGGTAGGAACAGCATCGATCATGACGCTGCACCTCGCGGGCCTGGTGCTCTCCGAGCCGCTCTTCCTGGCCGTGTTCTTTCTGTCGCTGCCAGTCATCGAGCGGGCTGCGGAGGGTAGCCGGATACGCGATGCCCTCACCGCCGGACTCCTGCTCGGCGCTCTCGCGATGGTGCGGACAATTGGTGCCGTGGCGATTGGCGCGATGGTTCTGGTGCTGCTCTTCCGCCGGCGTCCGTTGGCGGCGCTGGGCGTTGTTGCCGGATCGGCGCTGTTTCTGGTGCCGTGGCAACTCTGGGTCAGCGCATATCAGGGTGAAGTGGCACCCATTCTGTCCGGCAAATACGGCTCCTACGGACCGTGGATGGTGGACGGGTATCGCGAAGGCGGATTGTCCTTCGCCCGCGACGTGGTGATCCAGAACTTTGCAGGGATGGGCAACAGCCTGAGTTACGTGCTGATGCCCGTTCAGCGCAGTTGGCCACGAATCCTGTCACTGTTGCTGCTCCTGCCCGTGATCGCCATCGGATTCGTGGCACTCGTCAGGCGGGCCCCGGTATTGGCCGGATTTTTCGCGCTGTATCTCGGCGTCATCATCGTTTGGCCATTCCACCCGCATCGCTTTCTCATCGCGCTCTGGCCGATCCTGGTGATCGTGCTGGCCGCGGCGACGCGCGCCATCTGGCAATGGAGCGCGATTGGGCCATCGCGACAGGGAGCGCGCATGGCCGGGCTGGCGGCGATCGCGTTCCTCGCCATCGGACACGCCGCGTACAACCGGGAAGGGTATGCCGAACGAACATGGACAGACCTGCAACGCAGGGCGGGCGAGAGCGTGAAACCGCTCGTGCAATGGGTCGCGAAATACACCAGGCCAGATGACGTACTCGCAACCGAACACGACGTGGTCGTCTACCTCTACACCGGCCGCCGCGGCGTTCCAGCCACCACGTTTCTTGCCCGCCAGTACGTAGCGCCATTCACGCCGGCGGAAACGGAACAATGGGCAGGGATGATGATTGCGACATATCAGCCCCGCTACTACGTCACCGGATGGGCCGAACACCTGCGGGCCGCTGACTCGCTCGCTGCGCGCACGCCGCCGGTACTCCGAAAGCTCGGTGCGATTCCGCATCACACCGTGTACGAGCGGGTCGTTGAACGGCTCACACAATGAACGCCCAGGTAGAACGCCGCTTTGACCGTCTCGTGCCGGTCCTGGTCACGGCACTCGTTATGCTGGTCGCCATGATGACCATTACCACCTGGCCGGTAGGCGTCATGGAAGACGACGGGATCTACACGGTGCTCGCCCGCTCGCTGGCGACCGGGGAAGGCTTCCGCCTGACAAATCTCCCCGGGAGCCCGAACGCAACGCACTACCCGCCCGGCTATCCCTTCGTCCTCTCGCTGCTCTGGCGCGTCAGCCCGGCATTCCCCGGCAACATCGTCGTTTTCAAGTTCGCCAACGCCGTCTTTCTTGGTCTCGCCGCACTGGGAACCTGGTACTTCGCCCATGCGCGTCTGGGAATGTCCCGGCTGAGCGCCGGGCTCGTGGCGATCTTGTCCACCATCTCGATTGTGGTGTTGCTCGTGACGGGCCTCGTGCTTTCCGAGCCGTTGTTCCTCGCGTTGCTCATGGCATCGTTGATTGTAGCCGAACGAACGGCCGACACCGGAGACTGGCGACTCGCTGTCCTCGCGGGTGCCCTCCTCGGCGCTCTCGCGCTGGTGCGCACCCTCGGAGCACTCGCAGTTCCTGCTGCTGTCCTCGTCTTACTGCTCAAACGGCACGTGCGCGCGGCGATCGTACTCGGTGTCGTGGCGGCGCTGTTTGTTGTGCCATGGCAACTCTGGGTCGGCGCGCACCATCACGAAGTTGCGCCAGTCCTCATGGGAAAATTCGGCGCCTACGGTCCGTGGATGCGCGAGGGATACGAGAGTGGCGGCTGGGACTTTGCCCGCAACGTCGTCGGGCGGAACCTCAGGGGGCTCAACGGAATGCTGGGCTACATGCTCGCGCCGGTGCCCAGCCAGGGGCTACGAGTGCTGGCGCTCGGGGTTGTCCTCACGCTCGGCCTGGCTGGGGTGTGGAGTCTCGTCAGGCGGATGCCGGTGAGCGTCATATTCCTGGCGCTGTACATCGGCACCGTGCTTCTGTGGCCATTCGACGCCAATCGCTTTCTCTGGGCCATCTGGCCGCTGCTGGTCATCGCCGTGTGGAACGGTGCGAACCTCGCGTGGCAATGGAAGCCATCGGGGCGCGCTAGATGGCTACGAACGGCGGCGTTGGTCCTCGTTCTCGTGCCGTTGGCCGGCTTCCTGGCATACAATGCGCGTGGATACCGGCAGCAATGGTGGGCTTCGATCCAGAGCCAGGCAGGGGGTCGGGCGCGTGCGGTTGTCGAGTGGGTGAACCGCTTCACCGCGCCTGGAGACGTCATCGCTACGGAAAACGACCTGATCGTGCACCTGTACACCGGTCGCCGCGCGACGCCCGTCTCCTCGTTCCTTGCTGCCCACCGCCTGCGTCCCCTGACCGACG
>Ga0079217_10000129_pt1 | contig 15754 bp, 8 predicted proteins | sample NCAS200_FD_76343 | JGI IMG/M metagenome (GOLD analysis project Ga0079217, IMG submission 76343) | Agricultural soil microbial communities from Utah to study Nitrogen management - NC AS200 | ecosystem: Environmental > Terrestrial > Soil > Agricultural land | place: USA: Utah | collected 2014-06-11 | reverse complement strand
TTACTAGCGTGCAAATTGGGTGCCCGCCGCGTGTTTGCCGTGGAACCGGATAACGTGATCCAGCTTGCACGTGAGGCCGCGATCGCGAATGGCTTCGACGATCGAATCGAGTTTTTCCAGAACCTTTCAACCGACATCACGCTCCCGGAACGCGCGGACGTCATAATCTCTGACTTGCGTGGCGTGCTGCCGTGGTATCAGCAGCACATTCCATCCATCGTCGATGCGCGGAAGAGGTTGCTCGCTCCGGGTGGCATTCTCGTCCCACACCGCGACGTTATGTGGGCTGCTGTTGTTGACGCTCCCGATCGGTATCAGGAAATCGTCGAACCCTGGCGATCGAATGGTTTGGATCTTAGCGCCGCGAGGCGAGTCGTAACGAACACCTGGCGCAAAACGCGCATCAAGCCCGACGAACTTCTGGTCCAACCCTCTCGCTGGGCCACTCTGGACTACTACGAAATCCAAAGCCCCAACATTCGCGCTGAGGTCAATTGGCAGGTCGCGAGGTCAGGCACCGCACATGGCTTGGCTGTCTGGTTCGACTCGGAACTGATCGACGAGATCGGATTTTCGAACCATCCGGATGGCCCGGAGTTGATTTACGGTAATGGACTATTTCCCTTTTCCCACCCCGTCGAAGTAGTTGAAGGTGATCGTATCCAGGTGACACTTCGAGCCGATTTCATTCGCGATGATTACGTGTGGCGATGGGATACTTATGTCTTTGCGGCTGGCGACTCCGTTACGCCGAGAGCGAGTTTCAAGCAATCGACGTTTTTCGGCGTGCCCTTGTCGCCCGAGCAGATGCGCAAACAAGCTGCCGGCTACAAACCCGCGCTCGATCAACGCGGCGAGGCCCGAAGTTTCATTATGGAATTGATGACCGGCGAAAATTCGCTGGCGGAGATTGCCGCAAGGCTGGCCAAGCGCTTTCCGAGCAGATATACAGATTGGCAGGACGCGCTGGATGAGGTGACTGAGGTTTCTCGCGAATTTGGGTAATTAAGCGTGGCTGACCAACGTCCGGAAAATAGGTTGCTTTTAGCTGTCGCGCGTCGTGAGATTGACCCGCGTCACGCCAGCGAAGTGCGAGAGTTAGTGCGGGAGCCACTCGATTGGCAATACCTGATCGCGACCGCGTTCAGTCATGGTCTGGTGCCACTTCTGCAAAAACACCTAACCAAGGTGAACGCTGGGACTGCGGCGGACCTTGTCCCCGGCCATGTTTTGGCGCATCTGAAGCGCGAGTCGGTTGCAAACTCGCAAAGCGTGCTGCACTTGATCGGAAAGCAATTGAAGGCGTACAGGGTTCTCAAGGAGCGCGGGATACGCGCGGCGGTTTTTAAAGGCTCAGTGCTCGCGCAAATGGCATATGGCGAGGTGTCGTTGCGACAGGCCGGCGACATCGACCTGCTCATCGATCGAGCAAACTTCGCGGAGGCGCGGTTGTTGCTGGAGTCGCTGGGCTACGAAATGGCGCCGCACCTGACCGAACCGCAACTCGCTTCCCATCTCGCGTTTCATTGTGAAATACCGTTCATGCGCGACGAGTGGTTCACGATTGTCGATCTGCATTGGGAACTCGCGCCGCGCAGTTTTGTCTTCGGACTCGAAGCAGATGAAGTGATGTCTCGCCTGCAATCTGTGTCGTTGGCCGGGACCCCGATCGAGACGTTCTGCGACGAAGACATGGTGCTCTACCTGTCGATGCACGGAACTAAACATCTGTGGCACCGGTTGGAATGGATTGTATCGCTAGCGGAGTTGGTCCGCGCATCGACGAACATCAATTGGGACGTCGTGTTGCAGCGAGCGGAATATGCTCATGCGACCCGGATGTTGGCGCTTGGGTTGCGCCTCGTCGGGGAATTCTCTGACGTCAAAATTGAAACACGGTTCTTAAAGTCAGTGGATCCCGAAGGCGTTATGAAACGCATGGCAAGAGAGATCACGGCGCAGATCTTCACGCGATCGCACAACATTGAATCGACGCAAACAAACGTCTTCAACTTCAAAATCATGGACCGCAAACGCGACGCGCTCGTCTCTGCGTTGCGCGCTCTCTTCGTCCCTACCTTACCTGACTGGGAAGCGCTCACGCTCCCGTCAAAGCTGCATCCTTTGTATTACGCGTTTCGTCCGTTGCGACTTTCGAAGTCTTATCTGTGGTATTTTCTCATCCGTGGTCACCGTCGCTCCTGAGAAAACCATTAAGCCACCCTTGAAGTGGGCCGGCGGCAAACGCTGGTTGATTCCACACCTAACCGCAATCTGGGAGCGACACACTAGACGTCGATACGTCGAACCGTTTTGCGGCGGTCTCGCAGTCGCGCTTGGCCTGCAACCAAAGCGTGCCCTGCTGAACGACGTCAATCCACATCTCATAAACTTCTATCGTCATCTTCAAAACGGCCTGACGTTACGCATCGATATGCGTTACGACGAACCGCTCTTCTACAGGCACCGCGCGCGCTTCAACGAACTCATCAAGAACGGCGGCGCGAAGAGCGAAGAGGCTGCCGAACTGTTTTATTACCTGAACCGCACGTGCTTCAACGGTCTTTGTCGCTTCAACAAGAGCGGCGAATTCAACGTCCCTTTCGGAACGTACACGACCGTCAACTACGACGCGGATTTTTCGCATTTTCCCACCGTGCTGCGTGACTGGACGTTCACGAATGAAGACGTCGAAAACGTGCCGCTGGAAAAAGGCGACTTCGTCTACGCCGATCCGCCTTACGACGTTGAGTTCACGACTTACAGTTCGGGTGGGTTTTCATGGGAAGACCAGCAACGGGCGGCGAAGTTTCTCGCGCGGCACGATGGACCAGTGGTCATTTCAAATCAGGCGACACCACGGATCGTCGAGTTGTATGAACGACTCGGTTTTAAGTTGAGTTATCTGCCTGGTCCACGCAGGATCAGTTGCACGGGCGATCGCACGGCAGCGCGCGAAGTGTTGGCCGTGAGTAGTGTCTGAGTTTGCCACATTCTCTGCGTACCTCGGCGGCCGTCTGCGACTCTGTGGTAAAAGAAGCGCAAAACTAGATAAACCGCAGTGACGCAGAGGACCGCTGAGGCGCAGAGAGGAAATTAAGATACCACCGTGGCGGTGAAATAGAGATGACGCAGGCGTGGATACCAGATTACATCTACACGGGCGGGCGGTTTCGCTCCGGACTCGCGCTTGTGGCCGATAATGGTGGGCAGATTGTCGAATTGTCGGAAAATGTCCCGCCGAATGCGACGCGGCTTGCTGGACGAGCAATGTTGCCGGGTTTGGTGAACGCGCATTCGCACGCTTTTCAGCGCATCATTCGGGGACGAACTGAGTACCGATCGCAAAATGCGACCGACAGCTTTTGGACGTGGCGCGAGCAGATGTACGCCGCCGCAACCCAACTGTCTCCGGAACAGATCTACAACGTCTCGCGCATGGCATTTCTCGAAATGGCGCAAACGGGAATTACCGCGGTCGGCGAGTTTCACTACCTGCACTATTCACCGGATGGTTCTCCGTACAGGGATCGAAACCTGCTCGCGCACGAAGTGATCAGGGCTGCCAACGACGTCGGCATTCGCATCGCCCTCTTGCGCGTTGCTTACGCTCGCTCCGGGTTCAACGTCGAGCCGAACCGGCGACAGGTGCGCTTCATTGAAGATTCACCGGACACTTACCTTGCGCATTTGGACCTGCTGATCAATTCGATCGACCCGAAAGACGGAATGGTTTGGGCCGGGGTTGCACCGCACAGCGTTCGTGCAGTCCCGCTCGACTACCTGAAACGAATCATCGCCTTCGCAAACGAACGAGATCTTCCAATCCACATGCACGTTGCAGAACAACCCGCGGAAGTTGCCGCCTGCATCGAGGAATACGGCCGCTCTCCGGTGGCGCTGCTCGACACGGAAGGGTTACTCAGCAACAGGTTCACGGCAGTGCACGCGATTCATGTCACGCCAAAAGCTGTCGCGGCGCTTGCCCGATCGGGCGCGGGCGTATGCGCTTGCCCGACGACGGAACGAAATCTTGGCGACGGCGTCGTTCCGGCGGATCTGTATTTCAAATCTAACGTTCCAATCTCGTTGGGCACTGACAGCCAGATACAGATCGATCTCCTCGAAGACGCGCGCGAGTTGGAGTATCACCTGCGCCTGCAAAAAATGGAGCGCAACGCGTTAGCTCCGGAAAACGAAACCGGCGCCTCCGCACTGGCAGCACGGTTATTCGAATGCGCAACGGTAAACGGCGCGAAAGCTATCGGCTTCAACGGCGGAAAACTGGAACCAGGCGCACCGGCAGACTTCTTCACCGTGGATTTGAACGATATTTCAATTGCGGGCGCATCACCCGACGATCTTTTGGCTAATATCGTCTTTTCACTCTCGCGAACGGCGATTCGCGACGTAGTAGTCAACGGGAAACAGCTTAAACTCAGATGAGCTTTGCACGAAAAGTTCCTGTGCGGAGAAGATTTTTCCCGCCAAGGCGCAAAGACGCAAAGCGCTGCCGCGTTTTTTGGAGGTTTTCTTTGCACCTTTGCGCCTTGGCGGGAGAAATATTCTCTCCACAGGTGCCAGATGCGACTTTTCCTACAAAGCCACTCACATGATTAAACAGACATTGGCAGAACTGGTCCGCATAGATTCAGTGTCTTTGCGATCGAACGCGGAGATCGTCCGGTACCTGGAGCGACGTTGCGCGGCAACTGGTTTCGTTACGAAACGCTTTCCTTACGACGACGAACAGGGCGTTGAGAAGATCAATCTAATCGCCGTAACAGGCGCGGACTCTTCCGGGATCGCGGAAATCAATTTGGGCGTTGAACTAGCTCTCGTCGGACACACGGACACCGTTCCCTACGATCCAAACTGGACGGAAGCCACGAACCTCACTGAACGCGACGGGAAACTCTACGGCCGCGGGTCATGCGACACGAAAGCCTTCATCGCCGCTGCACTAACGGCGGTCGAGTCAATTGATCTTTCGCAACTCAAAAAACCCCTCGCGCTGGTTTTTACAGCGGATGAGGAGATCGGATTAATCGGCGCCAAACATCTCGCCCAGCAAAAAGCACTGAATCCACGTTACAGCATCGTGGGCGAACCAACCTCGCTCAAACCAATTCGCGCCGGAAAAGGCTATTCACTCGCGGAAGTCGTCGTGAAAGGACGCGAAGCCCACAGTGCGTATCCGGCCCTCGGCGCGTCCGCCATCTATCGCGCCGCAAGGCTTGTCACTCGCCTCGAGCTAATCGCCGATGGGTTGAAACAACTCGTTCACCCCGCTTTCGATCCTCCCTTCACAACCCTGAACGTCGGCCTGATTCGCGGCGGCTCCGCCAAGAACATCCTGGCCGGTGAATGTCGCTTCACCCTTGAATGGCGCCCAATCCCAACGCAACCTTCCTCGCACGTGCTGAATCTAGTGAAAGCAGCAATAGAAGACGAACAGCGCAACGATCCCGATTTCGAGTGCGAAGTCCAACCGACGCGCGCTGATTTCGGCTTTGAAACTGCTCCCGATTCACCGCTGATCTCGCTGCTGGAAGAGGCCACCGGAATCGAGTCCGGAACGGTCGCTTTCGGCACGGAAGCCGCGCAGATGATGTCGCTGGGCAGCGAATCGGTCGTGATTGGACCGGGCGATATTCGCGAGGCGCATCGCACTGGCGAATTCGTTCCGGTCGATCAGTTGGAGAAGTGCGCTGAAGTCTTAAAACTGGCGATAACCCGCCTCTGTGGTTGACACGGATAACACGAATTAACGTAAATAGAGGCGAAAGAAGGTTCCTCCGGATGTACCGCATTAATAAGTTTTTGTTCGCGCTCGTGGTGTCAGCGTTATTGATCCTTCCGGCCGCGCCGTTATCTGCTCAAACTGAGAAACCACTGACTGACAAAGAGTTTGTCAATCTGCTTTACGGTTTGCCGCGCAGTCCGCAAATGCGCGACGAACTCATTGAGGAGATTCGACGCCGCGGAATCGGCTTCGCGCTCACGGACGGCATGCGTTCGCTTGTTGCGACGAAAAGCGGCAACGATTCCATGTTGCGCCGCACGTTGGAAGAAGCCGATCGCCGGCGGGTGAATCCAACCGCCTCGGCACTGCCATCTGAAACTGAAGGCCGCGAACTACTGGAGCGCACGCGCAATGTAACGCTCGCCGCCGCGAATGCGATGCCTGACTTTCTCGTCAGGCAGATCATTAAGCGGTCCTATGCGTTCGGAAACACAGGCACGTGGAAACAGCATGACAACATCACGCTCGCCGTTGGCTATCGCGCGAATGCCGGTGAAGAGTACAGGCTGCTGACTTTAAACGGAATGCCGGTTCCGGAGGAAGTACGAAACAGTAACGACTATTCGAAGTATGCGCCCGGTGCGACCTCTACGGGTGTCGAGTACGTCACGTCGGTCGCAAATCTTTTCAAACCTGAATCGCAGGCGGAGTTTAAGATCGTCGACACAGATACGATCCAGAATCGACGCACAATCATTTACGAGTATGTCGTTAAGCAGGAGAATTCAACGCTTCAGTTGATCAGTGCCGGAGCGCGGGCGATTGTCGGTTCGCGTGGCCGCGTCTGGATCGATCGCGAGTTGGACCGCGTGCTCCGATTCGAGCAGATCGCGACGGAGATTCCTGGAGATTTTCCGATCGTCGGTGCTACCACGTTGATTGATTACGACTGGGTTTCGATCAATGAACGAAAATATCTGCTACCGACGCATTCGGTGGTTTTGATCACCAGTCGCCAGGCACAGTCGGTAGTTCAGGACCGCAACGACATTCGCTTCCGCAATTATCAGAAGTACGGCGCCGAGTTGAAAATCATTGACGAGATCGACGAAGACGCACCCGCCGAACCCGAACCTACACCTAAGCCCAAACCAGATAAACCCTGATAATTTTCCATTGGTCATTTTCCATTTCTCATCATTTTTCATTTGTCGTTTAGGAGGGCGGGGCGCGACCGGCTCTAAAATGACAAATGAGAAACAACAAATGGAAAATGACAAATGATCAGTCTTATAGAGTAGACACAGTACGCTGAAAGTGTGTGCAGCAGGCGACAGTAACAAGCCTTGCAAATCCTCGAACTTGTTTAGTTACTCGCCTCCAACCTTTTACGGATTTTCGGTACACGTCTTGCACAACGTTCCGCCGTGAAAGTAGGAGATGCCCAGTAATGAAGCGCCGCATTCTAATTGTCGACGACGATTCAACAATCACTCAACAACTTTATTGGACGTTGTGTGAAGAGTACGACGTCGTCACCGCCAACGACTTGCCCACCGCCATGCGACGCGCCGCCTTTTACAAACCGGACATCTCCATACTCGATCTGCAAATGCCGCCCGAGAAAGACATTTCCGCCGGCATGCGCCTGCTCGAATTCCTCAAGGACCACCTGTCGCATTCCAAAGTGCTGATAATGAGTTCAAACAGCACCGCCGAAGTACAGAAGTCCTGCATCGACGCCGGCGCCGACGGTTTCTTCGCCAAACCATTTGCGATCGAGGACATGCTCGCGAGTATTTGCAAATTGATGCCTGTGCATCGACTTGAACTGTTCGCGCAAATTCTTTGAGACCCGGACGCGTCCCACCCTAGCGTCCGTAAAACACCAGAGATGAAGTCCCACTTCATTGAAAGGTGTGCTCGACGAGCCCCGGAGGTCGTATCCCACTACGATCGCCGGGGCTTTTTTCTTTATCTGTGTTCCACTGAGGTACAATCCGGCGCGTGAGCGAAGCTAGCGACAAGGTTCTTGGCGTCACCCATCTCCCCGTGTTTCCGTTGCCGGTGGTCTTGTTTCCCGGTGTGCCTCTCCCGCTGCACATCTTCGAGCCGCGCTACCGCCAAATGCTCACCGACATCCGAGCAGGAAACAATCTGTTCTGCGTTGCTTATTTCGATCCCAGCACTACCGAACTCGAAGTGCCCCCGGCGGGACACGTCGGCTGCGTCGCCGAGGTGACTGAAACGCAAACATTTCCCGACGGACGTTCCAACATTCTTACCCTCGGTGTGATTCGTTATCGCATCGAGCAGTATGTCGAACGCGGGGATCAGTATCTCGTCGCTCGCGTCACTTACTTCGAAGACGACGAAGAGGACGAATCGTCGCTGGCCAACCCGGCGCGTGAAGTTGCCGAAACGTTTACGCGGATCGCGCAGGCTGTCCGCACGCTCAACGACGAGCGCAGCAGCTTGCCCGACATCTCCGATACTGAACCGCAGCGCTTGTCGTTTCTGGTCGCGGCGGCAATGGAGATCGACGCCGAAGTCAAACAGGAGATGCTGGAGCTAACCTCGACGTCCATGCGGCTCGAACGACTGCGCGGCATGTTGTCGGTGGTGGTGAAAAGTTACGAAGAAAGAGCGCGCATGCACGAGCTCGCAAAGCGCAACGGGCATAGCGGTAGAAAGATCGAGATCGAATGAGCGAGCGCATCAGCATCAGGGTTCTGTTCTTCGGCGCCGCTCGTGACGTTGTGGATACGAATCCGCTCGACATTTCGATCGACGCACCGGCAACGGTCGCCAGCGCGTTTCGTCATCTCGTCGACAGGTTTGCTCAGCTTGAACGTTTCGGACGGTCGCTACTCTTCGCGGTAAACCAGGAATACGCCACGCCAGACACGCAATTAAAAGAGAACGACGAGCTGGCTGTGTTTCCCCCTGTTAGCGGGGGGGCAAATGCAGAGTCGACTGTTTGCGACTACGTTTGTCCACTCGATTTTTTTGAGTTAACTACCGAGACAATCGATGTGGGCGAGGTAGCGCGGCGTGTCGTTCCGCGCGAATGTGGTGCGACAGTCACGTTGGATGGTTATGCACGCGAGTGGACCGCCGGACGAAAGACGCTGTACCTGGTTTACGAAGCTTATGATCCCATGGCGGTGACAGAGATGCAGCGTTTGGGACGGGAAGCGCACAAGCGTTTTGAGATCGCCCACGTTGGCATCGTGCATCGCACCGGCCGGTTGGAAATCGGTGAAACGAGCGTCGTGATTGCGGTAAGTGCACCTCATCGCAAAGCGGCGTTTGAAGCGTGTGAGTGGATCATTAAAGAGTTGAAGCGCACCGTGCCTATCTGGAAGAAGGAAGTTTACGAAGACGGGGAAGAGTGGGTAGGGGCGCAGGCGGGTGACAGTTAGCCACAAGAGGCACAAAAAAGCACAAAAAGCACAAAAGGAAGAAGAGACAGGGGAAGGAAAAAGAGATACGACTTCGTGTCCTGCGTTCTTGCTTTTGTGCCTTTTGTCCTTTTTGTGCCTCTTTGTGCTTAACGAGGTCACCAGAGTAAAACCCTGGTGACCTCGTTTGGTCTAAGAAGGACCGTCGGAAAACTTACGGCAGCGCTTCGACATTGAAGAAGAACTTGAACGATCCAGTGCTCTGGACGCCCAAGAGGAATTGCAGGTTGATGCTCGCTCCCGGTGCCAGTGGCGTAGCCAGAACGATCGTTCCTGCAGTGAGACTGCTGTTAAGCGCTCCGCCGAGCGGTTGTGCCGGCGGGGTTTCCAGCGTCGTGCCTTGTACCGTGATGGTGCAGGGCGTGGTCGCCGAACCGTTCGATGCAAGACACGTTGCCGGATCGAGCACGCCGTTCACCGTGAATGCCGATGAACTCAGCACTCGGAGGTCGGCGACTGGAATCGAAACCGGGAAGGAACTGGTATCTACGATACGAAAGCGCAATCGCGTGACAGGTGCTCCAGTGTTGTTAACAAAGCGTCGTCTTATCGACATCGTACCATTTGCCGCATTGGGCCCTGTAGCGCCCGTGTCACGGAAACGGTTTGGTGGAGCGACCGCTGCAATGGTGTTATCGAGCAGCACCGCAGGAATAGACAGGTTCAAGCGCGGAGAACCCAGGTTCTGAGGACTTGGTGCTCCTAAGCGCTGGCCCGCCGGGGTCATCGTGGCCTGGGTGTCGGCAAAGATAAAGTCGTTGTTGTTGTTGTTCGAATCCTTCACGAAGCCGCCCGTCGGACACCCACCGAACTGTGCCGGGTTACCCTTCTTGCCGCACTCATCACGGAAGAAGCTGTACTCGACGACGCTGCCAACCATCGGGGTTAAGGTTCCGCCTTCACGCAGCAAGTCGCAGTTGCCTCCAGAATTGGCACCGAAGCCCACAGCATCGAGACGGTTCGCGCTTGAGAGAGCCGCCAGGTTTGAGGTACTGAATATACCCACGTTCCTATCGTTCTCGATGTCCGAGCTCATAGTTTGATCTGAGGCGCCGTACGCCGTGAGGCTGTAAGCCGAGCCGGCAAACAGGAAATGGCCACGCCCTGGAATCACCGTGCCGTTTGGAATCACGCCTATGAGTACCGGCGCGACTCCGCAACTGGACCCGATCTTGAACAAGCCGTAACCGGACGAACTATCGGACGCCGCGACGGTGTGCGACGAAGCACTGTTATTATAAATCTCAATAAAATCGTCACCATCACCCGCTGGTCCACTCGTGCGCAACTCGCTGATCAGGATCGCGCCCGATTGTTCTGCTACCAGGATCGTGCCAGTGGCAGAACCATCAACGATAGTTGCGTTCACTGGGCTCGAGAGGGTGACGAGGAACGTCTCGTTTGGTTCGGAGCTGTTGCCGTCGGCAAGGATGGGTACAGAGATCGTCTTGAACTGTTCGCCAACGGCGAAGTTAACAGTACCTGACGTCGTGATGTAATCCTCTCCAGCGACGGCATGGCCGGTGCTTGGCGGTTCGTCCGTCGTGGTGAAGTTCACCGAAGCGCCGCCGGCAGGCGCCGGGGCACTCAGCGTCACCGTGAACAGCATGTTGACTGACGCTGCCGAGGGTTCAGCTACCTGCGCATCCTGAATACTGATGGTCGTCGCGACCTGAATGTTCACAACGTCGGTGTCGGATAGTGGTCCACCCGCACCGGTGTTACCGAGGTCGTTCGACGTGATAGTCACGCTGGCAGTACCACTGAAGTCTACGGTCGGTGCAAAGCTCATGCCGTTGAGCGCGGTGTTGATATTGGCGAGAGTACCACGGAAGGTTATTGTAGTATCCGCCGTACCATCGCCAGTCCCAGTACCGTTGCCGTCGCTGAAGCTAAAGCTCAAGCCCGTCGTGCCGCTAAGTGTCAAAGTGCCATTCGCGGCTGAGAGCGTGACCTGAATGCTGTTGGTTCCGGCATCCGGATCCGTAACGGAGATTTGGTTACTGTTCGCGGCCGAGAAAACAATTGGCGTGTTCTGTGCGGTACCCTGGCTCGCCGGCACGAGATTCAGCGGCGGGTCGTTAATGGCGTTCACGGTGAGCGTTACGGTCGCAACGTTGCTGTCCAGGCTACCGTCGTTCGCCTTGTAGGTGAATGAGTCCGAACCGTTGAAGTTCGTACTCGGCGTGTAGTTGAACGAGCCGTCCGCGTTGAGTGTGAACGACAACGCGTTCGCTGGTCCACTTACCAGAATTGCCGTAAGCGACGCGAGCGGCGTATCAACGTCAGTATCGTTGGACAGTACGCCGCTGGCAGCGTTGACAACCAGCGGGGTGTCTTCGTCCGTCGAGTAGGAATCGTTATTGGCCACCGGCGCGTCAGTCACGGCGTTAACCGTCAGGTCGAATGTGTCTACTGCTGTTCGACCGTTGGTGGCCGTCACGGTGACGGTGATCGTGGTGATGCCGGTTTGATTAGTAGCCGGCGAGACTTGCAGGTTACGCGAACCACCCGATCCGGTTATGACCAGATTGGCATTCGGCACGAGCGTCGTATTCGACGACGTGGCCGTGACCGAAGCGATCAGCGAGCCGGTATCGTCACCGATGTTGAAACCAACATTCGCGACGGTGTTTTCGTTGGTTGACTGGTTGAGAATATTCTGAATCGACGGGTGCAACTCAAACGCGCCGATGTCGATTGTCTGCGTAAGATTGGCATCCGCGGAATCGAGAATACGCGGGAAACCGGTGCCGCGCTGATCGAACGGAATCGGCTCAGCAACATTCGTGTCGCCATCCAGGTCCTGCGTGTCGGCAGACACTATTGCATTGTTGCCGGCCTCGATTGCGGGACTGCCTGGCAGCAGCGCGTGGGTTTGGGTTGGACCACCATTGTTGGCCAACGCCCCAAGCAGTGCGTTGATGGGCGAGCCGATAGTACCGACGATCTCGCCGTTGACGCCGTTGCTGAATCCGTTGGTCCCATCTGACTTCCCGATTAGGTTGTTGCCCAGGGAAGTGAAGGCGCCGCTTAGGTCGGAACCACTCGCACCACCATTACCGGCAATGATTGTGTTTCCTACCTGAGCTGGACCACCATTGGTTACGACTCCAAACCCGGTGCCCGATGAGGGCGAGTTGTTCGTAATGGTGCAGTTTGAAAGCAGCATCGTCGTGCCACTGTCGTTAAGTAAACCGTGACTACCTAATGCGGAGTGATTGCCACTGATGGTGCTGTTTACGAGGGTAAGGTTGCCGGTGCCCTGATTAATGATGCCGCCACCGAACCCGTCCGTACTGTTATTACTAATCGTGCTGCTAACTACCGTTAGGACTCCATTGTTGAAAACACCGCCACCAAATCCCTCGGCTCCCGTGTTGCCGCCGGAGTCGTTGTTAGTAATCTCACTCGCTATGATAGTGACTGTGGTGGTGAACCGGACAAAGAGGCCACCGCCCGAACCTCCGGCGCCATCACCCGCCGTATTGTTGTCTAAAGTGACGCCGGTTAAGGCAGCCGTGCCGGTGAATACGAAGATGCCGCCACCGTCGCCACCGCCACCGGGATTACTGCCGCCGCTGCCGCCATTGCCGGCAACGTTGCCGCTCACTTCGCAATCGATCATCATTAGCGAGCCGGTTGTGTAGATTCCTCCACCCTTTCCGGCTTCGCCCGGAATTGAAGTGGAATCTCCGCCGTCGCCTGAACGACTGTTCGTCACATTGACGCGAGTCAGCGTGAGCGTGCCGTTATTGAAAATGGCGCCACCGTCCTCACCGAATCCGCCGACTCCAGCGCCACCATCGGCGCCGTCAGCAGATCTGCCATTCGTTAACGTGAGATCAAGAATAGCGACCGTCATTCCCGTGTTGATATTGAACATACGACTGGCGTTGTTACCGCTAATTGTGATCGCTTCACCACTGTCGTTGTTGATAACCAGATTCTTGGCTATCACCAGTTCGCCAGTCGTCAACGTGATCGTGTGCGGACCATCACCGGGTAGATCGAAAGTAATGCTTGAGTTATCGCAGGCATCAGCAATGATTTGCCGCAAGCTGCCCGGGCCGCTGTCGGCGGTTGTCGTGACCACACTATCTCCGCAAACCGTGTGTTCCTCAGTATCGGAACTCGTGTTGAAGTTTGTGTCACCTGCATAAGTCGCCGTGATGGTGCGAATGCCGTTGGTGTTCAGAACGAGGGAACACTGACCGGTTGCTACCGGCGCGTTGCAAGTCTCCGCGCCGCCACTGACCGTTACGGTGACATTGCCCGTCGGCGTTCCGCTGCCGGGGGAATTGACCGTTACCGTCCATTCAACAGTTACGGATTGTCCTGGCGTAGACGGATCTGGATTGTCCGCCGTAATCGTTGTCGTGGTATCGGCCGTGTTTACAGTGTGCGGCGTGGCCGGCGTGGAAGCGCTGCCGTTGTAATTGCTGTCACCCGCGTACGTGGCGGTAATGCTCTTCGCACCGGCAGAGGTGAACGTGATATCACACTGACCGGCAGAAACATCGGCGATGCAAGAATCTGTTCCGTCGCTGACGGTGACATTGCCCGTAAGCGGCGCACCGAGTGCTCCCGGCGGGGTTACAGCAACGGTCCACAGCACGGTCACCGGTTGCCCTACCCCGGATGGATCCGGGTTGTCGGCTGTGATCGTAGTGGTCGTGTCTGCTTTACCAACTGTTACCGTGTTAGCGGCCGGCGAGTTGTTGGTCTCATTGCTTTCAGCGATGACGTTGTTGGGATCGATTTGCGCGATACCGCCGCCGGTACGCGGATTCTGATAGGAGCCTGCGCCCTGCGGCGTCGCGCTGAAGACAACCACAAAATTGCTGGCGCCGATGTGTGAATCGAAGGTGACACTTCCGCCGCTGGCACTACAGGTCAAATCGTTACCTACGATAGCGCAGCTAATGTTTGCACTGCCCGTGATGTTCGTCGCGTTTTGAACAGTCGGCGTGCCGTAAGTGATATTGCTGTTCGGCAGATTGTCGCTGATGATCGTTTGACCGGCTGTGAACGTCGCCGGCGAACCCGTGTTAGTTGCGGTTAGCGTCCAGTTCCACGACTGGCCCACAACAGCACTGCCGCTAACGTTGTTAGCTTTGCTCAGCGTCAGATCAGCAGCTTCGGCGATGGCCCATTCGGAGAACGAGCTGATGCCGGTAAGGGTGACATGATTGTTTACCGCATCGACGGTCCCGCCTTGTGCCACCCAGTTATCGCTGCCGGTGGTGTCCTTCCACAAGACCAATCGTGATTCGGTAATACCTGGACCGGAAAGCTCGGCAGGGTCGATGTAACGCAATCTGAGAGTCGCTGAAATTCCTGCCCCGCCGCTAGGCGACAACGTATAAGTTCGCGGAACTACCTTTACTCCAGCCGGGAACCCGGTGGGTGTGGCCTTCACCAAATTGAAATCCAGTTGAGTGGGCGGCGTTCCTGAATTGATTGTTACCTCATTATTAACATTACCGAAGGACCTTGCGATAACGCCGAGGTCTGCGCGTCGAACGGTCCCCAGCACGTCGGCCGCGCCGGCTGACGTGCCGCTTTGCTGGAGAATTGCTCCGCCAGCGACTGCGAAATCCGTTGTGAGCGTCAATAGTCCAGTGACGACGGCATCAGCCGCCAGGATTCCGTTGGCCAATGTAACCCCAGCCGCATTGGCGATTGTCAGGCCACTGAAACTCTTCGTACCGTCGCCGATGATTGACTGCGGCACGCCTCCCGTAAAGGCTCCTGTGCCAGCGGTGGCATTGAAAGCCCCGTTTGCCGTGAAAGCCGCACCCACAATGTTGAAATTGTGAGCTGCATTAACAGTGTTTCCACCATTTACAGTGAAATTGCCCAACGTGCTCGTACCGCTACCCGTTAGTGAGTGAATTCCGTCGGCGCCGTTCGTAAACGTGGTGACCAATCCGGCAGCTTGGGTGAACGTTCCGTTGTTCAGATAGTCGTTCAGGATCGTCGTGTTGCCGCCGGTTGCATTCGAAATTGCGGCGCCTGCGTTGATCTGGATATTGTTGAACTGCTTGGCAGCGGCTCCGCTAATAGAACCGGCGGCGCCAGTAAATATGATCGTCGAAGTACCGCCCTGCATCGTGCCGGAGGTAGTGATGAAGTTATTTTGAATTGTGGTCGTTGTGCTGGCGAAGTTAGTCAGACTGGTAGTGTTATTCAGGTCGAGGTTGAAGAAGGTCGTGTTGCCAGTCAGAGCTTGAACTACTCCCGTTCCATTGAAAGTGACCGTACCGCTACGCGGCACGAATCCTGCATTACCCACGTTATTGGTCCAGTTACGGCCTACGTTAAATGCGAAGTTGCTCGCGCTAACGTCGAGGACCGCAGCGGCAAGCGTCAAGTCGCCCGTAATCGAAGTTGCGCCTTGCAGAGTCTTGGTGCCTGAACCCGAGATTCGGAGGTGACTGTATGCGGGCGCGTTGTTAACTGTCTGATTGCCTGCGCCACTGTAATCAATTGTCAGGTTAGTCAGCGTCTTATTAGTAATCGTGTATTGCGACAAGAAATC
>Ga0079217_10000128_pt1 | contig 15757 bp, 11 predicted proteins | sample NCAS200_FD_76343 | JGI IMG/M metagenome (GOLD analysis project Ga0079217, IMG submission 76343) | Agricultural soil microbial communities from Utah to study Nitrogen management - NC AS200 | ecosystem: Environmental > Terrestrial > Soil > Agricultural land | place: USA: Utah | collected 2014-06-11 | reverse complement strand
GTCGTGCAGGTCGGCGAAGGTGCGGATGAGATCTTCAGCGGCTATGAAAATTACGTCCGTCACCTGCGGATTTACGAGAACTTCTGGCGTCACGCGGAAACGCTGCCGCGTGGACTGCGGCGCGCCTTGTCGAACCTTTCACGTCCGGTCCTCGAAGCAACGGGCCGCAAACGCGCAGCGATCGAGTTGATCAGGCGACTCGGCGCGGATGAACCGCTGTTCTGGGGTGGCGCGGTGGTCTACGACGAAACGTTCAAGCCGCGCGTCTTATCGAAACAGATGCGCGCACGAATGAATGGTCTATCGTCATTGCAAGTGGTCGAACCTTATCTAAGCCACGTCGAGCGTGAACGTCCGGAGTCAGATTTTCTGACGCGCATGACTTATCTCGAATTGAAACTGCGCTTGCCGGAGTTGTTGCTGATGCGCGTTGATAAGATAACGATGGCGACAAGCGTGGAGGCACGCGTGCCGTTTTTGGACCACCATCTGGTCGAGTACGCACTTGCGTTGCCGCGTTCGTTGAAGGTCCAGGGTGTGACGGGCAAGCATATTTTGAAGCGCGCTCTCGAGGACATCCTGCCGCACGACCTGCTTTACGAACGCAAGCGCGGTTTTGGCGCGCCGGTGCGTGAGTGGTTTCGCGAGGGGCTTGGCAACTGGTTCGACGAGCACTTGATGAGCTCAACTATGCGTCGCCGCGATTTGTTGAACTACGAATTTGTCGGCCGCATGTTGGACGAGCACCGGAGCCACACGAAAGATTGGGGCTTTCATCTCTGGGCGCTTCTGAATCTGAGTCTCTGGTATGAACGCTGGATCGACCCGGCTTAAAACTCAGGTAGCATGGACGTTCGCGACGCGCATTTTCATGGTCGTCAACAGCGTCGCGGCCGGGATTATCGTCGCGCACTGGCTGGGCGCGGAGGGTGTGGGCCAGTTGGCCGTGATCAACATTGCCATCGCGACCGTGGTCCAGGTTTGCAGCTTCGGTCTGCCGTCCGCCAATACCTACTTCATCTCGCAGGATCAAACGCAGCTTCGCAAGGCGGCAATTAATTCGCTGATCTTCGCTTTGCTGGTGGGTTCATTGCTCGCGGTCGGATTGAATTACGTCGCGGAGTTGCGGCCCGACTGGTTCGGATTTGTTTCCGCGCGTTTGATCCGAATCGCATCTCTTTCGATTCCGGCGCAACTAATCACGTTGATTGGCCTGAACATTCTGCTCGCGGTGGGCAGGATCCGCGATTTCAACGTGCTTGACCTTGCAGGCCAGTCGTTCGTGCTGATTAATGCAGTGCTGGCATTGATTGTTTTTCGCGCCGAGTTGGAAATGCTGGTGATCATGAACACTGCAGCAGCAGTGCTCGTCGCGGGAGTAGTCGGTCTTTTGATCCGGATCGCAGCGCAGAGGCTGACCCTTTCGGAGTGGCGGCCTGACGCATCGCTGCTCGCGCGAATGATTCGGTACGGCATCAAGTTTCACATCTCGATTCTGGCGGGTGCGATCATCTTTCGCGCCGATCTTCTCGTCGTGAACCACTTTCGCGGTGCAGCGGAGGCAGGGGTCTATAGCGTCGCCACGCAGTTTGGCATGTTGTTGATGTTGTTGCCGGGCGTGATTGCAACGCTGCTGTTTCCGCGCGTCACGGCTGAACAGGACCAACACGGCGAAACAACGTCGCTCGTCACACGGTACACCACGTTCGTTACGTTCTTCTGTTGTCTTGCGGCGGTGCCGTTTAGTTTTCTGTTGCCGCTGATCTACGGCGCTGAGTTTACTGAAGCCTCGCGTTTGTTGCTGATCTTGCTGCCGGGCGTGTACCTCGTGGGTCTTGAGTCGATTCTGGTCCAACACTTCAATGCGCTTGGCCTGCCGCGAATTATTCCTGTCTACTGGGTGGTGACTCTCGTCGTTAATCTTGTTTTAGTTTTCTGGCTGGTGCCTCGCCTGGGCGCGCAGGGTGCGGCGGTGGCTTCAACCGCGAGTTACTTGTTGATCTTCGCCCTCGTGACGCGTCAGTTCCTCGCTGCGACAGGGCAGTCGTTTGCGAATGTCTTCATCCTCCGACGCGGCGAGTTGCGACAGTTGTTGAGTCTCTCGACGTTCGATAAAACGGTGCGCGGATGAAAGTCGTGTTGCTTGAGCTCAGCGGCAATCCAAGTCGCGACAAGCTCGCCGAACACTTTCCAGAAGCATCGATAGAATCGATCTCGCGCACGGAATTCGAGAACGGTGGCTTGTGGCAACGGCTGGCGTCGTTGCGCGCGCGCCGTCCTGATGTGTTTGCAATCGCGACCGAACGTTTGTCGTGGCAGCGCGGACAGAATCTGTTCATGATCTTTGGCGCACTCGCGGGCGCGCGCAAAGTTGTGATTCTCGATTCACATGGTGCCTGGCGCAGCGAGTCGCGTTTCGAGCTGCTGGCGGGGGCGCCCGTGGCGTTGGCAGACGAAGCAGCGACGAGTTTGTTCGATCTCCTTTATTCGCGTCGCGAGCTTTCGACACTCGAACGTGCGACACACAAGTTCACGAAAACAAACACGAATCGAATTGTCTATCTTCGCGCGACTCCTGGTCCGGGAACGCAGGCTGGAGGAGCTGCGAGTCATATCAAAGGTGTCGTCGCGGCGTTGACTGCGCTAGGGACCGAAGTTGAGATAATCAGCAACGACGAGATTGCTGGTTTCGATATGTCGAAGTATCAATTCACGATCATTCCTCCGGAGACTGTTGGAGCAACTCGCGCGCTTTTCGATATTCACAACAACCTGGTTTTTACCGGCGCCGCGGTTCCGTTGATCGAGCGCGTTACTCCGGATTTCATTTATCAACGTTACGCGCGATTTAGCTGGTCTGGCGTTGTCGCAGCCGCGCGTGTGCAGCGTCCATTGTTTCTCGAGTACAACGGCTCGGAAGTCTGGGTCGGACGGCATTGGGACCATGTTGGGAGTCTCGACCTATTGGACCGATACGAGCGATTGAACCTTCGCGCCGCGGCGCGTATTTTTGTCGTTTCGGACGTCGAGCGAAAGAACCTCGAGGTGCGTGGAGTTCCTCCGAAGAAGATCGTCGTCAATCCAAATGGCGTCGATACGGAGGTGTTTCGTCCGGGAATTGGCGGCGCTGACGTTCGGCGCGAATTAGGAATTGGCGAGTCTGAAATCGTCGCCGGGTTTGTTGGTACATTTGGACCATGGCACGGCGTGGTGCAACTGGCGCAAGCGATCAAGATGGTTCCGTCGGCGGTCCCGGTACGGTTCTTACTTGTTGGGAGCGGCAGTTTGCATGGCGAAGTCGAGCGGATCTTGGAGGACGAGGTTGCATCGCGGCGGGTAATCTTCACGGGCACCGTGCCGCATGACCGCGTGCCATTATTGCTCGACGCTTGCGATATCCTTGTTTCGCCTCATGTTCCGCTGGCAGACGGCAGCGACTTCTTCGGTTCGCCAACGAAGATTTTTGAGTACATGGCGGTCGGAAAAGGGATTATTGCGAGCCGTTTGGGACAAATTGGTGAAGTTCTCGCGGACGATGAGACGGCACTGCTGGTCGAGCCGGGGAACGTTGAGCAACTCGCGACCGCAATCGTGAAGATGGTCCAGTCGCCTGAGTTGCGAACACGTCTCGGCGTGACCGCTCGCGAGGTCGCGATGCAGAAACACACCTGGACGCGCAACGCCGAGCGAGTGTTGAAAGCGTATGATGAGTTGAAGGATGAGCACCCTCGCTGAAGAAAAACTCCGGGCGCGCGAACAGTGGGGCCGGGATCCGTGTGGCGCTGAATACGAGCGCGAACATGAACTGGGCACGCGCGAGTTTTTCGATTCCGTCGAGCGTCATCGTTACACGGAGTACGCGCCGTGGATGCCGCGTTTGATGGAGTTCGGTAAGTTCGGCGGGAAGCGGTTGCTGGAGATTGGTTGTGGGATGGGCACCGACCTGTTGCAGTTCGCGCGTGGTGGTGCGTATTGCACCGGCGTCGATCTCACGCCGCGCTCCGTTGCGATCACACGCCACCGGTTCGCCTTGTACGGCGCCGATGGTACGTTCATGATTTCCGACGGCGAGCGGTTGCCGTTTCGATCTGAAATGTTCGACGTGGTCTACTCCAACGGCGTGTTGCATCACACGCCTGACACGGCGGGCGCGATTCGCGAGGTGCATCGCGTGCTGCGGCCGCGTGGAATCGCGAAGGTTATGCTTTACCATCGCAATTCCCTCAACTACTGGGTCGAGATAATCCTGCGGCGCGGCTTGTTGGGTGGCGAGTTTTTACGCGGGCGGTCCGCGGAAGAGATAATGAGTCGCGTGATTGAGTTCAGCGATCATGATGCGCGGCCGCTGGTGAAAGTCTACAGCCGCGCGCAGACGCGTGCGCTCTTTAGTATGTTTCGCGAGGTCGTGATCGACGTCGAACAACTAACACGAGCGGAGCTTCGATTTTTGTCGCCGCTCGTTTCGGAGCCGATGTTCGAACGGCTAAGCAAACGTATAGGCTGGAACGTTATAGTAACTGCGACCAAATGACATGGTTTCCCGGAAAGTCGCAAAGGCGCTAAGTCCGCCAAGAAAGAACAGTCCTTTGCGTCTTTGCGCCTTTGCAGGAAAACTCTTATAGCAATGCTACTTTCAGTCATCGTTCCCTGCTACAACGAGCAAGAGGTGCTGCACGCAACGCACGAGCGCCTCACGTCCGTGCTCGCCGGCATGTCGTGGCTGGATTTTGAACTGATCTTCGTTAACGACGGCAGTCACGACAACACACAAATTATTCTCGCGCAACTACAAGCCGTCGACCGCCATGTGCGGGTGCTGCTTCTCTCGCGCAACTTCGGCCACCAGATTGCCGTCACGGCCGGGCTCGAAGAAGCGACCGGTGACGCGGTCGTGGTCATCGATGCTGACTTGCAGGATCCGCCCGAAGTGATCCCGCAGATGGTCCAACTCTGGCGTGACGGCAACGACGTCGTTTACGGACTGCGCACCGACCGCCAGGGTGAAAGCAAGTTCAAACTCTGGACCGCGAAAGTTTTCTACCGGCTTATCAATCGCTTGTCTGAGACGAAGATGCCGTTTGATGCCGGCGACTTTCGCCTCCTCGATCGCCGCGTAGTTCAAGTGATCAACGAGATGCCCGAACGCGCTCGTTTCCTGCGCGGCATGGTGAGTTGGGCCGGATTCAGGCAGATCTCGCTGCCTTACGAGCGTGCCGCACGACATGCCGGTACAAGCAAGTATCCGCTCACGAAGATGATTAGCTTCGCGATGGACGGCATTATCTCGTTCTCACTCGTGCCGTTAAAACTCGCGATCTGGACGGGTTTTCTCGCAATCTGGATCGCCGTGGCGGGAATCATCGTCGCAATCGTCGATCGCGTGATGGACAAAAACCTCACGCGCGGATGGGCGTCGCTCTTTGTCGCCGTGCTTTTCATGGGCGGCGTGCAACTCGTTTCGTTGGGCATCCTGGGCGAATATCTTGGACGTATTTACACCGAGGTCAAGCGGCGTCCACTTTATGTGGTCCAGGAGCGGCTCGGATTCGCGAAGAGCAAGGCGAAATCGAAAAGCGCCGAGGTGAATGCTGTTGTCTAGCCTCGACGCGCCTCGCTCCCGCGCCGCGATTCGAAAAATACTTCCGGTACTACTCGTCCTCGCAACACTCCTGAGCGTTCGCGTGCTGACGTTGATGTTCATGCGCGCGCACCTCGATAACCCAGCGTGGTTTCAAACCGGTTCATACGGAAAATTCGACCGTCAGGCGCGCGACATTCTCGACGGACGTCAACCGATCTTTCTGATCAACGACTCAACACGCACTGACCTCGCGCAATATCCGCCGGCGTTTCCCGCAGCAGTCGCGGCGATCTACGGAGTGACTGGTGAGCGCTCAGCTTACGTCGTGCAGTTGGTCCAATGGGCCATTGATCTGGTTTTGTCGTTCGTCTTAATCGTCGGCATCACTGTTACTGCATTCGGTTGGCGAGCAGGGATTGCGGCCGGGTTCCTCGCAGCCCTCTCGCCGCTTTTCGCCATGTATTCGGCTTATCCGTCGGCGGACACTCCCGCGATGTGGTTTGTACTCGCCGGAAACTGGTTGCTGCTGCTCGCAGCTAGACGCAACAACCTATGGCTCGCTGTCGGCGCTGGAGCGCTTCTCGGCATCGCGTGTTGGATTCGCGTCAATCCGTTGTACCTGGCCGTCGGTTGGGCTGCCGTGATGCTGATCGTTAAAGCTCCATGGCGGCAACGTGTGTTAATGAGCGTTGCAGTAGTGTTTGCGACCGCGCTCGTCATCTCACCGATCGTTGTACGCAACTATCTAACGTTTCCCGATTTCACTCCTACCGGCGGCACGATCGGCGTCAACCTCTGGGAAGGACTGGGCGAGACCGAACTCGGCCGGCAGCACGGTTTTCTTTACGGCGACGATAAGCTGATCGCGCACGAGCGCGTGAAGATGGGGTGGCCGGCTGATAAGTACTTCGACTCACAATGGCCTGACGGTATTCGCCGCGACAAGGAACGCACGCGCGAATCGATGGCGTTCATCAAACAACATCCCGTGTGGTACGCCGGCGTGATGGGCGGACGCATGTGGGGAATGTTGAAGGTCGCGGGCGATCCCGTACCGTACTGCGGCATTTCAGGTATTAACGTGACGAGTCAGAAGTGTTTGACACCGGCGTGGCAAGGCGGCGTGCTGGCGTTTGGCGTCAACGGACTCGGGATGATTCAAAGCGTCGCACGATATCTTTTCCTGCCGCTTGCGGCCTTTGGAATTTACGTCGCGGCGAGAAAAGACATGCTGGCTACGGCGGTTTTTCTCGTAACGGTTCTTTATTACGTCGTGCCCGGCACCGCCGCGCACACCGAAATCCGTTACGTGTTACCGATGCATGCCATGCTGACAGTGTTTGCAGCGGCTGCGGTCGATCGGCTATTAAGTCTTGCATTAAAGAAATGAACGCTGACGCAAGAAGCATCTCCAACCCGCTCCCTCGCGAAATGATGGAGCACACCTACCCGATCCTCTACGCGGTGGAACAAACGCACTGGTGGTACATCGGCAGGCGTCGCATACTCGCCGAATTTGTCGAACAGATCTGCCATCAGGTGACCGATCGCAAGCCGCGTATTCTCGACGTCGGTTGCGGCACTGGTGCGAACCTGCTGATGCTTTCGAAATATGGTCAGGCTGAAGGCGTGGATGTTTCTGAAGACGCGCTAGCGTTTTGCCGCGCGCGCGGGCTCGACCAGGTCAAACTCGGCGCGGGCGAAGAACTGCCTTACGAAGATGGCACGTTTGACCTTGTAACCGCATTCGACGTCGTCGAACACATGGACGACGATCTCGCCGGATTGAAGGAAATGCGCCGCGTGCTGCGACCCGGTGGACGCGTGCTGCTGTTCGTGCCGACCTTCATGTTTTTGTGGGGATTGCAGGACGACGTCAGTCATCACCGGCGGCGGTATCGTTTGCCGGAACTCCACCGTGTGCTCGAGCAAGCTGGTTTCGAAGTCGAGCGCTCGACGTACGCTAACATCACCTTTTTCCTACCGATCCTGTTGGTGCGAAAACTGATGCGCCTGACCGGAATCAAAACCGAAACTGAGAACAGCATCAACGTATCTGCTTTAAACGGTGTGTTCGGAAAGATATTCGGCGCGGAAAGCACCGTGTTGCGCTACATCAATCTGCCGTTTGGAGTTTCCGGCCTCTGCGTCGCGCGAGTGAAGTAAACTATCCTATGTATTCTTAATGCTGCTCAATCGCTCGATAATCTGCTTTGGCGGCGAAGACTGGTGGTATCACCACCCGCACTCCAAAGCTCACCTGATGCGCAAATTTGCGCACGCCGGAAACAAGGTCATCTTCGTCAACTCGATCTCGATGGGCCTGCCCGGCCTGGCCCACAAGGATCTGCTGCCACGCATCAAACGCAAGCTCGGAAGCTATTCAAAACTCGCGCGCCAAACCGAGGAAGGCATCACCGTCGTATCGCCCGCAAGTCTGCCCTTCTTCGGCAGCGCCGCAGCGCGCACGATCAACCGTCGCGGGATCAGTGCGCAAATCGGACGTCTGGCCCGCAACCGCGGACTGGTGAAACCTATACTCTGGATCGCGATTCCCACCGCCGCCGAGATGATTGGAACGCTCGACGAGTCGATAGTGGTCTATCATGTGTCCGACAAGTATGATGCGAATACGATGGATCACGCCACGGATCCTGCTCTGATTCGACGGCTGCACGAACACGCAATCAACGCCGCCGACCTCGTCTTCTATTCCGGACGAAAACTGTTTGACGAAGCAACGCTCGGACGCGATCGTTCTTACCTGCTCGAACAAGGTGTGGATTACGATCACTGGCGGCACGTCGGTAACGGGAAGATCAGCGTGGCGCCTGAGATCGAGCGCATCCCGCGTCCGCGTTTGGGTTACTTCGGCGCGATCGAACCATGGCTGGTGGACCAGGAACTGATCAAACGAGCGGGCCGTGAGCGGCCGGACTGGCAGTGGGTTTTCATCGGCAACAAATCTCGCGGATTGGACATCGAGGGGCTGCCAAACACGCACTTTCTGCCTCCGGTCCCGTACCCGGATTTGCCCGCCTACGCCGCAGGATTCGACGTTTGCGTGTTGCCGTGGGAAACTGAGCAGTCTTTTACCAGCTACGGATCAGCCATCAAGGTCCGTGAATACCTGGCAACGGGAAAGCCAGTTGTCATCTCGCCGTTGCCCGAGTACGAACCGATGAAAGACGTGTTGCGAATCGCACGCACGCGAGACGACTTCATCGCGATGGTCGAAGAGGCGTTGCGCGAGAACGATCCTGACGCGCCGAAAAGACGACAAGCGGCGGTCGCCGGTGGGACCTGGGACGCGCGCGCCGAGTGGGTCAGCGATTTGATCGAATCCGTGTTAGCACAAAAATGAAGCAGGTGTTGCAAAACCGGAAGACCGGAAGACCGTTTGTCGGCGAAGTGCCGGTACCCGCGCTACAGCGTGGACGTGTGACTGTTCGTACCGTCGCTTCGCTGATCAGCGCCGGAACGGAGCGCGCTTCGGTCGAACTGGTCAGTAAAGGTTTGCTACAGGAAGCACGTCAGCGTCCGGATCTGGTAAAGGCGGTCGTTGCGAAAGTGAAAAGCGAGGGACTGCTGAACACGTTCGCATCCGTTCGCGACAAGATGGCGGCGTCGCAGTCGCTTGGTTACAGCGCCGCCGGCATCGTGGCTGCAGTGGCGGAAGATGTGACTGAGTTTCACATTGGCGATCGCGTTGCATGTGCGGGTGTCGGGTTTGCTTCACACGCCGAAGTGCTGTCAGTACCGAAGAACCTGTGCGCGCACCTTCCCGGGGAAGTGACCTTTGAAGCTGGAGCGTTCGGAACGCTGGGCGCGATCGCGTTGCAAGGCGTGCGACTTGCCGAGCCTACGCTGGGGGAGTCGATCGTAGTAATTGGCTTGGGATTAGTGGGCCAACTCACCGTCCAGCTTCTGAAAGCAAACGGCTGCCGCGTCTTCGGACTCGATCTCGACCCGGCGCGCGTCGCGTTGGCGGTCGAACTCGGCGCGGATCGTGCGGTGGTCTCGAGCGAAGAAGCCGCCGATGAGCTATACAAGTGGACGCGTGGACGCGGCGCGGATGCAGTGCTGATAACAGCCGCCACAGATTCGAACCAACCCGTCGAACTGGCAGCTCGTGTGTCCCGTTTGAAGGGCCGCGTGATCGTCGTCGGCATGACGGGACTCGACATTCCACGCCAGCCGTTCTTCAGCCGCGAACTAAAATTGATCATCTCCATGTCGTATGGACCAGGTCGGTATGATCCGGATTACGAAGAGCGTGGACACGATTATCCGTTGCCTTACGTTCGCTGGACCGAACAACGAAACATCGAAAGCTTTCTGGAGCTCGTTGGTGACAAACGCGTCAACGTCGAAAGACTGACCACGCATCGTTTCCGCATCGAAGACGCTGAACGCGCATACGAACTGATATCGGGAGATTCAAACGAACCTTACCTTGGCGTGGTGCTCAATTACGATCCGCAACGTGAAATCGCAGATCGTGTGGAACTGACTCCGTCGATCCGCCGCCCCGAGAAGGCGATTCGCCTTGGGGTGATCGGTGCAGGCGGTTATGTTCCGGCGATGTTGTTGCCCCATTTCAAATCGGAACGCGTTGAGTTTCGGGCGATCACAACGGCTTCGGGAGTTTCAGCTCACGATGTCGGGAAGCGTTTCGGGTTTGCGTATGCGGCATCGCCCGCGGGTGAAGTACTGGCAGATCCGGATATCAACCTTATCGTGATCGGGACGCGCCATGATTTGCACGCCGAACTTGCAGTCCGGGCGCTTGCTGAAAACAAAAACGTCTTCGTCGAAAAACCACTCGCGCTTGACGACATGCAACTCGATTAGTGGTGGAACAGGCAGCTCGTTCAACGGGCCGATTGATGGTCGGTTTCAATCGCCGGTTCTCGCCGTTGGCCCAACGCGCAAAAGATTTCTTCGCCGGCCGCAACTCGCCGTTGTCTATCCTTTACCGCGTCAACGCCGGTCGCATTCCAAAAGAACACTGGATACAAAATCCTGACGAAGGCGGTGGACGCATCGTCGGCGAGGTTTGTCATTTTGTCGACTTGATGCAATTCCTGACCAACTCACCGCCCGTTTCAGTTTTTGCTGAATCGGTTAGCGCGAGATCGGATAAGGCCTTGGATGCCGACTCCGTCTTTATCACGTTGCGCTTCGCGGATGGATCAAATGGCTGCATCGCATACGTGAGCGAGGGCGACAAATCGCTGGCGAAGGAGCGTGTGGAGATCTTTGGCGGATCACGGAGTTTTGTCCTCGACGACTTCCGCCGCGTAACGCTTCACAAAGACGGACGCGAAGAACAGGTCGCGTTAAAAGCACAAGACAAAGGCCAAAAGGAACAGGTCCATCAAGTCTGCGCAAGTATCCTTAACGGGACAGAAGCCCCAATCCCTGTAAATGAACTCGCCGCAACCACGCGCGCGACGTTTCGCATCCTCGATTCTCTCCGCGAGCACCGGCCGTTTGAGGTTTAGCCGTCGTGTGTGGCATCGCCGGGATCATCAGCCGTCAACCTGAACCGCAAACCGAACGCATGCTCCAGGCAGTCGAGCACCGCGGTCGGGACGATCAAGGTGTTTGGACCTCAGAGCCGATAGACCAGTACCGACGACGGGCCTGCCTGGGCCATCGCCGCCTCGCGATAATCGATACCAGTCCCGCCGGTCACGAGCCGATGCTCTCGCACAACGGTCGCTACGTCCTCACGTACAACGGCGAGATCTACAACTACCGTGAACTGCGCGAACAACTCCGCTCGCTCGGTCATCAGTTTCGCACGGGCACGGACGCCGAAGTGCTGCTGGCGGCGATCACTGAGTGGGGCTGGAACGCCATGGACCATCTTAACGGCATGTTTGCCTTCGCCGTTTGGGATAATCAGGAACGCACGCTCACACTCGCGCGCGATCACGTTGGCATCAAACCTCTCTACTACGCCTTCATTCCCGGCAGGAACGGCGCGCCGCCCGCGTTCGCGTTTGGTTCGGAAATCAAAGCAATTCTTGCTACGAAACTGATCAAACCAGCTCTCAACCCCGAGGCGTTGCATCAGTTTCTGACGTTCCTGTGGGCGCCCGATCCGAACACGCTTTTCCAGAACGTCAAAACAGTCCCCCCTGGACACCTGCTTCATTTCAAGAATGACGAAATCAAACTCCATCAATGGTGGGACGTTTCGTTCAACCACATAGAAGAAGGTCGAAACGAAGCCTCGTGGCGCGAACGCACACTCGAAACGCTCGATCGAGTCGTAAAGATGGAAATGGTGTCCGATGTGCCGCTGGGATCATTTCTATCGGGCGGGATCGACTCCTCGGGAATCACCGCGCTGATGCAACGCCACGTCAACGGTCAACGCATCAGCACCTACACCGTCGGAATCGAAAGCGAAGACCTGCGTTACGACATCATTCCCGACGACGTTCGTTGGGCACGCCGCGTCAACGAACAACTGCAAACTGACTATCACGAGATCATGCTCCAACCGTCGGTTGCTGAACTCCTGCCAAAGCTCGTCTATCACATGGAGGAACCGCCGATCGATATGGCGATTCCCAGTTACCTCATTTCGCGCGCTGCTCGCGAAACTTTGACGGTGATGCTCTCGGGAATGGGCGGTGACGAAGTGTTTGCCGGGTATCCGCGGCAACTGGCCATGAAGATCGCGTCGGCATTCGATCCGGTGCCGCAACTGCTGCGACGCCCGTTGATGCGAACCGTCGCCGACGCTCTGCCTGGCGGCCTGCCGGGAAAACTCACAGCGCCACTGCGAAACGCGAAAAAGTTTGCGCGAAGCGCGGCACTAGACTTCGAAGATCGCTATCTCGGCTACGGAACGTACTTCACCGACGAAATGAAGCACCGGCTCTATTCGGATGAGTGGCGCGAGATTACGCGTGATTACGACGCTTACGACATGCATCGCGTGTACTTCGACTGGAGTGACGACGCCGCACCGCTGAATCGTCTCCTTTACGTGGACATGAAAACGTTTCTGCCGTGTCTGAATCTCATGACGACTGACAAGACGTCGATGGCCGCAAATCTGGAAGTCCGCGTGCCGTTTTTAAACCGGGAAATGATCGAAATGGCCGCGCGCATGCCGCCGCGATTGAAACTCCACGGGTTGAAGCGGAAGTACATCTTGAAACGCGCGCTCGAAGGGGTCCTGGCGAAGGACGTGATCTGGCGTCGAAAAGCCGGGTTTGGAGCGCCGATCCGGTCCTGGTTACGAGGGCCGCTCAAGCCCCTAATCTCAGACCTACTTTCCGAGGATGTGGTGAAACGCCGCGGTCTGTTTCGGCCGAAGGAGGTCAAACGGGTCATCGACGCGAACATTTCGGGACGCGAAGACTATAACCTCCATGTTTTCCACCTTTTAGGGCTCGAACTTTGGCATCGCGCCTTCATCGATTCATAGCCGGATTAACAAGAGAAAACATTGACAATCAGAGCGGCAGCAGTCTAATCTGCTACTGGCGAGTTTAACCCCTGGTCTCGTCCCGACCTTCAAAGCCCTCACGGCCTCGAAAGTCTCCCCAGGCAATAGCGAATGATCACACAGGAAAAAGTCTCAACGGCTAGAGGCGAATTAGTCCAACCGACGGAAACGCCGGAACGCGCTCGGTGTGTCCTCCTTGCGGAAGACGATGCCGCACTCCGGCGCTACATCGAGGTGTTGCTTGAACGCGCAGGTTACGAAGTAATCTCGGCGGGGGATGGTCTCGAAGCGATGAAGTGGTTGATGACCTCCACGGTCGACGTGGTGATCACGGACGCAGTGATGCCTAATGTCAGCGGGTACGAGTTATGCCGGTTTGTGAGGAGCAGCCCGCATCTGAATCATTTGCCCATAATCCTGTTGAGTGGTCTGGATCCGAAGAATGCAGAGACCGAGCAGGTGAACGCGTTTCTCGCCAAACCCATCACGCCCGAAACCCTGCTAGCGTGCATTCGCAAGGTCTGCGTTTGAAGCAATCAACTCATCGAGCGGCGTATACCGGATCCCTTGATCAACCGCGACAGCCTCGTACGTACACTCACCAGCATACGTATTAACACCTTCCTTCAAATGCGGATCGCTCGAGATCGCGTGCAGGAATCCTTTGTTCGCGAGTTTCAGAGCGTACGGCAGCGTTGCGTTCGTCAACGCGAACGTCGACGTGCGCGGCACAGCGCCCGGCATGTTAGCGACGCAGTAGTGCAGCACTCCTTCGACGTAGTAGGTCGGGTTTGAGTGAGTGGTTGGATGCGTCGTCTCGATGCAGCCACCCTGGTCGACCGCAACGTCGACGATCACAGCGCCGTTCGGAACTTCCTTCAGCATGTTTTTCGTGATCAGTTTGGGTGCAGCCGCACCTTTCACCAACACGGCGCCGACGATCAGATCTGCCTGCGAGATTGCGTCCTGGATCATGTACGCGCTCGACGCGAGCGTTGAGATCTTCGAGAGGAAAATGTCGTCGAGCTCGCGCAGTCGATCGAGATTGTTATCGATCATCGTGACGTGCGCGCCCATGCCGACCGCTATCTTTGCGGCGTTCGTTCCCACCACACCACCACCGATGATCACGACGCGTGCCGCCGGAACACCCGGAACGCCACCCAACAAAATTCCGCGTCCGCCACTCATCTTTTCGAGATAGTGCGCACCAACCTGGATCGCCATGCGTCCGGCGACTTCCGACATTGGCGTCAACAATGGCAACGCACCGTGTCGATCGGTGATCGTTTCGTAAGCGATGCCGGTGACTTTTCGATCGAGTAACTGTTTCGTGAGTTCGTGATCCGGCGCGAGGTGAAGGTAGGTAAACAACAACTGCCCTTCGCGCATGCGTGGATACTCGGGCGCGATGGGTTCCTTCACTTTCACGATCATCTCCGCAGTGGCCCATACCTCATCAGCCGTATCGACGATGGTTGCACCGGCACGTTCGTAAAGTGCATTGTCAAAACCTGAGCCGGCGCCCGCATCTCGTTCGACCAAAATCTGGTGGCCCGCGTCTTTGAGGGCGCGCACACCGGCGGGGGTTAAACCGACTCTATATTCGTTGTCTTTGATTTCTTTGGGCAGACCGACGATCAAGGCGTGTTTCTCCAGTCAGTAGTCTCTGACGTTTTGAGCGATTGTGATGCTGAACTTAGTGCTTTGTTCTTTGCTCGCTAATTGAGCGATCCGAATAATCCCAACCGATAAACTAGCGAACAAAGAACAAAGCACTAAGAACTAAGCTCAACTCAGTTAGGCGATTCGACGTCGATCTGCGCGCGTTGCAACTTGCCGCTAAAGTCAACGTAGATTGACTTCCATTCCGAAAAAATGTCGAGCACCTGCGTACCTGCTTCACGATGGCCATTGCCCGTCGCTTTAGTGCCGCCGAACGGAAGATGGACTTCGGCGCCGATCGTTGAAGCATTCACGTAAAAGATGCCGGTATACATATCGTTCATCGCTCTGAAAGCGCGATTGACGTTTTGCGTGTAGATTGCGGCAGAGAGGCCGTAGCGAACTCCGTTCGCGATCTGAATCGCGTCTTCCAGCGAGTTTGCGGGAATGACGGTCGTAACCGGACCAAAGATCTCTTCCTGCGAGATACGCATGTCCGGCGTGGCGTCAGTAAACACTGTCGGTTCGATGAAATAACCGTTCGCGTAATCACCGCGGCTGAGACGTTTGCCCCCGCTCGCGAGGGTCGCACCGTCGTCGTTGCGTCCGATGCGTATGTAGTTCATCACTTTCTCGACGGCGTCGTTATTGATCAGTGGCCCAACGTCGGTCTTCGGATCCGCGCCATTGCCGACGCGCAGCCCTTTCGCTTCGTCGACAAGCTTGCTGACGAACTGTTTGTAAACTTTCTTGTGAACGATGAGGCGTGACGAAGCTGTGCAACGTTGCCCTGACGTACCAAAGGCGCCCCAAATGGCGCCTTCGACTGCGAGATCGATGTCGGCATCGTCCATGACGATGATCGCGTTCTTGCCGCCCATCTCGAGCGAACAGATCGCGTTGCGTTCGGCACAAGCGGAGGCGACGATACGGCCCGTATCAGTCGAACCGGTAAACGAAATCAGACGCAGCGCCGGATGGTTTGTCATCGCTGCACCGACAGTTTCGCCGTAACCCGTAACGAGGTTCACGACGCC
>Ga0079217_10000126_pt1 | contig 15817 bp, 11 predicted proteins | sample NCAS200_FD_76343 | JGI IMG/M metagenome (GOLD analysis project Ga0079217, IMG submission 76343) | Agricultural soil microbial communities from Utah to study Nitrogen management - NC AS200 | ecosystem: Environmental > Terrestrial > Soil > Agricultural land | place: USA: Utah | collected 2014-06-11 | reverse complement strand
GTGTAGGCATCCATCGCCGAGTCGTAGTTCGGCGTCGTGCGCCTGGCGACGAACAGCAGGAGCCGGCTGTAGTCGTCCAGGAATCGCGTCCACGCGTCCTCACGGGCGTCCTTGTCCGCCGCAAGCAACCGCGCCAGCACCTGAGGGACAACATTCTGCACAGAAACGCTCATCCGTTCGGGATGCGAGACCGCTTCGCCCAGCGGGTGCTCCGCATACCCAACATACTTCGACTTCGAATTGCCGGAAGCGAGGGCAGGTGCCAGGAAGGATGCTGTCATGGGGCGCATCAACGGCGCGACGCCGGTGAGGTCACCGTCGGAATTGCGGGAAGCTTCCACAGGGTGGCATGCTCTGCGGGTCGGTAGGGATCGTTCATCGATCCGACGATCCATCCACGATTGTTGATCGCCAGTGCTTCACCGACGTGCGACGGTCGGATCGCGCCGAGATCCTCAGGCAATTCGCTGCCGGGAAACCAGATGACCGCATGAGTGACGAAAGATGCCAGCGGCGTCGTGACATCCTGATAGTGCAGGGGAGCCCATCCCACGACCTGGTTTGCATTGTTCAAGGCGTTGGCAGACGCCTGCGAGTTGTACAACGTCGGGAGCACCCGTCGCGGACCACCAGGTGCCGGCCACCAGGCGGGCGACGCATAACAGTTAGGCAGCCACTGAATGCACGGCCGGATCCATCCGATGATGGCGCCATCATCGTTGATGGCACGGGCCCCCGATGGCATCGTATGGTCAACACGTTCCGGCGGCTGCCAGCGATCGTCCCGATACTTCCAGATCACCGGAAACGATTCGCCGGCGCTGGCCGCGGACCCGACGATGTCGCCACGGGCGTTGATGTCGACCGGGTCTATGTTGGAGTACCCGTCTTGATGCGGTAACGGCTGAGGGTCCCCCCATTGTGAGGTGGACACTCGCCGCCACACCGCTGCCGAGCTTTTCGAAAGCGATTCGAAACTCAATCCGACGACGGTGCCGTCGTCACTGATTGCCCGCACCAGCGCCGCGCCCAGATCCACGACACCGCCGGACGGGAAAAGAATCCAGGATCGCCATGACCGCGCGAACTCGTCGAAGGTGACTCGCACAATGAGGCCTTCATCGTTGATCGCGATTGCGTCGCCGCGTCCTTCGAGGATCGTGTACGTCCAGCCCGTATCAACCGGCGTCCAGCGGATGGCCACGTTCGACCCGGCCGCATCTTTCCCGTTGCCGACAATCGTGCCGCTTTCATTGATGTCGACGGCCGTCGACGAACCTCCCGGTTCCGGCAACGGGATGGGTTTCGCGACGATGCGGAACTTTTCAACGGCGATGCCCTGTTTTCCCTTCTTCCCGCGAATCCGGACGTTGTAATCGCGCAGGGGAGCGTTAGGCGAGATGGCGACCACCGCTTCGAGTTCTGACGGTGACTCCCAGGTCGTCGATACCGTGCGCACGTCGGTCGTCGCGGCCGCGTCGATCAGCCAGGTCGCGATTGCGCCCTCGGTGAACCCGGTGCCGGTCAGGCGCACGGTGACGATGGTATCCACGGTGACGGTATCCGGATCGATCGCGGAAACGGTGATTTCCGCACCGTCGAGTAGCGTGCTCGCGACTCCGGTTGCGTCCTGGTCGTCAGTGCAGGCCGACAGCACCAACAGCAGGGGAATTGCAGCCGCGGCCCGCAGGTGGTGACACACATGCGCCGCGACGTCGTCGGTCACTGCTGTCCGGCCACTCTTACCGGTTCCCACCGCGTCCGGAGGTTCCCGTCACCGAGCTGGCCGTACGAGCCCGAGCTCCAGCACCAGGCGACTCCGGCAACCGTCAAGCCGCAGCCGTGAGAATCGATGACGACTTGCTCGAACGCCAGGCTGCCGGCAATAGCGATGGGTCGGTTGGAACCATCCCGCACGGCGGCGCCGACGCCTAACGCGCCCTGAAAGTTGTCTCCCCAGCAGTACCCGGCGTTGGTCACTGTTACGCCGCAGGCGATCCAGCCCCCTGCCTTGATCGATTTCCACTTCATCCCGCCGGTGACGGCCACCGGCGTGCTCGACGCGTAGAGCGATGTTCCGGTGCCGAGCCCGTTTCCACCCTCTCCCCAGCAGTATCCATCGCCTTGGGTCGTCACACCGCAGGCCATCCACAAACCGACGCTAACGGAAGCGAAGGTGTGGCCTCCGCTGACGGGGACCGGGACGTTGCTGTTCACCTTCTCCCCGTTTCCGAGAATACCGCTCCATCCTTCGCCCCAGCAGTACGCGCTTCCGGTGATGGTCACGCCGCAAGTGTTGAAGAGATACGTCGAGATCTGACGGAACTTGAGGTTCCCGGCCACAGCAACGGGTGACGAGGACGGCGTCTGGTTCCCGGTGCCGAGTTGGCCGAGCGCGTTCGTTCCCCAGCACCACGCCTCGCCCGTGGTGGTAATCGCGCAGCTGTGACTGCCGGCGGCGGAAACCTGCGAAAAGACGTGATTGCCCACGACGCGCACAGGACCCATCGGTTTTCCCTCCTGCGCTCCTGACCCGTCCCCGAGCCGCCCGCCCCACGAAGTTCCCCAGCACCAGGCTTCGCCGTTCGATGTCACGCCGCAGACCACGGGACCCTCCCTCGCAACCGAGATCTGCGAAAATCGCAGGCTGCCGGCGGCAGGGGCGGGGACTAACCGGGGGAGATCGTCCCCTACGCCAAGGTGTCCGTAACTGTTGACGCCCCAGCACCACGCCTGACCAGCAATGTCCAACGCGCAGGTCATCCCGTAGCCGATATCGATCATCGCGAACCGACGTACGGGCGGGGGCTCGGGTGGACCCCACGTCATCTGCCACGTTCCCGTGCCTCGCCTGGCGCACGACACCGATCCGGCGGCGCCTAACGAACCCCCACCGGTGAGGCGCCCCGTGTAGGTGCAGGTTTCGGTCGGTCCCGAGGCGCTGACGGTGAACGCAATCGAATCGCCGACCAGTGTGACGGTTGCACCTTCCAACGTGGCCGTCATGCCACCGGGTCCGCGCGGTGTGACGCATGTCGCCACCAGGCGGACTTCGGCGTTCGTGAACGACGTTCCCGCGGTGAACGTGGCCACGCCACGGTTTCGGCACGTGGTCTGCTCGAGCGGCGTGGTGGCGAGCGTGCTGTCGGAAAAACTCCACAGGCCCGAAAGTTCCCCGGCCGTGGCGGGGACAGGAATGATTGGGGCCGTCGGATCGTTGTCCTGACACGCGAGGGTAGTAAGCAGCGCCAGGACAGCCAGGCACCGGAGCCCTAACGAGTACGGCGAACGCACAGTACCTCCCGGTGGCTGGCAACGGTCCGACAGTGACCCAAAGGCTCTGGCTGACCGACGCGACTCGCATGCCGATCCGGCTGGCGTCCGCGATTCTCTATTGAACGGAATCGAGAGCGTCTTTTGCCCATCCGCAAGCTGAAATCCGCAAACTCCTATGTGCGCGCCGTGAAATACTCACATACGGTCAGAGCCGTTCGTGGTCCTCTCGATTACGACGCTCCCACCAATGCCGAACCGCAGGAGCCGCCATGAAGCAGTTTGCGCCCGTTTTTGCTGCTATGTTGTCCGCCGTAGTCCTTCCTGGCTGCAGCGAGACACCGATTGAGGTCGCCAACACTCTCGATGCGCCTTCGCTTGCCAAGGGAGGCCCGGGCGGGGGCGGAACCGAGTTCGCGACGCGCACCGCGCTACCAGCGCTGCAGAAGGGGGTTCACGGTGAAGCGTACGCGATTAGTCGTGCGGGTGGATTGATCGGGGGCTACAGCTGGGATCAACAAGGTTACATGCACCCGGTTACCTGGTCCTTGCAGAACGGCACGTGGAAAATCACTGCGTATCCCTGGGACGCATCGGCAACGAGCGCGATCATCAGGGGCGTCGATGATCAGGGGAACAAGGCAGGCAACTTCTGGCCGGGCAGCGCTCCGCGACCAGTCCTGTGGAACGCCGCCGGCGCCTACACGGTGCTTGGCTGCGGTGAACTCGGAGAGGCACACGCAATCAGCGCCGTGGCACAGGTCGCGGTGGGTCGGTCCGGGCCGTCGGCAACCGTGTGGAGCACCGGACAGTGCGCGGAATTGCTCCCGCCGCTGACCCCGGGCGCTGCATCGGCTGCTTATGCTGTCAACAGCGATGGAATGATTGCGGGCGGATCCAGCGCAGGGCTACCGGTACGTTGGCGCCGTGTCGATGGGACGTGGCAGGTTGAGCAGCTCGACAGCCGATCGGGCGCAGTCCGCGGATCGAACAGCGCCGGTGACCTGGTTGGTTACGTACAGGACGAGTGCTGCACCACGGGTGTGATCTGGTTCGTGGATGGTAGCTCGCGCACCTTGCCCACGCTGGGTGGAGTGAGTACCTCGCCGCGGGCCATCAACTCGGCGCGCGAGGTCGTGGGTCTCAGCACGCGAAGCAATGGATCGGGATGGCCCTTCATCTGGTCTGAGACGTTAGGCATGCGAGAGCTCCCGGTCAGCGATGGTGCGTGGGCGTTCGCGCTGAGTGATCCGCGAGGCGACGGGACGCGTGTCGTCGTCGGTGCCGGCGGACGGCCTTTCGCCGCGCAGGTCTGGGTCGTGCGGAATCCGTGAGGCTGGCCCTCACGCTCGAGTGTTTACAAGGCTTGCTTATGTCGACGAATTCATGATGTCTGCAGCATCGCGCGAAGCGCACCGGACGCGCGACATTCGGAGGAGATGATGCGTCCGATCCCGGGTTATGCGTGTGCGATGCTGGCACTGACACTGCTTGTTGCCTGTGATGGCGACGATGGCGCCCTCGATCCGTCGGCGCGTGTGGAGTCGGTCGCCGTCGTACCGGGGATCGTGTCGCTGGTGGTTGGCGACACCCTGCGGCTGACCACCATCGCCCGCGGAAGGATGGGGAATCCCCTCACCGGTCAACTGGCAACGTGGGCGACGGCGTCTCCGGGCGTCGTGACCGTTTCGACCGACGGATTGGTGACGGCCGTCGGGCCAGGCGCGGCGATGGTGTCGGCGACGATTGATGCCAAGGTTGGCACCTCCACAATGACAGTGAGCCCGAAGTTCCCCGCTGCAGTCTTCACCTCGGTCGCCAGTGGAGGGGCTCATACCTGCGGCCTGACCAACGGCGGCATCGCCTACTGCTGGGGGCGGGGTGAGGCCGGACAGCTCGGTGTCCCGCCGCCCGTCACGACCTGCCTCTCCAACCAGGACTTTCCCTGCGGCCTGGTGCCATTCCCCGTGAACGGTGGATTGAGTTTTACGCAACTGGCTGGGGGCGGGGCGCACACGTGCGGCCTAACGAGCGACGGCGCGGCGTGGTGCTGGGGGAGCAACACGAACGGTCAGTTGGGGGACGGGACGTTGAGCGCGCGGAGCAGCCCGGTGGCAGTGGCGACGGATGCAAAGTTTTCGCAGATCGGCGCGGGATTCGACCATACGTGCGCGCTTACGAGCGCGGGCGCCGCCTGGTGCTGGGGGATGAACAACGTGGGACAGCTTGGAATCGGAACGAGGACCCGGCAACTCACACCCGTTGCGGTCAACGCACCGACGGGCGTCACCTTCGACCAGCTATCGCCCGGTGGGCCCGAGAATGCCGGTTTCACGTGCGCACGGTCGACCAACGGTGACGCATGGTGCTGGGGATCCAACGCTCAGGGGGCCCTCGGCCTCGGCACTCGCGACTTTCTTTTACACGGTGTCCCGGAACGCGTCTCCGGACAACTCGAATTCGCGACCATCGTCACCGGGAAGGGCGTCCATGTCTGCGCGGTGGCGACTGACGGAATCGTGTACTGCTGGGGTGGAAACAGGAATGGCGCATTGGGCGACGGGACGGGCACTGACAGTTTTTCCCCGCTCAAGGTGTCAGGCGTCACGCTGCAGCAGTTGACAGTCGGCGGGTACCTCGAAGGTGCGCACACCTGCGGCCTGACGAGTTCGGGAGAGGCCTGGTGCTGGGGTGACAACGACGTCGGCGCTGTCGGTGACGGCACAATCGGCGGACGGCGCCTGCCGGTGGCGGTGGCGGGTGGCCACCGCTTTAGCATGCTCAGCGCCGGGTTGCGGCATACCTGCGGTCGACGGACTGATGGAGTCGTCTACTGCTGGGGCTCGGGTCGGACCGGGCAACTGGGTACCAACTCGACGATATCGAGCGCGCTGCCGATGAGGGTGGCGGGGCAGCCTTAGGGCACCAACAGCGCAGGACCTGACACCGCAATACCCAGCGCAGGACCGGGCGACGACTGGCCTAACGGCGAAGAGCGCAAACGACGCGAGACCCGGCGGCGCGGGACGCAAACGGCGCGGGCGCGCCCTCATTCCACTTCGATGGCAATACAATCCGTCGAGCACTCCACGGCGGAAGCGGGTGACTTGGTGTTCACCCGCCTTTCCTTGCCCATTGTCCTTACCACGTGCCAATCTCAGCCGTATTCTGCCTGCCGTGACAATATCCGGTGCGGTCTCGCGCGGCCGATTGCTCCAGGTCCTCGGCATCTGGTTCGGCATCGCTGCCATCGTCGGCAACAGCATCGGAGCGGGCATCATGCGCACGCCCAGCGAGGTCGCGCGCCAATTGCCGACAACTACCGGCTACGTGCTGGCGTGGATCCTCGGTGGCGTTTACGCCGCGTTAGGCGTTGCGTCGCTGGCCGAACTCGGTGTGCTCATGCCCCGGTCCGGCGGGCAATACGTCTTCGCCAAAACGGTCTTCGGCCCCTTCGCCGGCTTTGTCGTTGGCTGGAGCGACTGGGTGTCCAGCTGCGCGGCGGCGGCCGCCGTATCCATGGTCGTCGCCGAATACACGGGCGCGTTCGTGCCGAACGGTGCCCGGATCACTCCGGTACTGGCGTTAGGCATCGTACTGATTTTCACGGCGCTGCTCTGGCGTGGCATCAAATCCAGCGGCCTGACCGTGCAAGCCCTGACGCTCGTCAAAGTCATCGTTCTGGTTGGCCTGCCCCTGGTAGCGTTTGCCATGAATGTGCGCGCACAAGTCCCCGACGCGTCCGTCGAGGCGACAACGGTCGCCGGAGCACTGACGATCAGTGGATTCGTGCTGGCGATGCAGGCGGTGATCTACTCCTACGATGGCTGGACCGGAGTCCTGTACTTTTCGGGTGAAGTGAAAGACCCTGCCCGGGACATTCCGCGCTCGATGTTCGGCGGCGTCGCGTCGGTGTTCGTCATCTACATGTTGATTGTCGTGTGTTTCCTGTACGTGCTCGGCATCCGCGGCGTGGCGGCCGATACCTTCCCCGCGGGGCAGGTGGCCACCGCGATCTTTGGCGACATCGGTGGCACGGTCATCCGCCTCATCGTCATCCTGCTTGGATTGAGCGCACTCCCGCCGATCATCATGATGGCGTCGCGGGTGCCGTATGCGATGGCGGGCGATGGACTCTTTCCGCGACGTGCCACGGTCGTGAATCCGGGCGGAACTCCGACGGCGACGCTGGCCGCGAGCTCGCTGCTCGCGATCGCGTTCATCGTGACCGGGACGTTCAGCCAGGTGATCGCAATCGCGGCGTTCTTCTTCGTCCTGCAATACGTGATGTCGTTCTCGGCGCTATTCGTGCTCCGGCGGCGGGAACCTGATCGCCCGCGCCCCTATCGCGCCATCGGTTATCCGGTCACGACCGCGATCTCGTGGCTTGGCGGCATGGCGTTTCTGATCGGCGTCGTGGTGCAGGATCGGCGAAACAGCGCCATTGCCATCGCCATCCTCGTCGCGTGTTATCCGGTGTACCGGTTGTTACGGCTCCCCAGGGATGCCGGGTAGGGAATCCGGTCCCTAACGGCATAGCCAGGTTGCCTCTGCCCTGGCATAACCGACCCGCGGCAGCACCTGTGCCGTGATCATCACTGCGCCCCAGAGCGCGAGCACCATGGCGACGACGTGCGTGCGCGCCATGCGTTCGGTCCAGGTGCAGGCGACTACCCACAGTCCACCGACGATGATCATCAGCGTTGCGGCCAGGTACATCGAAAGCCCGAATCCGCAGTTTCGGCCATAGGGCCACCAGAACATCGCCGCTGCCAGAGCTGCCACGACACTCAGCCGAGCCCATACCAGAAGGTTGGTATTTCGTTCGAACCAATCGCGCACGTCTTCCATCCGCACGAGCGGTTCACGGGGGACTTCACGCACCTGACCGGGCACGAGGCGAGGACCTGGCCGGGGACGAGGGCGGGCCGGTCGGCCAGTGGTCTGCGGCGTTGGGTCGACGGTCCAGACTTTCCCCTGGTCGTACGCTGGCAAATTGCACCTCGGTGGAACAGGGTTTCTGTCATGACGGCAACCGCATGCTCGACGCAACGGCAGTCCGCAGGGACCAGAAACTTGGCGCGTTGGCGTTGTCGGTGGCGTGCTCCACCTAACGTGATGCTCGCGACGTGAAGCCCCGAATGCGGAGAAGGCACGTCACGCGAAACAGGGATGGTGTGCACCACGACAGTGAGTTCGCGTCACGCTGTATTTATGTGACGTCGGACATGGTCACGAAACTCTCTGGCAAAATGCAAGAGACGCGCAACGTCGTTGCGCGCCTCTCTACTTCAGTGAATTGACCGTGTCACTTGCGCTTCAGGATGTAGTAGGCGCCGCTGCTCTGGAAGTGCACCTCGCTCGCCGGTCCGCTATTCCCGTTCTGGCGGAACGTCACGATCGTGGACCCCTGACGGAAGCTCAATCCATCGATCCACGGCAGCGGCCGAGCCGGGGCGCCATTTACGGAGAAGGCTGGGCCCTGAGCGGTTTGCGTAACGACAACTTCCATTTCACGTCCGCGCGACGGGCCCTTGTACGTTCCGACGAGCGGTGCTGCGTCACCAGTGAACGGCTTCATGACGGGTCGTGTCCACGGCAGCAATTCGGCCGCGAGTTCTCCTCCAACCGCGCCCGGATCGATGTTGCCGTTGCTGTTCATCAGTACGACCACCGCCGCCTTTGCATCGGGATACCATCCCGCTTCGGCGGTAAAGCCGCCGATCGCCCCGCCGTGACCGATGTAATTGAGCCCGCGCACATCTGGTCCAACCGCGATGCCCATGCTGTACCGCAGCGCCGTGCCGTCATTCAGCTTCGACGGCGTGATAAACTCGGCGTACGACTTCGCCGAAAGCACCTTGCCGCCATGCAACGCCTGGAGCCAGGTGATCATGTCGCCGGCGGTGGAGCAGAGGGAACCCGCCGAAAATGGCCAGGTGTGCACGTTCGTCGGGGCGCGACGGACCTGTCCATTCAGGACCTGGTACCCATGGGCGCGGCGTTCGATGTTCTCGGCGCTGTTGCAGTACATGGAGCGCTTCATGCCTAACGGCTCGAACAGCTTCTTCTCGACGTAGTCCTCGTAGGTCATGCCGCTCGCCTTCTCGACGATGAGCCCGAGCAGCCAGAACGCCGAATTGTTGTAGATCTGGGACTCTCCGGTCTTGAACTCGAACGGGTAACGCTTGATGAGCGCGTAGGCCGAATCGCGCGGGAAACGGGGGTTGTTGACAAGGTTGCCGAACTCCGGCATCTCGGTGAGGCCCTTGATGCCTGACGTGTGATCCAGCAGCCGGCGGAGCGCGACCTTGTTGCCGCGCGTGTCGAAGTCCGGGAGCCACTTCGTAACGTCATCCTCGAGGGAGAGTTTTCCCTCGTCGCGGAGCTGCAGGATTGCGACGGCGGTGAACTGCTTGGTAACGGAGCCGATCTCGAACACGGCGTCGACCGGCATGGGGATGTTCCATTCGATGTCGGCCTTGCCGTAGCCCTTGAACAGGAGTGTGTCGTTCCCGCGAACTACCGCGGCGACAATGCCGGCCGCACGATTCTCAACCACACCGGACGCCGCAAGCGAATCGAGTCGTTTGACGAGCGTTTCACGACTTGGCTGCGGCGTTTGGGCCGATACCGCCGAGGTGAGCAGCGTAAGAACGGCGAGGGACAAGCTTGAAGAATGCAGCTTCTTCATGGGAGGGCGGAAAGGGGAGGGCGTAATATTCCAGAGTCGTCCACTTTACGGGACATCGAGGCTGCGGGTTTCGGAGCCCGGCCATTGGGTGTCCCGTATTCTGATGTCACTGCAATCCTGGAGGTCTCGTGTCCGCGCCCACGCATCCCTATGAAACGCGACTCAACGTCCTTCACGACGCGCTCGAGCTCATCGACGTCGGCCAACTGGTCGACGACTGCAAGTTTCCGTGGTACAACCAGACACTCTGCAAGGTGAACGACTCGGTCGTCAGGCTCGGCGTCGTGCAGGGTGAATATCACTGGCACAAACACGACAATGATGACGAGTTCTTCTACTGCGTCTCCGGCCAGTTCCTGATCGATCTCGAGGACCGCACCATGGCGTTGAACCCGCGCCAGGGTGTTGTGGTGCCAAAAGGCGTCAGGCATCGACCGCGCGCGCCCGAACGCACGGTGATCCTCATGGTGGAAACAGCGTCGATCACCCCGACGGGCGACTGACAGCCAGCAGCCTCTCGAACGAGCTAGTCCGCCCGCAGGGCGATCAGTGGGTCGACACGGGCGGCGCGGATCCCCGGCAACACGGTCGCCAACAGCGCCACGACGATGACCGCGCCCGTGGAAACCGCGAACGCCACAGGATCGCGGCCCGATGTGTTGAACAGCAGCGACTCGATCCGCGTGCCCATCGCCAGGGCCAGTGCGGAGCCAGCGGCAACGCCCGCAACCGAGGCCACCATTCCGCGCCATATCACGGTGCGCATGACATCACCCGGAGAGGCGCCTAACGCCGCACGGACTCCGATCTCCCGGGTGCGCGACGCGACCACGTATGAGACGACGGAGTACACGCCGACCGCCGCCAGCAACAGGCTGAGTGCGCCGAATGCGGTCAGCACTGAGGCGCCGAGTCGCCAGGATCGCGCCTTGGGATCGACCCACTGTTCATAGGGCACGATAGTCGCGTACGGCTGGGACGGATCGATGTCCAGCAGGACGCGCCGGATCACCGGTTCGGCGCGCCTGACGTCTCCACGCATCCGCACGAGGATCTGGGGGGAGCCGGGCGGGATGTCACCGCCGACGCCCATGGGCCAGAAGAACGCCATGAAGGGCTGTTCGCGAAGATTCTGCCGCCGGAAGTTGGCGATCACTCCGACCACGGGTGCGCAGGCGCGCTGCGACACGATCAGGCACTTCTGCAGCGGATCCTGCCCCGGCCAGACGGCGTCGGCCATCTGTTTCGTGATGATCACGGTGGGTTGGCTGGCCGAATCGAGGTCGGCGTCAGTCCAGAGCCGGCCCTGGAGGAGCCGGACCTCCAGCGCACGCAGAGTCCCAGCCGTCGCGGTGTAGATGTATGGACCACCACCCGGAAGCCGCGGCATGGAGTCCAGGCCGGGTGCATTCACGTTCACTGAAATCGTCGACAGGAACGGGCCGCCATGCAGCAGGCCCACCGACTCGACGTCAGGCAGCGCCGTTAGGCGGCGGACCGCTTCCAGATGTAGCTGTGGGATGACGGTGGTTTCTCGAGCGGGAAGGTTCGGCCGTGCGTACATCAGGCCCTTTGGATTGAACCCGAGGTCGAGCTTCCGCACCTGGTCCAGGCTCCGCACAAACAGGGCGCCGACGATGAGAAGTGTGGTCGCCAGCGTGGTCTGCACGAGGAGAAACGCCTGTAGCGCGACGAGTGGGCGCGCCGCGATGTTCCGCGCCCCGGCACGAAGCGCTTGGGAGAGATCGGCCCGGGTTGCACTCCATAACGGCAGCAGCGCTGCGCCGAGGGCCGCCAGGACAGTGCAGGTCACGGTCACCAGCAGGACGCGCATCGTGGTGAAGTTTCCCGACCACTCCACGCCGGGCAGGAGGAATGACCGCGTCACGGTTCCAGCCACTCGCATCAGGAGCAATCCCGCGACGAGTCCCATTGCCGTGACCAGCACGGATTCGGTAAAGAGCTGCCGAACGAGTCGGCGCTCGCCGGCTCCTAACGCCCGCCGGACGGCAAATTCCGGCCGCCGGCTGATGCCGCGGGCCAGCATCAGGTTGGCGACGTTGGCGCAGGCAATGGCGAGGAGCACGAGCGCCATGAAGAAGAGCCAGGCCGCCACTCGCGGTTCCGCGGAATTGCTGTCCCGCTCACGGCCAGCCACCAGCGCACCGAGGCTGCTGACCGCCTTTGCATGGAACGGACTGAGATGCGCGTGGGAAAGCTGGTACACGCGCCTGACGTCCTGCTCGGCGGCCCCACGACTCACGCCCGGCTTCAGCCTGGCGATGGTTTCGATATACTGACCACCGCGTTGCTCGTGCCACCCGGGCGGCATCCCCTCGAGCGTGCTCATCGTCATCATGGGCAGCCAGATGTCGAGCGGCGCCAGGCCTGTACCCGTAAAGCCGGCCGGTGCAACGCCGATCACCTCGAATGGCGATTCATTCAGCCGAATGCGGGCGCCGATGACGGAATCCGCGCCGCCGAACACATTCTGCCACAGCTGATGACTGACGACCGCCACGTTCGATCCGGCGGGAAGGCGATCTTCGGCGTCGCCAAAGAACCTTCCGCGGGCCGGGCGCACGCCCAGCAGCGGGAAGTATTGTCCCGAAGCGTACACCGTGGCGACGACGCGGGCATTGGCGCCCGAGCCGAGCGACAGTTCGGCGTCGCTGGCGCCGGCGACATGCGAGAAGGATGTGGTGCGATCCCGGAAGTCGGCGAAGGCCGCATAGGACATCGCCGGGGAACGAGGGAAAAATCCGGACTGTTGCCATCGCGCGACCAGGACGCGGTGCACCTGCTGCGGTGCGACAATATGCGCGGGTTCGCTGAAGAAGAGCCGGTCGGCGATACCGAACATCGCGCCGTTTGCGCCTAACGCGATTCCCAGCGTCGCGATGACGGCGAGGGCAAAGCCCGGCGACCGGCGCAGCGATCGGAACGCGACCCGGATGTCGCTTAACAGTTGCAGCATGATTCCCACTCCTCCCATCGTCGGTTGTCGCCCCGGGCGACGTATGCGTCCCACGGTTCGAGAGACCGCGAGGCTGGCGCCGGCAAAGACGCGTGAAGTCCCATGCGCCGCTTCCTTCAGCTCCCTGGTGAACACCACCGGATTGGGCGGTCGCTGCTCTCGCGGGACCGCCATCGCGCGTTCGAGGACCGAGCTCACCGCGGCCGGCAGTTCAGGGGCAAATTCCTGGATCGGCGGCGGCGGGACGAGGAAGCGGCGAGTGACGATCGCCTGCGTCGTGTTGCCCGTGAACGCCGGCCGGCCGGCCAGCATCTCCCACGTCATGCAGGCCAGGCTGTAGATGTCCGACCGTCCGTCCAGGTTCTTCTCGCCTAACGCCTGCTCCGGGCTCACGTACGCCGGGGTTCCGGCCGACAGGTCCATCTCGGACCTGAACGACCACTCGTCGACTTCGGCCCGCAACTTCCGCGCGATGCCGAAGTCCATCACGAAGGGATGGTCATCGAAAAGCAGCACGTTCTCCGGCTTGACGTCACAGTGCAACACGCCCTCGTGGTGGGCATGGTCCAGCGCGTTGGCGATGCGGGTGGTCAACGCAACCACGTCGGCAATGCCTAACCGCGAATGTGTCTCGAGCCGGGCGCGGAGCGAACCACCGCGAATCCAGGGCATCACGTAGAACGGTTGCCCTGCGGCGTCGCCCGAATCGAACAGGGGAAGGATGTTCGGGTGCGTGAGACGTGCCACCGTCGAGATCTCGCGCTGGAACTGGTCAAGGCCGATACCGCTCACGATCTCGGGCGAGATTACCTTGATCGCCACCGTGCGACCATGCCGGGCATCACGCGCCAGATACACGCCACCCATGCCGCCCTGGCCAAGCTCGCGATCTATGGTATAGCGGTCGGCGATGGCACGACGGAAATCGAGGTCAGCCCACGGCTCGCTGCCGCTTTCGACCTGGAACAACTCGTGGACGCCGACACCGAACGCCTCGAGCATCCGGATCCGTGTGCGAGCGGACGGGAACGGATGCTTGCCGTTGACGATCTCCGACCAGTGACCGCGCGAGAGCCCGAGCTTGAGAGCCCAGTGGTTCTGGCTGAGGGCGCTCCCGGCAATCAGGTCGAGGAGAGCCCGGTGCTTGAGGCGGACGCGCAAACGATGCGGCTGTGGGCTGGCGACGGTGAACCGGCGAGGTGACCCCTCAATCGGGCAAGGTTAGATCGCGGCTTCGTGCCGGGAAAGGCAACCTGCCAAGAAAGTGTTCGATGTCGTTCGATTCGTGATCAACGGACGGCCCTGCGGGGTTGGCACCACTTTGTCTCACACCTTGTTGACGCTGCTACGCTTGCGGCACTAAGCTCGGCTGTGGACCTGCGTAACCGACTCAAGACAGAGCTCAATCGTCGACTCCGGCGAAATCCGCGCTATTCTTTGCGCGCCTTCGCTCGCTCGCTGGCCCTGCACCACACGACTGTCGCCCGCCTGGTGAATGGAACACGACGCGCCTCGGGGCCGATGCTCACTCGAATCGGCCGGCGGCTTGGCCTGTCGGACCCTGTCCTGACATCGATGCGGAGGCACGAACATGCGGCGCGCGTCCTCGACGCGTCGCAGCTCCCCGACTTTCGCGCCGATTGTCGTTGGATTGCGATGAAGACCGGCGTGGAGCTCGACGACGTCAACCGTGCCTTGCACCTGCTCATTCATGAACGACGTCTCGAGATGAGCAGCCCCTCGTCCTGGACCATAATTCAGCCATGAGCAATCCCGTCGTTCGATGGCAGGTGATTTCACCGGACCCGGAAGCGTCCAGCGCTTTCCTTACGAAGCTCTTCGGTTGGCGGACGACGCGCGACAATCCGCTCGGCTATCGCGAGGTCCAGGCGGGCGAAGGCGGCATCCACGGCGGCGTGTGGCCGGCACCCGCCGGAGTGAAGCCATTCGTCCAGCTGTTCGTGCGCGTGGACGATATCGACGACATCGTCGCCAGGGCCGTTGCCCTGGGAGCACAAATCATTGTACCAAAGGCGGTATTGCCGGGCGGTGACGAGATGGCAGTGCTAATGGACCCTCAAGGACTTCCGATCGCAATCTCCACGGCTCAATGAAACGCTGCGTTGTTACTCGGCGCTGGCGAGCGCGCTGGCTTCGGTCACTGTGGCCTCGAATGTCATCTCGCGACCGGCACGTTCCGCTGCTTCGGTCCCCACCGGTCCGAGTGCCGCACGCGCCGGGGCGACGAAACGCTCGAGCAGTGCATCCCAGAAGCGAATCTTCAGGTTGATGCCCAGGCGCGCGCACTCGGCGCGTGAAGCAGCGATCAAGCGGATCCCATCAGCATGACGGCCTAACGCGGCCAGTGACATCCCGATACCTTCGATCTCGAAGGCGGTCTCCATGCGGTCCCCAATCGCCGCTGCCAGGAGAAGGCTTTCGCCGTAGAGGCCAAGGCTTTCGGCTGCATTTCCTTCGATGAGCGCACAATCGGCGAGAAAATGGAAGCCGGAGTGTTCGGCGCGTCGATCGCCGGCCCGCCGCGAGAACTCGAGGATTTCGCTTGCGAGGCCCCGCGCTTCGTCCACACGCGAGAGCGCGACGAACATCTGGCCCAACGCCACCTTCCCCCGATTGATCAGATTCGGATCACCCTGATTGCGCATGATCCCCAGCAACTCCTCGAAGGTGGCGCAAGCCGCTTCGTCTTCACTGGCCAGGAACTGTGACCACCCCAGCGTTTCCAGCGATGCAGCGATCTCCATTTGATCACCCAACTGTCTCCACATCGCCAAAGTCTGCTCCATCAGTTCACGAGCAACCGTGTGGCCGCCCTCATACGCCGAAAGCATCCCCTGGCCGCGCACGGCACG
>Ga0079217_10000124_pt1 | contig 15892 bp, 12 predicted proteins | sample NCAS200_FD_76343 | JGI IMG/M metagenome (GOLD analysis project Ga0079217, IMG submission 76343) | Agricultural soil microbial communities from Utah to study Nitrogen management - NC AS200 | ecosystem: Environmental > Terrestrial > Soil > Agricultural land | place: USA: Utah | collected 2014-06-11 | reverse complement strand
TACGATCAAAAAAACATTTTTGCGGCCCCTGGCGCGACCCTTGCGCGCGGCTCGCTCGCGTCCCGCGCTGGTTGTGACGCGCGACTGCGCGTTGACAGCCGTCGCCATGAACGTAGACTCGCTCCACCGCTCGCAGTTTCGCCGATCGGGCGCGCGGGGTGTTCTCAGTTTCACTCGCCGATGGCGCCACCGGCTTTTTGGTCAGCACTCTCGCCTTCTGACTCCAGCCGCACTGACAGTACAACCCTCGCGGCGGACAAAGACAAGAACGGCTCCACTTGCGAAAAGTTTGCTTGACGATTCGATCCTCGAGCGAATGAAACGCGATCACCGTCATCCGCCCCTTCGGCAAAAGGGTCTCGAAACCCGTCTCCATGAATTTCTCCAGATGTTGCAGCTCCTGGTTTACAGCGATTCTTAGCGCCTGGAAGACTTGCGTCGCCGGATGATGATCGCGGCGTCTACCGCGCTTGACGCCCTCGATAATCTTAACAAGTTCTCCCGTCATGTGAATCGGCGCGCGCCGCCTTTGGTCGACGATAGCGCGGGCGATTCGGCGCGCATTGGGCTCTTCTCCATAGTCACGGAAGATTTGCTCCAGCTCATCGGCAGAAAAAGCATTGAGAATCACTTGAGCGTTTAGCGATTGACTCCGGTCCATGCGCATATCGAGGGGAGTCTCAGCACGGAAGCTGAACCCCCGTTCGGGAGTGTCGATTTGATGTGATGAAATACCTAAATCCAAGACAACTCCGTCGACACCACTCCAGCCGATTTCGGCCAAAATATTTTGTGCATTTGCGAAGCTCGCCTGACGCGTGATGAGGCGCGCGCCGAAGCGCTGCAGCCGTTGGCTCGCCGCAGTAATCGCTTCGTCATCCCGGTCCAAGCCTAGAACCTGTCCATCTGGACTGCTCTGGATTAGAATCTCTTCAGTGTGGCCTCCACCTCCCAGCGTCCCGTCGAGATAGCGTTTGCCCGGCTCGGGTCGAAGCCACTCGACTACTTCCCGGCGCAGCACGGAGATATGCGCAAACACCGGCTCAGTGACTGGTTCCGTCACCCTCCCAGTCGTCATCAAAACTCTCGATGGCGTCTTCCAGCGACGTATAGTCCTCGAAGAAGCGATCCATACCGACAACTTTGAAAATATCGCGCAAAAATGGACTCATTCCGGCTAACTTCAAATCACCGTTCAGGTTGCGTAAAAGTTTTAATCTTTCGAGAAGCAGGCCGATGCTCAGATAGTTTATGTGGTCCACGGACTTGAGGTTGAGCACGACTTTGATACGCTCCTTTTCGATCAACGACCCGATCGCCTCTTTAATGCGAATCATTTCACGAAAATCGATATCGCCGGTGACATCAAGCACCGAGATATCTTGAATGGGTTTTCGCGCCAGCATTCGTTCAGCTCCTTTCGCCGACTCAGTCGCTGTTTTCACGCTGTTAAAGCCCCAAGTCGCCGAGGAAGTCGGGGTCCTGCATGAGTTTGTCTTCCGCTTCGGCGAAGATTTTCTGCCATGCCTCTCGATCCAACACTCGAAATTTTTCCAGCGCCGAAACCAGAACTACATCGCGCTTGAGATCGGCGTATTTTCTAAGCCCAGGCGGAATCAAGATTCGCCCATGAGTATCCAAGCTACATTCGGATGCCGAGCCCAGATAATAATTTTGAAACCTAACAATGCGCGGGTCGAATTTAGGCTTTTTACGAATCTCCTCTTCGAACCGAAGCCAAGCGTCGATGGGATACACGTCCAGACAGCGTTGTCCGTCGATGACAAAGTTAGTCATCACGATGCGTTCATCGCCTTTCCCAACCAGCACATCGCGGAATTTGGACGGAATACTTAAACGTCCCTTGTTGTCCAGCGTGTGCTCAAAGCTGCCCCGAAACATGGTTTCCAATTACTAAGTCAAAGGAATATTAAAATGTCTATCCCACTCTTTCCCACCAAGCGCCACTTATAGCTTGCCGGTCCCCACCTGTCAACAAAAATGATGGCGAATTTACACGCTTTTTTATATTTATTTCGCAAGGTCAGAGAATGTGCGGGCAGCTTCGAAAGAGCGTCTCGAATCGCACGCAAAAGACCGCCAGGAATCTTTCGATGAAGGTGGAACGGGGTATCGTTTCGGCTTGAAATCAAAAAATGTTGCAGACCGCCAGCGGATTAGCCGGTCGGCGGGGCTGGGATGGTGGTGCGACCTGAAAAGCAGGAAGGTGGGCTAAAGTGGATCGGTAAGCCGGATTCTGTAGTGGCTTGTAACATGAGCCACAGCGATCATTCATCTTGCCCCTTGATTGCTCAAGAGGTCGAGCGACCGTACCCGAGGGCTATGGGCGGACCACCCAACCCTCCTATTTGGTCTTGCTCCAGGTGGGGTTTGCCATGCGTTCGCTATCACTAGCGAACCGGTGAGCTCTTACCTCGCCATTTCAACCTTACCGGCCGCCGAAGCGGCAGGCGGTATGTTTTCTGTGGTACTTTCCCCCGATCACTCGGGGCCGCCGTTAACGGCCACCCTGTCCTGAGGAGTCCGGACTTTCCTCTCCTCGCGTGTAAGCGCGAAAAGCGATCGCTTAATCCACTTTAGCCCGCACTTTTTGTTTGCAGCGTCGCCAATGCCGCGATTGGCGAAGCGGTCAAGCCAATCTGTTCATCTCCCGGCGCACATGCAGAATACGATACGAGTCGAATTGCCGCAACAAATGCAGCGCTCGGTCAAAGAGCGGCTTAAGCTTCTCCTTCCTTGACCCGGTATTCGCCGTTCAACGGGCCGCACCGTAAGCTGCGCATCGCTTGCGCGAGGACGTTGCTTTCAATGGAGCTGGATCATGGAGCGCGCAAGTAGAGCGCCGTCGTCGAGAGATAAAGGCATGTTCTCAATCAAGGCAGGCAAAGCAGCCGTAGTAGTTAACCGCTAAGCCGATTTAAGTTCCTCCGTCGGCTTTATGAAGACAATCCTTTGGCAACTCGGGCAGAGATGGAGTTTTTCGTTCCTGATCATCTCATTCCAAAGCTGCGGCGGAATGTTCATAAAACAGCCCTGGCAAATTCCCGCGTTGACCTCGACAACGGCGGTGCCTCCACGGCGCGAAAAGATCAACTCATACCGCGAGATTAAATCCCGCGTCACCTGAGAAGCGATGCTTTGCCTGCGGGTTGCTGCCTCGGAAACGGCCTCATCGATGCCGTGAATTTCCTGTTCGAGTTGCTTTTGCTTCTTGAGCCACTCCTCTTGCATGGTTGCCATCTCGGCTTCTTTGGTTTGCATTTGCGCCTTAATGCCGTCCATGTCTTGCATGATCCTAATCAACTCTTCTTCGAGCTCGCCGTTTCCCTGGCGCATCAGATCGATCTCGCGTTGCAGCGCTTGCAGCTCTTTTACGTTCTTGATGCGGTTCATGCGCATCCGCTTTTCCATCGCCTTCTTACCCTCGTCCTGAAAAAAGCGGTCTTTATCGGCGCGTAATTTTTCCTTCTCGGCCATACTCGCGCCGAGCACGTCAATCTGTCGCTTCTTTGCGCGAATCTCTTTTTCTTTGGTCTCAAGCTCGCCGAGCAAATCTTGCTTACGTCCGTTGTGTTCCTTTATTTCTCGATCGACCGTCTGCAACGACGCTAGAATCTCGATTTGTGCTAACAACTTGGCTCCCCCCGTTTAGAAAAAAAAATGCACCCATTTGGGTGCATCTCTAGATAATGCCGGTAATTGAAATTAAATAATGTGTTTTCTTATTCACTCCACCTACAAACCTTAATTGATTTCTTATCTGGATTTGGAGTCATTGTCAAAGCCAGTTTTTGCTGAATGTGCAGAGCGTTTCAGACCCTCGCGCGGGGCTTCGCTGATCGGCCCGAAAACGCTTGAAACGCACTTAAAACTAAGATTTTCCAGCAAGTTGGGAGCACTTGATCGCTTAGAGAACCCATCGTATTTCGATCTGTTGTCGCCTCCGAGTCACAGATGCATCCAGAAAATCGAAGGCCCCTTCTAACGCCAATCCATCCTCAAGCGGGAATTCAGCGCAGCCAGAAACGTCTGCAGCGGTCCAACGATGAACCTGTGGCCCATCTCACAGCGCCAATTTGCCGGGGTTCAATATACTATTTGGATCGACCATCTGCTTGATTTGACGCATCACTTCCAAACCATAGCCATGTTCTTCGGCCATCAGCGGCGCCAGTTTGACGCCGACGCCGTGAGTGTATTCCATCGACCCGCCGAGTCGCTGCGCTAAACGCAGCAATTCTTCGACGGCTTCCTCCAAAACGAGCCGGGCATTCGGCGTCTTACCGTCCTCGGCGCCGAGCCGCATGGAAAAAAGTTCGGGCTGAACCCAGAGGCCGCTTTCCTGCACTCGCACGCCGCGTCGGCGGGCAACTTCCTGCGCCATGCGCCTATACTTCAAAACTTTCGATGCCGGCAGGGCTACGTGAATCCAGTCGCGATAGACGCCATCGCGCCCCCGCTCTCTGCGCTGGCGACGGTTGCGGGCGAATTGGCGCGCGATGTCATGGCGCTCGCGCCAGAATTGCTGCGGCTCTTTCTTGTCCAGCAACTTGCCGCCCTGCTTAGAACAGATCTCTGCCGCGAGCGCCCTCTCTGCCGCAACAATTTCCTTGGTTCCTTCGAAAACTAGATACAATAAAGCGCCGGGATCGTGCTTATCTTCATCGTCCCCGAAGTCGAGCAACGCCGGCCGCAGCCGCCGCTCGAACATTTGCTGGATCGCCGCATAGCCACTATCGAAGGAGGAAAATAGATAACCTAAAAACAGCCGCAGCGCCGGCTTTGGAAAGACCCGAAGGGTCGCCTCGGTGATGATCCCGAAGCAACCTTCCCCGCCGATCAGAAGAGCATTGAGCTGCAACCCGGTCGAATGTTTGGCAACGGCGCGCGTGCGCAAGATCTCCCCGTTCGGCAACACCGCTTCCAAGCCCAACACCTGTTCGCCCATGGAACCGTAAATGCCCGCGCGATATCCCACGCTGTTCGTCGAGATCGCGCCGCCGATCGTCGCCACCGGAACCGTCCATGGATCGTGACCGAGAATTAATCCGGCTTCGTCTAGTTTCTGGTCCAAGGATTCCAACACGACGCCAGCCTGCGCGCGCGCCGAGCGCGCCGCCGGATCGATTTCGACAATGCGATTCATGCCGCGCAGATCGACGGCTACGCATGGCCGAATCGACAAGGCTCCACCCATCAGGCCCGAACCTCCGCCGAACGGAACGAGAGCAATTTTTTCTAGATTCGCAACCTGCACGATGCGACAAACCTCCTCGGTCGACTGCGGACGCACCGCGCAAATTGGCGCATGGATTTCTGGACGCCGCTGCGGATGAATCCGGCCCTCGCTCAAAGCATCCCACGATAGTTCATCGAGCAGCGCGGCCTCTGTGGAAATCCGCGCAGGATCGATAACCGCCGAAAGTTTCTGGACAACATCGATCATGTGAATCTCAAATCCGCGGAGCAAATCATAGCGCAACCACCCGAACCGAGAAAGCGCGATTTCGCCGGTTTTTTGAAATCTACAATATCTGAAATTTGCAATTTGACATGTCGCGTCGCAAAGACGCGGCTAAAGCAACGTGCCGCGAAGCAAGACTGCCGCGATGCTGAAATAGATCACCAAGCCGGTCACGTCGACCAAAGTCGCCACAAACGGCGCGGACGCGCTGGCGGGGTCGAAATTCAAGGCGCGTAAAATAAACGGCAGAATCGATCCGGCCACGGCACCCCACAACACGACACCGACCAAACTGAAGGCGACCGTCAACGCCACCAGAAAATAGTGTTCGCCGTAGGCGTCGAAAAGCCCTTGCCAGACTAGAATTCGGATGAGCCCGATGGTTGCTAGAATTAATCCCAAGCCCAAACCGGTGAAGACTTCACGCCGGATGACCCGCCACCAATCGCGCAGTCGCACTTCACCCAGCGCCATGGCTCGGATGACCAGTGTGGTGGCCTGCGACCCCGAATTGCCGCCGCTACTGATAATCAGCGGGACGAAAAGCGCCAACACCACCGCGCGCGTAATTTCAGCCTCGAATTGGCCCATCGCGGTAGCGGTCAGCATCTCGCCCAAAAAGAGCGCCGCCAACCAGCCGGCGCGTTTGCGGATCATGCGCGACAGCGGAACTTGCAAATACGGCTCTTCGAGCGCCTGGACGCCGCCGAGTTTTTGGATGTCTTCGGTCGCCTCCTCTTGAACCACATCGACGATGTCGTTCAGGTTAACCACGCCTTTGATACGCCCCGCCGCATCGACGACCGGCATCATCAGCAAGTGATGGCGCATGAAGAGTTTGCTGAGCGCCTCCTGATCTAAATCTTCCGGCGCGGAAATGACTTCTTTGCGCATCACATCGCGCACAAACTTATCGCCCGGAGCGACCAGCAGATCACGGAACGAGACGACCCCGTGCAGGCGCTCCTCGGGATCCACGACAAAAACGTAATAGACTGTCTTTTCCCGGCCGCGCGCGTCCCTGCGCAAGTAACTGATCGCCTCATCCACCGTCATATCGGCGCGCAAGCGGGAATAGCGGGTATTCATCAATCCGCCAGCTTCGTCTTCGGCGTAGTCGAGCAGCCCCTTAACTTCTCTGCGCATTGGATCTTCAAGGAGCGATAGAATGTTGTCGCGTTGATCGCTGGAAGCTTCCTGGATGAGATCCGCCGCGTCATCGGGCGCAAGCATGCGCATCCACAGGCGCCGCTCGCCGGTCGGAAGCGCCAGCAAGAGCTGCGCCCGCTCGCGCACGCCGAGCTGAAGAAAAAAATTGTCCGCAGCGTCGCGCGTTAGATACTCAAATCCTTCGACCCGTTCTTCTAGTGACAGGACGGGCCAAGCATCGTAGAGGTCAGATGGCGTGAAGTTCTTTTCGGCCATAAGCGTATCCGCGCGGCGGGATTAAATATCTCACATAGCTAACACATCGACGTGGCAGCGCAAAACTGATCAATGGAAAACTTAAAGTAAAATAATGCCTGCCGCAATGACAGTTCTCAGGCGTGCTTTTCAGCGATACATAGGCGCAAAATAAACGCTACCCATGCGCACATTGTCGCCCAGGACAGTGCGCGAATCCTGGGAGTAGCGGTCGGATCGGCCAGATTGAAGGAAACCGACGCCGCGTCCCGTCCTGTCAAATGATTTACGTCGGCTTCCGAAGATCTCGCCATTTGAACGGGCTAGCTGCGCGGGATATGGTCGCCTCTTCCATCATGCTCGCAATCGTTCTCGCTCTATCTGCCTCGTTGTGTTTCGCCGTGTCGATGACTCTCATTAACCGGGGGGTGCTGGCGATCGACTACTTTCGCGGCCTGCTCACGAACCTCGGGGTTAATGCGCTCTTTCTTTGGCTTTACGTTGGCTTGTTCGTCGACGGCATCGGCCTCTGGATCCCAGCCCATCTCATCTTTGTTTTGGTGGGCATCTTCGTCCCCGGTGCCGCGCGATTTTTCATCTTCAAAGGTATGGAGCGGCTTGGCGCATCCATTACATCTTGCTTGACCAACAGCACGCCACTTTTTGCGACTCTATTCGCGGTGTCGTTTCTTCACGAACGCCCGACCCTGACGAACTTGGCCGGAACGTTTCTTATCGTCTTGGGCATCGCTTCACTTTCCTGGAAGGGCGCTACCAAAACCTGGCAGACCCGCGATCTGTGGTTTCCTCTCACCGCCGCCTTTCTTTTTGCCGCCCGCGACAACATGGTTCGTTTGGGCTTGTTGCAGATCGACTCGCCGATCGTTGGGGCCGCGATAGCGGCGACGACTTCGTTCGCGACCATGTCCATTATCTACTTCGCGTTTGAAGAGAAAAAACCGCTTGGCCATTCTCGCCGGCGCGGGGTCGCCCTTTTTGCCACCGCAGGATTCATGAATTTTCTGTCTTATGTATTCGCCTACACCGCGCTCAGCATGGAACGTGTTTCCTTGATGTCACCTCTGATCAACGGCTCTTCCCTTTTCATCCTCCCGCTGTCGGCGCTGTTCTTAAAGGATGTGGAAAAAATCACGGCGCGCATAATCGGCGCGACCTTGCTGGTCATATTCGGCGTATTTCTCATTTCTTGGGAAAAACTCTAGCGGCGGCGATGCGAACAAAAGTCATAAGAGTGTGGGTACGGCAAACCTCTCACCTCTGCGTCGAACTCAATGCACGGTCGGCCCTCGATCGTCGTCTTTGCCGCCCGGGTAAAGATGAAAGCGGCGTTTGAGGCGGTTGAGACGGCGGCGATCGAGGTAATCTTTAATCCAATCGGTTGGATTACGGCCGCGCAAGTAGAGGTAACCGAAGACCATGCCGCCGAGATGAGCCAGGTGCGCGATGCCGCTCTGGCCCGCGGTAATCGACGAGTAAAGCGCAATCACGCCGATGATCCAGACGAAGTGTTTCATCTTGATCGGAAATAGAAAATAAAAATAGACGATGCGGTTCGGATAGATCAGACCATAGGCGAGTAGAATACCATAGACGCCGGCCGAGGCACCGATGCTCGGCCCCATCTGGTTCGGCACGAAGAGCGCGTTCAACACGCCGCCGCCGATCACGCAAATGAAATAGTAGCGCAAGAAAAAACTGGCGCCCCAGCGCCGCTCCAAATCACAGCCGAACATCCAGAGCGCAAGCATGTTGAATAGAATATGGAAGAGACCGCCGTGCAGGAACTGATAGGTGAATAGTTGCCAAAGATAGAGCTCGCGCAGAACCAGCGGTGGAATCAGACCGAAGTAATATTCAAGCCGATAATCCGTCGCCAAACCGAGAAAAGTTTGCAGGATAAATACGGCGATATTGGCGATCAAGAGAAACTTGACCGCCGGCGTCACCCCGCTGGGACCGAACGTGAATTGGCGAGATTGGTACTGCACTGCGATTTAGTCTAGCGGTTCGCCGGCGCAGTTTAAAGGCAGCGCTATGTTTATCCGCCCAAATAGGCTTGACGCACCAGATCGTTACCGGCGAGCTCGCTTGCCGAGCCTTCGAGGATCACGGCGCCGGTTTCCAACACGTAGCCGCGGTGAGATATCGCCAGCGCCAGCGCGGCGTTTTGCTCTACCAGCAAGACCGTAACGCCGGTTTTGTTTATAGCACGAATATTTTCGAGAATCTGCTCGACGATTTTCGGCGCCAGTCCCATGGACGGTTCATCCAGCAGCAAGAGTCTTGGCTTGGCCATGAGTGCCCGGCCGATGGCGAGCATCTGCTGCTCGCCGCCCGAGAGCGTGCCGGCGTATTGCTTCTGCCGCTCTTTCAAGCGAGGAAACATTTCGAACACGAAATTCAATTCCGGATCCACTGCGCCCGTGCGGCGCGCGTAAGCGCCGACCTTGAGATTTTCCAGCACGGTAAAACGGGGAAAGACTTTTCTCCCTTCCGGCACATGAGCGACACCGCGACGAACGATATCATGAGCCTCCACTTTGTAGACCGCGTTGCCGTCGAGCTCGACAGAGCCGCTTACGGGACGCAAAAGTCCGGACAGCGTTTTGAGCGTGGTCGTCTTTCCCGCGCCGTTGGCGCCCAGCAACGTCACGAGCTCGCCCTGCTCGACATTAAATGACAAGCCTTTGAGCGCGTGAATTGCGCCATAGTAGACATGAATGTCTTTAACTCGGAGCATGTTGCGCCCACGACGCCTGGCCGAGATAAGCTTCGATGACGCGGGGATTCCGGCGCACTTCATCAGGATGTCCTTCGGCGATCTTTTCACCGTAGTCCAAAACATGGACCCGGTCCGAAATCCCCATGACCACTCGCATGTTGTGCTCGATCAGAAGAATCGCTTTGACGTACTTGCCGATGAGCTCTTTGAAGAGCGTCATCAGCAAGCGCGCCTCGGACGTGTTCATCCCCGCCGTCGGCTCGTCGAGCAGCAAGAGCTGCGGCTCCGCAGCCAGAGCTCGGGCAATTTCCAATCGGCGCTGATCGCCGTAGGACAAGTGCTGCGCCCATTCATTTTCGCGACCGCGCAGTCCGGTTAGATCAACCAGTTCCATCGCGCGCGCCCGCGCCGCTTTCTCCTGAAGCCGAAATCGGTTTGTGCTCAACAGAATCGCGGGCAGCCCGGTGGCCAAGCGCGAATGCATGCCAACAAGCACGTTTTCCATAACCGTCATTTGAGAGAAAAGACGGATATTCTGGAACGTACGGCTGATGCCGGCGGCTGTGATCTTGTCGGGTTTCATCCCGACCAGGGAACGCTCCTGGAAAATAATTTCACCTTTGTCCGGACGATAAAGACCCGTCAGGGTATTGAACAGAGTCGTCTTACCGGCGCCGTTGGGACCGATGAGCGAGGCAATCGAGCCTTCATCCAAGTCGAGGCTAACGCTCGCGAGCGCCTGCAGACCGCCGAAGTGTTTCGAAACACCGTGAAGTTCGAGCAGCGCCATCGCTATTTTTTCCGTTCCTGAGCGGGCGGGAGCACGCCCTGAGGGCGAAAGATCATCATGAGAATCAGAATCAAGCCGAACACCATGCGCTCATATTTCGCCGGCTCGAACTGCGCCGGGAGCTGGCTCAAAGAATAACTGCCGAGGAACGGTATGACCAGCTCGGCCCCTGATTGGCGCAAGCCATTCAGCCAAAGCGACAAGCCTTTGAGGAGTTGCAAGTTGAGTATGGTCACGCCGGTGGCGCCGAGAATCGCTCCGGGGACCGAACCCATGCCGCCGAGAATCACCATGGCTAAAACACCGATGGATTCCATGAAAGTAAAACTTTCCGGATTGATGAAAACCTGCTTGGAAGCAAACAACACTCCCACGGCAGACGCGAACGAAGCGCCGACGGCAAAGCCGAGCAATTTCATGCGCACGACCGGCACACCCATCGCGGAGGCGGCAACTTCGTCCTCGCGGATCGCTTTCCACGCCCTGCCGACCCGGGAGTTTTCCAAACGCCGGGTGACCAAAATGATGATGCCGACCATAATCAGGATGAGAAAATAAAAATACAGCGGGTAAAGCATCGCTGAAGGGACGTCGATGCCGATGAACTGCAGCAACGGTTCGAAGAAGAGCGGCGGCTTAGCAATCGGCGAGATCCCTCTCGGACCATTGGTCAAATTGATCGGCTTGTCCAGGTTGTTCATGAGAGCGCGCACGACTTCGGCAAAGCCAAGCGTGACAATGGCGAGGTAATCGCCGCGCAGGCGCAACACCGGCAGGCCAAGGAGGATTCCGGTCAGCGCCCCCACCGCAATGCTCAACAACAAGAACACAAAAAACCAATTAGGCGAAAGTGGAAACCAACCCCCGGGGATAAACGCGTTGGCTTGCGGCGAGCCGAAGATGGCCCACAAGTATGCGCCGATGGCGTAGAAGGCGACAAACCCGAGATTGAGCAGTCCGACAAAACCGACGACGATGTTAAGGCCAAGCGCCAGGGCGACAAAAATGCCGATCTGAATGGCGATTTCGAGGTAGTACCCGTTCAGCCAACCCAGAGCCGGCAACAGCACAAAGAGCACCGAGGCGCCGAGAAAGAGTTTCACCTTGCGTGGCGCGTCAACGTAGTAGAGCAACAGCAGCGAGGCTTGGAACGATAGGAAAGCGAGAACCGATTGTGGAAACAAAAAAGCGAGCAAGCAAGTAGCGGCGACATACCCGCATAGACCGAACGCTGCCTGGGTAGCGCTCACGCCTTGCTCTCCCGTACGGTCTCGCCGAGTATCCCCTTGGGGCGAAAGATCAAAATCAGAATCAACACTAAAAAGGCGACCACGTCCTTATACTCGGCGCCGAATGCGCCGTTGGTTATCAAAGACAGATACGATGCTGCGAACGCCTCCAAAAGACCTAGGATCATGCCGCCCACCATCGCACCTGGTATGTTGCCGATGCCGCCGAGCACAGCGGCAGTGAAAGCCTTCAGGCCTGGAATAAAGCCGCTGTATGGATTGACCAGGCTATAATGAATTCCGAATAACACACCGGCAAGTCCGCCTAACGCGCCACCGACGAAAAACGTGAGGGCGATCACTCGCTTGACCGGCACACCCATCAGCGAAGCAGTGTCGGGGTCTTGTGCTACCGCGCGAATGCCCATGCCTAGCTTGGTGCGATTGACGAAAAAATGAAGGCCGGCAAGCGTCAACAGCGCGGTGAAAATCACCAGCATCGACTTTACCGGAATGACCAAATTCCCGGCGAGCGGAACCGTGTGGTCCAAGTACTCGAGGCTCGGGTAATTCAAGTAGAAAGTATTTCGCCACAGACTTTCAAACAGTCGCAAGCCGTCTTGCAGAAAGAAGGATGCGCCGATAGCGGAAATCAGCGCGACCAGGCGCGGTCCGCCCAGTAGCGGGCGATAGGCGACTCGCTCGAGCGCCATCGCAGCAAAGCCGCTAATGATCATGCCGGTAGTGATGACTAACAATAAAATAACCGCCGGATGAAACGTGTCGAGTAAACCTGCGCTTTGCAGGAGCAGCATCACTTCGACGCCGACAAACGCGCCCAGAACAAAGATCTCACTATGGGCGAAGTTGATGAACTCCAGCACGCCATAAACCATGGTGTAGCCCAAGGCAATCAGAGCGTACATGAAGCCTAAGACGATGCCATCCAAGAGGACCTGAGGCAGGATTTCCAGCGCGAGTTCCAATACGATTCGGATCCTTTAAAGGTGGCTATGCTAACAAATAGTTGTTTGCCTCGCCACCACAGTTGGATCCCGACTCTACAGGCTTCGCGAATTATTTGGAAACAAACGGTAATCGCGTATAATGCGGGCTCGAAGAATCCAGCCATGTCCGACGCAGTAACATCACCGACTTTCGCGCTGTCATCCCGGCGCTACAAGATCAAAAAGGCCGCGTCGATCGGTTTTGCCGCCTTGGGGTTTTTATTGGTGACCCTTGTCGTCGTGCCCCACTTCGTCGATCTCGGGCTATTCAAGCGCACCTACCTTCCGCGAGTCGAAGAAGCGCTGAACCGACGCATCGACGTGGACGAAGTTCGGCTAAGTCTTATCCCAACGCCCTCGATCCGCATGTCCAGTCTGAAAATCTTCGACAGCCACCCGGGCAACGCCGGCAGCACCTTTTTCTCGGCGCAACAGGTGCAATTGCGGCTGCGATTTTGGCCCCTGATGAGCGGCCGTTTTGAAGTATCTGAGCTGGTGTTGGACAAGCCTACGTTTAATTTGGTCAAGCAGCCCGACGGCACATTCAACTATTCCGACATCGCAGAGAAAAAGACTTCCGCCGGCGCGCGCCGCGAAACCCGAAAACGAGCTGAAGCGCCAAAAGCGTCGTCGGACGGCACGGCGGCGCCGCTGTTTATACCTGGCAACTTGCGCGTGCGCGATGGTCAGCTCAACGTCATTTCTAAAGGTCAGACACCGGTCAACATCAAGGGTATCGATCTTTCGCTGCGAGATTTTTCCTCCGACGCGCCATTTCCTTTTCAAGCGTCGTTCAGCTATCCAGGCTTGAAGACCATCTCCCTAACCGGCGATCTCGATTATCAGGAAGAAAAGGCTCTGGTCGAGCTGAAGAATAATATCCTCAAGGTTCATGATCTAACGCTGCCGCTCCAAGGTAGCATCAGTAACTTGTCGGCGACGCTGCGGTTCAATCTCAATCTGCGCAGCAATAACGTCGATGCCAAGCCTATCTTTCAGGTCCTTTCGGTCTTCGGGTTGGCGCCGCGAGACACGGAGGTTGCTGGCCCCATGGATCTGTATATGAACGTCACTGGCCCATTGAACAGCCTAGTGACTCAAGTTCGCGGCCTGTTCAAAGACGTGAAAGTTCATGGCAAACGCGCTTTAAAAGGCACGCTGACCGGCGACGTTTCGATTCGACTCCCAGTGGGCGCCGGGCCGGTGAGCCGGCGGTTGCAGGGTAACGGCAAACTCGTTGCCCGCGACGGCGAGCTGACCAATGTGGATTTGATAAAAAAGGTCGAGCGCGTGACCGGAATGATCGGTCTTTCGAAGGATGAACAGCGCCAAGCCACGACGTTTCAGACCATGGAAACAGACTTTGTCATCGGCGGCGGCTATGCCGAATTTACCCGTTTATATTTGATCAATCCGCAGATGGAAGTCACCGGCGGCGGGACGATGACTATCGAACAGCCGACACTGAACTTAACCGTCGACACAGCTCTGTCGCCCCAGGCCTCGACGCGGGCCGGACGCGGCAGGGTAACAACCTTTTTCAAAGACAAGCAAGGCCGAATCGTGGTGCCGTTGAAAGTTGTTGGACCGGTCGAGAATCCATCGGTGGATTTGAACGCCGGCAAGCTCGCCGAGACTGGCTTGCCGCAAAATGCCGAGAAGGGTTTTAGTTCGTTCTTTAAGCGGCTCTTTCGCAGCCGCTGAGCCCAATGATTGGTGAAATCTAGCTAGCCAGTCTAGCGCCGCGCCTGCGGCTGCTCCATGCTTAGAATGAGCGCTTGTAAATTTTTACCTTCCAAGGTTTGGGCCGCGGCCTGATCGACTTCGAGCAGGATATCGTCGATAGCGTTTTCCTCTTTCCCTCTCTGAGTCGGGGCTTTGACGCTCTTGCCCGAATTTCTCACGCAATCGAGAATTTCTTTGATGCTGATCGTGACTGGGTCACGGCCTAAGATGAAGCTGTCCTCGTCCGCCAGAGGCAAAACCAGTTTTAGCTCGGTGAACATGACCATGAATTCCTTGACGATTCCGGCCGGAATACGCAGCTGAACGGCAATTTCCGCAACGCTCGACGCGGCGACTCCATGGCGAAAGTTTCGCCCGATCAGGAGCATCATCAGCAGCGCCAGCTTCTCCCGACCGGCTGCGCTCTGAGCCAACAGATCCCGTTCGCCGAGAAGATAGTGAACGTGTTGGTGCGCATATGTTACCTGCGCGCCCAGCAATACAATAACCCAGCCGACATGAAGCCAGAGGAGAAAAAGTAGGAGAATGGCGAAGCTCGAATAGATCACATAATAACGGGTCGAGGAGGCGACAAAAACTGCGAAGCCCCACCCCACTGTCTGCCATAGGATCGCCGCGACCAAGCCGCCGACGAGCGCCGACCGTAGTCTGACACGCGTGTTCGGAATAAACATGTAGACAAAGGTAAACGCCCCCCACAGAGTGAGATACGGCACCAAACGCAGCAGCGCTAGAATAACCACGCCCAACGCTTGCAGCGACAAGAGCGCCTGAACGATCGCATTATTTTGTAATGTGGCCGTAATCGTCACTGCGGCGAAGATCAACACCGGGCCCACAAGTATGGCGCTGAGATAGTCGCTGAAGCGGCGTGCCAGTTTGCGCGGCGATTTGACGCGCCAGATGTGATTGAACGCCTCTTCGATGGTGCCCATCAACGACAAGACGGTGATGAACAACGTCACCAAACCCACGCTGCCGAGTGCGCCTGCGCTCATTTTGTTGACAAAGCCGATCAGGTGAGTTGTGATTTCTTGGCCTTTTTCGCCGAGTGGCGCGAGCGCCTCGGCAAGCGCCGGTTCCATCCGATTGTGCACGCCAAACGCCTTGAGCAAAGAAAAAACCACGGCCAACAGCGGAGCTAGAGATAGGAGCGTTTTGAAGGCTAGGGCCATCGCCTGCAGCTTCACCAGATTTTGAATGAAGTCGCGCCCCACCATCATCGCGATCTTGAGAGAGGAACGAACGAATTTTTTGAAGCGAGTGAGCTCCGTCAGCTCGGCCTCGAGAAATGGATCGATCAGCAGCGCGCGCACTTTTTCGATCGGCCGCTCGCGGCCCTTTACGGATGGGCTCATGGCAATCTCGACAGCTGTACACCAATTACGGAGAAGTTTACCAGCTTTGACGACAACCGACAAAGTCATTAGCCGGTCGCGCGTCCAATCCTCGGCGCGGCTCGCAGTTGCAACGGTAACGAAGATCAGC
>Ga0079217_10000123_pt1 | contig 15970 bp, 12 predicted proteins | sample NCAS200_FD_76343 | JGI IMG/M metagenome (GOLD analysis project Ga0079217, IMG submission 76343) | Agricultural soil microbial communities from Utah to study Nitrogen management - NC AS200 | ecosystem: Environmental > Terrestrial > Soil > Agricultural land | place: USA: Utah | collected 2014-06-11 | reverse complement strand
ATGTAGTAAAAGCGACTAAGCCAGCGATAGTAGCGATCGTTCATTAAATCGGGTACGTAGCGAGCAATGGTGGCCTCAGAGTGATTTTGTGCCGTGCCCCACAATATCCAGCCAACATGCGCCCACCATCCACCATCACGTGGTGTGTGTGGATCACCCTCGCGATCTGTGTGCGCATGATGTATGCGGTGCGTCGTAACCCATTCAATTGGACCACCTTCCAGAGACGTCGTGCCGCAAGTTACAAGAAAGTATTCGACGACTTTTGGCACCTTGTAACCGCGGTGTGTCAGTAACCGGTGATAGCCCATGCCGATACCCAGACTGCCAGCGATCCAGTAAAAAACAACTGCGGTGATTACGGCGGACCAGCTCCAGAAAAAAAGAGCCGCCACAGCGGTAAGATGGGCGCTTAGCAGGAAAAATCCCATCCCCCAATTCGCTTCGGCCCGATTGATCTGCCTCAGGGGCATCGGTTCGCTACCTTGGTCTAAGTTCAATGATCCTCTTTACCAAATAGCAGACAGGATCTCCGTGATACGACATTACGGAGACCCACCATCTGACTGTTACCAGCGAGATTAGTAGCGGCGTCCGCCACCATTGCCGCCGCGGTTTTCCTGCGGTTTGGCTTCATTGACTTTCAGGAAGCGACCACCGATTTCCTTGCCGTTGAATTGCGCGATCGCTGAAGTTGCTTCTTCCTCGCTGGACATTTCCACGAAGGCAAAGCCTCTCGAGCGTCCGGTGTCGCGGTCTTCTACAACACTGGCAGAGTGAACCGTTCCGGCGGTACCAAACAACTGCTCGAGATCATGACTGGTGGTTTGGAAAGCGAGGTTTCCAACATAAAGTTTTGTTGACATAAAGAAATACCTTTCCCCTTTTGGGAATGAAAAGAAGCTGCGAATCGGATGGGCTTCGGCGAAACGGTAGCGGTCGAAGGACCAGGTTCGGATGCTCTGAAAGAGCGGCTTCGAAGTATGAAACAAGCCTGCTCTCGAACTTCCAAACGCCGGCGCTGATCGATTTATGCGCGGGGCGCATCACCGTCGATGCGCGAGAGAAGGATTAACCGGAAGCTATGATGCCATATGGATGGGTTTAGCTGCAAGCACACGAGGGTCCATGTGTTTCGATCGTAAAATATATTTTGGATAAACAGTATATGTCGTATGTGATAAATATGACCCTCCCTGCTACCGTTTCAGATTCGCCGCCCAGTTCAGGACGATTGTGATAGGGAGTTTATTGCCTTCCTGCAGGAGATTATTGACCAGAAATCTTTGCTCCTCATGTTTCTCATCATACCGAAGACTTAGCATCATTCGTTCGGAGTCTTTCGATCTAACTGCGGCTGGGTAACGCGCTTAGGAACGCCGGTTCTGACTCGTGGCGATTAAGGTCTGCATCAATTCCGTTGCCGCAGCGATGAGTGGTCCACCCATATTGTCGCGCACCAACTCCTGGAACTTTCCCTGTCCGAAGTGAAGCCCGGAAGGCACAAGCAAATTGATTCTTACGTCCCCTGACGGAGGCGCGGGTGGTCTGTCACCCTCCCAAGGGCCAATCTCGTTCACCACGCGTTGTCCTAACACGAGAAGTGTTTCGATTGGTACGTCCAGCGAACCGTCAGGTCGCTCCCAAATGATCGCTGCGCCCGTGTAATTAAAGTAACGAGCGGTGCCATCTACATAAGCGGCGAGAATGTCTAAACCATTCTCCATGCCGACCTCGACGACAACTCCATACAGGCGTTTCGCTTCACTACCTGACGGCTGCTGCCCTATCTGTTTCAGAAAATGCCACGCCTGAAGATAGTGACGAGACTCAAGGTTTGGCATTCTAATAATTTGGTGTAGAACGTTCGTAGCGGCAGCCGTATTGCCGGCGCTCGCTTGTTCTCGTGCTTTCACGAACGACGCCCACGGCTCGCGTTGTCCGTTCAGGACGTAACCCGGCCACGCGGACATAGGTGCATCACCGAAGAGCAGGTCCCTCGGATCTACGTTGGGAAGTGGCGGCTCCGGTTGCCTGTTTTTTCTGAATATCTCGAACATAAACCTCGTCACGCCTTCAAAATCAACTATTGATAACGCGCAAACGCGAGGAGATTTGGGCCAGGCGGAGGACTAGCTTGAAAACGTTAACGCTTTAATGGATATTAAGAATCGTAATGAAACTATTGCTTACAATCCTAATTTCTTCAGTCTTCTTCGTAATGCCGGCTCAAGCGCAAGACACACGTACAAAGCTTGAAGGGCAAGTCGTCTGTTGCGCCGAGTGTTGGGCTGAAGCGGACCGGAACAAGGTGGAATACGGCACGGCGGAGAATCTTTTGAAGGCGAAATCGTGCGTGGAAGGTGGCGATCCAACACTGCTCGCCGTACGCGACGGTGACAAGTTCAAGCTGTATCAACTAGGCACCGGCAAGTTTCGTCTGCCGGGAAAGAATTGGCTCGAATTCGTCGGCAAACGCGTTGCCGTCGAGGGCACGATTCAGAAGAGGAAAGACGTTGAGATCATTCGTATCGACACTCTCGAGGTGCTCGCAACAAGTCTTGCCGAACGTGAGGCGACAAAGTTAATCGGCCAGCAGGTTGATATCGCACTGAAAGATCTCTCAGGCGTCGAACAGAGTTTGTCGGCGCTAAAAGGCCGGATCGTCATTCTAAACTTCTGGGCGACTTACTGCGTTCCGTGCCGCAAAGAGATGCCCGATCTCGCAGCCATTCAAAACGAGTTCGGAGCGTTGGGCGTGCAGATTATCGGCGTCAACGTCGACGAGCTCAAAGATCAAAAGAGCGTCGTGCAGTTCGTGAGAGAAACGAAAGTTAACTTTCCGATTTGGGTGGGCGGCTCCGCGGAGCACATGGTCCGCTTCGGACTCGGCACAGCTTTACCGGGCACAGTTGTTGTTGGACGCGACGGAACGATCGTGAAGATTATTTCCGGTATCGTCGATCAGCCTTTGTTGCGAAAAGAGATTGAAGCACTACTCGCTATTGCAACCACAAAGAGCGCTAAAAGCGCTGCGCGCACGCCAGAACGAAAGGCGGAAGTTTCAGCTGTTCCGAGTTGACCGCTTTGACCGGGCGAAGGCCGCGCCGTGAGCGGGGCAGGAGAACACGATTTCAGATGGACTTACGGCGTTCGCGTGATCGCCAATCAGATCGATCGCGCAACTTGGCGTAATACTCTGACTTATCGCTTCCATCCGAGATTCACCGCAGGCGTCGAGTACAACCCGTTAGCTAAGAAGGTAAGCCCGCTCGCGAACCTCGTCGTAGTAACAGAAACTCACCATCGGCCCGCACTCATCATCGGAACAAGCTCCGATCGAATCGGCACACCATCAGGACAATCGTTTTACGCCACGTTAAGTAAGAACGTGAAACACTACACACGTTTACCTGTGAGTCCCTACATCGGTGTCGCTTACGGCACGTTTGAAGATCGCGCTCGTTTGATTGGAGGGTTGAACATCGCATTCAACGAGAGTTGGAGTTCAACGATTCTGTTCGACGGCGTGCGCATCCATCCGCTCTTGAACTACACACGTGGTCGTCACCAGTTCGGAGTAATCTTCGAACGCGGGCGTAACCCTGGCGCCAGCTACAGCATCTCGTTTTGATTTACGTTTGAAGGGTAAGCACTGTTTTGCCGTAAAAAGTTGGGATGCCAGTCTTCGGCTGTAACCTCTGTGTTCTCCGTGTGCTCCGTGGTTCACTATTTGTTCGAAAAAATACCAGAGGCGCAGACCACGCAGAGGTTACACAGAGAAGACGTCGAGGAAATGACTTTTGGAGCAAAGCTGGTAAGCAACTACTCGCGCAAGTAATGGCAGGTGTATCCGTTTGGGTGCTTGCGTAGATAGTCCTGATGGTAATCCTCGGCGCTATACCACGTCCCGGCAGGCTCGATGCTCGTCGTGATCGGCCGCTTCCATTGTCCCGATGCATCAACGCGTGCGATGACCCGTTCAGCGATCGCCTTCTGCTCCTCCGTCTGCGGAAAGATCGCTGAGCGGTACTGCGTCCCAACGTCATTGCCCTGACGGTTAAGCGTCGTCGGGTCATGCAAACGGAAAAACCAGCGTTCGAGCAACTCCTCGAAGGAGAGCACCGACGGGTCGAATGTTATGCGAACGGCTTCGGCGTGACCGGACTTGCTGTGGTGCGTGTCCTCGTACTTCGGGTTCTCAAGCCAACCACCGGTATACCCTACGTCGGTATCGATGACTCCCGGAACCCCTCGCAGAATATCCTCAACACCCCAAAAGCAACCGCCCGCAAGCACGGCCACCTCTTTTTCTGATGGAATCATCGCCCAACTCCTTCCGGTAACTTTGATTAAGCGTACGGGAAGGTTAATTGAAGACGCAACCGAGCGAAACTATCAATACAGGTAACTTTCAATAACTCTTTCGCGGTAGTGAATGATCGTTATCGTGTTCTGCGCCATGGCAAACGCCAAAGACCACGTGCGCAGAGGATTAATGAAAACAGCGCCGTCACACCGAGCGCGATGAGCGTCCAGACGAAGAAGAAAGCTCCGTCGGAGTGCGCGACGCGACTGCTGAGGGCCACTCCCTTCCCTCTCATATGGAGGTAGGGCACGGCTAACGAAAGAAGCGATGCGAGGAGCACGATAATGTATCCCCATCGCCGTTCCCTCAGCATCAGGGTTCCATACAGCCAGGTGCAAAAGATGAGTACGGCAGTAAGGGTATAAACGTCTCCCTTTTCGTACCCGCGAACGATGTCGTCTGCTAGGTGAAGCGACATCAAAAGAATCGAAAGCAGAGACGTGATGGTTAAGAGGTCTTTTTCCTTCAATTGATATTCTCCTCGCGGGCAGTGCTCGAGAGGCTATAGCCTGCGAAGTCCCAAGTCTCCACACGCTGTAATTAGATTGTAAAAAGTTGTAACGAGAGGATTATTCGATGAAGCGATAGCCGATGCGATGAACGGTGATGATGTGTTGCGGCGCGGACGGATCTTTTTCGATTTTCTGGCGCAGCCTGGCGATGTGGTTGTCAACCGTGCGTGTGATTGGGATGCTGTCATAACCCCAAACTTCGTCGAGCAGTTGATCGCGTGTGACGATTTCGCCTCGACGCCGGATCAGGTAGCGCATTATCTCAAACTCGCGAGCTGAAAGATCCAGTGCTTCTCCACCCTTGCGCGCCGCGAACTTTTTAAAATTCACCTCCACGTCGCCAAACGTAAAACTCTCGATTTCAGCGACCTGTTTTGATGCCCTTCGCAAATGCGCCCTGATACGTGCGAGCAATTCCTTGATGCTGAATGGCTTCGTCACGTAATCATCGGCGCCAACTTCCAGACCGACCACCTTGTCCGTCTCCTGACTTCGAGCAGTCAGCATAAGAATCGGAGTATCGATCCCGCGCGTGCGTAAGGTGCGACACACATCGATTCCGCTCATCACGGGCAGCATCACGTCGAGCAGTATGATGTCCGGCTTTTCAGTCGAAGCTTTTTCTAAACCTTCTTTCCCATCGCGTGCCACAGAGACTTCGTAGCCTTCGTACTCACAGCTATCTTTCAACCCGATAACCATGTTGGGTTCGTCTTCGATTATCAGGATCTTCGCCACGTCAATTCTCCCGACCTGTCGTGGGCGCCAACGGAAGCAAAATCTTAAAACGACTTCCCCTGCCGGCCTCGCTTTCAACGGTGATAGTTCCACGATGAGCCTCGATAATATGCTTGACGAGAGACAACCCCAGGCCACTGCCCTTTACATCATGGACCAGTCCGTTGCCCACACGATAAAACTTCTCGAAGATTTTTGCCTGTTCAGCGCGTGGAATTCCGATGCCGCGATCCGCGATCTCAATACACAGATCAGCACCGCGTTTTTCTGTCGTAATCGTAAGCTCCTTTATCTCACGTGAATACTTAATCGCATTATCAAGCAGATTCGAGATCGCCTGTTCCATCGCATCGCGGTCCATTAAGACCGGCAGATTGCGCTGAATGTCTGCTCCAATGACAAAGCCGGAATTGAGGATCTGATAGCGATAGCTGGACAGAACATTCGCAATCACGTCTGCCATATCACCTTCCCTCAAAACATAGGTCTTCCGTCCGGCCTCGATCTTTGAAAAGTCGAGGATGTTATCGAACACCTTGTTCAGACGCAGGCTTTCATGCCGGATGATCTTGTAGTACTCCGTCTTCTTTTCGTCGCCGTCTACGCGACCCAGTTCCAGGATTTCAGAAAAGAGGGTAAGTAACGAGAGAGGCGTCTTTAATTCATGCGAGACATTTGAGACGAAATTTGATTTCGCTTGCGCCAGACGCGCTTCGCGATCGGTCGCCCGTATAGTAAGAACCACACCGCCGACTAAAACCAGTAGCACGAGAAGCGTTGCGCCGGCGCTATGCAAGAAACTGTTGCGTGCGAGTTCATCGAGATTCGTGTTCTTCAGGCCGATTCCGGCTTTCCAATTCGAGAACGGACGATCAAAGTTGCTTTCGAGAAAGTATCCGCCTTGAGCCGTCGCGCTTGAATAAAGCACGCGCTGATTCTCGTCGGTGATTGTAAACGCTATCGTAGGTGAGGCAGGGTTCGCATGATAGGTACTTACGACTTTATTTATACTGCCGGCGATCAAGTCATCTTTGATAAAAGCTTCGGTTAATCGGACACCGGCAACACCACTCCGTTCAAACAGATAACGATCCATAAATAGATACCGGCGATTACCGTCAACAAAACTCTCCGTTACCCGCGCTTTTTCAAACAGCGACGTTTTCTGCTGATTGCCGGAGGTGCCGAGAACAAAGATCTCTTCGATCTCAGGATGGGAACGCTTTACCTCTGCGAAGTGTTTCTCTAACTCTTGCGCTTCAATGCTGCCGATCGGGTTCAAGGTTTGCGCTGCGATGTCCTCCAGCCGTTGTGTCATCTGGTGCTCGACTATCGTTATTCCCTGTCGCAGGTTGTCTTTGAATGCACCTTTGGTTTTGTTTTGGAGTTCCGCCAGCGATCGATACTGCATGTAAGTTAAAACCAGGAGAGGAAGTAACACTCCGACTGAGACCAGTATCGTGAATTTTTGTCGCAGCGACAGTTTCCTGATCGCATTGCGGAACATACTGTGCGGGAGCATACATCGAGATACTACAGAAAGTTGTCATCAATCGCACCGGAACTGTAAAAAGTTGTATGTGCTATTATTTGCATCTTCTGCTTGCCCGCTAGTGAAAAGTCCAACTGAATCTCATTTAAGGGCCATGCAAACACGAAAACTCGTTTTCTTACTAGCGCTGATCGCGACCATCATCGTCACGTTTAGCGCAAGCGCATCAACTCATCAGGATCAACAAACAGAGCAGACGCTTGAAAAAGCGTTGCAGGCACTCGGCGGGATCGAACGTTTGCGCAGCCTGAACTCGCTTTTCTTCAAAGGCAAAGGGAGTGAGTTTCGCTCAGTGGATCTGCAAGGGCCCGACCCTTCGACACCGACGAAAACGTTTCACGAAGAGACGACCGCCGCGTTTCCTTCGCAGGAAAGAATTCTGTACGAGCAACGCACCGGAAGGCACGATGGCAGCTTTCGCTGGCGGCGCTGGATGTACGCAGGTGAAGAACGAACTGTCATCGACATGCAGGACGATTTAATCAGCCAGATGCGTCGCGATCCTAACGCCGCAAGCGAGCGCGCGCGCATCGCACGGACTATCCCGCACCTGCTTCTGCTCGAAGCTGTGACTCAGACGTCGAAACTGCAACGGATCCCGAGTCAAAACTACAACGGGAAATTGCACAACGTGATCGGCTTTCCACTTCCTAACACCAAGACTGTACTCGCGCTCTTCTTCGCTGCCGACACACATCTTCTGACGAAGTACGAGTACACGATGGACTTCCCCGGGCTTGGCGACACCCTCGTCGAGTTTGTCTACAACAGTTATCGACGCGATTCAAAGTTGGGCCATGCGCCAACTGGTTACAAGATTCTTTTGGGAAAAAAGACTTACCGCGAAGTTGAGTTCACGGACGTTGAAGCCGACTCTGCGAAGGCTGGCGCGGCCTTTGAAATCTCTGCGCAGATGAAGAGCTATCTGATGCCACTGAACGAAGTGGCGCAAGTCGCAAAAGGCGTTTACATCTTCCCAACCGGTGGACTGAATCCGATGTTCGTCGAGTTCAAAGACTTCGTCCTTGCGATTGAAGCTCCAGCCCAACATCCATCGCTCGAAAGAATTCCCGCGGATATGCAAGCTGGCAGCGATCAGGTAAGCGCAAGATTCATCCAGAGGATCAAAGAAACAATTCCAAACAAGCCGATTCGCTATCTTGCCGTAACCCACTTTCACAGCGATCACGCGGGCGGCGCTCGAGCTTTCCTTGCCGAGGGGGCAACACTGCTAACCACTCCCGGCAACAAAGACTATTTCGAAACGTTCGCCGCCGCGAAGTACACCGTCGTTCCAGACAAACTCTCCCGCGAACCTCGTGCACCGACGATCGAGACGTTCGATCGGAAACGTGTGATTACAGACGGTGAGAGGTCAGTAGAGTTAATCAACGCCGGCGAAAGTCCACATGCGAAGGAAAACGTCGTGGTCTATCTGCCGCAGGAAAAGATCCTGTTTCAGGGTGATCTCTTTTATTACAGCGGCATGGCAGCATTTCCGGCACGAGACCCCTCACGCGATCACGTCATGAAATTCTTCGGCGATTGGTTAATCAGAAACAACCTGGAACCGGCGCAGATCTACGGCTTTCACGACCGTGGTTTCGCGACCATGAAACAGGTGCGCGAAATTCTAAACCTCAAACGAAACCTCTAGATTTCGCGAACGAAGGCAATCCGGCCCAGATCCAATTCAAGCGGGCGCACTCGATTCAATGCTACGCGTGCGAGATCCGTTTCCTGTCGTCAACGTTCTCAACGTACTGAACCCAGGACCGGACCTCGACACTCGAATCCATCTCTTTGTCAGGAACTTACAACTTGGACCAGGCGAGACAGCGGCTTCACTCGTAGTGCGGCTGGTTGATAGTAACAACCAGAGTTATGACATACCGGCAGAAGCTGTGACACCGCTCCAGGGTACCGACCTTAGCCAGGTAACGTTCAGGTTGCCGAATGGATTGCCTGAAGGAAAGTGCATCGTAGAGGCGCAACTTCTCGCCACGTTTTCAAAAGTGGGATTTTGCAGTTCCACAAGCGAAACGGGTATGTCCATTTATGTGAAGGCGGCAGTCAACTTCATGGTTTTTCGAGTCGAAACTCTCAAAAACTTACGAAACACTGGTTTTCATCCAACGGCACATTCTTTGAATTAAAGTCGCGCAAACTAACCAGCAGGCTTCAGCACAACTGAGGAGGACAAGATGCGAGGATTTCTTAAACAAGACCTGAGCTTCAGTGTCCGGACGTTGATCAAGCACTTCGGTTTCACAATAACCGCGGTCTTGACGCTCGCATTGGGCATAGGGCCTTCAAGTAATTCGTAATCTTCGATAATCGCACCGGCAGGCAGCGCGCGGCGAAGCTCGGCAACGCGTTCACGTTGTCGCATTAATTCAATTTCCGCCTTGCGCAACTCTTCGCGCGCGGCGAGATATTCGGGTGACTCGTTGGTGAGATTGGTCTGACGATAAGTGCCGTCGATAGTTTCGTGGACCATGAACTTTCCTTTCACCGTGGGCAATGATTGTTTGGAGGGCCGCGAAGATTCTAACAGAAGAAAAAGGCCCGGCGGGACTAGAACCGCCGGGCCTTGGAGAGAGCTCGTGAGGAACTCAGAACGCGAACTTCAACTGATAGCGAATGACTCGACCGCCACCTTCAGAAAACTCCGGATGGAGAAACTGACCAGCTGCGGACGTGAACACGTTCGCCGGAACGCCAGTGCTCAGCGGTGCGAAAGGACTGACGCTCGCGGTTCCGTATTGCGGATGGTTGAAAATGTTGTAAAACTCCGCCCGCAGTTCGACGAACTTAGTTTCATCGATACGGACTCGCTTCAGTAGGTTAACGTTCCAGTTATTCAAACCCGGAGTGCGCAGCGTATTGCGGCCAAGATTGCCACGTCGCCCCGTCCCCGCGAGCAATCCGATGAATTGCGCGGTTGCCGGATTGATACATGCACCGCCGGCATCAGGATTTGTGTAGAACGTTGCGCCAACCGCCACGCTGCACGGATTGGTTGTCGCGGTGGCAATTGCCGGGACAGCACGCACTCCCGGTTGACCATCGGGATTGAAATCCGGCCGATCAAGGTTACCACCGATCGAGTCGGCATCCTGCCCATTGATAACCGTGAGCGGGACTCCGCTTTCAAACGTCGTGACGCCTGAGAGCTGGAAACCTCCCAGCAGGTGGCCCACGAATCCACGCTGTTGGCGGAAGAACGGAAGCTCGTAGACGTAAGTCAGCGAGAACCGGTGTGTGCGATCGAAGAACGACACCGCTTTTTCTAACGCTTGACCGCCGAAGATCGCCGGGAACGAAGACTGCTGCGGTGAGTTAGTGTCCGCCACACCGAAGACCTCGCTCCCATTGTCCATGAGTTTGGACCACGTATAAGCCGAGGTCAGTGAAAAGCCGTTGGTGAAACGTCGCGTTACCAGCAATTGCGCTGAGTGGTAATTCGACGAACCACCGTTAGTTCGAATCAGCCGCGATCCCTGAAGGTTATCCAGTCGACCCGAGATCAAACAGCCCGCGGTGCCGGGCGTGCAGGTAGTTGAGCCCGTGAACCCCGCGGGAGTAATGCGCTGAATTCCCGGATGGTTCGGTCCAGCTACAATCGGTACCAGAGGGTTCAGATCCTCGTTGACGTAGAGTTTGGTTCCTTTCGAGCCGACATAAGATCCGTCGACAACGATGTTTCCAAACAGCTCGCGCTGAAATCCGAAAGACCAACGCTGGTAGTAAGGGTTAACCAGGTTCGGGACTACGAGCACCTGAGAATCCAACGGCGACAACGGCCGCGGAGTTAGCGGTAACGCGCCAGTAACGTTTGACAGGCCGCGCGGATTACCGGCATTGATGACCGATGTTACCGCGGTCGCGACGACGTTCGGTGATGAAGTCGCCGCATTCGAGGCGATGTTGTTGAAGAACGAATCGTAACCGAGTTGGTAACCCATGCGGATGACCGTTTGCCGGTTGCCGAAGATCCTTCCCAGCAGTCCGCTTTCAAACGAAGGTGAATAAGCAACTCCGATCGTTGGTGCGAAGTTGTTGTTGTCGTTTTCAACTGTGTTGGGTTGACTGTATGGACCAGCAAACGTGACCGGATCTACGTTGAACAACCCCGTAAACGCAGCGGTCTGAAGAGTGTTGATGGCGTTGCCGAAATTCTCGTAACGCAAACCGAGAGTCAGCGTCAACGCATCGTTAACGCGCCAGCGATCCTGCGCGAAATAGGCCTGTCGGAACAAGAACGGATAGTAGCGCGGGCTACCGAAGTCGCGCTGCGTGCCACCGCCTGAACCGGCAAAGTTGTCGATGAAATTGCCGAGCGCCGTGAAACCACCGCCCGACCGGAACACCAACAGACCACGTTCAACGATCGGCGCAAACTGGCGTGAACGTTGCTCGAGTAAATCCAAACCAAAACGGAAAGTGTGATTTCCACGAACGTGAGTGACAGTGTCCTGGAACACGTAATTGTTCGCGACGCGACCTTGAGGCAGGTTCGTTGCGATACCGAACTGGCTCAACGTGGAGATATCGAAGCGCGGCAACGTAAGGCCGAGTGAATCATCCGGATTCAACGGAAAATCGATCAGAATTCGGTTGTAAGCCAACCGTGCTTCGTTGGTCCAACGCGGCGAGAAGATATGCGTCTCAGTGATGAGCAAGTTCTGGTACGTGTTGTTGTTGGCGGTCGCGAATCCCGGGAACGTGATACCACCACCCACTGGATCCTTCTGATCGTCAAACAAGTAGCGTATCGAGAGCTGATCGTTGTCGCTGATCCTGTGATCGATGCGGAACTGCGCCTGGCGCTCGCGATAAGTTTGGGGAACGAAGAGCGAGCCTGTACCGAACTGGATATTGCAAGGCGCGGGACAACCCGCGCGAGCGCCGATGCCTATGTTCTGGAAGTTCGACTCGCCAATGACCTGCTTCGTCACGTCCATAAGAAGATCGACTCTTGGATTCACGCCTTGGGGGAAAAGACTTCGCAAAAGGTTACGCCCGTTCTGACTCAAAACGGTCCTGGTAGCTGTGGCTGAAGCACTACGAAACTGTTCCTGCCACGCGGCAAAGAAGAAAGTCCGTTGCTTGCCGTCGTAACTCCACATCTTATTGCTCTCGCCAAAGAACGGAATCAAGACTGGGCCACCCAGCGTTCCGGCGTAGTACTGTTCGGTACCACGTGGTGGGTGACCGCGCGCGACAATTACCGCCGACGTCGATTGTGTATTGGTAATCGCATCGTCGCGCGTGACGTCAAAGAGATAAGCCAGGCTGCCGTGAAAATCGTCACTACCGGATTTGGTAATCGTGTTGACGACCGCGCCGCCCGCACGACCAAACTCTGCGTCGTAATTCGACGTCTGCACTGAAACTTCCTGCACAGCGTCGGGATTTGTGATCTGAAAGCCCTGTCCGGCGACGGAGATATCGTTGTTCTCAGTGCCGTCGATCAGGAAGTTGTTGGATCGTCCGCGCGAGCCATTCACAGAGAACGTGCCCACGCCAAAGCCGAAGCGGTTGGTTGAAACGCCGGGGAGTGTCAGGGCGAGAGCCACGGGATTGCGACCAGCAACGGGCAGTTCCGTGATCTTCACTTTGTCGATATTGCCGCCGCGAACTGGTGCTTCGACTTGCAGCAACTGTCCGGCATCAGCGGCAACGTTTACTGTTTCCACGGCTCCGCCGACTGTTAGTTGGGTTGTAACGTCCGACGTTTGATTCGCTTGAACTTCAACGCCAGTTTTTACAACTTCACCAAAGCCAGTGGCCTTAACACCAACGGAATAGGTCCCAGGATCGACTGCTTCAAATCGATAAAGCCCTTCACCGTTAGTGATAGTGGTGCGGCTGAGCTTGGTTGCTGCGCTTGTCAGCGTAACTTCAGCACCGGCGACGACGGCGCCGTTTGGATCCGTCACTGTTCCAGCGACAGTGCCGCGACTAGTTTGTCCGAAAGCAAAAGTTGATAAGGTGATCAATACGCCCACGATCAGGAGCGCTCGAATAGTCATAACTTCCTCCTTGGGAGTTGATTCAGCGGACGCAGTACAAATTTTCGTATGGCGTTGCGAACTTGAGTTTGAACGCAGGCAACGAGTAATGCGTGCCTGATCACGATTTATGCAAAGGGCATTCCGATTTTTTGTTCGATGAGCACGAATGCAGGAACTTCTATGATTGTTCGTTGATGGAATCACCGCCAACGAACGGATGGATCGCGATTCACTATCCCGTAGCGGAATCTTTTTGATCTTGGATTGGTCTCTAAAAACTCAGACTCCGAAGAGATGGTTGGTTGCGGACGCGTAAACACGTTCGTACAGAATTTTGGACACAGGTGGTGTCTAGTTTGCCAGCATTCTCTGCGTACCTCGGCGGTCCTCTGGGACTCTGCGGTAAAAGATCCGCAAAAACGCATGAACCGCAGAGACGCGGAGGGCGGCAGAGATACGCAGAGGAAACTAATACACCACCGGACGAAACAACGGGTTTGCTACCGAGTGTGAGTTGAACTACCTTACGTCGACATGAGTTCGCGATGGACCGTTCATAAGTTTGGCGGCACTAGTCTCGCCGATGCCGATCGTTACCGAGCAGCGTGTGAGATCGTTCTATCTCAACGAGCGGGTGAGCGCGTTGCGGTTGTGGTTTCAGCGATGAGTGGCGTCACTAATGCGCTTATTGAAGCTGTTAGTCTCGCGGCTGCTCAGGACGATTCGTATTTAGAGAAACTCGTCGCGCTTGAGAATAGGCATCTCCAGACTATCGCTGAATTAGAACTGCGAACTTCACAACGTTCCGCTCTCGAGGAGACTATCGTTTCTGATTTCAGTGCGATCAAGGAAGTGTTGCGAGGCGTTCGAATCACCAGACTCGCTTCGGAGCGCATTATTGAATTTGTTTCGGGGCACGGTGAGTTGTGGTCGGCGCAGCTCATGCACGCCTTTCTTAAATCGGGAGACCATCGCACGAGCTGGCTCGATGCGCGCCAGACGCTGGTGGTTGAACCGAATCCTGCAACGGTTACTGTGGACTGGGCAACTTCAAGGTTCAGGCTGCAAACCTGGTTGGATCATCATTCTGAGACTGACGTTCTGGTGATCACTGGTTTTATCGCGTCAACTCATGATGGAGTCGCGACGACGCTGAAACGCAACGGCAGCGATCTCTCGGCTTCGATCTTCGGCGCACTGTTGGGGGCTGATTCAGTGACGATCTGGACCGACGTCGATGGAGTTTTCAGCGCTGATCCACGGCGAGTTCCCGAGGCTGTCGTTATACCGGAGCTGTCGTACGAGGAAGCGGCAGAGCTGGCGTACTTCGGTGCGAAGGTTATTCATCCGAGTACGATGTCGCCCGCGATCAAACAGAACATCACGGTCTGGATTAAGAACACTTTCAAGCCTGACGCTCCCGGCACAAAGATATCCGCTACGTCACCAGCGGACATGCCGATCAAAGGTTTTGCAGCCGTCGAAGACACGGCCCTGATCAACGTTGAAGGCACCGGAATGATCGGCATTCCCGGTGTGGCCCAAAAACTCTTCGGCGCGCTGCGGGCGGTTGATGTCTCGGTTGTGATGATCTCGCAGGCGAGTTCTGAGCATTCGATCTGTTTTGCAGTTCCGCGGACGCATTCAGAGCTCGCGAGAAAGACGGTTGAGGAAACGTTCGTTGTCGAGATGCAGCGTGGTGAAGTGCAGACCGTCGATGTGACCGAGGATTGTTGCATCATCGCGATGGTTGGCGATGGAATGATCGAGCGGTTGGGTATGGCCGGAAAGTTTTTCAGTGCGCTGGGGAAGGCCGGCATCAACGTCAGGGCAATCGCGCAGGGGTCGTCGGAACGAAATATCTCCGCAGTTATCGAACAGGCTGAAGCAACGAAGGCACTGCGAGCGATACATTCGGCTTTCTATCTTTCGAACCAGACGCTTTCGATTGGCGTTATTGGAACCGGCCTCATCGGTGGCACGCTGCTGCGACAACTTCAAAGTCGAATCGAAGAGCTTAAGCGCGAGCGCGGGATAGACTTAAGAGTGCGCGGTGTCATGAACAGCCGCAAAATGATTCTCGCTGACCGGCGCGTCGCGCTCGATCGCTGGTCTGAAGAGTTAGGCGAGAGTTCGAAAACGGCCGACCTCGAGAGTTTTGTCGATCACATCAACGCGGATCATCTGCCGCACGCTGTCGTGATCGATGCGACCGCGAGCGCTGAATTAACTTCGCATTACGAAAGCTGGCTCGCGCGTGGGATTAATATCATCACGGCGAACAAGAAAAGTAACGCCGGTCCGTTTCCGGCGTATCGAAGTCTGCGCGAGACTGCTCGCAAACATCAGCGGTACTTCTTGTACGAAACAAATGTGGGCGCCGGACTGCCGATCATTCAGACACTTCGCGGGTTCGTTGAAACCGGTGATGAGATTATCAAGATCGAGGGCGTGCTTTCGGGGACGCTCTCGTACATCTTCAACTCGCTCGATGGTCGTCGTACTTTTTCGGAAGTTGTGCGAGAGGCGCACTCATTAGGTTTGACTGAGCCAGATCCACGCGAGGATCTGTCCGGTGTCGACGTCGCTCGCAAACTGATCATACTTGCGCGGGAGATGGGGCTTGAGACAGAGATGGATGCGGTTCACGTTGAAAGCCTCGTTGCTGAAGATCTGCGCGGCGGGACTGTCAGCGAGTATCTCGATGGCCTTGGGAAATACGATCAGACGATCGCTGCAATGTTGAACTCCGCGCGCGATCGTGGTGAGGTGGTGCGAT
>Ga0079217_10000121_pt1 | contig 16081 bp, 14 predicted proteins | sample NCAS200_FD_76343 | JGI IMG/M metagenome (GOLD analysis project Ga0079217, IMG submission 76343) | Agricultural soil microbial communities from Utah to study Nitrogen management - NC AS200 | ecosystem: Environmental > Terrestrial > Soil > Agricultural land | place: USA: Utah | collected 2014-06-11 | reverse complement strand
GGGGTTGACCTTCGCGATATGTTTCGCGAAAGCACTACTCTGACACCGAGATACCTTTTGATGCTGGCCGGGCAGATGCCTGAGCAATCGGCCTTCGCCGCCGCGCACCGCGGCGGATCGGAGTTCCGGCCGTGGACGTCGCAAACCTATCTGCTCGCAGCAATCACGAACCTGCTGTACGCGGCGAATAGGCAACGCGGCGGTAAGCCCACGCGGAAGCCCATGGTTTCCCCACCGGATCCGAAGAAGAAGGCCCGCAAGGTCACCATCGCCCAGTTGTTGGCGGCGAAGGATGACCGCGATAGTAAAAGCTAGGGGACCCTGTGGCGGGAGGACCGGGCGGCCCGGAAGTCGGGCGCGCGTCCGTTCGGGTTGCCCCGGACACGTCTCGGTTCGCCGCTGAGCTGCGGCGCAAGCTCAACCAAATCGAGAAGTCCGAGAAGCTCGAAATCCCGGTCAAGTTCGACGCTGACCGGGACCAGCTCCGGCGCGAACTCGAATCGCTACGCGTTAAGGCGATCCGGGTTCCGCTGGAGTTCTCCCGGGCCGAGGCCCAGCGCGAATTGCGCGCGGCCACCGAGGGTTTGCGCGGCAGCCCGGTCAAGGTCCCGGTCACGTTCGACCTGGACCGGGAAAAGCTCCGCGCCGATATCGCAAAGATCCGCGAGAAGCTCAAGGTCCCGGCAACGTTCGACATTGACCGGACCAAGCTCCGCACGGACCTCGCGAAGATCCGCGAGAAGCTCCGCATTCCGGTCACCTTCGATATCGACAAGGCGGCGCTCCGCGCCGCAGTACAGGCCGCTGCCGCGTCGCAGCGCGCCAAGATCCAGGTCGACCTAAACCCTGACCTGGCCGCTTTCCGCGCCAAGATGGCGAACCTGCCAAATGGCCGTGCTTCGGTGACGTTGAACCCGGACATGGCCGGTTTTCGTGCGCGCCTAGCAAATCTGACCGGCCGGGTAAACGTCACCCTCAACCCGGACGTCACGGCGTTCCGCGCCCGGGTCCGCGAAATCAACAACCTGTCCGTCAAGGTTGACCTGGTCTTGCCACAGGCCAGCATTGCTGCGCTTGAGGCGAAGCTGAGTCGCCTCGACGGCCGCAACATCAACATCCAGATCAGCATCGACGGTATCGCGCTCGCGCTGGCGGAACTGGCCGCGCTGGAAGTGGCGCTCAACCGCATCGACGGACAGAACATCCGCGTCGTTATCGACGTCGATGGGCTCGCTGCCGCGCTCGCGCAGCTCGCCGCGTTCTCGGCGGCCCTGGCCGCGCTGAACGGGGCCAACGTCGGAGGCAGCACCTTCGGGCGCGGCATCACCCATGGCCTCGCGCAGATCGTGTTTTATCTGGCGGCGGCTATTGTTCTGGCGCCGGTGCTCGCGGTCGCAGGTGCCGCAATTACTGCCGCGTGGGGGTTCGTGTCGGCGGCCATTGCCGCGGTCCCGTCCGCGCTCGCGCTACTCGCCGGACCCATCGCGGCGGTAATGATCGGCATGGAGGGAATCAAGCGGGCGGCGAAGACCCTCGAACCGGAGTTCAAGCGACTGCAAAAGGCCGTCGAGGACTCGCTACAGAAGTCGTTCACCACCGCCTTTAACACCATCAAGCCGATCATGCCCGCAATCCAATCCGGCATGGTCGCCATCGCGGACGCCATTGGCCCGGTCGTCAACGACCTCGCTCTTATGGCTGTTCACGCCGTGAAGGTCGGCACGCTCCCGAAGGTTTTCGACAACATTCAGGCGGCGCTGCGCAACATTTCGCCGGGGATCAGCTCGTTCGTGAACTCGCTGCTTCAACTGGCGGCGCAGAAGTCGACGTTCCAGGTTCTCGAAACTGCCGTCAACACATTCACGTCGGCCTGGTCGCAAATGGTGCAGGAGGTCATTTCTGACGGCACCCTCGACAAGGCAATGTCTGGTCTCGGGTCCGTGCTGGGCTCGCTCGAAAAGGGATTCGTTTCGCTTGTCCAGAACGGGCTGCGCCTGTTTGGGACCGCGGCGCCGGGCGTCAGCAAGTTCTTCGACGACCTGACAGGGTTCTTCAACCGGTTCAACTGGGAAAAGCTCGGAACATCGGTCGGAAAGGTCTTCTCCGGCCTCGGAGACACCCTTAAGGGAATCAAGCCGGAAACGATCACCGCCATCGAGGACGCCTTCGGGCGCATGGGTGATCTGTTCCAGAACCCCACATTCCAGAAGGGCATCCAAGACTTCGTCGGGCTACTCCCCGGAATTATCGACCTCGTCACCGACTTGTCCGAGGCATTCGGGATTATTTCGACGGCGGTCTCGGACTTCTTCGATCTGTGGTCGGAAGGCGATGATGCTTACGACCAGGCCGCTAAGGGTCTTGAAGACTTCTTCAAGCTGCTCGGAAATCTCGACTGGGGCAACCTAGAGGCACAAGGCGCCGCATTCGGTGACGGCAAGAACCCGTTCGACTTCCTCAAGAACTTGAAGAAGCCGGAACTGCCCAGCTGGCTGGACGACCTCTTCGGTGGCAAGGATCTGCCTACTGCCGAGGATTTCGATTTCTCCGACGCTGTCAAGGAAGCGTTCGACCGGGCTGCCGAGGCCGCCCGTAACGGCGCCGAAGCGGTCATTGCTGCGCTCACCCCGAAGGGGAGCAGCGCCAACCCGTGGGGGGCGCTGATCGCGGCTCTCGGGCTGGAACTGTCGACCGGGCTGGAACAGGTCCAGGTCGACGCCACCATTGCCTCGCACTTCATTGAGGAGGCGTTGAAGCCGCTGGGCGGCGACGTCGTTGCCCCATGGAGGGCGCTGGTCACCGGCATTTCCAATGCGATCACGACCGCCCTTTCGACCACGGCTGCCGCGGTCCGGGCGCAGGTCCAGGCGGTTACCGACGCGTTGGAGCCGCCGCTGGATACGGCCGCGTTGTGGGTGGCGACGATGGCCGCGATTTCGCTGGCGATCTCGGGCGGCCTCGCTGGTGCCGCCGCTGCCGCCGCGCTGGCATCCGCAGCAGTTGCGCTCGCGTTGCAGCCCCCGGTCGGGCTCGACGTGGCCTGGACGACCGCGCTTACCGGCATCAACACCGCGATCGAGACCGGCATGGCCACAGCGGTCGCCACGGCCACCGCGCAGGCGCAGGCGCTTGTGACCGCACTGGCCCCGGTCGGGGACCCGGCCGCGCCGTGGACGGCGGCGCTGGCGGGCCTGGCAGGCGCGATCACAACGCAGATGAACGCCGCCGTCGACGCCGCCCGGGGCGGGTCGGCCGCCATTGCTGCCGCGCTCGTACCGCCGGGCGACCTGGCCGGGCCGTGGATCACCGGGCTGGGCGCGATCGTGAACACCATTTCTGGGACGTTCGCGCTAATGCAGTTCGCGGTCCAGGGCGGAATGGACGGAATCCGCCAAGCGTTCGCGACCGGGTTCCAGGGCCTCGGCCAAATCGCGACGACCGGTCTGCAGGAAATCGAGACCGCCGTCAACGAAAAGATGCAGGCGATCATCGATCGGGTTCGGGAACTGGGCCAGCAACTGTCCGACGCGCTGTCCGAGATCAAGCCGACGTCGAGCATCGGCGACGCCGTAAAGCAAATGTTCGAGGATTTCCGCGCCATCATCACGGAATCGATCAAGGGCGTTTTCCAGATCATCCAGGACACGATCCGCGCGCAGATCGAGGGCGTGACCGGCATTTTCACGACGATCGCGGAATCGTTCTCGGAGGGCTTCCAGAAGATCTCCGAATCGATCACCACGGCCTCCGAAACGGTGGGGGCCAGTTTCGATTCTTTGCAGACGATGTTCGCCGAGAAGATCGCCGCGATCAAGGAAGGGATCCTCACCGCCTTTTCCGGTGATCTCGGCGCGGGCATTACTGCCGCGTTCGCGGGTATCGGAATCGCACTGAGCAATGCCCTCACCGATATCGGCAACAAGATCACCCTCGGGGTGGCGGGGTGGCGGACCGCGGTTGATGGTGCGCTCGATTTGATCACGGCCTCATTCGCCACAAAGCCGCTGGCCTGGTCGCTGCCGGTCACGGCGGCGATGACCACAATCGGAAACGCGTTTACGTTGGGAACCGCGGGTTGGCTGCTTTCCGTGGACACCACGCTGCTTGCGATTTCGGCGTCGTTCACGACAAAGACGCTTGCGTGGTCGTTGCCGGTGCAAGCCGCGATTACCGCCATTTCGAACATCTTCACTTTGGGAACGACGGGCTGGCAGACGTCGATCAACAATGCGCTCCTCGCGATTTCGACGGCCTTCACGACTGGAACGGCGGGCTGGACGGCCACGGTCACGGCTACTCTCAATGCTCTTTCCGCGGCTTTCGCGTCAGCCGGAGCGGCGTGGCCGACCAGCATTCAGAACGCGATGACCGTGATTCGCGATGCGATTGTGAATGGCATGAACCTGGCGCGAGACGCCGTGGTGAATGGCATCCAGGTGATGACCGACGCGTTCACGCTTTTCGGCTCGACGATCACCACCATTGTCAACGACGCGATGATGGTGTTCAGCGCCTCCATTCAAGATGGAATGTCGAAGGCGACGTCGGCGGTCCAATCTGCGGTCGATCAGATGGTCGCGGCCCTCGAATCTGGGGTCGAGTCATTCCGGGCGGCGGGCGCGAACATGGGCAACGCGCTCGCGGCTGGCCTCGAATCCGCCATTCCGCGAGTCGAGGCGGCGGCTGCACGGCTCGCCGCAGCAGCCGCAAAGGCCACCGCAGCAACCGCCGTGATCCGGTCACCGTCGCGAGTGTTCCTCAACTTCGGTCTGATGATGGGCTTGGGTCTCGAAAAGGGTCTGCACGACAGCGTGCCGGGTGTCATCAGCGAGGCCAAGCGCCTATCGGATGCCGTCGCGGACGCGGTCAGCATGCCAGTTTTCGAAACCACCACATGGGCGGCGGATCTGCAAAGGGACCTGCGTAGCGGCGCGAACGAAATCAACGCCACTCTCATTCGCGGCGGCGGCAACGGCCGCAACGTGCAGATCACCAACCAGTTCTATACGGATGCGTCCGCCCGTGACAGCGATGTCGTGGCACGAGTGCAGCGGCGCCAAGCCGCATTGGGGCTGTTTGCCTAATGTTCGGAGACGAAGATTTCACGCTGAACGGGGTATCCCTCGACACCTACGCCTACATGCTCTCCGACATTTCGGGGATCATGCAGGCGGCGGCCAAGCGCGGCTCCAACGTGCCCGTCCCCGGACGGCACGGCCAAATCCGCACCCCAAAGCCGTTCGACTCCGCCGACATCGTGTTGCCGCTGTGGATTGTCGGCGCAGAAGAGGACGGGTCAATCCCGGTCGGCTCCACTGAGGCGCGCGAGTTCTTCAAACGCCGCGACGAACTGCTCCGCGTGCTGTACGCAAATCCGCTGTTGATGGAGTACACCCGCCCTGACGGCCACGCCGTTTCCGCTTTCGGGGAAGTCCTGGAGGTTCTCGACTTCACCCGTCGCCACGACGACCCGTTGGCGCAGGTCAACGTCGCGCTCTCCCTGTACGAGGGCTTCTGGCGGGACTCGTTAGCGGTGTCGCACACCATCACCGGCCCCACCGGCACCATCCAAACCCTCACGGAGTTCGAGGGCGCCACCGCCCCGATGACGAATCTGATCATCACGTTCGGGCCGTGTAACAACCCACTCCTCCGCCACGGCGACGCCACCGTCCAGTATCACGGCGTCATCGACGCGGGCCGACAACTGTCGATCGACACCGGAACGTGGACGGTCGGGCCGGGCACCGGAACGGTGTGGTCCCCCGATCCCCGCCAAATCGAGTTCTCCCCGGGCCCGCGCTGGTTCGAACTGAACCCGTACCTCGACCCATTCGACGTCGAATTCGTCCACACCGGCGGCGGCAGCGCCACCGCAACGATCAGCGGCCGACGCCGCTATCTCTCGCCATGAAGTTTCGTAACGCACACACAGAGGGGGCAACCATGCCTGCTGGGTTTGACACTGGAAATGGCGTGGAGCCCGGCGTTGTCCGCCGCGTCATCGACTCCCCGAAGGACCCTGCAATGGTCGCGGCCCGCGCCGCCGGATTGCAGGTCATGGAGGGCCGCTACACCGTTTTCAAGTACCACGGTGACGTGTCCCCGGGGAACCTTTACGAAATCGTCGAGACCGCCCCGAACCTGTTCCTCACGGCCGGAATCAACCAGGTACTCCTCCTGGCTGTGGGGCAGGCCGCGACCGCGTACAGCGGCAGCAACGCCCGCCTGTGCGTCGGTGACGGCACCACCGCGGCGACCGCGGCAGATACCGATCTGGTCGGCACGAACAAGTTCCGGCAGCTCGTTTCCGGCGCACCGTCGGTGACCACGAATCAGGTTTTGTTCTCCGCAACTTTCGGCACGTCGGTAGCCAATTTTGATTGGCGAGAGGTCGGCGTCGCAAATGCTGCGGCGGCCGGACAGATGTGGTCCCGCACCGTGATCAACCTCGGCACAAAGGTGTCGTCGGCGTCGTGGGTTCTCAACTGGACCCTCGCTATCAACTAATTCGCAATCGGGTCCAGATGATCAGCAATCGAACGGGGTGAGTGGTGGCTATTGCCTTCGGCAGCGTTTCGGCGCAAGTCACCTCCACCACCGGAACAGTCACACCGACACTTCCCACAGGCACCGTCCCCGGCGACCTGCTGATCTTCCACGTCGGTCACGGTTCCGGCTCAACGGTGATGCCAACCCCCGCGGGTTGGAACCTCGGCACATCGATCGCGATCAGCAGCACCCACCGCAACCACCTGTTCTGGCGTTTCGCCGACACCGGCGAAACGAACCCCACCTTCACCTCGTCGATCACCACGAACGGGATGTGGGGGGTACTGAGCAGGTGGACGGGTGTCCCCGTTTCCGCGGACCCGTTCGATTTCGACCCCACGGGTGCGACCGGCACCGGTAACCAAATGGCGGGCGCGTCGATGACGCCCACCGTCGCCGGGGCGATGGCCATTTGGTTCTGGCTGCAATCCGACAACGGCACCACCAGCACCGCGAACAACAGCGCGACCGTCGCCTACTCCGGTACCTCGTCGTCGGTCGGTATCGACGCCGACCTGTCGGCCGCGTACAAGCTGATGCCAACCGCCACCGCTACCGGCATCACGTCGATGACGTCGTCGACATCGGTCGCGAACGCCTGCATTCGGCTGTTGCTCGACCCCACCCCGATTGTGAAGTCCGGCGGCGACACCGGCACCGGGTCCGAATCCGGCGGTGTCGTCGCGACCGCGGCCGGTGGCGACACCGGTACCGGTACCGACTTCGGTGAGGCCGGGGAGCTTAAGGGCGGCGGTGACACCGGCACCGGGTCGGAGTCCTACGAACTCACGCAGATCTACACCGGCTCCGACACCGGTACCGGTACCGACTCGTTCACGTCGCTGGTCGGTACCGGGACCGGCACCGACACCGGTACCGGTAGCGAGACCGGCGGCACCACCGCCGACATCACCGGCTCCGACGGCGGCGCTGGTGCCGAGTTCGGCCACATCGCCATCCCCGGCGGCGACACCGGCGCCGGTACTGACCAGCTCACGTCGCTGAACGCGACCGTCACCAACGGCGACACGGGTACCGGGTCCGAGGGCGGCTACGTCGAAACGCTGTGGGGCGATCTCGTCCTCGGCATTTGGGCTGTCGACCCCGACGACGGGAAGCTTGTTCCGCTCCCCGATTTCAGCTCGTTCACCGCGTCGCGCGAACGCAACGCGATGGGCTCGATCAACATCACCTACCCGGTCGACGGCCTCAATTTCGACCTGCTCCGCGACACCATCACCGACGATCGCGACCTCGAAATCGAGATTTGGTGGATCGGTAACGACACCGGCGCCACCCGCGGATTCTTGCAAGAGGCGTCGGGCGACGACGTTAAGGACGAACGCCTGTGGACGTTCGCCGGTGGGTTCGGCGAAGTCCTCATGGGCGAAGCCGTTGCGTTCCCGTCGGAAATCATCACCACCGTCACCGTGACAACCACGGTCAAGGTCGACGACACCCACTACACCGTGACCAAGCGGATCACCGTGTCGTCGCCGTCGTCGCCGCCGGTCACCACCACTGTGGTCACCACCGTGAGCAGCGGCTCGGAAGGCACCACCACCGAGACCACCCAAACCAACGGTGATCTCATCTTCACCGACGTCACACCCGGCGCGATGATGAACACGCTGCTGGACCAGGCGCAGGACCGCGGCACCCTCGTGGACCTGGAACGCGGATTCACCGCCACCCACGATTCCGCGGGCCGCCCGTGGGACCAAACGATCTCGACGAAGTTTTCCCCCGGGTCGACGTACGCGTCGATCCTCCAACGGTTCGTCGATTTCGGAATGTCGGAATGGGCGGTCGTGTGGACCGGCGACGCCTACCGCCTCGACATGTGGGCGCCGGAAGGTCGCGGTGTCGACCGCACCCAAGGGTTGCGCCCCACCATTCTCCGCAAGGCCCGCAACCTCGTCGACGCCCCACGGAAGTGGTCCGTCCGCGATTCCGGCACAACGATCCTCGCGGCCGGTGCAGAGGGGATCTACGAGGACGCCACCGACCTTGACGCGGTCACCCGCCGCGGGCGCCGCATCGAGCGGTCCGTCAGCGCGAACAACCTCGCCGACCGTGAAGTCGTCCAGGGCTACGCCCAAAACCAGCTCCGCCTGATCGCCGAGGGCACCCTTGAAGTCACCCACGGAATCGCGTTCCTGCCGGGCGAACCGCGCCCCGTTGTCGCATTCGATATCGGGGACTGGGTTTACTCCCAAACCGTGTCGGGGCTGGAACGCCTCCGCGTTGTGCAGTGGACGATCACCTTTGACGACGCTGGACGTTCGGGCACCGTCACCCTGAACGACACGTTCACCGACGCGATGTCGCGGTTGCGGGCACAACTGTTGGCGCTCACCTCCGGTGACACCGTTGTGGGCACCTCGGAATCGTCGGGGTCGCAGGATCTCGGCGTGCCGATGCCCCCGGAAATCACCGGGGCCACATCGATCGCGTTCCTCGACGGGACCCGCGGCGTCCGGGCCGCGGTCGAGGTCGCGTGGATTCCGCCCACGGTCAACACCGACGGTTCGATTCTCACCGACCTGGCCGGGTACACCGTCCAATTCGCTTTGGCGTCGTCGGCGGATGCGTTCAACGCCGCCGCGACCGTGAACAACTCGGGTGCGGAATCGGCCGTGTTCGACGCACCCGCGAACGAAACGATCCTGATCCGGGTCCGCGCGTTCGACCAGCACGGCAACACCTCCGACTGGTCGGCGCCGCCATACCCGTACACAACGGCCGCTGACGACACCCCTCCGCCGGTGCCGTCGGCCGCGGTGGTGTCGGAGTACCTCGGCACCGTCAGGATCACCTGGGACGGTTTGACGGCCGACGGCACCAACATGCGGGTGTCGACCATCGACTTTGACCACGTCGAGGTCCACATCTCGACAGGATCGCTGTTCACCCCGTCCGACGCGACCCTGCTCGGTTTCCTCTACGACCGCGGGTCGATGGTCCAAACGGATCTGCCGTACGCGGTCACGCAATACGCCAGGTTTGTGGCCGTCGACTGGTCGGGCAACAAGTCCGACCCGTCCGCGCAGGGATCGGCAACCCCGGCACCCGTCGTTTCGGCCGACGTTTTCGACGGCGCCATCGGAACAGCGAAGCTCGCCGACGCCGCCATCACCACCGCGAAGATCAACGACCTCGCCGTCAACAACGCGAAGATCGGTGACCTGTCGGTTGGGAAGCTGACCAGCGGCACTATGAGCGCCGCCGTCCTGCTCGCCGGAAGCATCAAGACAGACACCGTCGGAACCCGCGTCGAAATCGGCAGCTTCGGCGTGAAGCTGTTCAACGGCGCCAACACGATGGTCGACTTCAACACCACCACCGGATCGGCGCTGGTGGTCGGCGAATTCCGCACCGCCCTGACCGGGCAGCGGATTGTTTTCAACCCGTCGGGCGCATTGCCCGACACCATGAACTTCTACCCCAACGGTTCGGGCGACTTCGCTCGGATCATGGCCCGAACCGCGCCCCTGGACGGCACCGCCGCAATCCTCATCGACGGCGGCGCCGCAAACGGCACGTCCCGTGGCCGTGTCGGCGCCTACAAGTCCGAGGCGTTCATCTCGAACGTCACAAACGATGCGGGCGGCGACACCAGCGCCGGGTTCTCGCGGACCGCGGTCACCTGCCGAAACAGCGACATCGGTATTTGGTGCCAAACCACGATCAAGTTCCAAAAGATGAACGGGTCGAACCCGCTGGCCGGGTCCAACTTTGAAATCAAGTGGGTCGGCGGCAGCACCCCCAACGCCCCGGTCTTGGCCGCGTTCGACGCCGACTGCGCGGTGAAGCTCGACGGCGGATTCGTGTGCGCAACCGACGCCGACGGAACAAGCTTCTTCGGGATGAAGGCGAACGCGTTCATCGTGTCGTCGGGGCAGGACAGCAAAACAGAAATCGAACCCCTCGGGAACACGCTGAACCCGCTGAACGCGGTCCGCGCTGCGAAGCCGCGCCGCTACCGCTACCGCACCGACGTGGCCCGCAACGGAAAGAACGCACGCCACCGCTTCGGTGTGCTGGCCGAGGAAATGCCGCCGGAACTGGTGATGCGTACACCGTCCGCGACCGGGCCGATGGAGTCGTCGCTCAACCTGTCCGACTGGTTGGGCCTCATCCACGCCGCCGTCGCCGAACTCGCCGACTCCACTGACGCCCGCCTCGACGCAATCGAACAACGACTCACCACAGACAAGGACAAGTAGTGGAACTCGACGAAATCGAGATCAGCATCGAGGAACTGCGCGCGGAACTGACCGAACGCGGACAGCTCGAATTCGAGATGGCGTCGCTCCGCGCGATCAACCGCAAGCTCGCCGCGAAGATCCGCGCCCAGCACACGGAGGAGGACACGTAATGCCTTATGCGCAAAACGGGTGGGCCGCATCCGCCGACAAGGCAGCGATCAACGTCGACCCCAACTTCTCCGTCGCCGGGGTCAAGTTCCCCGGCGGCGTCAAGTCCGGCGACGTGTCAACGGTCCTCCGCTACGTCGCCGAACAGTTCCACGCCAAGGTCGAGCCGCTCCGCGAGGGCTGGTGCTGGGGATACGCGTACCGCGACATCCGCGGATCGTCCGGCCTGAGCAACCATTCCGCCGCCTGCGCCATCGATTGCAACGCTCCGAACCATCCTTTGGGGAAGCGCGGCACATTCAGCGCGGCGCAGGTCGCCGCTATCCGTCTCATCGTGAAGGCATGTGACGGCGTGGTCGCGTGGGGCGGCGAGTGGACCCGCCCCGACGAAATGCATTTCGAAATCGTCGGCAACACTGCCGCGGTCGCGAAGGTCGCAGCCCGCCTCCGCGGCACACCCGCACCGACCCACCCGGGATTGCCCACTGACGGGAAGATCCTCAAGCGCGGCGACAACAACGACGCCGTCAAGCTGTTGCAGCGCGTCCTCAACGCCTGGTACCCAAGCCTGCGACTCGTGGTCGACGGAATCTTCGGACCGGCCACCGAAAAGGCTGTCCGCGACATGCAGTCCCGCGCCGGGCTCGTGGTTGACGGAATCGCCGGACCGGCCACCCTCGGGAGACTCGGCCTGCAATGATCATCGTGTTCGACATTCTCCGCGTCGCCGTCGCCGCTGGAGGGCTCGCTATTGGCGCGCACAGCATCTACATGGGCCTACGCGTCCCCACCTGGGGACAGCGCTGCCGATTCTTCGGACTTGCGATGTTGCTGTTCATCATCTGCGGTTCCCGCGTGCAAAACTTGGGAACACCGGCGACCTGGCAACTACTAATAAGCGCTGTAGCAATTGCGGTACTGGCATACGGATCGTTGTCGTTCAAAAACGAAACACCAGTACAGCGCCGCGACCAGCCCCTTTGACAGAAAGCAGCGAGCGATCGCCGCAGAGGAGTAGGTGAGTAGGGATGCCGAAGACGCTCGCCAACTCCATCGTGATCCTGGTCTCCGTTGTGTGGGCCGGAAATTTCGTCGCCTCGGTACTCTTGCCCGGCTATACCACCGATTCCACCCTCAACTTTGTGTTCATGACGGTTGTCGGTGGGGCACTCGCTCTTAAGCGGAGCCCCGGCGACCCGCCCAGCGCTATCGAACGCATGGCGATGAACATCATGAAGCAACCGCCGCCGCCAGAACCCCCCAGCGAGGGAGGGCCGGACAAGTGATCGGCTACGCGATCAGCTCGATCCTGTGGGCGGTGGGCGGACTCGTCGTCGGGTTCTTTCTCGGCCGCAGTGGACAAGTGTTTCCCGTAGTTAGCCCAGCGAGGGGTACCGAAGTGGCCGCGAAGCGATTCACCGACACCGACGGCGAGGTAACAGATACCACTCTGCAACGGCTGGGCGGCTCGCTGCGGTTTGACCGCGTCGTCGGATGGGTCATCATTGTGATGGCGATCATCTCTGTCATCACGGTGTCGTACACCGTGAGCCGCCAACAACAAACGCTGACCTGCCAGGCAGATTACAACGCAGCGTTCGTGGCAGCGTTGGATGAACGGAGCGAAGCGGCAGCCGCTGATCGCCAAGCACAACGGGAACTCCTCACAGGAATGGTGGCTGCGCGAGACCCCGCGACGTCCCGAACCCTCATCGACTCGTACCTCCGAAAGCTCGATGCGGCCGACAATCAGCGGGACAGAAACCCTCTCCCGCAACGCCCAATCTGCTAGAAGGGGCGATCATGGGATGGTGGATCAGCAGACGAGAAATCGTCGACCGCCTGTTCAATCTCGAAACGCGCCAAGGATTGATCGAACGGCGCATGACCCGAATGGAGAAACTGATGGCTAAGGACAAGGACGCCCTCGCCGAGCTGGACGCCCAGCTCCAGGAGCTGGCCGACTACGTGCGCTCCGACGAGCAGTCCGACGCGGACGAGATCGCGAAGCGCACCGACAAGGTCAAGGCCCTGCTGGCCGAGGTCAAGGCCGACCCGACCGTCCCCGACGAGGAGACCGCGGGCCGCGAGGCAGACCTTGAGCAGGTACAGGCCGAGGCTGCGGCGCAGAGCGAGTAAGTCCGATGGGGCGCCATTCGCTGATCGAGCCTGACGGGGAGGAATCCCACGCGGACTCTCCGCCGGTGCCCGCGGAGGCGCCAACCGGGTCACGGCCTGAGCCCGTCGCAATCGCGTCGGCAGCTCAGGCCGTGATCGCGGCCGGGGTCACCGTCGGCTGGGTCACCCTCGACGATCAGTCCATCCAAATCATCGTGACCGCGGTCGGCGCAATCGCCGCCCTCGTGTTCACGTTCATTGCCCGTTCCAAGGTGACACCGATCTCCGACCCGGTGTTGAGAGGCAATTCATGACTCGTGTTGTCGGCGTCGCCCTCGACCCGGAAACGGGCGACCCGATCAACAAGCGGCTCGTCTACGCCACCCTGATGCCGCATTCCGCAATCGGCTACTTCCCGCCCGATGACGACGACTACGACGTTGAAACCATCACCGCCGAAGACGGGTCGTGGGAACTGAACCTGCGCCCAACCACAGACACGATGATGTTTTACCGGCTGCGGGTATGGCTGAACGCCACATACATCGTCGACGTCCCCGACGTCGAAACCGGCACCGTTGACGTCCTCACCATCACGATCGATCCGCCGGACCCCGGCGAACCCCCGGTCAACCCGGGGCCCTACCTCAAGCGGTCCGAACTCGACATCCCCAACGGGATCGCCACCCTTGGCCCCGACGGAATTCTCAAGCTGGGCCAACGCCCCCCATCCGACGGCGGCACCGGGGAACCGGCGGAATGGTTCGCCGGGGACGGCCCGCCCCCATCCGTCATTCCCGGAGCCTCTTTGGGCGACATCTACGTCGACCGCTTGTCCGGCGACATCTACCAACTCGACTGAGGAGTAAGTAATGGCATGGGGACAGGTCGCGAACCTTCGCGGCCCGCAAGGCGCGACCGGATCGACGGGAGCTACCGGACCTACCGGGGCCGAGGGTCCGCAGGGCCCGCCCGGTGTTGACGGCGCAGGAATCGAAATTGCCGGGAGCGTCGCCGTCTACGGTGACCTCCCCACCGGTTTGGGCCCGACCGACAGCGGCGACGGCTACTTGGTTCAGGCCGATGGAAAGCTGTACATCTGGGACGGCACCGCATTCCCGGACGACGGTGATGGTGTCGCATTCCAGGGCCCCCCGGGCGCGACCGGCTCAACTGGTCCGCAGGGCGAGACGGGCCCGGCGGGTCCGCAGGGCGACCCGGGCGCAACCGGTTCGACCGGCGCAACCGGAAGCACCGGCCCGCGCGGCAGTAAGTGGTTTACCGGGACGGGTGCCCCGTCGTCGGTGGCGGGTTCGGCAGTGGGTGATTTCTACTTGGACGTTTCCGACGGCAACGTCTACGAGCTGACCTAAAATGGCGTGGGAACTCCGCGCGGACCTCACCGGCCCGGCCGGATCCGACGCGGACGTCACCGATCACGTCGCCGCACCCGACCCGCACCCGCAATACATCACCACTGCGGAAGCGGAGGCGGCGCTGGCCTCGTACGCGCCGCTCGCCTCTCCCGCGTTCACCGGCACCCCGACCGGGATCACCAAGGCCCACGTGGGCCTGGGGAACGTCGACAACACCGCCGACACCGCCAAGCCCGTGTCGTCGGCGCAGCAGTCCGCGTTGGATCTCAAGGCCCCGTTGGCGTCGCCTGCTTTCACGGGCACCCCGACCGGGATCACGAAGGCCCACGTCGGTCTCGGGGACGTCGACAACACCGCCGACTCGGCGAAGCCTGTTTCGTCGGCGCAGCAATCGGCGCTCGACCTTAAGGCACCGCTCGCGTCCCCGGCGTTCACCGGCAGCCCCACCGGGATTACCAAGTCCCACGTCGGGCTTGGGAACGTCGACAACACCTCCGACGCCAACAAGCCCGTGTCGTCGGCACAACAGACCGCGCTCGACGGGAAGCAGCCGCTCGACACCGACCTGACCACGATCGCGGGTCTGACCGCCACCACGGATTCGATCCTGCAAGCGAAGTCGTCGGCGTGGACGACCCGCACCCCGGCACAACTCAAGACGGATTTGGCGATCGTCGCCGGGGACATCACGTCGGGCACGTTCGCCATTGCCCGTATCCCGACCGGGACAACGAGTTCAACGGTCGCGATCGGCAACGACACCCGACTGTCGGTGAAGCCGTATCCGCCGGTCACCGTCACCTACGCGGCCACGGTGTCGATCAACGCCGCCCTCGGAACCCATTTCCGAATCAGCGCCACCGGTAACTGCCAACTGCTCGCCACCACCAACGCCACCGACGGGCAGGTCATCGTGGTCCAGTTCAAGTCCGACGGCACCGCCCGCACGTTGTCACTGGCAACCGGTTCGTCGCAGACGTTCGCGTTCGGCAGCGATATCACCGCGCTCACCGCGACGGCGATCAACAAGACGGACCTCATCCAGTTCATGTACGACAGCACGGCGGCGCGGTGGTGGCCAATCGCCTACGTCAAGGGCTTCTAAATGGCGCCGACCGTTCGATCGTTCAACGTCACGGGGCAGGAAGGCAACAGCCCCGCGAACAACACCGTCACCAAGCCGACCGGCACAACCACGGGGGACCTGCTTGTGGCGGTCATCGCCACAGACGAAACCAGCAACACGTGGCTCACCTACCCCTCGGGGTTTGCCGAACCGGCGACGAACGGGAAGTCGACACAGACAGCGACCCAACCCAAGTTCCAGGTCGCTACCAAGGTCGCGACCGGGAGCGAACCGGCGAGCTACGCGTTTCCCATTCCGTCGTTCATGTCGAACATCGTGTGGCTTTTCGCGGTGCAGGGTGTCACCGGAACAGCCATCGTTGTTCCGTCGGTCGTGCAACGCGCAACCACCGCCTCGTGTGTGGCGCCGAGCATCACCTATGCCACGCACGGCGCCACCGACCCGTTGCTGATCACCGCGCACGCGGCAATCGCCGAATACACGGCGCGAACGTTTTCCACGCCGTCAGGGATGTCGACCGCGGGCGGCGCGATTAACGGGGCATGGATGTACGGTGCGGCGTTCTCCCT
>Ga0079217_10000117_pt1 | contig 16234 bp, 39 predicted proteins | sample NCAS200_FD_76343 | JGI IMG/M metagenome (GOLD analysis project Ga0079217, IMG submission 76343) | Agricultural soil microbial communities from Utah to study Nitrogen management - NC AS200 | ecosystem: Environmental > Terrestrial > Soil > Agricultural land | place: USA: Utah | collected 2014-06-11 | reverse complement strand
GAAACAGATTATGATGTAACTGTTTACAAGAAACATAGATACGATGTATTATCTACTCTAGACTAAAAATCATCTTCATTATTCATTCTATTTTTTTGTTTCATGTACTTACGTATTAAACTCTCAATTAATATTGATTTTTTATAATTGCCGTATCTGTCTGTCATAAATTTGTCAAATTCCAACCAAAGCGATTTGTCGCAGCGAAAAGATGCTATTATTCTATCTTCGTTCCATGTGTGGGATTTATCCGATCTAAGTCTCATGATATTAATATTGATATAAAGAATATGTTACCAGTAAAATAAAGTTATCTTTTTCCTAGTATTGCACTAGTGCAATACGACACACTTCTTTATATAGTCTTAATTGTTATAGTGCATACACAAAATTGTCAGCAATCGCATTAATAATCGTAGGTATTATATTGATAGTACTAGGTTTCTTATTACCAGTACCAAGTTGGGCTAAGTCATTACTTTATGCAGTCGGCGCAATATGTCTAATCGTTGGAGTCATATTGCTTGTATTGCCATACATAACGGGATCATTGTTTATACTACCGCCAACATTCTAATTTTTTTTCTCTAAATATTTTTTTGCTTTTTCCATTGCTTCGTCATATGTCTCAAATCTTTCAATATCTTCAAACAGATCGCCTTCTAAACAATATATTTCCCATAGTGTCACACCGTCACTAAAATAATTAGGCAATTCAACTAGACTTATTTCTTGCCCTTTTTCATTTGTTAAAATATATTGATACTTGCCTACTATTGGACTAGGTAGTCTCATACCCCGAGCCGCACTATAATATACATAATGCATATATTCTGACCAAACTTGATGAATTCGTTTTTCTACGTGTATGGTCATTATGCTTTCTTGACCGTTACACCGTAATCTCTTATCGGGTTATAAATCGATCTAAATCTTACAGACATTAGACAAATCTTTTTTACTTTTTCCTCTTCTGTAAGTAATTTACTATTATGTACTTTTTTATAATATCTTGTATACATACCTAGTAAACACTTTTCTAAAGATTCTTGTGTCCACTTTACGCCGACTAATGACGTATATTTCGTCTTTCTAGGCAAGATGAAATCCCCAAGTAAGTTCTAAACCATCATCTTCTTTTAAAATAATCCCTGAATCTAGTTCTCTAAGATCAATAAGTGGAATATTATTCTTCTTGTTGGACATTTCTTTTCGTTTCCTCAATCCAGTCATCTAATAATTTGAAACATAACCATCTACAAGTAGTATAAATTTGTTCATTCTTTCCGTCTGGCAGATCTATATCTGAGAGCGCCGTTGTATGTGTATGAATATGGGTCACAGATGTAGAAATCCCACTATTCGCATACAAACCAACCTCGTATATTTCTCCTTCATGTTCTATAAGGCTTTCTGAGTCAATCGATCCTAATTTTCTATATATTTCTGTTTGTTTCATTTTTTCCATAAAGTCATCTAGAATTTTATATTTAATCTGTTTAAGGTCACGAAACTCCAATTCTTTCATTCTAAGAATCTACGCCTAACAAAGAAGTGATACATAAAAGCGTCGTCATCAAATCCTATTGTATTCACAAATTCATATGTAAGGAAAAAAGCATTAGTAGTGTCGTCTTCTATTTTGTGACCAGTACCTATTATCTTAACCTCAAACACTGATTTTTTATTATATTGCTCTTTTTCTGTATCTACTAGAACATACATTACTGGAGTTTCTCCTTGCTTCACTATGGAATATACTCTTATTGCGCCGTCTATTTCTATAGATTGATCGTCTTTCAAAATCAATGGATATTTAAAAATTTTAAAAACTGTCATTTTTTATTCTGATCCTCTAATATTCTGCCTTCCTTAATAACCATATTATTAGTATTGATACTTTCGTTCGACGCTTTTGTTGCAGTGCTAACTACCAAGTCCTTAATGTGAGTATATCCACAGACCGCACACTTACGATCCTTACTTTTCATAACTTGTGATATATCCGCTACTCTCTCAATTCCTATTGGCTTTAATGATAGATTATTACATATAGGACATTTAGAAAAAATTTTTTGATATATTGGGTTTTTCGCTAAGAATTGAGGGGAAACGCTAGACCGCATATAAGCGGGATAACTTTTCTTTTGAGTCATATGCTTTTCTACTTTCTTAACTTTTCAATTCTATTTAAAGTTGAGAGATCCGCTTTTCTACTGTGTGCTAACTTTTCCAAACTGTTAGAATTAATTTCAATTTTTGCCAATGTGCTTATATCTTCGGTACTTTGAAAGGTATCGATAAATTCCCTAAGATCTCTATGATTCGATATACATAAATTTGGTGATGTAGTATTATTATTTGAACACTCAATTATTGTTGACCCTTCATGATTTCCCGAATCATTGAGGGCTTCCCATTTTTTTTGTGTTTCTATGAATTTTTTCATCATTGCCCTAAGTTCTCGCGATACGTTGTCCCTTCCTACTATGCTCTCGAATTCCTTATATTCCTCATACTCAAAATTTAGAGTTTTAGGAATCCGGATCTTTAGTTCTGTCGGTCTTGCCATATTATTATTATTTAAAAATACATACATACATAAATATCTATCTAACTAACTAACCAATATATTATATGGATATATACGTATATAATTCCTCTTTATGTACTATATTATATATCTCCAGTGGAAAGTGAGGGGGAGGTATGTTCTATTTAAAGTAAGTAAAAAAAATATTATGGTAATATAAATAAAAAATTAAGAAGAATTTTAAAATTCTTCGGGATGTTTTTTCTCGATATAGTCGATTGTTGATTTTATGACGTGCTGAATCATTACCAAATTATAGCGGAGTGGAAGCAATTCCTCAACTTTGGTATTGTCAATTATGTCTCTCCTAAATTGCTCGCTATATTTTATATGCTCTTTAGTATAGTCATGATCATCGTTTTTACCTCTAGCGTAGTCAGTAAATTGATCAAGAAAATCTTCGGTTGCTTGCATTAATCCTAAATATTGTTTTGTTTGTGATGGTACTACTTCCGGCTCATTTGTTTCCAATTTTGATTTATCCCAGTCATATTGATCGGTTGCTTCGTCTTTCTTGTATGCGCCTATTTCGATATTTCTCTCATACTTTTCGACATGTTTCCTTGCGTCATCATAATTTTGTATATCTTTAAGTTCTTCAACTAAAGTTCTTTGTAATTCCGGATATTTACGTAGTGGTTTATGTGTAAGCAATTGTTTATGTTGAGTACTAAGTCCCGCCTCTTCTGCCTTCTCAAATATATCTCTAGGTAAGTTTTTGTATACTTGAACTAGCGTCGTGATATAACTAACACTAAAACCCAAACTTTCTACAATATTGATAAATTTTATGTCTATTTCTTTAAGTTTTTTTGCTTTGTCTTGATTGTTAAGTTTTATTGTATTGGACATAACATCATCCACATTATAGCCGTTCATTTCAAAGACTTTAATTATTGCTTTAGTTTTCTCCGCCGCTTTCAAATCTTTCCTATGTATGTTTTGGGTTAGCGTGATGATTGCTAAATCGTTTTCTGATTTGTTTGTAATTATGATCGCCGGTACAGTTTTTAATCCTAATTGTTGTATTGCTGCAAATCTTCGACGTCCATCTACAAGTAAGTAAGATCCGTTCTTTCTCTTTGAAGGTGTCACATTAATCGGCGCTAGTAAACCCTGTTTTTGTATCGAAGTTTTTAGATGTTCGAATTCTTCGCTATGTTTATCCTCTCGTTCGAGTTTATCGTCCCTAAAGTCAAAAAGTTCGTTATTGATTTTCTCAACGGATATATTTTCTATTTTGTTTTCGCTTAAAATGGATTTCATCATTTTATTTAATCTATCTCCTTTCCCTTTCAAGCATATATACTTAAGTCATTCATTTCCTTCTTACGACTTTTTTTCGCTATTTTCTGAGTTAATTCGTCATCAAGTTTCTGTATTTCTTTCTTTGTCTTTCTTGTTACATCAATCAATTCCTGTTTCTTTTCCTGTACTCCTTCGCTTACCTTATCCATTCTTTTTTGTACATTCTTTGTTTTTCTTTCTTCGACCATTCGGTAAATGATCCAATAGTTCACTCCCTTTTCTTGATCTGGTAGTACGTCAGCGTATACTTTTACAGATTTATTTGGTTTCCATTTATTTCTAAATGAATAGATTAGACTTACCAGTTTCTTCTTTGCGTCGGTAGTTGGAACCAATTGTCCTGTTTTTTTATGTTTTTCTACCTCTTTTTCATAAAACCACAAACACAATTCATTGTATGAATAGCCTTCGAGTATATCCTTTTTGTCCTTGAACAATTCGAAAAGTATTTCCTTCTTTGAAAGTCCTTCCGGATTTCGTTTTAAAATTTCTTGTATCTCGGACTTTAATTCTAGCATTTTCTTCGTTCGGATAGGGGAAACTGATTGCTTAGCCCCGAAAATGTTCTTTTTCTTTCTTCTAACGCTCATAATAAGTTGTTTATAACATTATTAACTAACATATATGTTTAATTATTTACCGTAAATAATTAGGTAAACCTTTACTAGAAAAAAGATTAAGGAGGGGAATTAGGAGGCAATTTCCCGTATATTTCCATATACGTTTTGGCATATTCTGATCTAGTTTTCTCAACTACTTTTTTTTGTTCGTCTAATTCTTTCCCCGATTCTATATAATTTATAACCGAAGTTGCGAAAAAGTAGAGAGAAATTAGAAACAGAATAGTAAAGAATATTGCCTTACCACGCGATCCCTTTTTTCTTGGTCTTCCTGTTGATGTTGGTCTATCATTGCCGCCGCCGTCGTCTCTAGACGGTGTATTCGGTGTATAACCTTTTGGTAGAGTCATGATCCTTTCACCTTGTAATAACCATATTTATCCGTACCTTCGATCAGATCCTTACTGATTGCCTCATTTACTAAATTATTAATTTCGTCGATCTCTTTAGCAATTCCTTTACTAGTAACGGCTTGTTTAATTTGTTGAAATGAAACGCCTCCCTCAAACGTAGCCATTTCATCAAGCAGTGTAAACAACTGAATAAATTTCTCAAATTGTGTTTCTTGTTTCGTTGGTCTAACTTTCTTATTGCTAGGCAACTCTTTTTCTATTATCTCGGCTTTTCCGTTTTCCTTTAGAACTTTAGTTTTCCAAACATTAGAATAAACAAAAAGGTGTTTTTTGGAAAAATCTAATTCTAATTCCAAGTCCGTTGTAACTTGGATTTTTATTATGTTATTTTTGCTAGTAGCCAATTAATTTCTTCGACTCCTTTGTACTTGAATTTGTGGCACTTCGACAAGTGGAAACATCGCGCGATGTAATGCCGAAGTTCTTTCTACGAAACTAGAGTATACAATTTTTCCTAACTTGTCGGTACTTTGTGTATATAGCGATCGTTTGTCTGTTGGTCTACCTATAAGGTCATTTGCTGATCGTGTCAATGGTTGCGTGATACTATTAAACAAATCCCACAATGTTGACTCTCTTCCTACTCTTGTCAGTTTGACAAGTGCATGCTCTAATTCGTTGTCCTCATTTGGTAACGTAACATCAAACAGTTTTGGACTTAGATATTTTAATGGGATCTCGGCTTCTTTTATGATGTTTAAGACCATTGGTAACTGAAGAGGTACTTTTGTAAATGCTCTATAATAATTTAGTAGTTGTTTGTAGTTTTGGAATATGTCCACTAATGAATCGGTTAATTTCTCTAACATTCTACTGGCGCTTATTCTGTGAGGAATTGAGAAACTAAATCTTTTGTCTCTAGCAATTGCACCGTTAGCACATCGCAATCTATGAGAATAAAAATCTCCGCCTAATGATGTAAGTGTTCCTATTCCGTTACGAAAGTTTAACCCGAATTGTACGACGTCATTAACCTGTACACTGTGTTTTTTGTCACTCATAAATTTCCAATAGTGTGTAAAGCCTTCGTGTGCTTCTTGTTCATTTATTAATTTCAATTCTCCAAAATCTCCAGTCGCTTCAAATTTGTTAAAGTTATCAACCATTTGATGGAGTCTATAGGACACTTCCGGATGTGGTAAGGCTACTTCACCGATTTCTAAATTTTTCTTAAATGCTTTGGTTGGAGGTATGTTTCTAGGTATAAATTCAAAGTATCCCTTTGTATTCGTTCCCTTCTTTTGGTTATCTAAGTCGAATAGTAATTCCGATGTGACGACTCCCCATTTTTGAAAAAATTCAAAATTGGCTTTTTTCCAGTCTACATAAAAAACGACTGGTCTAAAGTCGTGTTTTGCTGCCTCTTCTTTTTGTTTACGAATTTGCTTATGTTTTTGAATTAATTCGTTCTTAGAAGTCATATTCATCAGTCCTCCATGATTCACTTTTAACCTCAGTCAAAGTTAAATTATATTCTTTTGCAAATTGTACCGCGATGATATGCTTACACTCGTGCTTTGTCTCTCCTTTGATGGAAAAATTCTCGTAGTCCTTACAATTACACGCATAAGATATTTTGTTGTTTTCATGTATTTCTTTGACAAGATAATGTCTATGTTGGTCGCTTTGACTGTCGACTTTAAAAAATTTTACTTTCTCGATCATCTCGGTCACTCCACGCTGTAAAGCAATATCGATCCCTTTGCTTGCCCGTCTATCCTCAATTGTCGCTGTGTCAATTTCGTTTGTATTTTGTTTTTCAATTATTTGTTTCATTGATGTATTTACTGCAAGGTAGAAATATATAAGCATATTGATTTATAATCATCAATAACGGATTATAATCGTTATACTTATATATAACTTATGCTCATTTTTCTAGGACTATGAGAAAAAAACAAGTTAAAAAAGTAACAAAGTTATCACTTGAAGGAAAAAAAGTGATAAAAATCAATAGTGAGACACACGCAAGACTTGCACGACTAGGAATAAAAGAAGACACCTTTGATACAATAATAAGGAGATTGTTAGATGAACATGATCACGCCTAGCAGTCTTAAGATAGTTGAACTTTTGGAACTTCTAGAGTTAGGACTTAGTACAGTTTTTGATAGGCTCGAGTTAGATCATACTAGGTTTTATCACAAGGAATACATATACAACTTAAGATCTTTAACACGAGAACTTAAACAAGAAATGCAAGGCGGTAATTTCTCACTTGAATACATAGAAGAAAAGACACAAAAATTATTACATTGTGCTAACATAATCTCAAATGGGTATAGATTTGAATACTAACTTATATAGACACAAATTACTTAGCAGTAATAATAATGTGAATGGAAAAAAATGTACGATGTGCCATAAGAATACCGAACTCATTAGACTGCCGGAAGAATTTCAAGTCTATAGTAGAAAGAAAAACTTTGAATCTTTCTTTTGTGGGAATTGTGTCCAAATAGTGAACTTTGTACGGTCGAAGCAGTGACAAGGCTACCTATACAAAAACCACAATATTTTTTTCTATATTTTTTAGACCTAGCAGTATTTATTTATTTCGTAGTATAAATGTTCTTAATGAATTATATCGATATTCTTAAATATTAATTCCTTGTTTAGTCTTGTGAATGATTCGGGCAAATCATCATCGCCACTCTAACATTATTAACAATATGTTTAGAGTTAAGGACACTAGGGGAAGTGAATTTTTTTCATCATTTCCCAGTGTTTATGAAAAAATTATACAAAATTCAATAACTGCCAAAAAAAAGGGTATGAGGGTTTCACCATGACGTTGAACAATCCGGGCGAATCATCAAGCCATCATAACCCTAATACCCTATTTAATGAGTGTACTTACAGAGATATAAACATTATACCTCATAATACTATATTCATTAAATCCACTATAGAGTTCTCCGTATATTCCGACGTCAAACATCAATTTGGAGTGTCTTTGTAATGGCAAAGATACAACAATGCCGTAACGGTTGCGGGCAATACATCACAGTACAAGAAGACTCGGGAAAATGGAAACCATTTGATGTAACTGAGGAAGGCGAAGTCTTAGATCTACATAATTGTCCTAACAGTCCATACAATCAGCAACAAGGAGGATCAACTAATAGAAGCCAACAAACTACGTACGTCAAAAAGTCATTTCCAAATCCATCTACTACTACAACGACGACGACACAAGGCGGATCAACATTAGACACAAAGAGAATATTCCAATTGTTAAAGGAATTTGATCAACGATTTTATGTATTTGAAACAAAAATAAACAAAATTTTAGAGAGAATTGAATACAATACACAAGTAGATACAGATAAGTTGATAGGTCAACTACAAACAATTGAGGAGGTTATAACCCCATTGTTAAAGACACAAATTAAAAAGGCGTCTGACATTTACACCGACCAACAAACGAAGAAAGATCCTATATCCGTAAATCATGGGAATAAAGCAGATAAACACGAGCAAGCATTTAGAGATAGAAGAAAATCCGATACTCCAATAGTTACCGAAGATGGTTTTATAGATAGTGACGAATTCGAAAAGACAAAGAAATTTGTACCTGAAAATGGTGACGTAGACAGCGACGACGAAGATGACGACAATAAAATCGAAACAGAGGACTAATAAGGAGGTGATAAAATATAGTGAGTAAAAGCATTGTAATTTCTTCAAAATATAATGAAGCGTCTATTAAATTCAGAGACGCATGGAATCAATACCAAGCAAAAGAAGAATTAGTAAAACATGAAGTCGTTAACATGGTCACAATTCTAGAGAAAGAAGGACTTAGCAGAACAAAAGCAATACAAAAAATTATAGACGATCATGCTGATCTTAAGGGTTTCTCTAGAGCAACTATATACCGAGAATTGCCGAAGGAAGTTAAGAACGACTATACAACTCCAACCAAAAAATTAAGTGAGACTGAAAATGTCTCAAATGAGACATTTGTCGAGTCTAAAGGACTGAAGGAACTTAGAGAAAAGAAAGGAAAGATAATACAAGAAGCGCCTAAGCCAGTTAATGATGAAATAGAGCAAGACATAATGTATGATACAAATTTTGTGAATAATTTAATTCATGAAAACGAAAGACTGAAAGCCGAGAACTTTAGATTGAAGAAAGAAAATCAAGAACTAGACACAAAATACAAGAAACTACTAAGTCATACAACGAAGTGATTAGAAAGTGGAAACAAAAAGTATAAGGGTTTCAAAAAAAACTTATGATAGACTCTCCAAATTAGGGGATCTATCAGATTCTTTTGATACTGTATTACAAAAACTTATGAACGAAAATACTACATTCAAAAGGTTATACGGTGCGGGAAAAAAAGGCAATGACTAATCTAGGTTTTACAGGTAAGGAAATTAGCAAAAAGTTATCTCAAAATATTATTAAAAATGGCGGACTCCAAATCGTCACAATGCCAACCGCTAAAATATCTAATGAAGTGGACACAATAGAATTTGGAGGTTATCAATCTCTAGTATATTATAACAAAGATAGAGAGCAACAAAACAAAAAAGACAAATGGAATAAGTCAATGAGAAAGTTAAGGAGGAATCTTAGAAACAAAGGATTACGCCAAAGCGGACTAACAACAGTAATACAGACCGGCGTAACAGGGGATTCTAATTCGTGACATTAGAAATACTTAAAATATCGTTAACACCTGAGGCACACGCTATTGTACATGCTACAATAATCCAAGCAATAATCGACGCAGAAAGGGAACTAGAAGAAATTAAAGAAAGACTATCCTATTTAAGATATGCCGCAAAACAATTCAATAGCGATAATTGTGAGACAATAAACAGTTAAAAAATAATAAATGACTATCTCACCGGAATTATATGATAAGATAAATAGTAAACTCATTCAAGTCTTAGAAGAACATCAAAACGAAATGACACAATACGATATGCTTGTCATTGCGGTAAATCTACTTGTGTCATATATGGAGGTCATAATTAGATTTGATCAATTTGATAGACAAAAATTATTTGAGGAAGTCGTCGACATGATCAAAACCTCAAAGTTTGATACATTTACATCTAGAAACTGAAACCAATACAGAAACTATATTATTTTGATGCAGACACACGAAAGGAATTAGTAGAGAAATTGAATATATTTCTAGAGGAATACTTAAAATCCGACTCAAGTCATGAAATTGCAAATATAATTAACTCAGATATAGGTTTTAATACGACCGAAGAAAGAACCGAAAAGACAGTCATATCAAGAGAGAAAGAAATAGACACTACAACATATGAAAGAAAATTTTATGCAGTAATAACAATATTGGAAAACCTTGACAATGATAATAATCCAAAAAGGATTAATCTATTAAGTTAATAATGAGTAGTACAGAAAGTCCAGACACATATCTAGCACGCAAGAAAATCAAGGATATATTTAGACACGAAAATTATAAAATAGAGGAAGAGGTCGAACTTGATACAGTCACTAATAATATGGGAGAAGAAATTTATCCTCCCTATAGAGCGGACATGATCTTAACAAAGGAATTTATCATAGAATTTGATTCCAAAAAACTACATGGGACACATAGACGCAAAGTTCATGATTCTTGGAGAGACAAGAACATAAAGAACCAAACCAAATTAACGACAGTCCGCTTAATCTCTAAGGACATTTTGAAGCAGTCACCTACTGAAATACTGATGGAAATAAACTCCCAACTAAAGAATAAAAGTGTATTTCCAAACTGGGCAGACAATGACCAATAATAATAAGAAACCATCAAAATATTCTGTATATAATCAAACATGGTTCGATTTTTGTACTATGCCAGTATCCAAATGTAAGCAAAAAAGAGTCATATGCAAAGAATGTGGAAAATACGGACACATAACATACTGGTTAGATGTAACTCAGCACTCATATAATGATTATAACGAGTTATGTTTCAATGTAATTATACTTGTAGCACACGCTCATTATGTACTTGATAAAGATATAGGTAGACACGTAATCCATAAAGTAGCAGAGACTACAATTCCAGAAAAATATTGTACAAGAATATATGTTCTTAAAAAACGTAAGTTACCAAAACATGTAATAGATATGCTAGACGGACTTGGCGAATAAAAAAAAAGGATCTCCAAAAATACAAATTACAAGAAGGGACGACAATTTGAATACAGAGTTAAGAAACATTATGAGAAACTTGGATATTATGTTAAACGATCATACGCCTCAAAAGGAGCAGAGGATTTAATTGCAATCAAAGGAATTCATCCGGCATGGGGAAGAGGTTCGGAAGTCTTACTTATTCAATGCAAGAATCTAGCAGTAGAACGACCACTTTCAAAACTAGAAAAGGATAACTTGAAGAAACTAGCAAAACAAACCGGAGGTACTCCATTACATGTCTATAATGATTGTAGACACAAAATAGTAGCAGAGGAAATAGAATAATGTCAAATAAACCTCCAACGGATCAAGATGTAAACGATTATCTAGGTGTTCTCATGGACGCAACAAAACAAAGGTCATCAAAAGATGAAATTGAAAGATGCGCAGCAATAGCGTCATGTATAACAGAAATTTATAACACTCTAAAAAAACACAAAGTAACTAAGACTGATGATATTGTTCATGCACTCGTGTCAGTCATGGTTATACCGGTCATGATGTTAGAACCCGACCCACGAATAAGAGCGCATACCATGAAGGAATTAGCGATTAGTTTCACAAGGGACATATTATTTATGATGACTAGAGACTCAGAAATAAAAGACACTGAAAGTGGCAGAGAATTAGATCGATTGAGGAATATGGTTAGTGATTCGGGAATGTTCAAACATGACTAAAGTATACGAAGAGTGTCCAAGTTGTAGATCTGCAAATGTTATATTTCAATCCGGATGTAATACGTGTCTAGATTGTTCTTGGAGTTCGTGTCCAGTATCATAACATAATGAAAGAAAACAAAGAAGAAAAATATAATTCGATAGATTGGATAATACGCGATCTAATGATAGAGATAAACAAACTAAAATCAAAACTTACATTTCTTTATGTGATAGTAACAATCTTTATTTTTACAATGCTAGCACAATCTATATTAGCAGCAGAACCCGAAGAATACCAATTTGTAAAATGTCCCAATGATAATAACACATATCCGGAAGGAACTAATTGTGATAGTGGCGACGACGATGAATCGGATTCCCAAATAATAAAGGAAGAATCAGAGGACTACGAAAAATATAAAGAGAAAACAAATTGGCATGATGATGATGAAAGTGAAAGGTAGGGGAAAGTTACAGGTTGGAAAGTGTTCAAGATGTGGACAAGAAATATTATTGATAAGAAAACCGGTTAAAGATCCTTTTTGTTGGGAATGTTCGATATATGTCACAAACGAAAAATATTACGGTAATATCAACAAATAATAATACAAAAGTAGGCATACGCGGCGGATTTGTTGACTATTCAAAATATAGAGGTTATTGTTGCGGTTGCCCCTTACGTATTCCTAGAGAATGGAATTCGAACCGGTGTCCTCAATGTAACCGACTTTATAGACAAAAGAAGAAAAACAAACGAGCGGATAAGATACGAGAACAAAGAAAACTAATTGCAACATTGTAGAGGTTTATGTCAAAAGTTCGAAGGTTATTCCGGCATTGGAAAACACTTATATCGTGACGAGATAATCTTTTGTAGACTGTGCCATTGTGGTTACAAATTCATTGCGCTTTTTTGTCCATGTTGTCACGCACGAGTAAGACTGAATACGTGGCAAGGAAGTAAACGGGCTACAAATTTGATAACAACAAAACGAATTGAGTAGTGAACAAGATAAAAAAAAGGAGCGAAGAAGAAGATACAATAAAGAATATGTAAAAAAACATCGAGAAAAAATTAATAAAACAATGAGGGAATACGTTAAAAGGCGATATGCTAACGATCCAGAGTTTAGAGAAAGAAAAAAACAATTACAAAGAGAAAATAATCAACGAAGGAAATTAAAAAAAGCAGTTGATGATATGTTAGAAAAAGGAAGACAAATAATTGACTAAATGCGCTCACTGTAATGAGGAAATTAAAATCGGAGATTATACATTTATAGAAATACCAAAGAAAAGATTCTGTCAGTCATGTTGGCATAAAATATACACATTATGGAAAGCACAAAGACTTAGTTTACAAGAACCTTCATTATTGGATTGGACACATAAAATAAAACTAAATGAATAGTTGCGACGACTGCATACACGCACAAGCCTATCTTAATAGTATCAAATATGTTAGAAAACCACAAACCGATATTATGATAGTAGCGTGTCCTAAACATTTAGCGATGATTGAAAACACGAATTTATTTATGAAATACGAAACTATCGAAGAGGTAAGGGAATACTCAAAGAAAAAAGATGCCGATTAATTATAAAAAATACAATATCTGTATATCGTGTAAACTCAAATATCCTAAAACAATAGAGTACAAATTTTGTAAAAATTGCGGTAAACCTACGCGCTGGCGTCCTTCAAAACAAAAACCCGAACTTAAAGAAAAAGAAATCGTAAGATATTGACTTATACCTACAAAAGGAAAAACACATTCGAGAAAGTAAACTGCTCAATATGTGGTATAGAAATTATATACAAAAACAAAAAGAAAGAATATTTTTGTTGTGAATGTGCCATGCAGAAAATCTTACTAGATAGGAAGAACATATATAATAATGACTAAAGGCGGAATGGGTAACTTTAGATGTAAAGGTAAATGTGTCCATCTAGAAGGTTATGAACCGGGCTATTTTCATTTTCATGTAGAAGGTAAAGCGTGGTGTGTATCTTGTGATTACAAAATATTCATAGGAAGTATTAGGTGTCCATGTTGCTCTAACAAATATCGACGCAGTAGAAGAAAAGACTATGCACACCTAGAACGTGGGTATATCATACCAACAGTAACATAATACTAGATGGTAGAAGTATTTGATATTGCATTTTGTATATTCATAGGTGCACTTTGTCTTATCGCTATTATCTTAGTCAGTGTAATGATATACGTAGCAATATATGATCATCCAAATCTAGAAAACTGTAAACCTCTCAATAATGAAACATCAATATGTTACTATTCAAGTTCAAATAATTCTACAAAGGTAACAACTAAGATAATACCTAATATGCAAGCCGTTAGTTAATTTCTACAAAATTATGTATCAAAAGGTTACTTTGTCAAAATTAGAATTGTCACCTAATGAAAATAATAATATAGATATAACGAATAAAATAAAATTAAAATGTGATCATTGCAATAAAGCAATAAAGAGATACGGACAGATATACGTTATACCATTAAAAAATATAGCCGTCTTTTTTTGTTCTAGGAAATGTACCAAATTATATAAAACTAATACAGTAGTTAGAGCGTGCCTCAATTGTGGAGCAGAAATACCCAAGCATGGAAATCGAAGATATTGCTCTAAGGCTTGCGCCTCTATAAAATTCAATAAGACATTTACTTGTATAACTTGCAATAAAATCGTTATTGATAAAAGTTCAAGACTTAAATCAGTTAGAAAGTTTTGTTCGAAAGTATGTGCTAATAGAACAATAGCAACAAAATACAAAAACTATTATTTTTGTGATATGTGTCATGATTGGATCAAAAAGACTGAAGCAAAAACTATGAAAACAGAAATTAAGACGTTTAAAGTTTGTAATAAAATTTCTTGTAACAATAATAAATTACGCGTACGCGCAAGACGGGCAAAGGCTAAAGACAAAGAAGCGAGAAAACATTATTATGAATAATAAAGTATATTGTGAATATTGCCATTGGGAAGTTATAAAAGGGGATTTGTCTAGAGTAGAAATTCTATTTGATAATAGTCCAGAAATTCCAGTAACATATCATACTGCATGTTATAATTATAATAATTGGTTAGCGGATTATCATAAAAGGTTATTTAATGAAGATTTGAATAAATAATAATATGACTGATCTTAATATAAATAAGTGTCTAAATTGTGGGGAACCTGTAACTGCTCGAATGTTTCTATATGATAGTCCGACATTTTGTTCGGGTCAATGTAAAGACGCTTATCAAAGAAGGAAATGAGTAAAGAATACCATTTTGTCCAAAAAGTGTCTAAATACAGCGGTTCATTATTTATTGTTATTCCTAAATCAATATGTGATAAATATAATATAGCAAAAGGTGATCTATTATCTGTTACCGATGAAGGTAACAAAATAGTTTACGAAAAATCTAGCGAAGTTTTACAAGATGAAAGAATACAAATAAGAAGACAAGTGCATAGATCTAGTAATCATCGAAGGAAAAAAATTCAAGATGAATTTAATCCACTATTCTTTTAGATAAATATGAAAATAGCAATAGGATGTATATTTTATCAATGTCGTACAGAATTAGAGCGATTAGTTAACTCTATTCCACGTAACTTTATAGATTATTTCATTGGCATAGATGGAATATACAAATACAACAAAGAACAAAATCCTCAACTTCCCGATGTGTCAAACGATGGATCGAGAGAATTATTAATGCAATATGGAGGCGGACAAAAGTATGTCGTTGCTCTAAGTAGTAAACCAAATTCTACCGAATTCGAGAAACGAAACACCTATCTAGAAATATGCGATAAGTTAGGAGACATTGATGTTTTAATAATAGTAGATAGTGACGAATTCTTTTTGTTTCCCGAAGGCACAAACCTTAAAGACTCGGTATTTAGATTTAAACGAAACCTAGAGTTTACAATTGGAAAGTTAATAAATAGAGAACATAACGTTTTCGGAATCCACACGTTAAACCTTCATGACAAAGTAGAATCATACAAACCTCGGATATGGTACAAACCCGAAGAAATGCGTTACCTTAATGGGTCACATTATCATTATGCCAACATAAAAACAGAGCAAGCCACAATCGAAACATTCAATCAAAACAGAATAAACTACTGTCAACATGTCGCCGAAGTGGTGAAAGGCGCAGTACTAGGACATGATCACAGTCTAAGGTCACAAAAACAAACAGAAATGCACGATAAATATGTTGAGTATCTTACAAGGTTCGAGGGTTTAGTACAGTCACATAAATATAATATTGAGGAAGCGCATAAATTTGCAGTAGCAGGAGTAAGTTATGATGATATACTAAGGAACAAAATCGATAAAAAGTAACATAAACCTATTTAAGCAGAGACCAAGTTACCTATATATGGTAACTAATAATTGGAATCAACTATTTTTGCCTTAGAAAACTCAG
>Ga0079217_10000116_pt1 | contig 16272 bp, 16 predicted proteins | sample NCAS200_FD_76343 | JGI IMG/M metagenome (GOLD analysis project Ga0079217, IMG submission 76343) | Agricultural soil microbial communities from Utah to study Nitrogen management - NC AS200 | ecosystem: Environmental > Terrestrial > Soil > Agricultural land | place: USA: Utah | collected 2014-06-11 | reverse complement strand
TTTCGCTGATGCAAATGGCGAAGATTTCTTCGGCGCTTGCTGTGCTGGACGATGCCCGGCTTCCTTTTATTTCCGTCCTAACTGATCCGACTACGGGCGGCGTCACGGCAAGCTTTGCCATGCTCGGCGACTTCATCATTGCAGAACCGAAAGCCCTGATAGGATTTGCAGGCCCGCGCGTGATTGAACAAACTATTCGCCAGAAATTGCCCAAAGACTTTCAGAAGTCGGAGTTTCTGCTGGAGCACGGCATGCTGGACGCCATCGTCGATCGGCGTGAAGCACGCGACTACATCATCCAACTGCTCAACTTCATGATGAATCCGGAAATCACCGGCGAAGTTGAGACATCAAGAACGCTGGTTGGCAGCGCCTCTCGAAAATAAAATTCCCCCGTTCCCGCACGCGTATTCGATCCCATCGCCGGTACAGCATGCAGTTCAGTGAGGCACTTCGCTACCTTCTCGACCTCGGCCACGAGACCCTGGCGATCAAGCTGGGCTTGCGGAACATCGAACTGTTGCTGGCCGCCCTCGATAATCCGCAAAAATTTTACCCCGCCGTACAGATAGCCGGGACCAACGGAAAGGGCTCAACGGCAGTTGTGCTTGATTCAATTTGTCGCGCTGCGGGAATCCGAACCGGTCTCTATACTTCCCCTCATCTGGTTTCGATCACCGAACGCATCCGTGTCGGCGGCGTTGAGATATCCGAGGAAGACTTTGCGCGTCTTGCGACTATCGTCCGCGATGCGGCAGAACGACTAATGGCGACGAATCAGATTGAGGCACTGCCCACGTTTTTTGAGCAGGTAACTGCAATCGGTCTTGCCGAATTCAAACACAAGAAAGTGGAGCTCGCGATTCTCGAAACTGGATTGGGCGGCCGGCTTGACGCAACCACAGCAGCTCGCGCCGACATAGTGGGAATCACCACCATCGCGCTCGATCACCAGCAGTATTTGGGTGAAACTTTGGCCAAGATTGCAGCAGAGAAAGCTGCAATCATTCGTCCCGGCGTGGCTGCAATTATCGGCAACCAGCCGCTGGAAGCGCTTGAAGTTATTCTTCGTCAGTGCCAAACAAACGCTGTGGTCCCCAACCTCAACGATTGTAGTTTTGAAGTTGAGATGATAGGTCGCGACGGCGAAATGCTGGTAACCTTCGAATCGAAACAAAACAGGTATCCGGGATTACGAGTCGGACTGCGCGGACTGCATCAACTTGAAAATATTGCCGTCACAATTCGCCTTGCGGAGTCACTACAGGAACGCGGCTTTGCAATTCCGGCAACCGCGATCAGCGCCGGAATTGAGAACGCGTCTCACGCTGGTCGGCTGGAGCTTTGGCCCGGACCTCCGCCTTTGTTGTTCGATGGTGCTCACAATGTCGCCGGCGCACTTGCGTTGCGGCAGTACCTGGATTCCTTTGTGACTACGCCAATCACGATGGTCTTTGGCGCCATGTCTGATAAAGACCTTGCTGAGATCGCCGCGCTTCTCTTCCCGGCCGCCACGCGCTTAATACTGACGCAGTTTGCGAATCCACGTGCGGCGACCGTCGAGACTCTAGAAAAGTTGGTGGCGGTACGGGGCGCCCCGAATGAAGTTCAGGCCGCGAGATCAACTGCGGAGGCGATTACCATTGCGAAGGAGATCACTCCTGACGGCGATCTCATTTGCATCACCGGATCCCTCTACCTGGTCGGTGACGTGCAGCGGGAATTGATGGAACAGGGTAGGCAGAGCGGTAATGAACGCTATGGGACGAAGCCGTAAGTCAGGTTCTGCCCGCAACGTTGGCAGGAGAAATGAAATTACAATGAAACCAGAGCAGCAACCACAAATTGTCGCAAGCGAAAAGATCTTTAATGGCCGGGTTTTTGACGTGACAGTCGATACCATTCGCGAGGGCGAAACCACTTATCAACGGGAGGTAGTCCATCATCCCGGCAGCGCCGTAATCATCCCTGCGTTTCCCGACGGCACTGTCGCCCTGGTGCGTCAATATCGCCATCCCGCCGTTCGTTACCTTCTGGAAGCTCCGGCCGGCACTCTGAATCAAGGCGAGCGACCGGAAGAAGGCGCCGCCCGCGAACTCGAGGAAGAGCTCGGGTTTGTTCCCGGTAAGCTGGACAAGTTGTCACAGTTTTTTGTTTCGCCGGGATTTTGCGAGGAAAAGATGTGGCTTTACCTGGCAACCGAGATGACACCCACGGCGCAACGATTGGAAGACGACGAACTGCTTGAGGTAGTGCGACTTCCGCTGCGACAGGCGTTAGAAATGATTAGCGACGGCGAGATAGAAGATGCAAAGACAATCATCGGCTTGATGTTGGCGGCGCCACGTTTGGGTCCGTCGATGTTGGAGATGGAGTATCCGGCGGTCTAGTTTTTGTTTAACCGCAGCGCTGCTAACCCGTTTGACCCCTTTCGCGTTCCCTCATACACTCAAACGCGTGCCAATCGACAACCAGTTCGATCCCGCGACGGTCGCGCTCAACAATCCACCGTTAACACCTTCAGTCGTACTCCAGCAAACGCAGTTTGACGCCAACAATCCCCCCTGGGGAATTGGCGGCGCTTTGCTCGTCTGGTTTCTCAGTCTCCTCCTGCTGGCCGTCATTCCTTTGCTAGTTCTGATTCCTTACGCGCTTTATCGCGGCGTGAGTTTTACAGATCCAAATTTTCTATTAACTTTCGCGCAGTTTGCCGTCAACGACAAAACAGCGATTGTCTTGCAGGTGGTTTCGATTTTGCCGAGCCATTTGTTGACGTTTGGCCTGATTTGGGCGCTCGTCACACGTCTGGGGAAATATCCCTTCTTGAAAACGATCGGTTGGGAATGGCCCAGTCCCTCGTGGCGCTGGTTAAGTCTGGTTCTGGGCGTTTTGCTTTTTGGTGCAGCCGTAGCGATCAGCAAGTTGATCGGTTCTGATCAACCTACTCAGCTGGAGCAAATCGTAAATAGCTCTCTCACAGCGCGCTACGCAATCGCGTTCCTCGCGGTTTTCACTGCGCCCTTTGTCGAAGAGTTCATCTATCGCGGCGTCCTCTTCGCGGCGTTGCAGAGATTAGCCGGACCCGTCGCTGCCGGCATAATAACTCTCGCATTGTTTACCCTAATTCATGTGCCGCAATACCGGGCCAACATCGGTATCATCGGCGCTGTAGCTTTTCTTAGCGTGGCTCTAACCGTTGTGCGCGCTAAAACCGGGCGACTCCTGCCATGTGTGGTGATTCATTTTGTCTTCAATGGAATTCAGTCGTTGATCCTACTCGTTGAACCCTACCTTCCCATCACCGAGTCTGTTCCCAATCCCGCGCCGACTCTGGCTATGCTATTTCGCTTAGGACTCTTCTAATCGATGATTCACGAAGTCGTAGTCGTAGGCGGCGGCGTCGGCGGACTGACCGTAGCCGCGGTGCTCGCGGCGCGCGGCGTCGATGTCTGTTTGTTGGAGCGTGGCTCTCAAGTCGGAGGAGTTGTCGCTGCGGTTGAGGCTTTCGGCTATACATTTGATCCAGGCGTGGGGGTTTATCCCTGCTGGGAGCCCGGCGAGATTCACCAAAAGGTCTTTGCTGAATTACCAGTCACTCCGCCACAAGTTCAGCTTGATGTGCCGGCGTATGTAGTCCGCTTGCCGGATGGGGTTGATGTGCCTGTGGTTGGCGAAGACGATCAGTTTTTCGCGGCATTGCTAAGAGCGTTCCCAGAATGCGGTGATCAAGCAATTGAGTTTTACCAGCAATGCGCGAAAGTCACTGAACGCATGCGATCGGGATTACACTCGGGCGCCCCGCAAACGGTTTCCCAGTCTCTCGCTAATACGTCCGCGTCGTTCCGCCATTTCCTTGACGCTCAGTTGCATCTGCTGACTCAGTCTTCCACTACGACGTGCGACTTCGAGCGTGCCGCTGTCGCCCTTAGCGTCCCACGCGGCGGCACGTTCTCCATTAAAGGCGGCGCCGCAACACTCGGAAACCGCCTCGCTGATGCGATCAAGCAAAGTGGCGGTCGCATTCGCCTGGATACTCCAGTGCTCCGGCTTGCCTACGACTCAGCTGGTCGAGCGCGAGGTGTTGATTTATTGACTGGGGAAACGGTGGAGGCGACGCGCGCCATCATTAGTAACCTGACTGTCTGGGACACCTTTGGCAAGCTGGTAGGGTTGAATCGCACTCCCCTTGAAATTCGCAAAGTGTTGGGGGCGAGCAAAGGATGGGGTGCTTATGTGGTTTATCTGGGGATCGAAGAATCAACCGCAGCTAACCTCGCTGCCAATCGGATCCTCGCGCTGTCCTCACACAAAACTGATTTCGAGCCTGAATCTCAATTCATGTTCTCGACCGCATCCTCCTGGGATCCCAGGGCCCCTTCGGGAAAACGCGCCGCCACAGTCCTGACTTTTACTGACGTCGAGGAATGGTTCACCTTTCATGAGAGCGCGGAGGAGCTTGAGGAGCAGGACCAGAGCAAGCTGGAGGTTGTCTGGCAGCGCATCCATTCCGCCATGCCTGAACTGGGTGATGGGATCGAAGTTATAGAAACATCGACTCCGTTGGATTGCTACGAGGTGACCCGCCGCAAGCTGGGAATGATTTCGTGGCCGGGACCTCAGGATGCCGTCCTGGTGCCCCCCGGAATTACTTTTCTTGATAATGTCTTTATCGTTGGAGATACTGCCTGCTCGACTCCAGGTCTCTCCGGCGTCACCCGATCCGCTCTCGCCCTAGCCGATAAGCTCACGAAACCCTGAAGAATATGCTAGACATTTCGGGAATGTATGGTGTATAGAGTCACTAGACAGTCTAGGAGGACTATGTACATCACGATTGACGAACGGGATGGCCGGCCCATGTATCGCCAGGTTGTAGATGGGATTAAGGAGTTGATTGCCCGAGGCGAGCTGGCAGCAGGCTCCAGTCTGCCCCCAGTGCGTCAGGTAGCTGCCGATTTAGGGGTAAACCTCAATACGGTTGCTTTTGCCTACCGGCACCTGCAGAAAGAGGGTTTGATTCGCATCAGGCATGGTTCGGGCGCGGTGGTGGTGTCGCACGTGACTGGACAGACGGTGGAAGAGCGCCAACACGCGAAGGTTCGAGCGGCACTGACGGACCTATTGCTGGCCGGCCTGAGCCGCGCTGAGGTCCTCACTATCGTTAATAATGTTTTGAACAGTCTGGTGACTGAGAAAAGCCGTTGAGGGGTTCAAGGAAGAACCTTGCCCCCTCCACTACCCTTCGGGAAAGAGCCGCGACTCGTTGAGCCGGCGCCCGAGGTCGTTACAGGAATACTCTTTCCGCGGCCCCCAATCGATCCGGGTGATCCAAAGTCAGGGTAGAAACCCCGCTGTGTCGGGTAGTAGGAATTTCGGATTTGCCACCAGTACGCACTGTAGATCGAACGATAATGCCCTCCACCATATGGCGAGCCCCAGCCGGCATAAAAGGGCATGAAGGAATAACAACCGAAAACCGAATCGAAGAACCAAATCCCACCGATTCGTGGTGAGAAGCGAAACGCCCAGTCGTCAGAAAACCCCGATCGCAAAATTCGCCGATCACGTGAGGTCAGTTGTTGGTTGGCTTTCGCAACGACCTCTGCTCTTCCTTTGCTCCAGAGCTCCAGGCTATCCAGTTCTTTCTTTTCGGCGTCTGTAAGCGCCGCCACCGAGTAGGAATTCCCGCTGAAAATTAGCTTCTTCCCGGCCTTGATCTTCGCGTCCGGGTCGGACAATTGCAGACGTCCCTTCCGGACGATGACCTCAGTCAAATCGCCAGGAACGACATTCACGCGGTAAAGACCGCGGCGTACGATCGCCATTTTTGCGTGAGGCGTCGTGATATTGATAAGGAGTTCGGTGTCTTCGGCACCTGTAGCTTCGACAATCGCCGTTCCACTAATCAAGCGAACTTCGAGGTTGTCGAGGGAGTTACTAGTCAGTTCAAATTCTGAGTTCTCGCCGACGCGCATGTAAGAGCCAGGGTTAAGCAATATTTCAACGCGCCCATCCAGCCCCGTTTTGACGACATCGCCACCCTCGAGGTTATCTTTGATGGTGAGCTCTTCCCAGATCGTGCTTCCCTTCGAGTGCACTCCGGTCTTCCCAGTAACCGCATTAACGCCGCCGGCACGCGCGGAGATTACGAACCGATCACGAGACTGACCTCTTGAGGCTTCTTTCTGAGCAAAGACGGTCGCCACTCCGGCAATTAAAAGTATGACCGCGCAAAGCAAGCAATAGATGGAGGTAGAGGTTTTTCTCATGGAAAGATCTCCTTATTAACGACCGGAGGCTGTAATTCTGGGGAGTTGACTGCAGCCGCATTATAGTCCCATCGGGACAATTTTCAACTAATATCCCGGCAGGAACTCCGAAACTTCAGTTTTCAGCGCGGCTGAAATAACCGCGTTTGGTGCGGGCAATGACGCCCGTCCGGCGGATTACCTGCACCGCGACATTCCGCCATTTTCCGTCGCGCAAGGTATTGTTCGATTTGTAGCCCAGGCTGTAGACAGTGCCTAAATCCTTAATTACCTGGTCATAAACTGCCTCCAGGTCCTTTAGGTCCTTTGCCGGATAGACTTTCGTGCCGCCCGTCTCCGCCAGTTGCGCCAGACTCTCGCGCGCCATGGCATAAGCCATTGCAGTGCTTCGATTGCGTTTCACTTCATCCTTCTCCGTATCCAAATAGACCGGAAACAGCACCACGTCGGCGGCCCGCACTCGTTCCAGTAATTCTGCAAACGTAGTTTTTGAGCCTTCGCCAAAAATGCCGGGCAGCGCGTTGTCCACTCCATCCGTCATTATGACTACGGAACTTCGCCGCGTGGCATTCTGCGCGGGCATAACATGATCGAGCACAAAACGAAGCGAATCCCAGAAGTTTGTGCCGCCACCCGGATCTTCGATTTTCTTAATCGCTTTTTTCAGGGCATCACGATCGAGCGTTAAAGGTGACATCACATGTGTCGCATCAGTAAACGTCACAATTGCAATGCGATCGATTGGGCGCGCCGCCTCAATAAAACGCCGCGCTGAATTCCGCACTAGTTTCAATTTATTTGCTGTTGACCCTGAAAGGTCCAACAAGAGCACGAGATCGAAAGGCGCACTCTCGCCCGCGAAAAATGAGATCTCTTGCGGTTTGCCGTCTTCAAGAACCAGAAAGTCAGACTGCTGTAATTCGGCGACCGGGCTAAGAGTGTTCAGCCGGAGAACACTCACTTTGAGATCCACCAGGTCTGAATCAACGCGAATTACTTCGCCCGGCTCCGACGTTTGGGCCAGACCAAGAGCCGGCAGGAACACCAGGCAAACCAAAGCCAGGCGCCACACTGCAAGCTGTATCAGATAACGATATCTAATTCGCGAAGTAACCATGTTTGCCTCGAGCAACTGCCGAGGGGCGCGCCACGTTGACGCGGATCGTTCGCCACTTACCATCGCGCGCTTTGTTTGCGGGTCGATAAGCAAGACTGTAAACCGTGCCGAGATCAGCTACGACACGCTCATATGAGCCGGCGAGATCTTCGAGACGGTCGACTTCATAAAACGCGCCGCCACCCGCATCCGCCATTCCCTTCATCCGCTGATAACTCTGATCGAAAGCTTCCGGTTGCGTGTCGAGCGGACTCAGAGCTTCATATTCCGTATTGAGCCAAAGAGAATAGAGCACGCCGTCAAATTCACGCACGTGCCCGAGCACTTCGTTATAAGAAACCAGCGAGCCTTCACCCTGAACTCCCTCAATCGAACCATCGAGTCCATCACTCATCAATACCAGAGCCGTGCGCCGCGAACTGGTGGTTCCTTGCGGTACCTGTCGCAGAGCAAACTCGATGGCGTCGTAGACCTTTGTGTCGCCCGTTGCGGTGTCTATCGCTTCAACTCTCCGCCGCAGGAGTTCGCGATTCAATGTAAACGGCGATACCAGCACCGGCTGACCGGCGAATGAAATTATGGCAATGCGATCGGAGGGACGAGCAGCGGAAACAAAACGAAGCGCTGCGGCGCGTATCAACTTAACTTTGTCGCGCGTGGAGCCGGAAACGTCGATCAAAAGCACCAAATCAAAAGGAGCTTCCGATGATTCAAACTGGACGATGTCCTGCCGCGTGCCATCTTCGAGAAGTTCGAAGTCTCGCTGTGTCAGGCCGGTAACGCCGCGGCTTGTGGTGCGGTCAACGACACTGACGTTGAGTGTTGTCAGTTGTGAATCGACACGAATGATATCGCCTTCACTGATTTCTTCACTCTCAGCACTACCGGCGGGTGTGCCCGCTCCTTTGCCTGGTTCCAGTCCAGATAGGCGCGGCGGATCGCGCCGCGCGACTGTTCGCTCGCTGGCAGCCTGGGGCTGCGTCAACACTATTGTGCCGCGATCGGTGTTGATCCGCAGCACATGCGCGCCGCTGCCCTCACGGGTTTGCAACACATGTCCCTCCGCATTGAGTGGAGCAGCTAACGCCGATCGGATTAGGCCGGAAACCGTTCGAGCGCTTATGTCAGCGTCCATTGGGCTGGGCAGCTCAACGCGAATGTCACCGGCAATGGATTTCAAAGTGGCGGACGCCGGCAGGCCCTGAATCACGATTGCGCCTGCTCCGGTACTAATCTCGGCGTGCACTCTTTCAGGAAGGTTCACTATCAGTGAGATGCCTACCTGCGGATCGAGTGGCGTCCGCACCACTGAAATCAGAAGCATCTGGTTGCGATTGTCGATAACGATCGGGGAACGCCTAAATGCCACCGCGCCGCCTTCGATACTTGCCGCAACCGAAACATACTTCTCTTTCCAAACTGATGCGGTAATCGAGCCAAACGGGTTATCGATGCGAACCCGAGCAGCGGCGGGCACGTCGATGCGGATATCCTGATTCGACCCAGCTCGCGCAAAGGCAACGCTCGGCAAAACAGAGCTGACGAGGACCGCAATTAGTGGGAGAGAAAATGCGCGGAACTTAGATGACATGCCCTGAAAACTTCATTACGCCGGGACTTCCGAGGGAGTGTAGAAATAATACCGTGAGCCGAGGTGGGTAACAACGCCGGGGAACCCAAAGTGATGATTCCCTGAAGATCAATGTCAGCGCTCGATTAAATCCAACAGGGAGTCGGCGTCAGGCGGCGCTTCCTTCACAGGCGCGGTCACACTGCCGCCCATGTCATTAAGTCGAAGCAACAAGTTGTTTGCGTTTGTGGCGTATGGCAGCGCCGCCTCTTTCGTAACTGTACCCTCCCTGATCATTTTCTCGAGCACGCCATCAAACGTCTGCATTCCTTCTTGATCTCCCTGTTCCATCGCGTCAACCAATGACTTGCCTTCCGATTCGCCCTTTTCAATATATTCGCGTGTCCGCATCGTCGACTTAAGAATCTCCACCGCGGCAACTCGTCCTTTGCCGTCCGGTTTCGGTAGCAGCCGCTGCGAAACAATAAATCGAAACGACTGCGCCACGCGTGTCCGAATCACCTTCTCTTCATTCTTGGGAAAGACGCCGATAATGCGGTCGACCGTTTTCGCAGCATCGATGGTGTGTAAGGTTGATAAGACCAGGTGGCCAGTCTCAGCCGCTTCCAGCGCCACCTCAATAGTTTCACGGTCGCGCATCTCACCGACCAGGATCACCTTGGGAGCCTGCCGGAGCGCGGCGCGTAGAGCAACGGCAAAGTTTGGTGTGTCTGAGTGCAGCTCCCTTTGATGCACCGTTGAATTCTTGTGCGGGTGCAGAAACTCGATCGGGTCTTCGATTGTTACGATGTGATAAAACTGAGTTTCATTGATCAAATCGATGATTGCGGCGAGGGTTGAGCTCTTTCCACTCCCGGTTGGTCCAGTTACAAGGACAATCCCGTTCTTAATCTCAACGATTTCTTTCAGCTGTTCCGGAAGATTAAAGTCGCTGAACTTAGGCGGATGCATGGGAATCACGCGCATCACAATCGCGTGCGTGCCGCGCTGCTTGAAGATGTTCACGCGGAAGCGTGCATCACCCGGAGCGCTGAACGAAAGATCGGCAGAGCCAGTTTTTTCCAAACTGTCGACAGCGTTTTGATGATTGCCGATGATCACCTTGGCAATTCCCGCGGTATGAGCCGGGGTCAGTTTCTCAAGACCCGGAATGTTTACCGGTTGAAGTTTTCCGGCCAGCTCGATCTGCGGCGCACGGCCTGGAGAAAAGATCAGGTCGCTTACTTTCTCCGACGCATTCAGCATTTGGCGTAACACGGCAATGAAGTTGGGTGGTGGTGGACCGCCTTCTTGGGGAGTTGAGGTATTTGGTGGTGTGCTCATTTTCAGATGGGAACTTTTCGCGCTTTTCGAACGTCAAATGTAGTGGGTTATTCGTGACCAAAAAGAAACGATTGGTGAGAACAAACCTGGATGTGCTGTACGCCATCTAAAAGTTGTTCGCAGGGGACCGACGCTTTGTAGTACTCGGTCCAGATTACAAAGGAGGCGCGCAAAACATGGCGACTTACAGAGATCCTGTTAGATGCTTTGCACCACTTGAAGTCGTCGAGCGCCTGCTGGAAATTCGTGCTGAAGCGGGTTATGCCCCCGCCATTTATCTCCTTTCACCCGATGATTTGGCAGCCTATCTCGACGCGTTTGGCTTCGATGTCTACGCTTTGTCAGAGGCCGAATCAGAATTTCATTTTGGAGATTATCGAGCTCCGTTGGCCCCCGGCGGCGATCACGCGCACAACTCGATAACCACCCACTAGCCGAATGATGAATGCGGAATGATGAATGCGGAGTCGGGTCTTTGACTCCGTCACTCAGCTTCCGCATTCCGCATTCATCAGTCCTCTTTCAGCGCCTTAATTACAAAGAACGTGATGTCGTCGGTTGCGCCTTGTCCTTGGGTCCAGGCGAGCACATCGCGTTGAACCGCGGCAATCAATTGTTTGGCGCTCAAATGTCTGGCCGCTTTGACCGATTCAGCTAGCCGCGTGCGTCCAAATTCTTCGCCCTCGAGATTCGCTGCCTCAGTAACGCCGTCAGTGTACAGCACGAATAATTCATCCGGCCCCAGCGTCAAATAATATTCATGGTAACGGGTGTTGGGAAAGATACCCAGCGGGATGTTTCCGCGATCCAAAAATTGGCTGTTGCCGCCGGCGTCCAGCAACAAGGGCGGATTGTGTCCGGCGTTTGTATAAGAAAGTGTCTTGCTCGATGCGTCGAAAATTCCGTAGAACGCTGTTACATACTGATTTCTCTCAATCGACTCCCAAAGCAGGTAATTTACCTTGGCCATTGAAATGTGGGGCGAGTAGCCAATGTGCGTTGCTGCCCTAAGACTCGCACGAAGAAAAGCCATCAGCAGCGCTGCGGGAACTCCTTTACCTGATACGTCAGCGACAACCAAGCCGATTTGGTCATCATAAATCCGCACCCAATCGTAATAGTCTCCCGATACTTCTTCCGTGGGAAAGTTGTAAGCGCTGATATCAAAACCTTCGAGTTTAGGATCGCTGGGAGGCAACAATTCCAATTGCACCTGGCGCGCCACTTCCAACTGACCCTGCAACCGCTTCTTTTCAATTAGCTGCTCATGCAGCATAACCTTTTCAATGATGATCGCGACTTGCGAAGCTAAAAGCTTGAGAACCTCCAAATCATCGCTGGCATACGCGTCGAGTTCATCACTCTCCAGATCAAACACGCCGATCACTTCGTCGTTTGAAATGATCGGGGCCACCATCTCAGAGCGCGTCTTTTCGCGAGCGTTGATGTAAAGCGGATCTTGCCGGACGTCAGGAGAAATTCGGGACTGGCCGGTCAGGGCCACATTGCCGACGATGCCCTCGCCGAGTTTCAGATGCAGGTCCGATAGCTCGTCAATGTCGTAACCGCGCACTGCTTCGGTATGAAACACGCGCCCCTGATCGCCGGGCTCAACCGGCGACTGGCTGGCGCCGCTAAGAACGAAAATGCCGGCCGCGTCGTAAGGGATGAGAGAATCGAGCGTGTCCATTACCAGGTTAAGTATCTCCTGAAGATCGAGTGAGCGACTGATCTGCTTGGTAATGTCCAGCAGCATCCGCAACTTGTCGGTCGTGGTCAGACCTGGCTTGCGGGGCTGTGTCAGTTGTTCTGCCATTGAGTTAGTGGTCGGAGGCAAACCTCACCGGTCGACTAGGGATTATAAGCGGTTACGGCTTCAAGCCTGAAACCCTTTAGCCCCCGCCAGGTTGGACCGCGCCGACTTGTACGTCCGCCAAAGCCGCGTAACTTTCAAACGGTATTCAATCAGATCTTTGCTCACACGAAAGTGCTTGGCGATCTCAGTCGCTTCCCGGCCTTTAAGAATCAACCGGCGGAGGGCGCCGTAGGGCACCAACGCGGCCGCGCCGGTAGCGTAGGCTTCTTCCTCATCAGCCTTGTGGTAGTCGCGGGCAAGTGTTTTGCCATGCTCATCATTCGCTAGAATTGCCAAACGATTTGCCTGGTGACCAAGGAAGACATGACAGATTTCTTCCATCAGAGTGGCGTTAGTGCGGGCGTTCCCGTGCGTGGGGTTAAGGATGACAACTTTGCGACCATCGGAAAGGGCCCGGGAAGTAGCGCCGCCCGACCACTCTTCCGCGGCGGCGCCCAGCAGATGATCTCGCGTTTGTTGACTAAGATCCCGCAGCTTGTCGAAATCGACTACTAGAAGATTTGCAAAGCGTGCCAGGGCGAAGGGATTGAGCGCTGCGTCTGGAGGAACTCGTGCAAAGTCGCGAAGCCCCAAAGCCTGCAACTCATACTGGCGCCATTTTTCGCCGGGCGGTAACTCGAGCGGAGCCACATAGCTAATTTAGCGCTTTAGGCGGGCATTGTCATGGCGAAGCGACTAGCGCCGTTTTCGCGCGCCTTTCTCCGGTTCGTTCTTGCTGAATTGGGTATAAGCCACGCGAAAAAGTTCTGACAACGCGTTTGCGGTTTCCGGAGTGAGGTTTCGATCGGCCCGCAGATGGGCCTCGACAATTTCCGGTGTTGACTCGCGGGCAAAATAGACGACGGGTTTGGCGCTATCATTGTCAGACTGTCCGCCCAAAATCCGCTCCATCGGAACGTCCAACCACTTCGTCAGCCGCGCAATATTATCGGCGTCAGGCTTTCCGGTTCCATTTTCGATGCGTGACAAGGTTGACGCGGAGACGGTGGTTTCATCGGCAACGTCTCGCAGACTTAAGCCCAGCCCCTCTCGCTTCCGGCGAATCGCTCGCCCTAACTCTTCTGTGTTAACGAGGGTCTTAGAGTTTTGCTTCATAGTTACACCTATGGCGGGAACTCTATCATGTCCGTGGTTTTAGACGCAAGACTTTGTTTTACTGTTGCAACACGATGAGAACAGCGATGCGGTCTTAGGCACCGCTGCTTGCTAAAGGTTTACGGTTGGGTTCGTTGCCGGGCAGACATCGCCAAATCGCGGGCGCGTGGCAGAAGTTCCAAAGCGCGCGTGACCTGCGGGTCTTCCCCAGTCACAAAGACCCGGTCGGCCATCACTCTGCCATAAGCGGCAGTTACTATGTTGAAACGGAGTTGCAGATCGACGAAAGAGCGATTGGCTTCCACAAGAGGCGAGAGCGGCTTCAGACCAGAATCTGAGGCGATGAAGTCTTTAAACGACTGGAAGAGCGAATCGGTGATTGGATAGTCTGTCACTTGCAGATCATGATCGAAATCGATCGCTTGTTGCACGCGATAGCCGTCGAAGCCCTTGATGCGTCCGTTAACCAGCTCGCGCGAGAAACCAAAGATGGGACTTAACAGTTTTCTTTGTCCCGGGGTAATCACTTTCGCGTTCACCTCTTCATCGGGAGCAATACCTCCACCGCCATAAACTGCGCGGCCCGTATCAGTCTTCTTCTCAGGTCCCGATGGTTTATTCACTTCAGGTTTCTTGTCGAGTCGATTTGAGCCGCCGTGAGTGTAGTAGTCATAGAACCCGCCGTTGGAATAATCGCGCTGAATCAAGCGTCCTGAAGGAGTAAAGTACTTAGCCGAAGTTAATGTCAGGCCCGCACCAAACTCAAGCGGGATGATGCTCTGGACAAGCCCTTTTCCAAAACTCGTTTTTCCTACAATCAAAGCCCGATCGTGATCCTGCATGCTCCGGCGACGATCTCCGAAGCGGAGGCGGTGCTTTCGTTGATCAGGATCACCAGGGGAATCAAATCCGGCGTTGTGTTGCGAGAAATATAGGTGTTATCGCGTAATCCATTTCTTCCCTTTTGCGTGAGGATTAGTTGACGCGCGGGAAGAAAGAGCTCTGCTACGTTTATTGATTGATCCAAAAAGCCGCCCGGGTTGTTGCGGAGATCAAGCACAAGGGAGGTCATACCCCTCGCGCGCAGGTGTTCGATCGCGTCCTGGAGCTTTTCCGTAGTGTCGTAATTAAAGCCCCGGCTCATATCCACGTAACCCACGCCTGGCTTTAATAAATAACTGTCGGGTATCGACGGCTGCGGAACCGCGTCGCGCGTAATCTCAAGAGTGCTGACCCGTTTATCGAGAGCGCGCTCAATCGTTATCTTCACCACAGAGCCGCGTGGACCACGAATCTTGTCTCTCACCTCCGCCGAAGGTTTACCCGTCATCTTGACGCCATCGACTGCGAGAATACGATCGCCGAAACGCAAGCCAGCACGGTTGGCCGGAGCGTCGGCAAAAGTGGCGATAATAAACGTATCGGCATCCTTGCCAACGGTGTAGTTGTAAATCGAAGCGCCAATCCCAAAATACTCTGAGCGCTGGTCAGTCTTCAGCTCTTCAAACTCTTCGCGGTCAAAATAATTGGAATGCGGATCGAGCGAGCGCAGCATGCCGATGATGGACGACTTAAACGCTGCGTTGTAATCAAGTTTCTTTCCTTCGATGTAATTTTCTTTGATCAACTCCAGCGCCTCGCCAAAATCGCGTTCAATCAACGGAATCACATTGCTGGAAGACCCGCGCGTACCGCGGCGGCCCGATGCAGGAACATTCGTTGAGGGACGCGTGGCCGAACTACTGCCTGGCGGAGACTGGGGTTGCGGTTTCTGCTGAGCTAATACAAAACCCGGGGTTGCGAGAGTAAAGCTGAGGAGCAGGATGGCAGCATGTAAAGAAAACTTTTTCACTACTATTTTCACCATGAACCAAGTTATTTGCTGACACGACATGCGGCTCTAACAAACGCATGCCAAGATCATACTAACGGATGCCTTGGACGCGAGCAAGGTTGCGTTTCACGCTACCCGGGCGGCTCGGAAGCTCCGTTCGCGCCTCCATCGTTTCCGAGAACCGACACCATGCAAATTAGAAGATTGGGGCCAGCAATTACGATTGCGCAACGTAGTACCTCAGCTTGACGGGCCTTTGAAGGCGTCCGTAGAATGAACCTAAGCGCGGCTAAACACGTAGGTATCATAGACAGGGTAACTCTCTTGAATATCTTAAGGAGCCTTTAAATCATGAGTAGTCCATACCAAAGGGAAGAACCGCGGGTAACGGAAACAGTTGATGATCTGATGGTCCGCGATGAGCAGGACCCAAATTCTGACGATGCGCGCACCGCTTCGTCGGTGCGAGACATAGCCTCTCGCATTCCCGAATCGTTAAGTGCAATTGGACGCGACATCAGCCGCACGATTGAACGTGCAATGTCAGCGAAGGACGATTACGTGGTCGCAGTCAAGATCTCTCCGGAAGCTCAGGACAAACTCGAACAACTGGTCCAGGCAGGAGTTTTTCGCAATCGCGCTGAGGCTGCGGGTTTCCTGATTGATGAAGGTATCAAGACCCAGGCGGCCCTCTTCGGACGCGTTGAGCAAAAGTTGGCCGAAATCGAACGCCTGCGCGCAGAGCTGCGCGGCATGATTACCGAAAAGCCAATTTAGAATCCGGCGCGCATCGCAGTTTCCTCGGTCCCCCAACCGAAGTGAACTCTCCCATCAGGGAGATGAGCACGCCCAAAAGAGAGTTAGGCGAATCGAGACAAACGTGGCAGAAACTTTTCAACTCCCGCAGACACCAATCGAACAATTCACACTTCCGAATGGCCTCCGCGTGATCCTCTCGCCGGATAACGCGGTTCCCGTTGTGTCCGTTGCCGTCTATTACGACGTTGGCTCGCGTAACGAGAAGACGGGTCGAACCGGGTTTGCGCATCTTTTTGAGCACATGATGTTTCAGGGTTCTGAGAATGTTCCGAAGGCCGCCCACTTTCAGCACATCTTTAACGCTGGGGGAACGATGAACGGCACTACCTCGACGGAGCGCACCAATTA
>Ga0079217_10000114_pt1 | contig 16277 bp, 15 predicted proteins | sample NCAS200_FD_76343 | JGI IMG/M metagenome (GOLD analysis project Ga0079217, IMG submission 76343) | Agricultural soil microbial communities from Utah to study Nitrogen management - NC AS200 | ecosystem: Environmental > Terrestrial > Soil > Agricultural land | place: USA: Utah | collected 2014-06-11 | reverse complement strand
GTGGGGGTCGGAGGCGATCGCGTGCGGCCGGGGCACGAGGACATCCAGCTCCTCGAGGAGCGGCAGGTCGCTGCGGCGGATGACGCGGATGCTCCCTGGCGGGCTCACTGCCGTCATCGATCGACTGGCATACACGCGGTCACGCGCCGCGTCGAGCGCGAGCATGCCCGGCGTCTCCATGCGGACGCGGCCCAGCAGCCGGTTCTCGCGATCGAACTTTGCGACCCAGTTGTCGCCGATGAGCGTCACGTACCAGGCGGAGCCATCGGGCTCGGCGATGACGGCATGCGGTTTCGCGTCTGCGGTGAATCCCGACGCGCGCAGATCGACGGTGGTGAGGACGCGGCCGGTCGCCGCGTCCATCACGGTCACCGAGGCGTCGTTCTGATTCGGGATATAAAGGCGGAGGGGCGGCCTCGCAGCCGCCCGCTCCGGTTCCGGGCCCGCGCCGCCTACCCCCGGCGCGGCACATGCCGCACCGAGGACGAGCGCCAGCAAGGCGCCTCTGCTTCCCTGAAACGTCATGGGGTCAGGTTGGTGCTCTGGTCCTTGAGCAGGAACAGACCTTCACGGGCGCTCGAGACCAGGATGGTGCCGCTCTTGAAGTAGGGGTAGTTGTTCCACGTGCCGCCGAAGCCGGGCCCGTTGTTTCCCGTCGGGACCACGTCGAAGTATCCAACCTCCTTGGGCTTCAGGCGGTCGGTGATGTCGATGACGCGGAGGCCGGCCTCGTAGTTCGACTGGTACATCTTGTCGCCGCGGATGTACAGGTTGTGGTCCGTGGCCTTGGTCGTGCCGATGAACTCGCCCGCCACCACCGGATCGTCGAGCTTGCTCACGTCGAAGATCATCGTGCGCGTGCCCTGGGGAGACTTGCCCTGGATCTCGTCGAGCTCGTCGTTCACGTAGATGTACTTGTGATCTTCGGTGAGCCAGCCCTGGTGGATGTAGCCGGCGCTCGGATAGGTCGCGCGGCCGAGCGCCTTCGGCGCCGACTTGTCGGTCACGTCGCCGATGCTCAGATGAGTCTCGTTGCCGCCGAAGCAGATCTCACGGCCGGTGTAGCGGGTGTCCGGGCCACGGTAGATCACGCACTGCACGTCGTGGCTGTACCCGGTGCCCTGGAAGCCCGTCCCCATGTCCTGGAAACAGCCGGCGAATGAGAGGTTCTTCGGGTCCTTCGCATTCACCATGTGCAGCCCGCCGCCGCACGTCTCGCCGCCCGAATTCGCCCCCGTGATGAAGACGAAGCCCGTCGCCGTGTCCACCGCGACGTTGTGCGCCGCGCTCACGCGGGTGTAGTGCACGTCGGGCGTGAACTTCTGCGGCGCGCGTACGTTCCGGAGCCGGGTCAGGTCGAAGACCTGCATGCCATGGTCCTTCGCGCCGTCCGAGACGATGAACACGTGATTGTTCATCACCTTGAACTCCCGCCACACGGTGGCGGGCGCCACGTCCGTCTTCGGCAGGTCGCCGAGGTAGCGGGGACGCGTGGGGTTCGACACATCGAGGAACGAGGTGCCGTCAGCGCGACCCACGATCGCGTACTCCTTGCCCGTCTGCGGATCCGTCCAGCCCCATACCGTATTGAGCCGGTTGCCGTGCCCGCCGCCCATCTCCGCGATGGGAACCATGGCGAGCAGGTTGGTCTGGCCGCAGTCGAACATTCCGATCTTGCCGCCGCTGCAGTTCATCTCGCGGCCGGTCAGCGCGGCGGGGCGGAAGACCTCGCCGGAGACGGGCCGCTGCACCCAGCGGCCGGCGCTGGTGCGCGTCAGGATGGCGGCGCGGCCTTCGCCGAAATCAGCGTTCCCCATCCCGACCACCGCAATGTCGCCGGCGACTGCGAGCAGTCCGCCGAAGCCGTTCTGGCCCGCGCTGTCGTAGGCGATCTTCGTGGCCGACGTGAAATTGCCCGCGGTATCGGCCGAGTAGCGGAAGATCCGGCCCTGGAACTGGTTCGCCCCCGGCGCGCCGATCCACATCTCGCGGCCGACCATGCCGATCGACGTGCCGAACTGGGTGCCCGGCGTCGCGTCGAAGGGGAGCATCCCGCCGCCCGGATTCCACCGGCCGGTGGTGCTGTCCCGATTGAACTTGATGACGGCGCCCATGAAGTTCGTGAGCCCCGGCGCGCCGACGTAGATCGTGTTGCCGCTGACGAAGAGCGACCCGCCGAACTGGGCGTTTGCCCGGGCGGCCGGCTGCATCGGGAGCTGGAGCTTCTGGTGCTGCGCCCACTTTCCGGCCGAATCGCGCCGGAAGATGTACGCCGCGCCCTGGTTCGAATCGGCCTGCTGTGCGCCGACGACGATGAATCCGTTGCCGAGCGCGACCGTGGCGCCGAAGGCCGCCCCGGCCTTGACCTCTTCGGGGCGAAGCTTCGCCTCGGAGCGCCACTGCCCACCCTGCTTCCGGTAGACGAAGGCCTGGCCGCGCATGCTGTCGCTGCGCGTCGCGCCGACGACGGCGAGGTCGCCCTGGACCGCGAGTGCGCGTCCGACCCGGTCGCCGTTGACCGCCCCCTCCGCCATGATCTCGCCGGTCCGGCGCCACGGCCCCGTCCCCGTACGCTCGTACACGTGCACCTTGCCGGGCTTCGAGCTGTCAGTGGGACTCTCCGACACGAGCAGCGTGCTGCCGTCGGAGGCGACCCGCCGGCCGAATCCGTTGTTGTTCGCGGAGTCCGGCGACGAGAGACGTGCGGTACGCTGCCACGCGCCGTTGGCACCGGGTCGAAAGACGTAGACCATGCCGGGCGCGTACTGGTTCGACGGCTGGGCGACGATCACCTCGCGCCCCACGACTACTGCCGCACTGCCGAAGTTGGGATCCTGCGCCGCGACGAGCCCGGGGACGCCGAGCGCGGCCAGCGAGACGAGAAAAGCAAGACGGGAGCGCTGCTGGACCATCGGTTGCTCCGAGGGATGGGTGGAACGGAACGGACAAGCCCGAAAACTACTCAGCAATTGGACGAGATGAACGGGGCGAGGGTTTCGTTGCGGGGACGGACGGACGGGCGGACGGACAGACGGACTGACGAGACCGAGTGTCACCCTGATTCCGAGCGCAGCGAGGGGGAGGGGCTGAAGCTCAGGCAGGCGGACAGACGGACTGGCGGACTGGCGGACTGAGTGTTCACGCTGACCCGCCTCTTTGCCAGTCATGGTTTCCACTGCACCGGGCTTCACACAAACCGGCTCTTGACAATAGGGGAGGGGGGTATGTAGGATGACTGCATGACGACGGCGCACGCTCCAGCCAATGCGGAGGTCACCATCCCGGTCTCGGGTATGACCTGTGGTGCCTGTTCCGCCCGCGTGCAACACGCGCTGGAACAGGAGCCGGGCGTCGCAGAAGCGGCCGTCAATCTCATGCTCCGGAACGCGACCGTCCGGTTCGATCCCCGAGCGACGAGTCCCGAAGCGCTCGTCGGCGCCATTCGCCGGTCGGGCTATGACGCCGAGCTCGAGGCGCCCGGGCAAACCGCTGCCGAAGAACAGGCCGCGCGCGATGCGGCAGCGGGCGAGGAGTTCCGCGACTTCCGCCGCAAGGCGGTCGTCTCGGGCGCGCTCGGCATCATCGCGATGATGCTCTCCATGCCCGCCGGAGCCGCCCACGTGAGCGGCGCGACGGCGCCCCGAATCGCCTGGCTGCTGCTCGGCATGACCGTGTTCGTGATGGGCTGGGCCGGCCGCCATTTCTACGTTCGCGCGCGGGCGGCGTTCCGGCACGGCGCGAGCGACATGAACACGCTGATCTCCATCGGTACGGGCGCCGCGTTCCTCTTCTCGGTCGCCGCGACGATCGCTCCAGGGTTCTTCGTCGCACGCGGCGTCGCTCCGGATCTCTACTACGAAGCCGTCATCCTCATCATCGCGTTCGTCCTTGCGGGCAACGCGCTCGAGGCACGGGCGAAGGGCCGCACCGCGGCCTCGCTCCGTGCGCTGCTCGCGCTCCAGCCGCCCGTCGCGCGCGTCGTGAGAGACGGCGTGCAATCGGAGGTTCCTGTGGACGCCGTCGTTCCGGGCGACACGATCGTCGTGCGGCCCGGCGAGCGGCTGCCGGTGGACGGGACGATCCTCGACGGCGCCAGCGGCGTGGACGAATCGATGCTCACCGGCGAGTCGCTGCCGGTCGCCAAGGATCCCGGCGACGCCGTCATCGGAGGGACCATCAACGGGACCGGCGCGTTTCGCTATCGCGCGACGACCCTTGGCGCCGACAGCGTGCTCGCGTCGATCGTGCGACTCATGCGCGAGGCGCAGGGGTCCCGCGCGCCGATACAACGACTCGCCGACCGGGTGAGCCGGATCTTCGTGCCGGCGGTCGTCGCGATCGCCATCGTCACGTTCTTTGCCTGGGTGACGCTCGCGGAGGCGTCCGCCGTGGTGCGGGGACTGTCGGCCGCAATTGCCGTCCTGATCATCGCCTGTCCGTGTGCGATGGGCCTCGCGGTGCCGACTGCGATCATGGTGGCGACCGGGAAGGGTGCCGAGCTCGGCGTGCTCATCAAGGGGGGCGCGGCGCTCGAGCGCGCGGGTGACGTCGACACGCTGGTGCTCGACAAAACCGGAACGCTGACCGAGGGCCGCCCCGCGGTGACCGACGTCGAGCCCGAAGGTGCGGGCCTCGAAGCCGACCAGCTGCTCCGGCTCGTCGCCTCGGTCGAGTCCTTGAGCGAGCATCCCCTCGGTGCCGCGATCGTCCGAAGCGCCCGTGATCGCGGCCTCGAGCTCGACATGCCGCTCCGATTCGAATCGCACACCGGCGCCGGTGTCTCGGCGACCGTCAGCCGGCGGCGCGTCGCGGCGGGGAACGCGGCGCTCCTGCGCGAGCTCGGCGTAGACCCGTCTTCGCTCCAGGCGCGCGCGGCCCGACTCGCGGAGGAGGGAAAGACCGCCGTGCTGGTGGCGGTTGATGGCTCTCCGGCAGGCGTCCTTGGCGTGGCGGATGTGCTGCGCGCGTCGTCGGCGCCGGCGGTGGCCCGGCTCCGGACGCTGGGGCTCGACGTGGTGATGCTCACGGGCGATGACGCGCGAACCGCTCGAGCGGTGGCGGCGCGCACCGGGATCGAGCGCGTCGTCGCCGGTGTCCGGCCCGACGGGAAGGTCGCGGTCATCGAGCAGCTGCAGGCCGAAGGACGGGTCGTCGCGATGGTCGGCGACGGGGTGAACGACGCCCCGGCGCTCGCCCGCGCGGACATCGGCATGGCGATCGGCACCGGCACCGATGTCGCGGCCGAAGCGGCCGACGTGGTGCTGATGCGGGGCGACGTGGACCTCGCGGCGCGGGCCATCGAGCTGTCGCGCCGCACTGGCCGGACGATGCGACAGAATCTGTTCTGGGCCTTCGCCTACAATGTACTGGGGATTCCCGTTGCTGCCGGCGTGCTCTATCCCGCGCTCGGCGTGCTCCTGAGCCCCGTGGTCGCAAGCGCCGCGATGGCTTTCAGCTCGGTGACCGTGGTCGGCAACAGTCTGCGGCTTCGCCGCGCGCATATCGCCTGAGAGGAATCGGCATGCCCGAACAGCAACTTGCAGCATGCGGCTGTGCCGCCGCCGACCGCGAGACCGGAAGGAAGGCGCTGGCGGTGGATCCCGGCATCAAGGACCGCAACCAGAAGCGCCTCCGCCGGATCGAGGGCCAGGTGCGCGGCCTGCAGCGCATGGTCGAGGAGGACAGGTACTGCGCCGATATCCTCACTCAGATCTCCTCGGTGCAGGAGGCGTTGCGCGCGGTCGGACGCGAGCTCATGCGCAACCACCTCCGCCACTGCGCCAGCGCGGCGATCCGCGCGGGGAGCGAGGAAGCCGAGGCGATGTACGACGAGCTGGTCGAGATGATGTACCGGGGGGCGCGCTAGCCGCCGCGCAGCCGGCGCTATGTTTCCCGAGACCGAGTCCGTTCGGACGCCTCCTCTGCCGGAAACCGGCCATGCCAGACGCTGACTATCCCTACGCGACCTTCCTCGACATCCGGTATCCCGCTCTCACTGTCGTAGACGTGCCGACGCTGGTCTCGGCGGTGACGCATCCGTGGTACAACCAGACGCTCTGCCGGGTCAACGACTCGGTCGTCCGGCTCGGCGTGATGCAGGGGGAGTACCACTGGCACAAGCACGACGACCTCGACGAGTTCTTCTTCGTGCTCGAAGGCCGCTTCCTCATCGACCTCGAAGGCCGGACGGTGGATCTCAGGGCGCAGCAGGGGTTCGTCGTGCCGAAGGGTGTGGTGCACCGTACCCGTGCGCCGGAGCGCGCGGTGATCATCATGGTCGAGGGGGCCGGTATCGTTCCCACCGGGGATTGACGCCCGGGCGTCTTGCAGAAACACTGTACGGCGCTGAAACTTGGCGCTGCACTCGTTGTCGCCTTTGACCAGGTCGGAGGTATCTCATGGATGATGGTTTTCTAGTCCCGGTCGCCTTCTTCATTACCGTCGTGGTCACCATCCTCGGCCTCGCGAGAATCATCTCGGAGGGCCGGCTCCGCCGGCGGCTGATCGAGGCTGGAGGGTCGGCCGACGTCGCCCGCTCGCTCGCCGCGGGCCAGGACGAGTATGGGCTCTTCAGCGCGCTCAAGTGGGGTATCGTAGCCGTTGGAGTCGGACTGGCGTTCGTGATCGTTCAGTTCCTGCCCTACGACAGGAACGATCCGATCATGTTCGGCGTGGTGCTGCTGTTTCTCGGCGCCTCGCTCCTGGCGTATTACGTGACTGCGCGCCGGATTGCGGCGACCCGGTCCGCCGTCGGGCATCCGGCAACGGCATGACCGTCATCCTCGACAAGCCGATCAAGCGGCAGGTCGAGATCGACGGAAAGGCGTACACGCTGACGCTGGGTCCCGAGAGCGTGACGATCGTACGGAAGGGTGCTCGGAAGGGCCCGTGCGTGACCTGGGCGTCGCTGCTCGAGGGCACGCCGCAGCTCCGGCACGCACTCGTGCGGTCGATCGAAGCGATGGCGGGGGAGCGGAGACCGGCCAAGAAGGGCTGAGAGACGAGGGGACCAGAGACGAGGGGACGAGAGACGAGGGAGAGCAGTTCTCGTCCCTCGTCCCCTGGTCTCTTCACAGCGTCCCGATCGCCTTCCTTCGTTCGTACTCCTGCCTGATCGCCAGCGAGCCGATATCCGTTCCGTCCTGAAAGACGATTCTCTCCGGTACCCCATCGTCGCGGTCGATCATTCGGGTGGCGAGGAGCATCGCTTCTTCGCCGGTCGCGCACTGACGTTCCCATGGCTTGCCCTCGCGCAGCGCGTAGAGGACGGCCGGATCATCGGCGTGGGTGGCGCGCGGCCGCTGTTCGTCACGCTCGCCCTTGTCGAATCTCGGAAGCTGTTCGGCCACGCAGCCCTCGCTCAGGTCGGGATAAGAGATGCAAGGCCGAAACGTATATCCGTTCCGGTCGCCGTGGGCACCCGTGTCTCCGGCGATCGCTCGTGTCCTGACAGCCGCAAAGGACGACACGGGCGTGGCAAGTAGCCCCCGCTCTGCCCGAACTGCTCTCATCACGGGAAACTCACTATGGCCTGGCTCGGGCGGGCCCGTCTGGGCACGACCATGCGCTCTCTCCGGGGCGTGTCGCTGCGCGGGAACTGGCTCGCCGACAGCCAGAGCAAGCCGATGCGCAGGTCGTATTCGCGTCCGCCCGGGGGCAGGCGCGCAGAGGTCCGGCTCCACCAGACCCAGTCGTCGCGCACGCCCAGATGGATCGTACGATGAACAGTGCGCACGTCGTCCCGACTGACCCACCGAGCGCCGAGTCCCATGCGGTGCCGCCTGCCGCTCTCTGCAATCGCGGAGAGTCTCAGACGGCCGATGGTCCACTGCGTCGACATGACGCAGAACGGCGGCGCAATCGCCGCCGCGAGCATCATCCCGATGGTCATCAGCGCGATTACGCCCGCAATGACTGCGAACACCACCAGCACACTCGCTGCCATCGCAGCCTCGCTTCCGGTCACGAGAGAATCGTGGGCGCCGGCGCGGCCGGGGTTCTCCCCGAAACGCGGCGCACCCGCGGCGTCAGTAGCGTAGCGTTCCCGACGTTGAATACTCGCCGACGCTTGCCCGGAGGTCCGCACTGCCGACCAGCTCCGAGGATCCTGCTGCATCCCGGAACCGCCCGGTGCCGCCTGTATAGGTCTCGGTGCCTGAGAACCGTACTGAGGGCCCGGAGGGATCGAGCACGCCGGATCCCGCGAAAGTGGCATGCAACTCGTCACCGTTCGCCGCGACGTAGACGATCGTGGCGCTGAGGGTGTTCGAAAAGTCGGTGGTAGATGAGACGATCGTCTGGATTAGCTCACCCGAAGTGAGTCCGAGATGCCGAAGCGTGCAGTCGAGCCCGACGCGGATCACCGCCACATTGGCCGGCTGCCCAGAAACGGGAGGGAGAAACGAGATGGTCGTCGCGCAGGAACCGCCCGCTGGCCGCGGCGTACCACCGTAATGGGCTTGCACCGGCGTCGCTCCGTACTCTGGACCGGTCGGGGAATCCTGGCCGCAGCCGGGTGCCCCCAGAGCAGCGCATAGGGACAGCAGATAGCTGGTTCGCAACATTGAGGTTTTCCTTGGCTAAGTGGACGGCGACGTGACCGCTCGTTCGGCGGCCGGGCCTAACCTCCCGGGGGGGCAAGACCACGACCACGCGCTACCGTCCGTTCCGCCACTCCCAAACTCAAGCGTGACAGGCACCTGGGTCGCGCTCAGCAGCCGTTCGCGTCGCCGCCGCCGGTAACGAGGCGTTACACCCGCGCCACGAAGCATTACATCCTGTTTACCCGCGCACTGCCCGGATCGTGAACCGCGCGGTACCTTCAGCTCACGCGCGCCCGTCGAGCCGACCTCGCCGGCTGATTCGCGAAGCCAAGCCCCCCTCAGCAGCACCCATCAGGTTCCCATGCCGGCAACGACCTCCCAGTCGTTTCTCCTGACGCAGCTCCTGGCCGGGCCGCGCGCGGAGACGTCGCGAGGGGGTTCGCGCGCTGAGAGCCTGGCGGACGAGGTCATTGCGTCCGCCGTGGGCCGAGTCCGAATCGCGGCGCTTCTGTCGGCAGCGGTATGGGTCGCAGTGCTTCTCACGAATGTCGCGTTCAGCAGTTCATGGTCGGAGTGGGGCTTCGCGGGGACCGCGGGGTGGCCCAAACCCAACTGGGTTTTCGCGGCTGCTGGAGCGCTGGGCTCCCTTGCGCTCGCCTGGGGTATCGGCCGCTTCAAGGCTCTGCCGCGAACCATTCTTGATCTCGGGCTCGGCCTGGAGATCTTCACGGCCGCACTCATCGCCAGCATCACCTTCCACGACATTTCGCCGCACGCCGCGCGGATCTCGTGGGTCGCTGCGGTGATTCTCGTCTATCCCGCCATCGCTCCCGCAGCGCCGAGGCGCATTCTGATCGCAGGACTATTGGCGGCATCCATGGACGCCATGGGATTCGGTGTGGCGGTGCTGCGCGGCCAGGGCGGGGACGCGTCGGGCGCGGAGCTGGCAGGGACGCTGGCCTGGATGCTTGCCCCGAACTATCTGTGCGCGGTCCTCGCGCTCGTACCTGCAACCCTCATTCGACGACTGGGCCGCGAAGCGGGGACGGCCCGGGAGCTTGGCAGTTATCGGCTCGGCCGCCTGCTGGATCGTGGGGGGATGGGGGAAGTCTACGAGGCGACCCATCGCATGATCGCCAAGCCCGCTGCGATCAAGATCATCCGGCCAGAGCTGCTCGCGGAGTCGCCCGCGTTCGCGCCCGTGGTGGTGGAACGGTTCTACCGTGAAGCGGAGGCGGTCGCCGCGCTCAGGAGCCCGCATACCGTGTCGCTCTACGACTTCGGCATAGCGGCGGACGGGACCCTCTACTACGTGATGGAGCTCCTGGACGGTATCGACCTCCAGCGGCTGGTCGAGCGATTCGGACCGCTGCCGGCGGCACGCGTGGTTCACATCCTGCGGCAGATCTGCGATTCGCTCGGCGAGGCACATGGCCGGGGCATGATCCACCGGGACATCAAGCCGTCGAACATCGTGCTCTGCCAGCTCGGTTCCTCGGTGGATTTCGTGAAGGTCGTCGACTTCGGGCTGGTGCGGCGAGAGATCGGTGTGGCCGCGGCAACCGAACGGCTATCGGAGCCGCAGCGACAGATGGGAACTCCGCTGTACATGGCTCCCGAGACGGTCTCGGGGTCCGCCGCCGTCGATCGCCGGGCGGATTTGTACGCGCTCGGCTGCGTGGGCTACTGGCTTCTGACGGGCCGGCCTGTGTTCGACGGCGACAGTCCCATTCAGGTCATGTACCATCATGGGTACGATGCACCGGTTCCTCCATCGGAGCGGCTCGGGACCGCGGTTCCCGGCGACCTGGAGGCGGTCATCCTGGCGGCACTCGCGAAGATGCCCGAGGAGCGTCCCTCGACCGCGGAGGATTTCAGTAGCCGCGTAGCCGCGTGTGCCGTCTCGAACGGTTGGGATCAGGCTCGTGCGCAGGCGTGGTGGCTGGAAAACTTCCCCGCCATTCAGCCCAGCATGAATTGATGCTGCCACGGCGTTGCCTGCTCGTCGTGGACGACGATCCGACGATCCGCGAGTCTCTTGCCGACGCGCTCAGCGACGCGAGCACCGAGGTGCGGCTCGCGCACTCGGCGGAAGCCGCGCTCGCAATCATCGGCTCGGGCGACATCGAGGTTGTGCTGTCGGACGTTCGGATGCCGGGTCTCGACGGTGTCGGATTGCTGAGGCTCCTTCGTGAGCGCGCGGCGTCGATCGACGTAGTGCTGATGACGGCGTTCGACGACATGGAGACCGTGGTCGCCGGGATGCGCGAGGGCGCCGTCGAGTTCCTCGTCAAGCCGCTGGACCTCCACGCGTTGCGACGCGCGCTCGCAGGCGTCTTCGCGGATCGTCAGACGCGTGCGCGTACCGAAATGCCTCGAAGCCCGTCCATTAGCGCTCCTGAAGGGTTTCCCGGCGCGCTCCTCGGCCGGCATCCCCGAATGGTGGGGCTGTTCAAGCAGATCGGGCAGGCAGCGCGAACGCGCGCGACAGTGCTCGTCCGCGGTGAGACCGGGACCGGAAAAGAGCTGATAGCACGAGCCATCCACGCAAACTCCGCCGATGCGACCGCGCCCTTCGTTGCCGTGAACTGCGCCGCGCTGCCTGAGACGCTCCTGGAGTCCGAACTGTTCGGCCACGTGCGGGGAGCGTTCACCGGTGCCACGGCCGACCGGAAGGGAAGGTTCGCGCTCGCGGGGCGGGGTACCATCTTCCTCGACGAAATCGGGGATACAAGCGTTGATCTTCAGGCGAAGCTGCTCCGCGTACTTCAGGAACGCGAGTATTACGCGGTCGGTGCAGAGCGGGCGCAACGTACCGATGCGCGCGTGGTAACCGCGACCCACCAGAACCTCGAGGCGCTAGTCGCCAGCGGCAGGTTTCGCGCCGACTTGTACTATCGGCTGCGGATCGTCGACATCGCCGTGCCGCCGTTGCGTGAGCGCGCGGCCGATATCCCGCTCCTTGCGCAACATTTCGCGCTCCGCGCGAGCAAGGCGTGTGGCCGACCATCCGCGGTTCTTTCGCGCGAGGCGGTCGATCGGTTGGGTCGCCACGAGTGGCCGGGAAACGTCCGGGAGCTGGAGAATTGCCTGACGCGCGCGGTGATCCTTGCGAGCGGCGACGTGATCCGGGAGGAGCACATTCAGCTGAACAACGCTGCCGCCGAACCAGTAGAGTCTGCGGCGACGGCGACGCTGGAGGCGCTCGAGCGCGGCCATGTTGAGCGGGTGTTCACCGCCTTCAACGGCCACAAGGCGCGGACAGCGAAAGCCCTGGGCGTTTCACGCCCCCGCTTGGATCGTCTGCTGCGGAAGCACGGGCTGGGGTGACTCTAGCCCAGCGTGAAGCACTCACCGCGGTCGGAGGCTTTGCCGCCGCGCTCGCACACGAGATCCGCAATCCGCTCACGTCGATACGGATCGATCTTCAGCGAATCGAGGAGGCATTACCGGCGGAGTCGCTTCTGCGGCTGCCCCTGGCGCGCGCGTTGCGCGAGGTGGGCCGCCTGGACCGTACGGTGTCGGGCGCTCTGCGCATCGCGCGAAGCGGCCAGGTTGGCTCCGATGTGATTGATCTGCGGCTTCCACTTCGGCGCGCCGCCGAGGTCGCCGCCTCTGCGTTCGAGCAGTCGGGCTCAATCCTGGATGCAGGTGAACTCGACAGCCATCCGATTCCGGTTCGCGGGAATGAATCTGCACTGGAACAGGTGTTTCTGAACCTGCTTCTCAACGCGGCGCAGGCGCTCGATCGTCCTGGTCGAGGAACGGTCCGGGCCCTGCGGCAGCAAGGGGCAGCGCACGTGATCTTCACGGACTCGGGGAATGGAATCACGCCCATGCTGCTGGCGAGAGTCTTCGACCCGTTCGTTTCAACGAAGCCTGACGGCACGGGGCTCGGCCTCCCGATTGCGCGGCAGATCGTGATGGCTCATGGCGGCACGATCGCGATCGAGAGCTCCCCTGGGGAGGGAACGACGGTACGGGTCATCCTGCCGCTGCTGTAGTCGAGGGCCCGTTCCCGACCTCGCGTCGCTGCACTACGAGTCACTCTTGCGAAGCTCGAAACTCATCTCACCGGCCTCCTGCAAAAGACACCCGCGTACCGATGAATCGACGCCGTCGGCGGGCAACCTCAGAAGCCCACCCCGATTGTCATGTCCTGCATCGCGTAGGCCGCTGCGACCGCCAAAACCAGCACCAGGCCCGTGCCGAGTAGCAGTGTGCGCGACAGGCTCGATTGTCGTGTTGAGAGTGACCGAACGTCTTCGCGGGCAACCGACTGCCGGCGCCGATCGTAATCGGGTCCGACCAATCCGCTCAGGGTGTCGCCCGAGAGAGTGGGGCCCGACAGCACCAACGTGCTGTCGGCTGTGCGCACCAGCAGTTTCGAGGGCTTCGTCGCGAGAACCGTGGGAGTCGAACCCGTCTCGACGCGCCAGGCAGCGCAGCCGGTGGTGTTGCAAAGCATCGTGATGGCAGTTACGAGCAGAGTGCCGCGCTGAATAGGCCGCATTGAGCCTCCCGTGAGGGTTCGGGTTCACTGGTGTCCGAAGCGTGAGCGTCACTGCGCAACAATGCCTGAGGCGAGGCAAGATGTCTGCCGGAGCCATACACGGCGGGGCAGGCCGTAAAGCACGAAGTGGAAGCGCACTCGGCGCGTCGCCAGCCCGGTCCGCAGAATCACGAGTCACGATCCGTTACGTACGCGTTCACGGAACGATACGTCGTGCTCGGCCGTTCCATTCGAACCAGCGCTTCGGCGCTGGTCTGATTGTCCGCGCTGAGGGATCCGTAGAGGATATTGATCGCGGAGCTGCGGCTCAGTCGGTTGCGGCCACCAGCTCCGCGTGCCCCGACCCGCCCGCAGTCCACGGCGGGAGGAGCGACCTCTCGGGTCGTGGCGGAGGCCAGGTTTAAGACAGTGTCCCTTCATGGCGTCTGACTGCCGGCCAGTGGTGTCTGGCGAAGCCCGGAATCCGGCGGTAGGATCAGGCGGGCGGTGCGTAGCTCGCTACCCCGCTGTCCACTCCCGAGCCCGACCCGCGCAAGCCGGCCGGGCTTTTTCCTCGCGATCCTCGGCGGTGGAGGTGTCAATGGATTACGAAGCGGCAATCCGGCGCTACTATGACGCCTTCCGTACGCGCGATCTCGAGGGGGTGCGCACGCTGCTCACGCCGGATTTTCACTTCGTCAGCAGCTTCGGCGAGTTTCGTGCGCGGGATGCGATGCTCGACCAGATCTGGCCGTCGGTCGGGCAGACGTGGGCGCGGGATCTTCGCGTCTTTGGCGATGGCCCCGAATTCGTCGTGCTCTACCAGCACGAGAACGCTGCCGGCGTGGAGCGGCCGCCGATGCGGATGGCGGAGTACCTGAGGTTCGACGGGGAGCGCATCGCGGAGGTCGAGGTGTATGTGGGGCGGGAAGCGGAGTGAATCTGCGCGCCCGATTTGATGGCCAACGACACTCCTGTCGCCGCGCATCCGCGCCCGACTGCGGCACGACGATGCCGAACGTATTCGACGCTCGATCCGCGGTCGGAAGGTGCTCGCTCAGGTTCGGTGGCGGCGACGCATCCTGTTACCGGCAGGTAGCCGAGCGCGCCGCGATCGCGACCCGCAACTGCTGGCGGGCTACTGTCTGGTCGTCGGAACGGGGTCGGGCGTACGTGGTTGCTCGGGAGTACTCGACGTCAGGAGGACCGGCTTCGACGTGGCTCGCGTTAGTGCGGTGTTGTTGCCGGAAGTGTTACCGGTCGGATCGTAGCACCGGAAGTGGCCTGCGCGACTTTCGGACCCCACAAAGTGCAACCCGCCGGCCGCCCTGGGTGCAGGACGGCCGTGGGCCCAACCTGAATCAGTTGATCCGCTCGACTTCGCCGCAGTTGACCGCCGGAAACGGCGGGCCGAAGGCCACGTGCATATGCGCGTTCCGGTCCTCCAGATCGAGGAACGCGAGCAGATCGCTGTCGGTCTGGAGCGAAGTACCGAACCAGGTGTTCACCGCCGTCCGAAGCGCGACGAGGGAACGAGTCGCCTCATAGTTGACGACCCCTGCCTGGTTGGCCACGGGGTATGCCGCGCCGGTCCCAGGCGCCTCGCCTGCTACAGCGAGGGTCGCGTCGAGATTGAGCAGGATGCCGCCGCCCGGATTGCAACCAGGGTTGAGATGGATGTGCTGCGGAATGTGCTGGCCAGGTTCGACGCCAGTGGCGTGCACTCGGGCGCGCAGGTAGCCACCCACAACATCCAGGAGGACGACCCCGACCGCGCGCGAGTCTCCGAGCGGCGCGAGCTTGACCTTGTAGAAGATACGATCCCTCGCCGCACCCGGGGCACCAGGCATGCCGCCGGACAAGGCGACGACGCCGGACACGTTCGTTTCCGGTGCGGTTGGGGCTTCCTGTCCACATCCGGCAATGACCGGGAGGACGGCAAGTGAGGCGGAAAGCATGACGCGAGTGATCACTCTATGCTCCTGTTCTGTCTGATGAGATCGACTTGACGAGGACTGTGCGCTGGCGGGGACGCCGGAAATCCGGGCATCCGGTCAGTAGAGGGGGGCTGGGCATACGCCTCCTGAATACTCCCTGCGCGAAAGCGGTTCGAGAGGTGCAATCAGCGGAAGAAACTGCGCACCGGATGACAGCCTGGAGTGAGGTTGCGCCAGGCCTGGCGGTGCGCATCGCCCGTCTCGCTAGGAGGTACTCCCGGTCGCGAGGAGCGAGCCAGATATGGCCACCACATCGTCCTCGCTCATTGATGAGGGGAACAAAGAAAACGCCGAGCCTGCATGACGGAGGCTCGGCGTTCTTGGGACCTCGGAGGCGTCAGTAGCTGGCTTGAAAAGCCGGCGTCGCGGAGGAGGCGAGGATCCGTGGCTTGCACCCCGGCTTTCGGCGGGTGTGCGGACCGACAGGTGGCAGTATATAGCCGCGCACTATACATCGCAATCCCACGCACCCTCGAGAATGCGTGCGACGGCCACCGCATTGGAGGCCCCATCATGCCGCCAGAGGCACATCGCGAACTGTGTCAGAATTACCCCACTCATCAAACCCGCCAGGCTGGGCAGCGGCTCTGGGGCCGAAGTCGTAAGGTTCGTACGCATCAGCGCCGATTGGCGCCGCTTTGAGGGCTGCTGCTCTTATGCAACTTGGCTTCTTCCGCCGGAGTCGGAAAACGAAAAGCCCGGCGCGTCAATTACTGACGGCGAGGCGATACTCCGCTAACGATATTCAGGCGCTCGAAGTCGCCTGATGGGAGGGAATGCACTGTGGGCCTGGGGCCCGGGAGACATCCGGGAGTGGCAACGCACATGTAGGGAGTAGTGCAGCAGGGATCGCGCCGCGCGGCTACCTTTCACTGGCCGACCTCTCCGCCACTCCCGGATGTTCCCGGGCCCAGGATTACAGTGTGTTCCGAATCCGGCTCGTGTATATGAGCCACCGACCCACCGAACAGGGCCGTAGTCTCTTGGACCGTCCTCGCGACGGTTTGCGTCGGCGTGATTTCCTCACGCTCGTGCGGCAGACGTTCGCCGACCGCTATACGGTCGACCGGGAAATCGGCGGTGGCGCGGCCGCACGAGTTTTTCTCGCCCTTGATCGCAGCGGTCGCAAGGTAGCGCTCAAGATCCTCCGCGCGGAGAGCCTCGCGACCGTCGCAACCGATCGGTTCCTTCGCGAGATCCAGTTCACGTCCAGACTGAAGCACCCCCGGATTGCCGAGGTAGTCG